>JACXTT010002290.1_pt1 | contig 30580 bp, 28 predicted proteins | sample 9270951 | NCBI WGS metagenome assembly JACXTT01 (sample SAMN15532306, study PRJNA645909) | rock metagenome | isolation source: weathered quartz diorite | place: Puerto Rico | collected 2017-06-21 | reverse complement strand
ACCTTCTCTTCCAGCGGCCAGATCTCGCGCTGGATGAACTCTCGGGCCTTCGCCTTGAGGTGCCGAATGTCCGGCGGCAGCTCGAACAGCGACACGACCTCCTCCACCTTGCTCACTTCGCGAGCGCCCCCAGCTCCTGCGCGTAGCGCGCGTCGCGCCACTGCAGAGCTGCTTTCAAGCCCTTCGCGGCGACGATGCCGTCGAACTCCTTCTGCTCGGGCGTCTCTGCTGCGTTGAGGATGGCGGAGAGATCCAGGTTGGTGGCCACTGCGCCGCGCAGGCCCATCGCCTCGTAAGCCCGCACCAAAGCCAATTTGGTCAGCCGCAAGACGGGCAGTGGGGTCGGAGCGATGCGGCGGACGAAGTCTTCGACTGTGGCCTCCAGCTGGTCCGGCGGCACCACTCGGTTGACCAGCCCGCAGCGATGCGCCTCGGCGGCGTCCATCGTGTCGCCGGTGAACAGCAGCTCGTTGGTCTTCTTCTGGCCCAGCACGAACGGCATGATCAACGCCACCGGACCCGAGCCGTACCGGATCTCCGGCTCGCCGAAGCGAGAGTCCTCGGAGGCGACGATCATGTCGCACGCCATCGCCAGCTCGCACGCTCCGGCCAGGCACCAGCCACGAACCGCGGCGATGGTCGGACGTGGCAAAGCCCACAGCTGCATGGCCAGGTCCACGTCCGCAGCGAGCACCGCGCGCCACGCGTCCGCTCCGTTGATCTTGTCGCCGACCTCTTCTGAGATGTCGTAACCCGCTGAGAAAGCGCGCCCTGCGCCGGTCAGGACAACCACCTTCACGGATTCGTCGCCCGCGGCTGTGGTCAGGTGCTCGCCCAGCCGCCGCACCACTGCGCCATTCATCGCATTCAGCTTGTCCGGCCGGTTCATCGTGATCCACGCCGCCGGACCGCGCCGCTCGTAGAGCACTTCGTCGCCCATCAATTCGCTCCTAACTCACCACCACCAGCGCGTCCACGGCGATCGCATCGCGCTCACCGACGACCAGCGGGTTCACGTCCACGGCCGCGATCGACGGGTTGGCGATCGCCAGCATGCCGATGGCGACCAGCACCGCGGCCACTGAATCGATCGCTCCTGGTTGCAGGGTACTCGAGACGATCGTCGCGTCCATCACCATGCGCCGCGCCTCCTCGAGGCTCACGGGCGCCAGGCATGCGGCCTTGCCCGGCAGGCTTTCCGCCAGGTCGCCGCCCAGCCCGACCACCAACACGGGGCCATATTCGGGATCTCGCGACATCCCGCAGAACACCTCGACCCCGCGCGGCACCTCGTCCGCCACCAGCACCGGCAGACCGATCCGCTCGGCGGCGCGATAGACCGCGCGCTCGTCCTGCAAGCCGAGCGCCACGCCGCCGGTACGGCTCTTGTGCGCGGGTCCGTCTCGCTTGACGACGACTGGAAAGCCCATCTCTGCGGATGCACGACCGGCCGCCTCGGCGCTCAATGCGCGCCTGCGCCGCGCCACCCGGATCCCGATGCGCTCCAGGATCGCGCCCGACTCGTACTCCGGCATCGCACCGGGACGCAGCAGGGTCGAGACGTCGAATGTTGACCCGGCCGCGCCAGCGGGCGGCCGTCGCGGCCTCCAGCTCGCCACCGCAGCCAGAGCTCGCATTCCGTTCGCCGATCCTCGGAGCACGGCGACATCGCGCTCGCGCGCCAGCTGCGACACCGCGGCGGGCGCGTCGCTCGGCTGCACCGAAGTGATCGCGGGAAAGATCGGCTTGCCCTCGACCGAGTCCGCGAGCGCGCGGAGAGTGATCACCGCGTTCTCAATCTCGGGTGCGCCGAGGAAGGGCGACTGGTCGACCTGGGCGACGAGGATGTCGTACTCGCCGGAATCAGCCAGCATCGCCAGCGTGCCGGGGAAGATCTTCTCGACCGAGTCGATGGCCCAAGCGTCGACCGGGTTCTGCGGCAGGACGTAGTTCGGGAAGTCTGTCGCGAGTCGCCTGGCGAGCTCCTCCGGGAGCGGCTTGAACGGAAGGCCGGCAGCTTCGGCGTGGTCGGCCAGGAGCGCGCCCTCGCCGCCCGAGTTGCTGACTCCGCCCAGCCTTGTGCCTGCGATCCGGCGCTTCCGGCCCAGCACCTCGAGGGTCTCCAGGAACTCGGGATAATCGTCCGCCTGGATCACGCCGTTAGCGCGCAAAAGCGCGCTGAACGCGACATCCGAGCCGACGACCGCGCCGCTGTGCGCCAGGACCGCACGCGCCCCGCCGGCGGTGCGGCCGACCTTGACGCATACCACCGGCTTCCCCGCGTCGGCCAGCAGCGCGAGCGAGCGCGCGAACGCATCGGGCCGGCGGACCGATTCCAGGAAAAGTCCCACCGCCCGTGTGCCGGCGTCCTGGGCGAAGAACTCGCAGTAGTCGGCGATGTCCGTCACGAGCTCGCCTCCCGAGGAGACGACGCAACGGAATCCAACCCGGGGCCCGCACGCGACCAGAGCCTCACCGATCGAGCCCGAATGCACGACCGTCGACACGTGACCCGGAAGGAATGTGGGGTCGAGCGTGCCGATCCAGCACGAGGCGCTGTCGGGCACAGCCACGCCCATGCAGTTGGGCCCGACCAGCAGGGCGCCCGCCTCTGTGGCCTTTTCGGCGACGCGCCGCGCGACCACTGGACCCTCCGCGCCGGCCTCGTTGCCAAGCCCGGGCATGACGAATGCGCGCACGCCCGCCTCGAGCGCCGCATCGAACGCGGACTCGACGTTGCGGTGCCCAACGAGCAGTAACGCAACATCGGGAGTGGGCGAGACGTCGACGATGCTGGGCACACAACGCAGGTCGCCAACGCCGGTCAGCCGCGGGTGCACGCCGACCACGTCTATGCCGTGACCCAGCACGTTTCGCACGACTTCCGGAGCAGTGCGCTCAGAAACCCCGATCAACGCCGCGGAGCGTGGGAACAGCAGCGGCTGCAGGGCCGTCCTGTCACCCACCGACACGCTCATGTCAGCTGCGAAGTATGCGGCCGTGCTCCGGGAGCCATCCGAGGGACAGCTTGCTGCCGCGCGCCAGGCGGTTCTGGCGCTTGGCTGTCGTGACGTTGTTCTCGATCGCGACCAGGCGCACCTCGGGCGCGAGCTCGACGATGTACTGCGTCGCCGTGCCGAGGTACACCGTTTCGACGATCGTGCCCTCGACCGTGGCCTGCCCATCCTGTCTGCGACCCAGCCGCAGCTTCTCCGGGCGCACGCATACGAGCACCTGCGCGCCTGCGGTCAGGTCGCTGTCCAGCTGTGCGGGTATGAGCTGCCCAGTCTTCAGCCGCACCGAGTGGTCCTCGACCACCCCCGGCACCAGGTTCGAGATGCCGATGAATCCGGCCACGAATGCGCTCGCAGGCTGCTCGTAAATCTCCTCGGGCGTGCCGAACTGCTGCAGCACGCCTTCGTTCATGACCGCAATGCGGTCCGACATCGTGAGCGCCTCTTCCTGGTCGTGCGTCACATAGATGAAGGTGATGCCGACCGTGCGCTGGATCTGTTTGAGCTCGATCTGCATCTGCTTGCGGAGCTGGAGGTCGAGCGCACCGAGCGGCTCGTCGAGCAGCAGCACGGCCGGCAGGTTCACGAGCGCGCGCGCCAGGGCGACCCGCTGCTGCTGGCCGCCCGACAGCTGCCGCGGCCGCGCCTTGGCTTTGGGCGTCAGCCGCACGAGGTCGAGCATCTCGCTGACACGTTTGCGGATGTCGGCCTCGCCGACCTTGCGCCGCTTGAGGCCGAAAGCGACGTTGTCCCAGACCGTCAGGTGCTCGAAGAGCGCGTAGCTCTGGAAGACCGTGTTGACGTTGCGGTGGTAGGGGGGAGTGCTCGCGACGGACTTGCCCTCGAGGAAAATCTCGCCCTCGTCGGGCTGCTCGAACCCGGCGATCATCCGCAGCGTCGTGGTCTTGCCACAGCCGGACGGCCCGAGCATCGAGAAGAACTCGGCCTTGCCGATGGACAGGTTGAGGTGGTCGACCGCGGTCAGGTCGTGGAAGCGCTTGACGATGTTGTCGAGCCTGACGGTCGCGGTGTCGGGGGAAGGGTTGCTCATTCGGCCAGGAACGCGAGCCGAGCTTTCTGCTGCCGGGCGTAGATGAACAGCGCCGCGAGGACGATGACGACGGTGATGGCCATCATCAGCGTGCCCACTGCGTTGATCTCGGGAGTCACACCGAAATGGATCATCGAATAGATGCGCAGCGGCAGCGGCTCAGCCCCGCCGATCCCGAATGTGAAGAAGCTGGTGACGAAGTCGTCGAATGACATCACGAACACCAGCAGCCCGGACGCGATGATCGCCGGCCACAGTAGAGGCAACGTCACCAGGCGCATGGACTGCACGTAGGTGGCGCCCAGGTCTTGCGCCGCCTCTTCGACCTCGCGATTGATCGATGCGAGCCGGCCGCGGACGATGATCGTGACGTAGGCGATCGAAAACGTGATGTGGCCGATGACCACCGTTCCCAGCGAGAGCGTGATCCCGAGCTGGCTGAAGACGAGCAGGAAAGCGATTCCGGTCACGATCTCGGGAGTGATCAGGTTCAGGAGCATGAGCACGTCGGTCGGCCGATTCGCGCGGGACTGAGCGCGCACGAGCCCGAACGCGAGGAGTGTGCCGAGCGCTGTCGCGACCAGCATGGTCACAAACGCCACTTCGACGCTGGCGACCAGTGAGTTCGTGATCAGCGGATCGTGTAGGAGGGTGTTGTACCAGGTAAGGCTGAACGTCCCGAAGACCTGGAGCGACCTCTTGGAGTTGAACGAGTACCAGGTCACCACCAGGATGGGGGCGAACAGGTAGACGAAGACCAGCGCGGTGAAGACAGCGAGAAACCTGGGCTGGTCGAAACCGCGCGGCGCGCGCTTGCGTCTGGCGACCGCGGCTCCCGCGGCTGCAGGGGCCGCGCCGAATCGGGCCGGGCGGAGGACGGGTGTCTCGGTGGCCCGGACCACGGTGCGGTCGCTCATGCTCTCGCCTCCGCGGGCCGCGACGCCGAGCGCAGGTAGAAGATCATGAGCAGCGACAGACCCGCCATCAGGACGATCGTCAGGGCCGCTCCGAACGGCCAGTAGCCGCCGTTGGTGAACTGGTCCTGGATGAGGTTGCCGATCATGTACGTGTTCGGCCCGCCCAGGATCAGCGCTGTCGCGAAGTCGCCGACCGCCGGCAAGCCGACCAGGACTGAGCCTGCGACCACACCCTGGATCGTGGCGGGCCACGTGACATTCAGGAAGGTCTGCAGCGGCGTGCCGTAGAGGTCTTTGCCTGCTTCGATGAGCGACGGATCCATGCGCTCGAGCGCTGCGTAGATCGGCAGGATCATGAAGGGCAGGTAGTCGTAGACCAGTCCGCCCACGACTGCAAACGGCGTGTTCAGAAAGATGATCGGTGGGTTGCCCGTCATGCCGAACGCGCGCAGGAATCCGTTGACGATGCCTTCGTTGCCGAGGATCACGATCCATGCGTAGATGCGGACCAGGTAGTCGGCGAACCACGGCAGGATGATCAACACGACCAGCAGGTTGCGGAACCGCCCGCCATACCGGGCGATCATGTAGGCGACCGGGTAGCCGATCACCAGGCACAGCACAGTGGTCGTGAGCGCGAAAACGATGGACCGGATGATCACCGGGATGAAGAGCGGGTCGAAGACCTGCTGGTAGTTCTCGATGTAGAACCCGTAAATCGGCCGGCCGAGGATGTCGGTCGTCCCGAGCGAGACGGCGATCACGATCCCGAACGGAGCGACGAAAAGCAGGACGAGCCACAGCGCGCCAGGCAGCAGAAGCAAACGCCAGAGCCGGTTGGCCGTCACCATGGGTAACCGCCCCCTGCCTTCAGCTCATCCAGCCTTGATCTTGGTCCACTCCTGGTCCCACAGCTGGAGCTTCGCACCGGTCGGGGCGATCTCGCGCAGACCGACGATCGCCTGCTCGAGCGTCATCTGCAGGAACGGGTACGACTGCGCGATCGTCGAGTTGTAGTGCTGAATCCCCGCGTTCGTCACCTGCGGGTAGCCGAAGTAGTCGACGTTGGCGGCCGCGTTCTTCGGGTCGAGCATGAAGTCGATGAACTTCAGCGCGGTGCCGGGGTGCTTGGCGTTCTTGGGGATGACGAAGGTGTCGTTCCCGGTGGGTACGCCTTCGCTGCAGGTCTCGTAGTGCCAGACCTCCGGGTTGTTGACCTGCGTCAGCACCTGGTAGATGTCGCCCGACCAGGTGTGGTGGATGATCGCCGAGCCGTTGACCATGTTCGTGATGTCGTCGGTCGAGAACTTGCCGACGTACTGCTTGATGTTCAGGACCTCTGACACAGCCTTGTCCAGGTCGCCGCGGTTGCCTGAGTTGACGTCTTTGTGCAGCCGGAGCAGGCTCATGCCCAGCACCTCCTGGAAGTCGTCCAGGAGGAAAAGCTTGCCGCTGTACTTGGGGGCCAGCGTCCAGAAGTCGTTCCAGGAGCCGGCGAGCGTGTCGGGCACCAGGTCTGAGCGCCATGCGATGCCCGTCGTCCAGATCGCGTAAGGCACCGAATACCAGGCGTGCGGGTCGTACCACGGGTTGTTGAAGTAGGACGGGACCTCGCCCCAGTTGGCCAGCTGCGTGTGGTCGATCGGCAGCAGCGCGTTGGCCTTGATGAGCTGGTCGGCGTAGTCCATGGTCGGGAAGGTGAGGTCGTAGGAGATGCCCGCGTTGATCTTGGCCATCATCGACTGCATGTTGTCGAAGTTGGTCTGGTTGACCTTGACGTTGTACTTCTGCTCGAAAGCCGTGAACGCGTCAGGGTTCAGGTACTGGGACCAGTTGAAGTACTCGAGGTCGCCGTCGATCTGCGCCTTGGGGAAGTTGGTCGGCGGGCTCTCTTGGGCGGCGGTGGGCGTGGAAGTCTGCCCGCAGGCCATCGCCAGCCAGAGGGCGGACCCGCCGAGGCCGAGGGCGGCGGAGCCTCTCAGAAAGTCGCGGCGGTTGATGTCGCTCGTCCAGATCTTCGACGCCATCGGTCGAACCTCCCCTCCAAGTCGGACCCCTCTTTTAAGCGCCCCCAAACTATTCCTAGCCGAACCCGTTGTCAAATACCGCCGATATATGAGTTAGGTATGAGGGAAACCCGGATGGTTTCCCTACGCGCCAGGCGCGGGCAGGTAGACCGTATTGATCGCATCGCGCGACCGGCTTCGCCGGTGGCGCTGCTCCCTTCCGGTATGAGGTCGGGCTCACCTAAATGGCTGCTCCCCGCGACGTTGGGTCAGCAGATGTTTCGCGAGTTGCGGCCGGGGTAAACCCGGCCGCCCGAGCGATGATTCGAATTCGAATTGGGCCCAAAACCTGACCTTGCGGCCAATTCTTGACTGGGTCTAGACTCCTCCCACCACCGGCCGGCCCTTACGCAAAGCGGGAGAAAACCGTGCAGAACTCGTACGACGCCATCGTCATCGGCGGGGGCCACAACGGCCTGGTCGCGGGGGCTTACCTGGCCAGGGCCGGAGCCAACACCATCGTTCTGGAGGCCCGCCACAAGACCGGGGGGGCCGCGGCCACCGATCAGCCGTGGCCGGAGGCGCCTGAGTTCAAGGTCACGACGTACTCGTACGTCATGAGCCTCATGCCGAACACGATCATCAACGACCTCAGCCTGGTCCGGCACGGCTACAAGGTCTACCCGATGGGGCCCTACTTCCAGGCGTGGCCGGACGGCCGCTCGATGATGCTTTTCGCCGACGACGCCAAGCGCAACCACGACGAGGTCGGCAAGTTCTCGAAGAAGGACGCCGGCGCCATCCCGAAGTGGGATGCCTGGCTGGGCGACCTCGCGAAGGTGCTCGGTCCGCTGCTGATGACCGTCCCGCCGACCCTCGGCTCGATGAAGCCCGCCGACCTGATGACGCAGGCTCAGCTCGCATGGAAGCTGCGCGGCCTTGGGCCGCAGAAGGTCGGCGACCTCACTCGGCTGATGACGATGAGCATCACCGACCTGCTCGGGGACTGGTTCGAGTCGGAGGAGGTCAAGGCGAGCCTGGCGGTCAACGGGATCATCGGCACATGGGCCGGCCCGGACGAGCCAGGGACCGCGTACGTCATGGCCCACCACTCGATCGGTGACGTCGGCGACGGGCACCTGGGCAACTGGGGCTTCCCCGAAGGTGGTATGGGTGCGGTCGCCGATGCCTGCCGGCGCTCGGCCGAGGAGTTCGGGGCGACCATTCGCACCAACGCGCGCGTCGAGCATGTCCTGGTCCGTGGCGGCCAGGCCGAGGGCGTGGTCCTCACCGGCGGCGAGGAGATCAGGGCGCCGATCCTGGTCACCGCCATCCACCCGATGATCACGTTCCTGAAGCAGATCGACCGCAACGAGCTGCCGACAGAGTTCGTCCGCGACATCGAGAACTGGAAGACACGCAGCGGCACGGTGAAGATCAACCTCGCGCTCGCCGAGCTGCCGAACTTCAAGACTCGGCCCGGCAGCAAGCAGCAGGAGCATCACACCGGGTCGGTCGAGCTCTGCCTGTCGACCAAGTACGCGGAGGACGCGTTCCAGGACGCGCGAAGCGGCAAAGCCGCGATCAGGCCGTTTGTCGACGGGGTGATCCCTACGGTCTTCGACAAGACCCTGGCGCCCGAGGGTAAGCACATCTTCTCGATGTTCACGCAGTGGGTACCCGAGAGCTGGAGCAAGGAGCCGCACCGCGACGAGCTCGAGGCCTACGCGGACCGCGTCATCGACGGCTACACGGAGCTCGCGCCGAACCTCAAGGGCGCCATCCTGCACCGCCAGGTCCTGGGTCCATACGACCTCGAGCAGGAGCTTGGGCTGATCGGCGGCAACATCTTCCACGGCGAGCTGTCGGTCGACCAGCTGTTCCATATGCGGCCCGCGCCTGGCTACGCCGACTTCCACACCCCGATCCGCGGCCTGTACCAGGCCAGCTCCGCCACCCACGCCGGCGGTGGCGTGTGCGGCGTGCCCGGATACCTCGCGGTGAAGCAGATCCTGCGCGACCGCAAGCTGCCGCGCACGGCGCGCAACGGTGCGGTCAAGTCCAGGGCTGCGGTCGCGACCGCCTGATGCGAATCGAAGCTGCGCCCATCGCCCGCGAGCTGATCGCTCCCGCGATGGCCGACTTCCGGGAGAGCTACACGCTGCCCGGCATCGCGTACACGTCGCCCGAGCTGTTTGCCTGGGAGATGCGGCATTTCTTCGACGACGCCTGGACATGTCTGGGTCGGGTGGACGGGCTGGTTGCGCCCGGCAGTCGGCGGGCGGTTCGCGCGGGCCAGAGCTCGATCTTGCTCACGCGAGACGAGGCCGGCATCCTACGCGGCTTCTTCAACATCTGCCGGCACCGCGGTCACGAGCTGCTGCCGGTCGGCGGCGCGGCGCAGGACGCGCTGATCGAGTGCCCATATCACGGCTGGACATACCGCGTCGACGGCTCGCTGAAGTCGGCGCCTCGCCTCGGCTACCGGCCGGGCTTCCAGGTGGCGGAGCACGGCCTGGTCTCGGTTCGGATCGAGGAGTGGGAGGGCTGGCCGTTCGCCAACATCTCCGCCGATGCACCGCCGCTGCGCGCGTACGTCGGCAACCTGGCGGAGCTGATGGCGGGTTGGGCCCCGCGCGACCTGGTCGAGGTCTCGCGCATGGACTACCTGGTCGAGGCGAACTGGAAGATCCTCCATGAGAACTACCAGGAGTGCTACCACTGCAACGAGATCCATCCCGAGCTGTGCCGCGTGAGCCCGCCGTCGAGCGGCAAGAACGTCGACGCCACCGGCGCGTGGGTGGGCGGCTTCATGGACCTGCTCCCGGGCGCCGAGACGATGTCGCTCGACGGCAAGGGCGGCGCGCCACTCCTGCCTGGACTCTCGGAGGAGGACCGCCGTCGCGTCTACTACTTCGCACTGTTCCCGAACATGCTCATCAGCCCGCACCCCGACTACGTGCTCAGCCACCGGCTCGAGCCGCTGTCGCCGACGCAGACGCGCATCGAATGCCGCACTCTGTTCGAGCGACATGTCGTCGAGAGCGGCGGGTACGACCTGCGCTACGCCAACGAGTTCTGGGACGTGACCAACCGCCAGGACTGGGCCGCGTGCGAATCCATCCAGCGTTCAGCAGCCTCACCGGGCTTCCGCCCTGGGCCGGTCTCCGAGATGGAGGAGGCCGTCTACCTCTTCTTCAACATGGTGGCCGAGAGCTACGCCGCCGGCCGCCTCGTGCATCCCAGCAACCCGAAGATTCCGACACCAAGCTTGTGACGAACAGCAACCGGTCGGATTTCCAGGCGGCCGAGCTCGACGACGTCGTAGCCAAGGCGAAGGCGGCGGCAGACGGATACGCGGCCGAGGTCCTCCGCAGCGACCTCCTGAGCGTTGGCGTGTACACGTTGCCGGCCGGCGCCGTCGATGACCAGACGCCGCACGACGAGGACGAGGTTTACTACACCGTTCGCGGACGGTCGATGTTGTTCGTCGATGGCCAGGAGCACCGGGTGCAGCCTGGCACTTTGCTGTTCGTTCCCGCCAGGGCTGAGCACCGCTTTCACGACATCGAGGACGAGCTGATCCTGGTCGTGTTCTGGGCGCCGCCCGAAGGCACGGGCGCACGCGAGGGAGGGCTATGAGCCAGGCCGCCGACGTGACGACCGCGCAACACCCCGGCAGCACGACCCTCTACTTCGGGCCCTGGTATCGGAAGTCGCCGTTCTTCGAGGCGACGCTGCGCTACGGCTGCACCGCATACGACATCTACAACCACATGTACCTGCCTGCTTACTACCACGATCCGGTGGTCGAGTACTGGCATCTCCTCGAGCACGTGACGTTGTGGGACGTGGCGGTCGAGCACATCGTCGAGATCACCGGCCCGGACGCCTTCAAGTTCACCGACATGCTCACGTGCCGCGATCTCACGAAGTGCGCGGTCGGGCAGTGCAAGTACGCGCCGATCATCGCCGCCGACGGCGGGATCGTGAACGACCCGGTGCTGCTGCGGCTTGGGGAGAATCACTTCTGGCTCGCGCTCGCCGACAGCGACGTCGGCCTGTGGGCGCGGGGCGTCGCGCTCAACTCGGGCCTGAACGTGACCATCTCGGACCCTGATGTATTCCCGATTCAGATCCAGGGCCCTGACTCCAAGCACGTGACGCATGCACTTTTCGGGGACGCCTTGAGCGACTTGAAGTACTACTTCTGCCGCGAGCTGAATCTCGGGGACATTCCAGTGGTCGTCAGCCGGACAGGCTGGACGGCCGAGGTCGGCTACGAGATCTATCTCCGCGACCGGAGCCGTGGCGACGAGCTGTGGGAGCGCGTGATGAAGGCCGGCGAGCCGTACCGCATCATGCCGATCGCGCCTTGCGAGGCGCGGCGCATCGAGGCGGGCATTTTCAACTACGGCTCGGACATGCGGCTCGAGAACAATCCTTTCGAGGTCACCGGCATGGAGCGGCTCGTCGAGCTCGATGCCCCGGCCGACTTCATCGGCAAGAAGGCGCTCCAACGCGTCAAGGCGGAAGGAGTGAAGCGCAAGCTGGTCGGCCTCGAGCTCTCCGGCGATCCGATGGCTGCGGAGCTGACGGAGTTCTGGCCGCTGCTGCACGACGGCAAGCGCGTCGGCCACGTCACCGACGCGATTCACTCACCGCGGCTCGAGCGGAACATCGGTTACGGGTGGGTGCCGGTGGAGCTCGCGGCGCAGGGTACGCAGCTCGAGGCCTACTCGCCGCACGGTGTGCTGCGCGCAGGTGTCGCCGCGCTGCCGTTCATCGACCCGAAGAAATCAATCCCTTTGAGCTGAACGAGATGGCAGAGACCGCCCAGGAGTCGATCCGCTCGCCCTTCTACGCCATCCATGAAGGGATGGGCGCCACGTTCATGGAGGACGGCGGCTGGTTCTGGACGAACAGCTTCGGCGACCTGGACGGCGAGTACCAGGCTGTGCGCGAAGGCATCGGCGTGTGGGACGTCTCTCCCCTCAACAAGTGGGACTTCCGTGGTCCTGACGCGCTGGAAGCTGCGGCACGATTGCACACGCACAGCATCCGAGGACTGAAGGTCGGGCAGGTCCATTACGGCGCGTTTTGCGACGGCGATGGCCTGATGGTCGACGACGGCACCGTGTTCAAGTTCGCTGACGACCACGTCTGGGTCATGACCAACGGCCGCGAGCGTGAGGAGCACTTCGCCGAGGTGACGCATGGCCTCGATGTGAACATCGAATACATCGGGCGCGACCTGCCGCACCTCGGCCTGCAGGGGCCCCTCTCGCGCGAGGCGCTGGCTCCCCACTGCAGCGTCGACATCACATCGCTGCATTACTTCCACTTCGTTCCGGAGCCGGTGAAAGTCGGCGGCGTGCAGGTCTGGCTGTCGCGCACGGGTTTCGGCGGCGAGCTCGGTTACGAGCTGTTCTGCAGGCCCTCAGACGCTGAGGACCTGTGGTCGGTGGTCCTGGACAAGATCAAAGCCAGGCCTTTCGGGGTGGAACTGATCGAGGTCCTGCGCATCGAGTCCGGGTTGATCGTCACCGACTACGACTACCGGGCCCACGAGCGCACGCCCTATGACTTCTCCTTCGACAAGCTGGTGGCGCTCGGCGGTGGTGACTTCAATGGCAAGGCGGCCCTCGTCGAGGTCGCGAAGAATCCGCCACGTCGCTTCAAGACTCTGGTGCTCGACAGCGATGAGCTGCCTGAGTACGGCGCGGCGGTCACCAGTGACGGCGAGCCCGCGGGCGTGCTCACGAGTCCGACCAAGAGCCCGCGCTACGGACGAATCGGCATGGCCGTGCTCGACAAGGAGTTCGCCTCCAATGGCACGAGGGTGGATGTCGCGATGGGTGAGGGCACGATCAACGCGAGGGTCGACTCGCTGCCTATCTACGACCCCGAGAAGAAGCGCCCGCGGTCCTGAATGTGCCTAAAGTCACTGACCGACCGGTCAGTGCGATTTGTCTGTTTGGCGAGTCAATTCGTCTTTACGGCGCAGCCACCGCGCGTTAGCCGCGTGCTCTAATGCCGCGAATTGCTTGACGCCGGTGCGAAGCAGCCGCGCCTGAAGATCCTCGTCGTCGAAGATGAGCCAGCCAACCAGGAGTTGATGCGCGCCATCATCGAGAGCTCGTCCGCCTCGTTCCTCGCGGGAGCGGAGGTCGTGATCGCAGACTCGCTGGCCGCCGCCCGTGACGTGCTGGCCAGCCCCGGGATCGACATCGTCCTGCTCGACATCGGCCTGCCCGACGGCGACGGCCTGGATCTCGTCAAAGAGCTCGGGACGGGAGCGCGGCCGCGGACGGTGGTGGTCTCGGGCAGCGTCTTTCCAGTTGAGCGGCGGGCGGCGCTGTCGACCGGCGCTGACGAATTCATCGCCAAACCGATCGAAACCGCGGACCTCATCACCACAATTGCTGCCGTGATGCAGCGCCGAACGCTCCTGGTCGTCGAGGACTACGCCGATCTTCGGGAGATGATCTATGAGGCCCTCACCGCCTACGGCTATCGCGTGCTGCTCGCCGCCGATGGCGCTGCGGCGCTCGAGCTGGCCCAGGCCGAGTCAGGACACATCGACCTGGTCCTTACCGACTACTACATGCCGAACATGCTCGGCACCGAGTTTGCCGAGCGGTTGCGCGAACAGCACCCCTACATGCGGGTGATCTTCATGTCCGGCTCGCCGCTGCCGTCTGGCCAGAGCGGCATCAGCGCGGGGTCGACGGTGCTGCAGAAGCCGTTCATGGTCGAAGAGCTCCTGACCACGGTGCAGCGGGTCTTCTCCGAAGCGGCCCAAAAATAAGAAAACGGGCCGGCGCGATGCCGGCCCGCCAGTTTTGCGTTCTACTTCGCGCTCTGCGGCATCGTCATGAGGCCGAACATCGCGCCCTGTGGGTCGGACAGGATCGCGAAGCGGCCGCCGGGAAACTCCTGCGGCGCCATCATCTCGGTCGCGCCGGAGTCGATCGCCCTCTTGAAGGACTTGTCGATGTCCGGAACTGTGAAGTAGACGAACCAGTAGCTCGGCACCTCGGCCGGGACCATCGGGTTCATCTCCATCCCGCCCGCGATGCTCTCGCCACCGAGCTGGAACTCGGTGTACGGCGGGGCGTCTGGCATGCCGCCCGGGTCGCTCTTCTTGCCGGCCCAGCCGAAGACCGTCTTGTAGAAGGGCAGGGCCTTGTCGAGCCCGCGCGCATTCAGTTCGGCCCAGCCGAACGTGTTTGCTCCACCCGTCTCAAAGCCGCCCATCTGCGTCGTCTGCCACGCCGAGATGAACGCACCCGTCGGGTCCTGGAAGACGGCCATGCGCCCCTGGTCACCGACGTCAAAGGCCGGCGCGATCACCTTGCCGCCGGCCGCCTCTATCTTCTTGCCGAGCGCCTCCGCATCGGGGGTGCCAATGTACACGGACCACGCGCTCGGTGCTTCTGCGGACTGCTTGGGGCCAATACCCGCCACGTCCTTGTCGTTGATCTTGGCCATTGCGTATCCGCCGTACTGCGGGTCGGAGGTGACCTCGATCTTCCAGCCGAACAGCTTGCTGTAGAAATCTCGCGCTGCGGCCGCATCTGAAGTAGACAGATCGACCCAGGCCGGCTTGTTCGCGATCGCGGTCTTTGCTTCCGCCATATCTCGCCTCCTGTGACTGACTTCTGGAACCGCCTTCCACCCTACCACCGCCAAGCGAAAGGGCGGTTAAGGGGTTTTGACCCTTATCTTTCTGGCGTGCACGTGGACGAGAAGCCGCGCCTTCCCGTCCTGGTGCGCATGGAATCTCACTCGGCGATGGGCTTGCTGCATCCAGTGCTGCAGGAGCCGGATGGCTCCGGCTGGCACGAATGGGCTCCGCCATCCGGCGCGTGGACACCGCTGGAATTCATGCGTGCGGATGACGTCATCGTCGCGGAGGTCGATGGTGAAGCGGCGTACATACGCGCGGTTTTTCAGCGCATTGCAGGCGAGCGCTTCTGGGGATTCGGCGAGCGGTCCAATGCCGTCGAGCATTCCGGCTCGCTCGTCGAGCACTGGGTCGGTGAAGGCCCATATCAGCTCAGCGAGTACCCGCTGGTCGAGGCCATCACACCGCGCTGGGCGCTCCGTCGCCGGCGCGACGCCACGTATTTCCCGATCCCGTGGCTGCTCTCGTCTCGCGGCTACGGCGTGCTCACCGAATCGCATGAATGGAGCTGCCACGACCTCACGGACCTCGACACCTGGTGCGTGATCGTGCTCGCGAAACGGTTGTCGCTGAGGACGTTCGTCGCGCCTTCGCCCGCCGGTGCGCTGGCGTTGTTCACGAATGCGACCGGGCGCCAGCCACGACCTGCGTCGGAGTGGTTCTTCGGCCCGTGGATCCAGACCGGCCAGGCGGACATCGTTCCCCTGGCGGAAGAGCGCGCGATCCTCGACACCCTGCGGGATGCGCAGGCGCCTGTGGTTGCCGTGGAGACGCACATGCGCCGCTTGCCCGGCGGCGCTCACGCCGGCCGTCGCAACGCGGAGCGAGAAAGGACCAGCGAGTTTCACGGCCGCGGCCTCGCGTCGCTCACGTATTTGAGCCCGATGGTGAGCCGCACCTATTCGGACGTGTTCGACGTCGCAGCGCGCAAGCAGCTGCTCGAAAGGGCGAACGGCGTTGCGCTCACCTTCACGGCCTACATCGGCGGGCGCGAGCCGCCGTTCACCGAGCAGGCGCAGCTCGACTTCACGAACCCCGGCACCATCGATCTGTACCGGCGCTTTGTCGCGGAGGTCTTCGAGGACGGCCATGACGGCTGGATGGAGGACTTTGGTGAGTACTCGGCGCTGCTCGTGGAACACAACCTGTATCCAGTGCGCTACCACCGCGCTGTGGCAGAAATCGCCGCCGAGCTCGGCCGGTCGCCCGCCCGCCTGGTGCGGTCCGGTTGGACGGGCAGCGCCGCCCACTCGCCATTGGTGTGGGGCGGCGACCCCACCACCGGCTGGGGTTTCGACGGTCTGCGGTCGGCGGTGATCGAAGGACTCAGCATTGGACTGTCCGGCGTAGCTTTCTGGGGCTCGGACATCGGCGGGTTCTTCACACTCGGCGACGAGCACCTCACGCCTGAGCTGCTGATCCGGTGGATCCAGCTGGGCGCGCTGACGCCGCTCATGCGCACCAAGGCCGGCGGCGTCTCGATCGGTGGCGACCAGCGGCCACAGGTTTGGGACCGGCAGATCGTGCCCCACTGGCAGCGCTGGTCCGCGTTCCACAAGCTGCTCGTGCCTTACTTGATGGCGGGCGCGGAGGAGTACGCGCGCACCGGCATGCCGCTCATGCGCCATCACGCCTTGACCGACCCTGACGACCCGGCGCTGGCCGGCCTCGACGACCAGTACATGCTCGGCCCGGACGTCCTGGTCGCCCCCGTGCTCGAGCGCGGCATGCGCCGCCGGCCCGTGCGCCTCCCAGCCGGGGAGTGGGTGGACCTCTGGCGCTCTGTGGCAGTCGCCCAGGACGGCACCCTGCAGCCCAGGCAGCCGGTGGTGGTTCGAGGCCCGCGGAGCGTGGTCCTGCCGTCACCGCTCAAGGAGATCCCACTTCTCGTTCGTATGGGGGCTCGGATTCCAGGTCTGGACCTTTAACCGAACTCGCGCCAGGGGTTGGCGCGGCTCTTCTCGGTAGTTAACCTACAAAACGTAAGCAATGCCTCATGAAGGCATTCGGCACCGCCGACCTCCACGTTCACACCCGCTACAGCGACGGGCAGGACTCGCCGGAAGACATAGTCGAGCAGGCGAACGCGCTCGGCCTGACCCTCCTTGCCATCACCGACCACGACCGCATCGACGGCGCGCTCATCGCTTCCCGACATGCGCGCCGCGCGTCCGGACCCCAGGTCATCGTCGGCGAGGAGGTCTCCAGCCGCGACGGCCACGTGATCGGTCTATTTCTCCGGCACCGCGTCGAGCCCGGGATGAGCGCCGGCGACACTGTCACCGCGATTCACGAACAGGGTGGGATCGCCATCGCCGCCCACCCTTACTGGCGCACCCGCTCGCGCGTGCCGGGGCGCTTTCCACATGGCGTTGGCGACCTGCTTTTCGGGGCCGGGTTCGACGCCGTCGAGGTCCTGAACGGCGGATTCACTCCCAGCATGGTCTACGCGAACCTCCTCGCGGGCTGGGCCAACCGGCACACGCGTCTGGCGGAGATCGGAGGGTCGGACGCGCACGTGAAGGAAGCGACGGCTCATCGCTTACACGGTTCGAGGGCCGCACGGCCGCAGACCTCCGGCGCTCGCTGACGGAGGGCCGCACGTCGGCGCAGTTGCGCTTGCCAAACGCAGTTGCGGTCGGAAGGTACGTGGCGTGGGGCCTCACGCTCAAGGCGCGCACGGTCCCGGAGCCTGCCTGATGCGGGTGGTGATCTTCAGTGAGACGTTCGTGCCGGCGGTGAACGGCATCGTCACGCGCCTCGGCCACACCGTGAGCCGCCTGATCGCGCGCGGTGATGAGGTGATGCTGGTAGTACCGGACTCCGGCGTCAAAGAGTTCCGCTCGGCGACTGTAGTCGGAGTGCCGTCCATCCCGCTGCCGATGTACGCGGACATCGGCCTCGCGCTGCCCAACCCATACGTCTGGCGGCGAGTTGACGACTTCGACCCCGACGTGATTCACGTCGTTAATCCCGTCGTGCTCGGGGCAGGCGGCGTGCAGATCGCACGCGCCACCGGCACGCCGCTCGTCGCGTCGTTCCACACACACCTGCCTCGCTACCTCGGGCACTACGCGCTGGGCCTGCTCGAGCCGCTCGCGTGGGACTGGCTGCGCACCCTGCACAACCAGGCGGCGGTCAATCTGTGCACGACGCGGCCCATCGCGGACGAGCTGATCGAGCGAGGCTTCGACCGGGTGCACGTGGCGTGGCGGGGTGGCGTCGATGTGGACCTGTTCCATCCGTCGCGAGCCGATGTCGAGATGCGCGAGCGAATGGGTGGCCGCGGTGACGGGCCGCTCATGCTCTACGTCGGAAGGCTGAGCGCGGAGAAAGGCATCGAGCGCTTGCGCGCCACGCTGGATGCGCTCCCCAACGCAAGGCTCGCGCTGGTGGGTGAGGGGCCTCACCGCGAAGCACTCCTGAGGCATTTCGCCGGCCGCGCCGTGCAGTTCATGGGCCGCATGCAAGGCGAGGAGCTGGCGTGCGCGTTCGCGTCAGCGGACATGTTCGTGTTCCCGTCACAGACCGACACGTTCGGACTGGTCCTGCTGGAAGCTCTCGCCTCAGGGCTGCCGGTGGTGGCGGCGCGTGCAGGCGGCATCCCGGACGTCGTGCGTGACGGCAAGGACGGGATCCTGGCCGAGCCCGGAGACGACGAATCGTTCGCGCAGGCGGTGGCCAAGCTCGCCGGCAACCAGGCGATGCGCCAGCTCATGCGCTGGTCGGGCCGCATGCGCGCCGAGTCCTGGAGCTGGAGCGCTGCGGTCGACGACCTGAGGCGCCATTATCGTGACGCGATGGCAAGAGGCCAGGGGAAGCGCGCGGCGTAGTTGGCACACGTTCGTGCCAACGGGCTGAACATCGAGTACGAGCGACTTGGCCGGCGCGCCCACCCACCCGTCCTCCTGATCATGGGCCTCGGGGCGCAGCTCATCAGCTGGGACGACGCGTTCTGCGAAAGGCTCGTCCGGTCGAGATTCCAGGTCATCCGCTTCGACAACCGCGACTCCGGGCTGTCAACCCAGCTCGACGGGCTGGGTGCGCCCGACCTGCTCTCAGCGCTGGCCGGAACGGCTGCGCCCGGCTACGGCCTGGGAGCCCTGGCGGCGGACGCCGCCGAGCTGATGGTCAGCTTGCGCATCGATGCCGCGCACATCGTCGGAATGTCCATGGGCGGGATGATCGCGCAGCTCCTGGCGATCGATTACCCGGAGCGCGTGCTCTCGCTCACCACCATGATGTCCGACACCGGCGGCCGAAGCCGCGTGCTCGCGGAGCCCGAGGTGTTGTCGGAGCTGGTGGCCGCCCCGCTCAACGGTGATGTTGGAGACGCGATCGAGCAGGCAGTCCGCCTGCGCAGAGTTCTGTCAGGCGCGCGCGATTTCGATGAAGCCGCCGCGCGCGAGCGCGCAACGCGATTGGTGAAGCGCGCCTACCACCCCGCGGGCGCGCTGCGCCAGGCGGCCGCCGTCCTGGCCGCGCCCGACCGCACCGAGCAGCTGGGCCGGGTGCGCGTCAGAACGCTGGTCGTTCACGGCACGAGCGACCCGCTGGTCCCGTTCGAGAACGGAATGCGCGTCCACCGCGCGATTCCAGGATCGCGGCTGCTGGCGCTCGAAGGTGTCGGCCACGACCTGCCGCCGGCCGCGGCCGAGCGCGTGATCGAAGCCCTGCTCAAGCACCTGCGCTGAGCGATACCGGCTCGCGCAGCTTGCGTGTCGCCGCCGCCTCAGCCTGCGCGTTCAAGGCCTCGAATCCGGCGATCGCCCGGTCGAACGCGGCCGATGCGGCCTCGCGATCGCCACGCGCTACGGCAAGCACCGCCTCCGCACGATCGCAGCATGGGCCGAGCACTGCCAGACCCGCTGCGTGACGCCGCGCCACTGGGATGAGTTGCTCGAGCGCGGGCCAATCGCGGAGGGCGACCAACGCATCGAGCATCACGCGTGCGTGCTCCGGCCCGAAAGAGGTGCCTTCGAGGACCTTGCCGGCCGACAGGCGGCGCGCATCTGCGGGCCGGCCCATTGCCACGGCAAGCTTCGACTGCCACGCAGTTGACCGCTCCGGATCCGCGAATGGATCGCCCACCAGCGCTGCCAGCTCGGCTGCGCGCTGCATGTCACCCGCCTGCACCGCCACCACGGCGCCAAGGATCGGCCCGTCGCGGACGAAGTCGCACTCGATCGCGGGGTCGCTCTGAAATGCTGCCACGTGCTCCGCGAGCAGCGGCGCCACCTCGGCTGACCGCCCCAACTCGTACAGCGCGAGCATGACCGGAAAGGTCCCGTGCATGAGCTGATGCGCGCTCGTGTCGCGCGACAGCTCGAGCGAGCGCCGGGCCAGCTCCAGGCCCTCGTCGTACTTGCCCTCCACGGTCATCAGCGCGACAGCGGCGCGTCGCACGGCGTCGCCCTGCTCGCCTCGTGAGCCCAGCCGATCGACCAACGGCAACTCGCTGAGCGTCAGCTCGAGGCTTTCCCGGTGGCGTCCGGCGATCACATACAGAAGGCTCAGCGCGCTGTTGCTGAACCAGGTGAGCTCAGGGTGGTTCAGCTTCAGCGCCACCCCTCGCGCGTGCTCCACGGCGGCGATTCGATCTGCGAGAGGAACAGGGTCATGCCGGATGGGAGCGCCGCCGCCGAACGATTCGCCGCCGCCGTACAGGCGCGAGATGCGCCCGTAGGCAATCTGCAGCCTCGCTCTCGTCTCTTCGTCGCACGCATACTGCAGGCCCTCGGCGACGATCGCCTCGACCGGACCCGGCTCGACACCCAGCCTGAAGGCGCCAGGGCTGCCCGACATCATCTCCCCGAGCTTGGCGCAGATGCGGGCGCGGTCCGGTCCGCGGTCGGTTCGCCTGGCCACTTCCAGCGCGGCGTCGAACGCCTCGCGGGCAGCGTCGCCGTGGTAGCCGGTCCAGTTGTCGTCGCCCAGCTCCTCGAATGCGCGCAGCTTCTCGTCATCGGTCGCGGCGATGCTCGCAGCCTGCGTGTGCAGCTCGACGGCCCGCGAGAGCGCGAAACGTTTACGCGCGTGTGCGCCGGCGCTGATCTGGTGCGCAAATGCTTTCGCGCGGATGGGTTCGCGTTCGGCCTCGCTCCACGCGAGGTCGGCGTCCTCTCCGGCGACCGCGCTGAGGTAGTGATAGGCGATCAGCTCGCCGAATTCGTCCGTGCGATCGCCCGCGAGCTCTTCGATCCAGGCGCCGATCTCCGCATGCGCCCTGGCGCGGCGCGCCTTGGGCAGCGACGCGTACGCCACATCGCGGACCAGTGCGTGCTTGAACGCGTACTCCGAGTGATTGGCGAGGCTGGAGGTCGGCGTCGCGTTGATCAATCCGCGTCGCTCGAGTGAGAGCAGGGCCCCGGGCACGTCGCCGCCAAGCGCACGCTGGACCGGGTCCGGCCAGAACAGGCGGCCGACGACAGCTGCCTCCTGGAGCACACGCTTGTCAAAGTCGGGCAGCGCGTCGATGCGGGCTGACAGGAGGGCAAGCAGCGAGTCCGGCAGCGGTGTCCTGGGCGCCGCACCGGTGCTGCGCCAGCGGCCTCCGTCCTCCTGCACGAGCACGCCCTCCTCGATGAGGCGGCGAACGATCTCCTCCAGGAAGAAGGGGTTCCCGTCGGCCTTGCCGAGCACCTCTGCCGCAATGTCGGCCGGCATGTCGGCTGCTTTCAGCAACCCTTCGAGCAGCTGCAGGCTGTGCCTGGCGGTCAGCGGCCGGAGCGAGATCGTTGAGAAGTTCTCGCTCCCGCCGCCGAAGCCGGGATGGGACTCGACCAGGTCAGCACGGGCCGTGCCGATGACGAGCAGCGGCCCCGTCGAGCGCGCGATCACCCGCTCGAGCATCTCGAGCAGGGCATCGCCGGCCCAGTGCAGATCCTCGACCACCCAGATCGCGAGCTCGTCCGCGGCCTGTGCGGTCGCGAATCTCGGCCACGCTGAGGAGAGCTCGTCCAGCACTGCCTGCGGACCCATGCTTTCGAGCGGGGTGCCGGGAACTGCGATGCCGGCCGTGGCCGCCAGGGCCTGCAGGGTGCGCTCGTCCGAAACCACGGCCCGGAGCTTGCTTATGGCCATCTCGGCGGGGTCGTCGAGACGGATGTCGCACGCAGCGCGGAGGATCTCGCCCAGCGCCCAGTAGGTGATGCCGTGACCGGCCGCGAGGCAGCGGCCGCGCAGCACGCGGCCCGCGGGATGCTGCTCGCGCACGCCTGAGACGAACTCGTGCACGAGGCGGCTCTTGCCGACACCCGCCGGCCCGAGCACAGTCACCAGTCGCGGGCGCCGGGCTTCGAGCACCTCGTCCAGGAGGCTGTCGAGTGCCTGCAATTCCGAAGTCCGGCCGATGAGCGGGCTCGACAGTCCCGGCACGCCCCGCTTCGCCTCGGCTGCCTTGCCGAGCAGGCGGCGGGCACGGACCGCGTCCGGCTTGCCCTTCAAGGCGAGGTCCATCGGTCCGCCGAACTTGAAGGCGTGCCGTGCCGAGAGATATGTGCGCTCGCCCGCGACGATGGTGTCGGGCTCGGCCTCGGCCTGGAGCCGGGCCGCCACGTTGACCGGATCACCTGAGACGAGGCGCTGCGAGCTCTCGGTCGGGGCACCCGTCACGACCTCGCCGGTGTTGACCCCGATACGCATGCGCAGCGTGATCCCGTGCCGCGACTCCAGTTCGATGTTGAGCCGCTCTAGGCGGTCCATCATCTCCATCGCGGCGCTCAGTGCGCGCTCGGCGTCGTCCTCGCGCACTGCGGGTACGCCGAACACGGCCATCACCGCGTCGCCGATGAACTTCTCGACCGTGCCACCCCACGAGTCGACGGCGGCGGCCATGGCCGCGAAGTAGGAGTCGAGTACCGTGCGCAGGCGCTCGGGGTCGAGGTGGTCGGCCAGCGAGGTCGAGCCCATCGCGTCCGCAAAGAGGACGGTTACGAGCTTCCGTTCCACGGGAGGCCTATCGTATTGCGCTTCCGATCACAGCGCCGGCCGCCGTCTGGTTACCCTTGGCCCATGGCGAAGCTCTCGCCGCGGGTGACCGCTGGGACGCTCATCGACTCGCCGGACATCACGCCGGAAGAGCTGCAGCTCGCCGTGCGCAATCACTCGATGCCGCTCGAGGCATTGCAGTACGACATAACGCCGGTCGGGTTGCACTATCTGTTGATCCACTTCGACATCCCGGCGGTCGACGCCTCGGCGTGGGAGCTCACGATCGGCGGCCATGTGTCCCGGTCGCTCCGTCTGCACTACGACGAGATTCGTGCGCGGCCCACGAAGACTCTCGCCGTCACGCTCGAATGCGCCGGCAACGGTCGCGCACGCCTGTCACCCCGGCCTCTCAGCCAGCCCTGGCTGAGCGAGGCGGTCGGCACCGCCGAGTGGACGGGCACACCGTTGCGGAGCCTGCTCGAGGAAGCTCATCTGCTTGACAGCGCGCTTGATGTGGTCTTCACCGGGATCGATCGAGGCGTGCAGGGCGGGATCGACCAGCAGTACGAGCGCAGCCTCCGCGTGGACGATGCGATGCGTGACGATGTCCTGCTCGCGTGGGCGATCAACGGCCAGCCACTGCCGCCGCAGCACGGCTATCCGCTCCGTTTGATCGTGCCCGGGTGGTACGGCATGACCAGCGTGAAGTGGCTCCGCGCGATCACGGTCGTCGATCACCGGTTCGACGGTTACCAGCAGGCAACCGCGTACCACTTTCGCATGGCCCAGGGCGAGGCCGGCGAACCGGTTACGCGGATGCGGCCACGCGCTCTTATGCTCCCGCCCGGCATCCCCGACTTCATGACGCGGGCTCGTTTCGTCGAGCCTGGCCCTCATGTCATCCGCGGTCGCGCGTGGTCAGGTCAGGGCGCGATCACGAAGGTCGAGCTGAGTGATGACGGCGGCAACCAGTGGTCGGAAGCCACGCTCGGCGATTGGCCATCCGCCCACGCGTGGCGTGGGTGGACGTGCCGCTGGGACGCTGAGCCCGGTGAGCACGAGCTCTGTGTGCGAGCGAGCGATGCCGCCGGCAACGTGCAGCCGGTCGAACAGGGATGGAACCTCGAAGGCGTCGAGAACAACGCCGTGCAGCGCGTCACCGTGATGGTCGGGACGGCTGCAAGTGGGGCGCAGGCTGCGGCCGACCGGCCCGCGACCTAAGGCTCTTCAGGGTGCCCGGTGTTGCCGAACGCGATCCGGTCACGAACCACCGGCGCGCGACCGAGTAACCGCGAGCGCTGGAGCGCATCCTCACCGAAGCGGTCGCGGATCTTGTCCATCGCCGCCTCGAGGCGCTGGTCGCGCCGCGGCGATGAGCCGTCGAACAGGTCGAGCTGCGCCACGTCCTCTTTTATCAGTGCGCTGAGGCCCACGCCGAGGGTGCCGACAGCGCGGCGCGGGTCGCGCGCGGCCAGCAGCTTCAACGCCGCCTTGTAGATCTCATCTCCAGTCGCGATGGGTCGCGTGAGCGTCACCTGTCGCGACATGTGGCCCATGTCCGGCCGGTAGACGATGCCGATGGAGACCGTGCGGCCGCGGCGGCTGCCTGCGCGCAGCCTGCGCCCCACCATCTCCGACAGTCGCATCAAGAGCTCCTCGAGGTCGGCCTGCGACGTCGTCGCTCGCGCCAGTACATGGGAGTGGCTGTAGCTCTTGCGTGCGGCGCTCTCGAAAGCGCTGCCTTCGAAGCCGCGCAGCCGCTTCAGCCAGAACTTCGCCACTTCCGCGTGCATCCCACAGAGCGCGAGCTGCTCGACGCCGGCGCGCAGGAACTGTATCGGCGTGCGTATGCCGGCCACTGCCAGCCGCCGGGCGCTCGCCTCGGCGATCCCGGACAGATCGGTGAGCTGTAGGCGGTCGAACACCGCGATCAGGTTCGTGTGGTCGATCCGGCTGAGCCCATCGCGCTTGTCCAGGTTCGACGCCTGCTTGGCCATCCAGATCGACGTCGAGATGCCGACCGACGCGGTCACGCATTCGCCCACCTTTTCCCGCAGTGCCTTTTTCACGGCGCGGGCGACGCCTTCTGGACCGAGTCGCTTGAGGTTGGGCGTGCCCGCCAGGTTCATCGAGGCCTCGTCGATCGACAGCCGCAATACGTCCGGTGTGTGCGTTTCGAGGATCTCGATCAGCTGGTCGGAGACGTCCCGGTACTTGGGCGGGTCGGGCTCGCGGATGATGATCTGCGGATAGATTCCCTTCGCCTCGAAGACCTTCATGCCGGTCTTGATCCCCAGGTCGCGCGCCTCGCGCGACGACGACACGATGGTCGCTGCATCGGTCGCGTACGCCGCGATGCCGAGCGGCCGGCCGCGGAGGGACGAGTCGTGCTGCTGCTCGATCGAAGCAAACGCACAGTTGAGATCGATGACCAGCGTCTGCGGTTCGGCGAGGTTCAGACCGAGCGCCTCCGCCTCCGCCGATGGGCGAGTCAAGGCATCAGTCACAGCGAACTAATGTTCGCACAGCTTGTGCCGCAGCGCTCGGGAATTCGGGTTACGGCGCCAGCGGCGCTGTCTCAGGACTGCAGCGAACTGATCAAGACCGCGTTGTGCAGGCTCACGATGGCTAGCGCGACGGTCGCGATTCGGATCGACGAGAGCGTGAAGGAGTAGAGAAAGCCGGCTCCCTCATCGCCCCTTCGCAGCCAGCGCAAGGTGAGGAAAACCGCGACCGCGACCGCGCCAATCAGGGCGATTTTCACCGCGACGAACAGCACCATGCCGCCCTCGTCGATGACCGCCGCGCTGATCGGCATCGACTCGATCGCACCCCTGGCACGCCCGAGGTCAGTGGTCAGTATGTCCATCGATTCGATAGCGCTCAGGAGCGAGATCCATACGAGACAAGCACGATTCCCCATCCCCACCGTTCACCTCGAAAACGCAGACGCGGCGCGAACCACCCGCGCGCCCACTCTAAGCAACCTCCAAGCAGTCTCCCAGGCGTGCTGGAGCTGCGTGCCGGATCTTTCCACCGTGGGCCTGCGCATCGCGGCAACCGAAGCCGTTGACTTCCGGGCGCGAGTGGTAATCCCCCTGCCACCGCGCCCGCGCGGCCCCGACCTGGATCGATGGCGCCCGGCGGTCGACATCGTGATCCCGGTGCACAACCAGGAGGCGGCGCTGGAGCCTGGCGTCCGACGCCTGCACGCATTCCTTTTGAGCCAGTTCCCGTTCACGGTTCGGATCACCATCGCCGACGATGCAAGCAGCGATGGCACGCGCGCGGTGGCCGAAAAGCTCGCATCCGAGCTGGACGGCGTGCACGTCCTGCGCATCAATCGCAAAGGACGCGGCCGCGCCCTGGCTGCTGCATGGCTGACCAGCGAGGCGAGGGTGGTCGCATATATGGACATCCAGGCCATGCGCGCCCTGGCGACCCTGCCCGCGCTGGTGGCGCCGGTCATGGCCGGCCGCAGCGACATCTCCGTCGGCCGCCATGGCCATCACCGGCTCAGGGCCATGCGCGCCGACGCGGCTCGGCGCCTGATCCCGAATGTGGCCGGTCGCGGCTGGTCGTTCGACTCCGAGCTCATGTCGCGGGCCAGGCAGGCGGGTTTGCGTATCCAGATTGCTGTGGTTTGACAGGAGCCCTCCACACGTCTAGCCTCGAAGGATGCTGCGCACAGCGGCGCTTGGCGCAGCGCTGGGAGCGGCGATGGTCGTTGCGATCCAGAGCGACGCGGCGGCCGCTGTGAGCCCCTACGTGAAGGGGACAGTTGGCTACGACTATTCGTACGTGCAATGCGGGCACTCGGCGCCGCGCCTCTCGTTCGGGGTCGTCGGCGTGAACGCCGGCTACCCGTTCACTTACTACAACACCTGTCTTTCGACCGAGTACAAGGCCGCCACCAGGACCGGCAACGCCGCCCTGTACGTGAACACGGGCTATGACCCGAGCTACACAGCAGTCGACGGACGTCACTCGACGCAGGACTGCGTGGACAAGTCAACAGCGATCAGCGGCACCGCGGCGCAGCAGGCGGCGTGGGCCGTCGGTTGCAGTGAGGCGCAGCGCGACGTCGCTTATGCAACGGCTCAGTCTGCGACGTCACCCTCGGCCTGGTGGCTCGACGTCGAGACCGCCAACAGCTGGTCGACGAGTGACCTGTCGCTGAACGTCTACGCGCTCCGCGGTCTCGTCGAAACGCTGCGCGGCGCAACCTCAGCGGCCCTCGGTGTCTACTCCACTTCTTACCAGTGGGGAGTGATCACCGGCGGCTATCAGGCGCCGGTCGATGCGAACTGGGTCGCGACCGGTACGACCAGCCTGAAGAAGGCGCGCGCATTCTGCACTGGCAACAGTTTCACCGGGGCGCCTGTGTGGCTGGTGCAGTACGTGGCCACATACGACCACGACTACGTCTGCTAACGGCTAGCTCGCCGCAGCTCGCTCGCGCTCCCGGCTGATCAGCTCCTGCAGCCGCTCACGTGTGAAACGGCCGACGAAGAGAGGGACGAACTGCGGAACCCGTGAGTCGGCCAGGCGCTGCAACGACTCGTGGGCGACCATTTCGATCGATTCCTCGGACACCCTGCCTCGGTATTCGGCCTTGATGTTGCGAACCTCGGTTTCGACCTGCCTGAGAACGGTGGCATCGAGCGCGGGTTTCATGATGTCTCCCTTTCTCCCTTGAGCCGGCAGTCGACACACAGGTCGACTGGCCCCCGACGGCGTCGGTGGCAGATGTTAGGGCGTGCACTAATCCTTAACCTCGGCTTAACTTGGGCGGTCATGAGGCCTCACTGGCTGCTCTGAGGAAACGCACACCTCACCTTAAATACGAGCCATGAGCCGAGTTCTCGCCGTTGCGGACGAGGTCTGGGAGTCGCTCGAGGACGGCCTGCTGCTGGAGCTCCGCCCGGATGTGATCCTGGGCTGCGGCGACCTCCCGTTCGAGTACCTGGAGCACCTCGTCAGCCGCTCGAACGTACCGGTGCTCTACGTGCCGGGCAACCACGACCCGGCACTCAAGCCGCCCGACCCGCTCTGGTCAGGCGCCACCGCCCGCGGCGCAGGTGTCGGCGCGCAGGGCTGCATCAGCGTCGACGGCCGCATCGAGACCGTGGCCGGCCTGCGCATCGCGGGCCTTGGCGGATCGATCCGCTATCGCGAAGGCCCGAACCAGTACACCCAGGCGCAGATGACCCGGCGGGCGCTGGCGCTCGAACTGCGCGCTCGTCTCTCGCGAGGCCGCGTTGACGTCCTGATCACCCACTCACCGCCTTTCGGCCACCATGATTCGGACGACCCGGCCCACATCGGCTTCACTGCCATCAACCGGCTCTTGGAGCGGCTGCAGCCCAGAGTTCTGTTTCATGGCCACGTTCTGCAGTACGGTCCGATGGCTGCTGAAGAGCGCATGGGCAAGACCTTGATCGTCAACGCGATCCCCTACCGCATGCTCGAGGTCTGACCTCAGGCGCGCCGGCTCAGCACCGCCTGGGTCTGCGTGACCTGCGCCACGCGCTTGCCGCTCGCATCGAAGAGGTCGGTCTGCACCACGACCGTGGAGCGACCCACGTGCAACGGTTTCGTCACCGCATCCACATGGCCGTCGCGGACCGCCCGGAAGAAGTTCGTCTTCGACTCGATGGTGCTCGTGCCGGCGCCTTCGGGCAGGTTCAGCACCGCGCATGCAGCACCGGCGGTGTCGGCGAGGGCCATGAGCGCTCCGCCGTGCAGGATGCCGCCGCTGGTGCAGAGGTGAAGCGCCCACGGCATGCGGGCGCGGACCTCAGTAGAAGTGGCGTCAAGCAGCTCGATGCCGAGGTGCTGAGCGAACGGCATTGACGCCGTCAGCGGGTCCATTGTCAGGTGGCCTCGCTGAAGGCACGCGCCACCTGCGCGGCAACCCGTGCGTTGTTGACCACCAGTTCGACGTTGACTTCGATCGACCGGCCGCCGGACAGCTCCGCGACGCGAGCGAGTAATCGCGGGGTGACGTCCGCGCCAGTCAGGTGCTCGAGCCCACTGGCCGCCTGCTCGACGAACACCTCTGCATTGGCGAGCTCGGCCGGCGGCGGCACGCAGACGAGCACGCCTCGAGTGCCCGTGTCCCATGCCGCAGCGATCGCACGGGCGGCCTGGCCCGGACCGTCGACACGAGCGCTCACCCAGAGGCCGGTCGCGCGCGTGTAGAAACCCGGCACTTCGTCGACGCCGAATCCCAGCACGGGCACGCCCAGGCTTTCCAGGCGCTCCATGGTGAGCGGCAGATCGAGGATGATCTTCGGCCCCGCGCAGAACACGGCGACTTCAGAGAGCACGAGCTCGATCAGGTCAGCCGACTGGTCTTCGGCGTGGCCGCGATGGACGCCGCCGATGCCGCCGGTGGCGAAGAACTTGATCCCCGCCATCGACGCCGCCCGCATCGTGGCGGCCACGGTAGTCGCGCCGGCCACTCCGGTGACGAGGGCCGGCCCCAGGTCACGCGAGCTCATCTTCACAGAGCCTGCCGCGATTCGCTCCAGCTGCGCGCGGTCGAGGCCGACACGGATCTTCCCGTCGAGCACGGCGACCGTCGCCGGCACAGCGCCCTCTTCGCGGATGGCCGCCTCGCACTCCATCGCGGCGCGGAGGTTGTGCGGCGGCGGGAGGCCCTGGCCGACGATCGAGGTCTCGAGCGCGACCACGGCCCGTCCCGCCGCCAGGGCGCCAGCGACCTCGGATGAGAGTTCGACGCGCGCGTTCACGAGCTTGCCCTGGCGCGCGCCGGCGGACGCGCTCCCACGCGCGACACCGCGTCAGCCGCCACCGCGACGGCGGACTCCGCAGCCTCGACCGGCGACGCGTCGTGCAGAAAAGACGAGCAGAAGGCTGCCGCGAATGCATCACCTGCCCCGGTCGCATCCACCACCTCGACGGCCGGCGTATTCACCCGCCGGCCGCCGACCAGGCATCCGCCCGGGCCCAGCTTCGTCACCCCGATGCGGGCCAGGCCGTCAATCCCACCCAACGTTTCCGCCTCGGCCGAGGTGGCGAACAGCAGGTCGGGTTTCAGCGATTCGAGCAGCGAACGCATCCGCGCCGGTCCGTACTCGATCAGTCCGGCCACCGACGACAGGTCGATGGCGAGACTGCCACCGCCGCGGCGCACCATACCGACCGCCGCTTGCGCCGCGGACGCGAGCGGCTCATGAAAAAGCGAGTAAGCCGGCACATGCAGGAGCCTTGCGCCTTCGAACCATTCCCGCTGCAGGTCCTCCGGCCGCAGGCCGACGCTGGCGCCACGCTGGGTGAGCATGGTCCGGTCACCGTCGGGCCCGACGAGGATCGCGATGGCCCCGGTCGGATCGGCGCCAAGGGTGGCGAGGACGCGCACCGACTGGCCTTCGAGCTCCGCCACCGCCTGCCGGCCCGCGTCATCGTCACCGACGCGCGTGACCAGGCTTGCCTTCTCGCCAAGCGATGCGACCCACGCGCAGAAGTTCGCCGACTGCCCGCCGCCGCCGATCGTGATCGACGCGGGCGTGTCGTCGTCCGGCTGGATGCGCCGCTCCGGCACGATCGTGATATCGAGTACGAGGTCACCGATCGAGAGCATTGCGTCGAGGATAGCTGCCGTCACGCAGGGGCCATCGCAGGCCTTGCGACAGGGGTTCGCAGCAAGCGCCACGTCGCAAACAGGAGCAGCGCGTTGCGCGCTGCGACCACCACCAGGAAGGCGGGCGAGTATGCCGTCGCCGGCATGGCGTCGGCGAGTCCTGTCACCTCGAACATCACCGGGTAGACGAGAAATGAAAGGACGCAGATCGCGATCCAGAGCGGGTCCAGCCCGATTTCGAATGCGACCAGCGGCAGCAGCCACATGAGGTACTGAGCGCTGAAGACCCGGTTGGTGACGATGACCACCAGCACGCACGCGAGGCACGCGTGGCGAAGGCGCACCCTTCCGGTCAACGCCA
>JACXTT010002289.1_pt1 | contig 30605 bp, 27 predicted proteins | sample 9270951 | NCBI WGS metagenome assembly JACXTT01 (sample SAMN15532306, study PRJNA645909) | rock metagenome | isolation source: weathered quartz diorite | place: Puerto Rico | collected 2017-06-21 | reverse complement strand
AGGGGCGAACGCCTTATTTCAACATTTTAGCACAATAACACTAAAACTCATTCCTTGACGGCAACAATAATAATCCGGAACGCGAACATTCTCTTCCACAGACTCGCGATCAGGCGCTCGGACGGATAGAGGTAGCGCATGTAGAGTTTGTATCCTTGAGAATCGATCAACGCACGCGGGTTGGGGATAGCTGGGGAGTGGTTGTCGCCCATGAGGCGTTTCACCAGCGGGAGAGCAGCTCGGACGAGGTAAGGAGTGAAATCTGTTTTTATGACACGGCAGCCTGCTGCTTCAACGAGCTGCCGAGCGGTCCGAAACGTGAAGAACCTGATATGAGTACGATCCATCACGCCAGTGTCTGCATAGGTCACCTTTCCAAGCGCCCATTGCAGACGGTTCGTCCACACGACGGCGTTCGGGACCGAGATTAGCACCTTCCCCTCCGGTCCGACGTAGCGAAGGTACGTTTCAAGCACGCTCCGTGGATCGTAAATGTGCTCAAGCACGTCGGAAAAGACGAGAACATCAAAATCCCGCTTTCCCAGGCTGCGCTCAACAAACTCTTTATCCAGAAAATCGCCCTCGATAAGGTGGTTGAGCCGGCTACGCGCCGAACGACAAGCTTCTTCACTGTGTTCAATTCCCCACACTTCCCATCCTGTTTTGCGGATCGCTTCGCCTAGCGCGCCCCGACCGCAGCCCACATCCAAAACGCATCCCTGCGCTGGAGAGAACCAATGAAATTGACGAAGAACGCCTTCGTTGACTTCCTCCATATACGGATAGCTGCGGCGGCCCACATGGATCATTGCGTTTCTTTCTCAATTACGAAGCAGAAGAAATAGAGCCACGGTCATCTGTTTTCACCACAACGGCATGACCATTCAAGTTGTGGATCACGATACGATCTCGTTCGCTTCTTTGGGCATTCACAAGTTGGGTGATTCCTTCACACCCAGAAATTCCATAGTCATCGTAGACAACGATCCCTCCCACCGGCATGCGGATCCAGATCCAATCGAAAATGTCCTTGGCCGATTGGTATACGTCGACATCGATGTGACAGAACCGGAATATGGCTTCATCGGCTGCAATCAAATGGGCGGTCTCCTCCGGGAAAATCCCTTCCAAGATTGTGACATTGGTCAGCTTCAACCTATCTGAGAGCAAAGATTCGACCCTTTGGCGCGATGTATCTGCATGTTCGCCGCCTTTGTAGCGCGTGTCTTTTACGCTTGCCTTGGCGACTCCTGAGAACGTGTCGCACAGGTATACGCGGCATCCGCTGCCGCAGAGTTCCGCCTTGCGGGCGATGAGCGCCCCGGTGCCGCCTCGCCACACGCCAATTTCAATGATGTTGCCTGCGACTTTCGCGCTTTGCTCGACGAGGGTCCAGAGTTCATAGCAGCGATAGATGTCTACAAGTGTGAAGCCCTTGATAACCGCGTACGTCTCCAAAAAAAGCGGATCAACATTCCATGGAGAGTACGTGGCAAAAGGAGTCACCGGCGCGTAAGCACTCCTCGCGCTTGCTGCACGAGGAAACTTTACCAGATCGTAGCCTACGAGATGGAGAAAGTTCCGCACTACGGTTCTTGCCCTGCTCATTGTCTTTTGAAGCATGGTCCGGACCTTCTCTATCGTTGATAGGTTCTTCTAGACAATCACAATGAACGTCTAGATTCCTGACTTCGCGAACGCCACATGTTTAATGGTGAAGTAATTAAAAATAGCCATGACGCCAATAGTCAACATATGCGCCATTATTTCAGCGTGGTGTTTATTAGCTGCGAGTGGCGGCAGGGTTATACAACCCAGAAATACTACATGAGCGACAACAGTACTTATGGTGATCGACACTATGCTGACCAACACGAATCTCAGCGCTTGTCTCCAGGTCTTACCCTCATGCGCTTGAAAGGTAAAGGTTTTATTTAATAGAAAACTCACCACGGTTCCCACACTGAAGCCTAGCACTACGCTTGCTTCAAAGGAAAACCGAGCGCCGTTGGATAACCGGCGGTAACCCCAGGCGCTCAAGAGGTTTCCCAGCGCCGCAATAGCGCCGACAACAAGAAAACGCCCAAACTCGTAGCGTGTGATAAGGGTCAATAGTCCCCACTGATAAAACTTAGCATCTGGACTTGTCAATGAAGACTCGATAAGTGCTCTGTCAACTTCTCCCGCTTTCATTTCCGCGCCCTTTTGCTCTTTGCCGCCAAATACTCTGCTCGCATTTTCTGTCGTCAACCTTGGTTAGCAATTTCTTCTTTCATCGCTCTGATCGCATCCCTCATCGCTTCTCGCGAAGTTCTCCGCGACCGCCATCCCAGTGACTTTATCCGCGTCACGTCAAACCGCACCACCGGGACATCGCCTTTCCACCCTCTGTCTCCTCCGGTGAACTCGTAGTGTACTTGTGCGGGGTCCAGCGCGCTTGCAGTTACGGCTAAGTCTGCGATCTCTTTCACTGTGATGTAGTCATCTGTCGCCACGTTAAAAACAGCAAATTTATTCGGGCAGCGCTCCGCCACCGTGAATATGGCGTTCAGCACATCCTCGACGTAGATATACGACTTACTTTGCGTTCCATCTCCCAAAATCTGAAGCTGCGTCGGGTCTTGCTGCAAGCGTCGAATGAAATCGTAGCCCACTCCGTGAGTCTGTCGTGGCCCTACCACATTCGCGAATCGGAACGCCCGTCCCACGATATCGAACATGTGACAGTATGAACAAATCAAGGCTTCGCAGGCGAGTTTGCTAGCTCCATAGGTCGAGATCGGGAAGCAAGGACCATAATTTTCTGCAAATTGCACGTGCGGATTCTCGCCGTACACACCGCTGCCGGAAGTATAGAAGATGGTTTTTACTCCATTCCCCCGCATGGCTTCCAGCACGTTCTGGGTCAAATATGTTCCTTCCCAGAAATCGATATCAGGCTGTGAGATTGCTTTGGCAATATCTGGATTAGAAGCGAAGTGATAGACAACGTCGTGGCCATGCATTGCCGCAGTCAGCGTCGCCAAATCCTTAAGATCTCCTCGCTGGACGTTCAAGCGAGGACTCTCAAGGTGAGGAACCAGATGCGATAACCGACCGGATGAGAAATTATCATAGATCGTTATTGCCGCAGTTGTCGTATTCATCAAGCGATGGACTAAGTGGCTGCCAATGAAACCGGCTCCGCCTGCGATAAACGTTTTCATCTCATCTCTCGAAAGTTGTCTATTTTTTGAATGAACCGTAGATTCATGACTGGATGATCACCTTCGTGCCCTCGAAATCGAAGCGGAAGCGCACCTCTTGCAGACCGGCTTCCCACATGGCCCGGCGCAGAGATACTTTATCTTCTGCGTAGAACATCAAAAAACCGCCGCCTCCTGCTCCCACTAATTTACCGCCAAGGGCCCCGTTCGCTCTGCCTAATTCATACCACTCGTCGACCTGCGGGTTGCTTATGCCGCTGGAGCGCTGTTTTTTGTATACCCAGTGTTCATGCATGAGAGCGCCAAATTCGGCGGTGTGCCCCGCCTCCAGGGCTTGGCGGCTGCGGAAACCTAACTCTTTTACATGGTGCAGATTCTGTAGCATCTCCTGATCTGACTGCTGGCTCCGCACTTGTTGGTCGTTAAGAATACTGCCGGCGCTTCGTGCGAAGCCGGTAAAGAAAAGTATGAGATTGTCTTCGAGATCGAACAAGGTATTCATACTCACTGGCAGCGGAACGGCTTCTACCGTACCGTTAGTGTGAAACCAAAAATAAGTAAGACCGCCGTAGGCGGCGATATACTGATCTTGTTTGCCGACGGGTTCACCGAGGCGGTTGATTTCAATGTCGCACGCCATTTCGGCTAGCTCGCTAGGATGAAGGAGTCGTTTACGGTGGGCATACAGGGCTTTCAACAGAGCCGTGGTAAAACTCCCCGATGAGCCCAAACCCGTACCCGCTGGAATATCCGCCAGCGTGGTAATTTCTACCTGTGGAGTCTTGAAATCGAGCATCCGAAGAGCCTCGCGGATGATGGGGTGCTGGACCTCGTTTACCTTCTCAACATGCTCCATGCGGGAGTATTTCAGAACAATACCGGGCGTGAATGGACGAGTGATAGTGACATAAACGTATTTATCAATGGCAGCCGAGATGACGAAACCGCCATACCGGCTGTAATAGGATGGCAGGTCCGTACCGCCCCCACCCAAGGTGATGCGCAACGGACTACGCGTGATGATCATAAGCCTGACACCTTGTCGATGCGTCCGATAATGGGTAACGCCGCAGCCTTGCCTTCCTGTCGCGTCGAGATATTTCTGAAACTGATTATCAGCATAGTCTAACTCTAGACTATTCTAACAGATTCGACGAAAAATGGCGTATGCATGGTCTGGGAGTTAAGGGAACCCTAGTTTCACTCCTCCGTCTTGATCCCCGTTTTGAACTCGTCTACGAAGACAAAGTGGTAGCAGTCTTTACCTCGTGGGCTCAAGCTCAATGACAGAAGCCCGCAGCCATAGAGTCGCAATAGGGGGAGATAGAAGCTGGAAGCGGATTGTCGTGCGCTTTCAGGATGTAGCGAGGCAAAAGTCGAGCTTGGGCGCAGAACTAAACAGAAATTGTCGTCGCCAAGTGGGATGTTAGTATTTTCTTTACCCTTTCATTCTTCGCTATGGTAAATTCCGCGAACATTTTCAACCGGGAAAAAATAACTACAGGAAGTGCGCAGCTTTGATCATTCTCTATAGCGTCACGATGTTCCTCAGCGCGGTGCTTCTTTTTCTTGTTCAACCGATGTTCGCTATGATGGTGCTGCCGCTTCTTGGCGGTTCACCAGCAGTGTGGAACACTACCGTCGTCTTTTACCAAGTCGCACTGCTTGCCGGTTACTTCTACGCCCATGTAGCAAGAATATGGCTTCGTCCTCGGGTCCAATTTGTTCTTCATTGTCTGCTCGTATTGCTGCCGCTTTTTGTCTTACCCATCGGCATCGCGCCGGGCTGGATTCCTCCAACTGAGACCAATCCTATTCCCTGGCTTCTTGCGCTCATGCTCGTCTCAGTCGGACTGCCATTCTTCGTCGTTTCAACTAGTAGCCCTCTTCTTCAAGCCTGGTTCGCCCGGACGCGGCATAGGACAGCAGCCGATCCTTATTTCCTTTATGTCGCAAGTAGCGCAGGCAGCCTACTAGCATTATTAGCTTACCCCTTCCTCGTGCAACCTAAGCTCTCGCTCACGACGCAAAGTCGGGTGTGGGCAATTGGCTACCAACTCTTCGTAGTTTTGATCTTCGTCTGCGCCGGCGCCCTATGGTGGAGCAAGAAGCGACAAGCAATTGATCAACAAGAGCTTGGAGGCGACTCGACGGCGGCCTCGGAGCTGCAAGAGACGACTTATGACGACGCTCCTCCCCTCACGATAACTCGTCGGGTACGCTGGGTTCTACTTGCCTTCGCCCCTTCAAGTTTAATGCTCAGTGTGACCATGTATCTCTCGACAAGTATTGCTCCCATTCCATTGCTCTGGGTAGTACCGCTGGCTCTCTATCTGCTGACGTTTATTATCGCCTTCGCTCGTAGGCCATTGTTGCCGCATTGGGTGATCGTGCGGATATTTCCGTCTGTCCTACTTTTGCTGGTAGTCATTTTTTATCTATCGGAAATCCAGTTGGTCAAAACATTTATTGTCATACATTTGATGGCCTATTTCGTCGTCGCACTGGCTTGTCACGGGACGTTAGCACAGGATCGTCCTTCCGCACTTCATTTGACCGAGTTTTATTTGTGGTTGGCAGTGGGAGGAGCGTTAGGGGGATTAATTAATAGCCTGCTTGCTCCCCTCTTGTTTAGTTCGGTCGCCGAGTATCCGACAGTGCTAGTCTTGGCATGTGCTTTACTATGGAGACCAAACAAAGAAGACCCTCTGCGTGAACGCTGGCTCGACCTAGGGACTCCAATTGCCTTCGGAAGTTTACTGATTCTCGGGTCTCTCATTATTAAGGCGACCAACTTGCTGACGAATTCATTCGTGCTGAGTGTCGTGCTGGGAGCGCCGCCAGTGATATGTTTCAGTTTCTCGCGCCGGGCGCTGCGGTTTGCCTTAGGGGTTGCCGCACTTTTTTTTGTGTATTCGCATCTGCTTGTCAATGTCAATGGTCAGGTGCTAGTGTCGGAGCGCAGCTTCTTCGGCATCGTACAAGTGGCGGCTGATACGAGGGGGCAGTATCATGGCCTCATGCACGGCAGCATTGTCCACGGACTACAGAGCCTCGCTCCTGCGCGGCGGCGTGAACCGCTCAGTTACTTCTCGACCAGCGGGCCAATTGGCCAAGTATTCTCCGCCTTCAAGGATGACGCCGCCAAGCTGCACATCGCCGTCGTCGGACTCGGCGCCGGTTCTCTCGCTTGTTACAGTCGGCCCGGTCAGGAATGGATCTTTTACGAAATCAATCCTTTTATCGTGCAAATTGCTCGCGATCAGCATTACTTCACATTCCTCGAGGACTGTGCGCCGCAAGCAACAATCGTCCTTGGCGATGCCAGGCTTTCCCTCATGAAAGCGCCAGAGAAGCACTATGACATCATCATTCTTGATGCATATACTGCTGATGCTATTCCGGTGCATTTACTGACGCGTGAGGCGCTCAAACTCTACGAGGCAAAACTTGCTCCCCACGGCGTGCTAGCGTTTCACATCTCCAATCGCTTCTTCAACCTGAGACCGGTTCTTGGTAATCTGGCTTGGGACTTAAGTTTGACGGCATGGGGACAAAGTCATACTCCAACTGCCGAAGAGAAAGAGCACGGTAAAACTCCTTCAGCGTGGATTATCCTTGCCCGCGCGCCGGAGGACCTTGCTCCGCTCTCTCAGGACACCCGCTGGCAGCCGTTGGAGCATTCTCCGGATCTCCCGGTTTGGACCGATGAGTATTCGAGTGTGCTAGATGCATTGAAATAAGGCTTCACACGACCATTCAGATGTCCCATGAGCCAATCATCCCCATATCCGGCTAACAGAAAGTAAGCATGATCTTCACGTGATCAGGAATGGGTCACTTATCAAGAAAGAACGACTTATAGGAGTTGTAGTAAGCCGTGTGACACTTGGCCGGGCGTTTCTAAATAGCTCGTTCGGCATAGAAAAGCCGCTGGAGTTGTCTCCAGCGGCTTTTTTGAAAACTGGCTCCTCGGGTAGGACTCGAACCTACGACCCATCGGTTACGATACCCCTGAGATTTCTCCCAGGCTCGGACTATCTCATCACCCGCCTAGTGAGCTAGGGGAGGGTGCCGGGCGCTTCTGAGGCATTATTGGTTGGGCTCCTCAGCCTCTAGTCTCTGCACGTTCCTGCTTACTGAGAACCCTTCAGCAGGCTTCGCTCAGGGTTACCGTTCCGGAAGATGGACCTCCAGAGTAGGCTTCCTTGAATTCACCCAGTTTTTCAACCACGGTTTCCCGTGGAAGCTGCAACTTTTACAGCCGATTGCTCTGCCGATTGAGCTACCGAGGATCACTACTGGTTTACACCTCAGGTGTAGTCTGGCCTTTTAGCAAAGGGTAGGGAGGGTGTAAAGAGAGTTCCGAGGGTTGACTTGTTTTCGTGACGGAAGGGCTCTTGTGTGAGTACTTCTGGCTGCGACGTCATTGCGAGTTGCCCAGAGTACTGTGCACCCAGCCCGTGAGCAGAAATCGCCGCAGCGCGGCGCCTGAAGGTAGCACGGCCTTTCAAGGCCTGGTGCAGAGCGATGGGCCGCCCTTCGCGTCACGTCGTGACGCGGTGATGGTGGGGGCCACAAACCCAGGCCGTAAACGACCTGGCTACCTTCGTGCGTCCCTCCGGGACGAAAAGGGCTGAATAGATCCATCTTGTTTCTGAGCAACGCAGCGAAACAATCTTTGTCTTCGTTTTCTCTTGAGATTGCTTCGTCGCTGGCGCTCCTCGCAATGACCGGCGTTTCCTCATTTCACGTCTACCATTGGCATGCAGCTACATATCACGCCGGCCTTCGATGGCGCGGCCTAACGTGACTGAATCAATATATTCAACGTCGCCACCCATGGGGATACCGTGGGCAATACGGCTCACGCGAATGCCCAGCGGTTTAATCTGTTTCGCCAAATAGAGGGCGGTGGCTTCCCCTTCCACTGTCGGATTAGTTGCGACAATCACTTCCTGTGTGTGCCCGCGTTTGAGGCGTTCGAGGAGCGGGGTAATTGTCAGTTCTTCAGGACCAATACCGTCAAGCGGCGCCAGAACCCCATGCAGCACATGGTAGCGGCCATGAAAGTCATGAATACGTTCGACCGCCATCTGATCCGCCGGCTCCTCGACCACACAGAGGGTCTCTTCTGTGCGTTGCGGATCTCGGCAAACGGCGCAGAGGTCGCCTTCCGCCAAGCTGAAACATTCCTGACACAGGGTGGTTTCCGTTTTGACGGCCCAGATCGCCTCCGCGAGGTTTTCCGCGTAGGAGCGATCTGAATTTAAAATGAACATAGCCAACCGTGTGGCGGTTTTTTCTCCAATACCGGGCAGACGTCCCAGTTCTTGCACTAAACGAGCGAGCGAGGGCGTGAGTTGCATAGATTCTTACAAAAACACAATACGTAAACGATACGCTATACTTTTGTATTCCGTACCGCCTATGGAGTTAAGCCGGGAATTTTCAGACCGCCGGTAATTTTACTCATTTCATCCGCCATCATTTTCTGGGCTTTGCGAACCCCTTCGTTAACGGCGGCCAGCACCAAGTCCTGAAGCATCTCTATATCACCGCCTTCAACAACTGTGGGATCAATCCTCAGGGAAATCAGCTCTAGGCGTCCGTTGACTACGGCATTCACCATGTTGCCACCAGCTGTCGCTTCGACCGTTTTATTCCCAGCTTCTTCTTGAATACGGGCGAGCTTGTTTTGCAACTGCTGCGCCTGTTTCATCATGTCTGCCATGCTTGGCATAGATGCTCCTTATTATGATTCGCCTGACGGACGGTGGGAACGCGAGCCTTGCACTTCTCCACCGAGGACATCAAGGACTGTCTGTACAAGAGGGTCGTTTATCGTCGACGCTTTTGATTTCTCTTGTGAATCTATTGTCATAGAGGTCTTCGGCGTTGCAGCTGACGCAGCTAATGTTGCGCCTCCTTTGGTGATGTCTACCGTTATTGTCCGACCAAAAAAGCGCTTGGCAATCTCCTCTAGCAGCGAACGATTTTCCTTCCGTGTCAGCTCTCGGAAATACAATTCTTTTTCGATGCCAATCCTCATGGTTGCTAATGTCAACTCTAGCAAATGAGCGGCCTTCAAAGGAAAGAATAGCGAGATTTTTTCCTTCTGCACAGCACGTAAAAATCCTTCCCATGCTTCTACGTTATCCTCTGTCGCCAGAGGAGCTGAGACTCCGTCCGATGATACTTCTGGAGGTGGAGAAACCGCGGGCGCAACCGGTGTAGAAACCGGGCGCTCTTTGTATTCTTCGCGGCGTACTGGCGCTGGCCGCAGCGGGGTTGGCGTCAGCGGTGGAGAAGACGGCGTACGAGTGAATTCTTCCCGGAGCAATGGCGCGGACGTGCTCGCTTGCGGAACGCCTCCAAGCGTTTTTTGTAGCGCCTCTAAGCGTGCGAGCGCCTCATCGATCGGCATGATCGGCGGCTGACTCGCTAACTTGACCAGAGTCATTTCGACAACAAGCTGTGTGTATGGAGTCTTACTAATTTCTTCGTCGGCGTGCAAAAGCAAGGTGAAGAATCGTTGAATATCCTCCAATGAGCAGCCGCTGGCCTGTTGTCGGACAATCGCCACCTCGTGATCTGGAAGGTCCGCTAAGAGCACGGGATCTTGACTGATTTTAGCCGCAACGAGATGACGGAAATGTTCGAGCAGATCCCGGCACAGCCGCCGCGGATCATAGCCATACTGATACAAATCACCAGCCAGTTGCAACGCTTGCGCAGGATCGTGTGTGAGGACAGCCTCGACAACACGGAATAATGCTTGCCGATCCGCCACTCCTAGAGCTTCTTTCACCGCCTGTTCAGTAATCTGACCGCCGCTCCAGGCAATGACTTGGTCCAACAGCGATTGCGCGTCACGAAGGCCGCCGTCTGCTTCACGAGCGAGCAGAGCAAGAGCTACGTCATCTACCGCGAGCCCTTCGTGCTGTAAGATTTCGCGAAGCCGTTGGATCAACTCGCGTAGGGGAATCCTTTTGAAGTCGTAGCGCTGACATCGAGAGAGAATCGTCGGCAGCACTTTGTGTGACTCGGTCGTGGCGAAGATAAATTTGACGTGCGGCGGCGGCTCCTCCAGGGTCTTGAGCAAGGCATTGAACGCGGCATTCGACAGCATGTGCACTTCGTCGATGATAATGATGCGGAAGCGGCTTTTGGCTGGGCGATATTGCGTGCTTTCCGTCAAATCGCGAATGTTGTCGACGCCAGTGTGTGAGGCGCCGTCGATTTCCAAGACGTCCAAAGCTGATCCACTCGTGATCTCTGTACAATTACTGCAGGTGTTACACGGGTCTGGCGTTGGACCAGTCTCACAGTTGAGCGCTTTGGCTAGCAACCGCGCTGTGGTGGTTTTTCCTACGCCGCGTGGACCGGTAAACAGAAATGCATGAGCGACGCGTCCGCTGGTGATTGCGTTGCGCAGCGTACGTGTGACATGCTCTTGCCCGACTACTTCAGTAAAGGTTTGAGGCCGCCACTTACGGGCGAGAACAAGATAGCTCAAAGGACAAATCCTCGAAATGATGAATGAGGAGCGATAAATGATGGAAAACGAAAGCTATCTCTACTATATTTCTAATTCATCATTCAGTATTTCACATTCATCGTTAGTGTGATCCGTCACTGGTGATAGCTAGGCTTCCCTGCGGCACAGGGTTAGAATCGGTACCGTTGCTTCCTTCCGGATCTGGCGGGGTTCCCGACCTCCCTTGGGCAGGACCTAGCTATCACCACTGACGGAGAGGGAGGGATTCGAACCCTCGGTGCCCGGATTAGGGGCACACACGATTTCCAGTCGTGCCCAATCGGCCACTCTGGCACCTCTCCTCGCGGTGCTGGAAACGAAGAGTAGTTGACGTTTCTTAAATGCTCTTTCAGACCGGAGCTGTTGTAACACCTCTGAAATCCTCTCGCAAGGAAGGAAGGGTCGTTGACACCTTTCCGCCCCTCTGTTAGCGATGCGTAGGGTTTTTCTTCTTTATATTTTTGGTTAGGGAGTCGCGGTTTTTTGTCATGGAGCAATACATCTCCGTCCTTGTCGCGCTGATCTTTGCCGGGGGGCTCGCCACACTAATGGTGTCCGCCAGTTCTCTTTTCGGCCCCAAGAAACACACGGCGGTGAAAGATGAGCCCTTCGAGTGTGGGAACCCGCCGACTGGATCAGCATGGGGAAGATTCTCAGTCAAATTTTACCTGGTGGCGATCCTTTTCATCATTTTCGATGTCGAAGTAGTCTTTCTGTATCCGTGGGCAGTCGTCTTCCGTCGACTGGGATTGTTCGGGTTTGTAGAGATGCTTGTCTTTGTAGCCATCCTGGCTGTTGGCCTCGTCTATATTATCAAGAAAGGGGCGCTTGAGTCGACATAAAAACGGCTGCGTCGTACTCAATCAAACTGATGGCGGAAACAACGGTGCTTGCAAAGGTCGAGGCGGCCTTCTCGGGAAAAATCGTGGAGAGTTCCACCCTTCACGGCGACGAGACGATTGTTATTGGTAGGGATGATGCGCTCGCTGTTTTCACTGCATTGAGAAATGACCCTGAGTTTTCTTTCGAACTGTTATCTGATCTCACGGTAGTCGATTACTTTGGAAAAGAGCCGCGCTTCGAGATTATCTATCATCTCAAATCGCTTACCCTTGGTCATCGCCTACGTGTGAAAATCCGCGTGACAGAAGATGATCCCGTCGCGCCTTCGCTCTCTTCGCTTTGGAAGAGCGCGAACTGGCTTGAGAGAGAGGCGTGGGACATGTTTGGGGTTCGTTTCTCTGGTCATCCCGATCTGCGACGTATTTTGATGTACGAAGAATTTCGCGGCTATCCGCTGCGCAAGGACTATCCAGTGGATAGACGCCAGCCGCTCGTAGAAGAACGTGATCCAATCACTAATCCGTGGCCCAAAAGGTAAACCCTATGGCAGAAGCGGTAGCACAGCAACTGAATGGAGAAGTAAATAGAGAAGGGCTCGATCAGCTTTCTGAAGTGATGTCCCTACAAATGGGGCCGTCGCATCCCGCCACGCATGGCACCATTAAGTTCAATCTCAAGCTTGATGGTGAGAAGATTCTTGAGTGCGAAACCGAAATCGGTTACCTCCATCGCGGCTTCGAGAAAATGTGTGAGCAGCGGACCTGGAATCATGTTGTTCCTTACACCGATCGCTTGAATTACATTTCTCCGTTGATCAATAACGTTGGATTTGCCCTAGCTGCGGAGCGGCTGCTTGATATCCAAGCGCCAGAGCGATGCCAATACATTCGCATGATCATGAGCGAAATCTCGCGCATGACGGACCATTTCACCTGCTTGGGCATGGCGGCGGCTGAAGCTGGGGCAATTTCCGTCGCTTTTTATGCGTTAGAAGCGCGAGAAACTCTTTTTGACATTGTGACTGCCGTGACCGGCGCGCGTTTGACAGTGAGTTACACGCGGGTTGGTGGTGTGACGCAGGACCTGCCTGCTGGGTTTGCTGAACGAGTACGGAAAGCCTTTGTCGACCTTCGCGCCGTCATGGCTGACTGTGACCAGTTACTCTCGAAGAATCGCATTTTCATTGAGCGCATGTCTGGCGTCGGAGTGCTCTCGAAAGAGGATGCTATCTCTTATGGCGTAACCGGTCCGCTGCTCCGCGCGACCGGGGTCGCGTATGACGTGCGCAAGGCTGACCCGTATTTGTTTTACGATCGAGTGGAATTCGATATCCCGACTGGCACAGAGGGTGACAATTACGATCGGTTCTCGGTGCGCTTCGCGGAAATCAAGCAAAGCATGCGCATTGTTGAACAGGCGCTTGAACAGATTCCCGAAGGCCCCGTGCGCGTCGATGATCCACGCATCATGCTGCCGCAGAAAAAAGATGTCTACGGTAACATCGAAGGGTTGATGAATCACTTCAAACTCGTAATTGAAGGGGTGAAGATCCCGCGTGGTGAAGTATATCAAGTGGTCGAAGGCGGCAACGGAGAATTGGGGTTCTACCTCGTCAGCGACGGGAGCGGCCGTCCATACCGAGTACGGGTGCGTCCGCCTTGTTTTTTTGGCATGGCGGCGGTTGGGCAAATGCTCCAGGGGTGTCTGATCTCTGATATCATCACCACCTTTGGCATGGTGAACATGATTGGCGGAGAGTGTGATCGGTAATGAAGAATTGAGTCATTATAATGATCGAGTCATTGCCGGATTATTTTTCTCAATGATTCAATGACCCGATGACCTGATGAATCAATCGAACTAAATTTATGGCGGTAGAATTTTCCCCAGAGACCTACAAGAAGTTTGAAGAAGTATTGACGCACTACCCAACGAAACGGGCGGCGATTCTCCCGACGTTTTGGTTAGCGCAGAACGAGTTCGGCTATCTTAGCCTGGAAGTTATGGAGTACATTGGCGGATTACTTGATCTGTCTCCAGCCTATGTGGGTTCCGTGGCGTCTTTCTACACCATGTTCAACCAAAAGCCGGTGGGAAAGTTCCATCTGCAAGTCTGCGCGAACGTTGCCTGCACCTTGCGAGGCGCCGAACATATTATCGAGTGCATAGAAAAGAAACTGAATATTGGACTGGGGCAAACGACGGCGGATGGGAATTTCACCCTTAGTGAAGCGGAGTGTTTAGGCTCCTGCGGGACAGCCCCGGTGGTGCAGATCAACGACGATTATTATGAGAATTTGACGACTGCGGAAATGCTGCGCTTGCTCGATGAACTGCCGCCAAAGCAAGAATAGCAACGACAAGAGCCAGCATTCACGCTGTTGACGACGTATATATCATGGATTTTGTGATTACCGCGATTCTCACTGTTTTTATCCTTGCCAACATTATGAATTTGGGGGGATTGTTACTGTGGGTGGAACGGAAAGGGAGCGCCGTGTTACAGGACCGCATTGGCGCTAACCGTGCCGCGCTGCTCGGCAAGCTGCCTCTGAACATCGGCATTATCAATACGCTGGTGGCTGATCCAATTAAACTCTTTACCAAAGAAGATTTCATCCCGCCGAATGCGGATAGACTGCTACATGCTCTGGCGCCTGCCATTGCGATGGTGCCTGCTCTCATTTCCTTCATTGCCATTCCCTTTGGCGATGTCCTGGTCATTGGCGGGCGGGAAATTAGCTTGCAAGCTGCAAATCTGAATGTTGGCATTCTCTACATCCTCGGCATGGTCTCGCTCGGCGTCTACGGCATCGTGCTCGCTGGCTGGGCGTCGAACAACCGTTGGGCGCTGCTTGGCGGCATCCGTGCGTCGGCGCAGATGATCTCGTATGAAATCGCTATGGGGCTCGCTCTGATCGGCGTGATCATGCTGTATGGGACCCTTGATCTGCAAGAAATTGCTCGCGCCCAAGGGTATATGATTTGGGGGATTATTCCTGGGTGGGGGATTTTCTACCAGCCCGTGGCGTTTATCATCTTTCTTGCCGCAGGTATCGCTGAAAGTAAACGCGTACCCTTTGATCTGCCGGAGGCCGAATCGGAACTGATCTCCGGATATTTCACCGAGTATTCTGGCGCCAAACAGGCAACATTCATGTTGGTGGATTTCTTGGAGTCGATTGTCGTTGCCGGGCTGGTGACCACGTTATTCTTCGGCGGTTGGCAAGTGCCATTTGTCATGCGGGACGGACTCCATCTTCCTGGTGATATTTTTTATCCTTTGCCGTCACTCTTGGTGACGCTGATTCAGTTCGGCGCTTTCATGACTAAACTGGCTTTCTTCTGCTGGCTGCAGATCATGATTCGTTGGACGGTGCCGCGGTTTCGCTACGATCAGCTGATTAATCTTGGTTGGAAAATTCTCTTGCCCATAGCCTTAGCCAACGTGTTGGTTACAGCGCTGCTGATTCTTATCTTTCAGGCGAAATAGCGTATGGATCTCCTCACATTTTCTATCCTCGCCGTATTACTGGTGTTTTTCGCAGCGATCGTCATTCTTCATCCCAGTCCGGTGTACAGCGCTCTGTCTCTCGCCTTAGTGATGAGTCTGCTGGCGGTCTACTTCTTTTTCCTCGACGCGCATCTGCTGGGATGGTTTCAGATCATCGTGTATGCGGGCGCTGTGATGGTGTTGTTTCTCTTTGTCATCATGTTACTCAATCTGCAAAACGATCCGCATGAGCATCAGCCCCAGAGTTTGCGTGCAGCAGCGGGGATTGGCGGAGTAGTGCTAGCGATTGAACTCCTCCTCTTGTTCAACCGCACCACGACGCCGGATAGTCAACATGCTCTCCCCGAGGGATTTGGCACCGTGCTTTCCTTGAGCGAGAAATTATTTACGGATTTTTTGCTGCCCTTTGAGATCACTTCGATTCTCTTATTGGTGGCGGCGGTAGGCGCGGTTGTGTTGGCGAAACGGTAAACAAGAGATCGAGTCATCGCGTCATTGAGAGATTGACGAATTGTAGAAGGAAAGATTTTTGGTGATGAAGCCTGATCGCTGTCTAACTTCATAGATTTTCAATCTCCCGATGACTGAATGATTTAATGGCTCAATGCTTATGGTCCCGATTAGTTATCATTTAATTCTTAGCGGCATTCTGTTCGCTATCGGAGTGACGGGAGTGCTGCTGCGACGGAATACTATCATTATCTTCATGGCGATTGAGCTCATGCTAAACGCCGTGAACCTGTCATTTGTGGCTATTGCTCGCCAACTCGGTTCAATGGATGGACAGTTGATTGTCTTCTTTGTCATGGCCGTGGCGGCTGCCGAGGCTGCGGTTGGGCTGGCTATCATCTTGGTGGTCTTCCGCAATAAAGAGACGATTAATGCTGATGAACTCAATTTGATGCGTTGGTAAACATGGAACACGCACACGCTACGGCGCAGACGGTCGCCCAATCGGTTTCCTATTTACGTTATATTCCGCTTTTCCCCTTGTTTGGGGTGCTCTTCAATATCTTTTTAGGACAAAGGCTCGGTCGGAAAGCGGTTAATATCGTCGCTCCCGGTGTAGTCCTCCTGTCTTTTTTCGTCTCGTTGCATGCGTTCGAGAACCTGCCCGAAGGCGGGGCGCTGGTTGATAACATTTGGCCCTGGATCACCTCTGGCAATCTACATGTTGATTTTGCGCTGCGAGTCGACCAACTCGCGGCTGTGATGATCCTCATTGTTACCGGCGTAGGCTTTCTCATCCACGTCTATTCGGTTGGTTACATGGCGCACGATGAGGACCTAGCCAGATACTTCGCCTACTTGAACCTGTTCACGATGTCAATGTTGTTGCTCGTGCTTGGCGAGAATCTTCTTCTCCTTTTTGTGGGATGGGAAGGCGTCGGTCTGTGTTCCTATTTGCTGATCGGCTTCTGGTACACCGATGATGAAAAAGCCAGTGCTGGGAAAAAAGCCTTCATCGTCAACCGCGTCGGCGACGCTGGTTTTCTGCTCGGCATGTTTTTGTTATTCTGGACTCTCGGGCAAGCGGGCGTCTGGACATTCTCATTCAGTGATATTCAGCAACATATTTCCTCTGTTCCAGGCGACATTGCTACTATCATTTGTTTGCTCTTCTTTATTGGGGCCACCGGAAAATCTGCTCAGATTCCTTTATACGTCTGGTTACCTGACGCTATGGCGGGTCCAACTCCGGTTAGTGCGCTGATTCATGCTGCAACGATGGTCACGGCTGGGGTCTATATGATTGCCCGGCTGCACTTCCTTTACGACCTGTCACCAACCGCTCTTACGGTGGTCGCTTATATCGGGGCCGCGACCGCATTTTTTGCCGCTACTATCGGCTTGGTGCAAACTGACATCAAAAGAGTGCTCGCGTATTCTACCGTCAGCCAACTCGGGTACATGTTCCTCGGGCTCGGCGTCGGGGCCTACACGGCTGGAGTTTTTCACCTCATGACGCACGCCTTCTTCAAGGCATTGCTGTTCTTGGGGGCTGGCAGCGTGATTCACGGGATGAGTGACGAGCAGGATATTCAGAAGATGGGCGGCCTCAAAGACAAAATGCCGATCACCTTTTGGACGTTTTTCGTGGCTTGTCTGGCCATTGCCGGCATACCGGGCTTATCGGGGTTTTTCAGTAAAGATCTTATTTTAGAAGAAGCGTATGCGAGCCCCTTGGGCTCACCGGTGTTATGGCTCATTGGAACGATTGGCGCAGGCATGACCGCTTTTTACATGTTTCGTCTCCTCTTTGTGACCTTTCTGGGAGAGAATCGTGCTAGTCATGAGGTGCAGCATCATATTCACGAATCGCCTCCTTCAATGACTGTGCCCTTGGCAGTGTTGGCGGTGTTATCCGTTGTTGGCGGTTATTTGCCTCTGCTGCATTTTCTCAGTCCAGTCTTCGGTGCGCATCACGAAGAGGAAATCCCCATCCTCATAAAATACCTGCCGACAATCGCAGGGTTAGGCGGCATCGGCTTGGCGTATGTCATGTATGTCCAGAATCCCGCCATGGCTGACAATTTGCGGCAGAGTCTATCTGCTTTACATAATCTTCTATTCAACAAATATTACATTGACGAATTCTATGACGCCGTGTTCGTACGACCTATTGCTGCTGCTTCTAACTGGTTCTGGCAAGTGTGGGACGCCATCGTAATCGACGGCACGGTCAATGGCGCTGCCTACACAATGGAAGCGAACGGTTTCCTGCTGCGCTTGTGGCAGACTGGCAATGTCCAAAACTATGCTCTGTCGTTCTTGGTCGGGGCGATGGTGATGCTTGGGTACTACCTATGGTAAGCGCGGTCATTTTTCTTCCGCTGTTTGCTGCAATTCTGCTGCTCTTCATGGCTAAAGACGAAGAAGAGTTGATGCGGCGCTTCGCCCTCGGCGCTTCGCTGCTGACATTTCTCATCTCGCTAGGACTCTATTTTAAATTTGATACAAGTAAAGCAGATTTCCAATTTGTCGAACGTCTGCCGTGGATTCCAGATTTCGGCGTCCAATACTACGTGGGCGTCGACGGCATCAGCCTTTTTCTGGTGCTGTTGACAACTTTTCTGACGCCGATTGTCCTGCTTGCGTCATGGGACGTGCACAATCGCGTCAAGGAGTATTTCTTCTTCTTTCTCGTGTTAGAGACCGGAATGCTCGGCGCTCTTGTCGCTGTTGACCTGTTTCTCTTCTACGTGTTTTGGGAAGTCATGCTCATCCCCATGTATTTTTTAATTGGCGTGTGGGGCGGAGCACGGCGTATTTACGCCGCTATCAAGTTCCTGTTGTACACGATGGTCGGCAGCTTGCTGATGTTGGTGGCGATCCTGTACCTGGCGTATTTACATAACGCCCAACACGGGTCAGTAACGTTTGATCTTTTACAACTCTACAATCTGAAAATCACTGACCAAGCGCAAATATGGTTGTTTGCCGCTTTTGCCCTGTCTTTCGCCATCAAAGTGCCGTTATTTCCTTTCCATACATGGCTGCCAGACGCGCACGTCGAGGCCCCAACCGGCGGATCGGTCATTCTAGCGGGCGTGTTATTGAAAATGGGCACTTATGGATTCCTGCGGTTTGCGTTGCCGTTATTTCCTGCGGCTGCCCATGCGGCGGTGCCGATGATTATGGCGTTGTCTGTCATTGGCATCATCTATGGCGCCTTAGTCGCGATGGTGCAGCCAGACCTCAAGAAACTAGTGGCGTACTCCTCGGTGAGCCATCTGGGCTTTGTTATGCTGGGCATGTTTGCTTTCAATGTGCAGGGTGTTGAAGGAGCCGTGTATCAAATGTTGAATCACGGTATTTCGACCGGCGCGTTGTTCCTTTTGGTCGGCGTCGTGTATGAACGACGCCATACACGACTGATCAGCGAATATGGCGGGCTGTGGAAGCAGACGCCTGTGTATGCTTCGGTCTTTCTTGTTACAATGCTCTCTTCTATTGGTCTTCCCGGTCTTAACGGCTTTATTGGTGAATTCCTCATTATGCTTGGCGCTTTCAAAGCCAGCGCCTGGGCGGGAGTCTTTGCCGTTTCTGGCGTCGTGCTGGGCGCTGTCTACATGTTGTGGATGTATCAACGAGTGATCTTTGGACCGTTGAAAAACAAGGAAAACGAAAAGCTGACCGACCTTTCCTCTCGCGAAATCGCGATATTTACGCCGTTGCTCGCACTTATGCTGATTATGGGTTTATACCCGAAGCCGTTGCTGACTCGCATGGAAAAATCTGTGGAAGCGACCTTAGCCCGAGTAGCGCAGAAAACTACCCTGGTCCAAGTTGCGCCTCCTGCGATGATTGTTGAACGTTAAGCACTGGACGCATTGATTATGATCAAACTGCCCCCAGTCAACTTGTTAGCATTACTACCTGTACTGATTACGACGGTCACAGGGTTGCTGATGCTCTGTTGGGACCTTGGGATGAGAGACGAGGAACGTCACCGGCTCGCTTGGCTAGGTATTTTCGGGCTTGCCGTCACCGCTGCCGTTTCTTCCTGTTTACTCGGCTATAACCAATTGGCGTTCAACGGCTCCATTGCATTAGATGGGTACGCCATGTTCTTCAATTTGATCTTTTGTTTGGCGGGGATTCTGACGCTACTGATGTCCGCCAATTACTTGCAGACGGCTGGCATCCATGCCGGTGAATACTATTCTCTCATCTTGTTCTCGATTGTAGGTATGATGCTCATGGCTGCTGCGATGGACCTGATCAACATCTTTTTAGGTCTTGAGACGATGTCGATAGCGGTCTACGTGCTGGCCGGCATTTGGCGGCAGCAGCTGCGGTCGAATGAAGCCGCGCTCAAGTATTTTCTTCTTGGCGCTTTTGCGAGCGGCTTCTTGCTCTACGGCATTGCCTTGGTGTATGGGGCCACTGGGAGTGTGCAGCTCAATAAAATCGCACTACATGTGAGTACGCAGGGCGGATCAACCATGCTGTTGATCGGCATCGTCATGCTCATTGTCGGCTTCGGTTTCAAAATTGCCGCCGCCCCGTTTCATGTATGGGCGCCAGATGTCTATGAAGGCGCGCCGACTACCGTGACCGCGTTCATGGCGGTTGGTGTGAAAGCGGCGGCGTTTGCTTCGTTTGCTCGAGTATTCCTCTACTCGCTGGGTGCAATCCATGCGCAATGGGAAGGCATCTTTTGGATTTTAGCTGTGTTGACGATGACAGTTGGTAACGTCACGGCGTTGGTGCAGAACAATATTAAGCGCATGTTAGCCTATTCGAGTGTCGCCCATGCTGGATATCTCCTTGTCGCGATGGTTGCAGGCAAAGAACTTGGCGGCGCGGCGATGATGTACTATTTGGTCGCCTATGGGCTCATGAATCTTGGCGCCTTCGGCGTAATCATAGCGGTTGGCCGCAAAGGTGAACCGAACGAAGAGTTTGCTGACTTCGCGGGCTTGGGGTTCAAGTATCCCTTACTAGCGATGGCAATGACGGTTTTTATGTTGTCTCTGACCGGAGTGCCGCCGTTAGTTGGCTTCACTGGAAAGTTCTACATTTTTAGCGCGGCGGTAAAGGCTGGCTATATCTGGCTTGCCGTGATCGGCGTCTTAAACAGCGTGGTTTCCGCGTACTATTACATTCGTGTTGTTGTCAATATGTACATGTACGACGGCGACAAGATGCCGGAACAACTCTCTACTCGTCCCGCTTTGGCTCTCGCGATTCTTCTCGCTGCAGTAGGCACGGTGCTCGTGGGCATTCTTCCCGCCGCTGCAATGGCGCTAGCGCGCACGTCTTTTTTGTCGTTGGGATAATAACGCTTACGAAAATTTCAGCCAGGTGAGAAAGGCCCAAGGTCCAATCTCACCGGCGGTGAAGGAGTGCAGCAGAATTGGTGCTCCGTGGAAGCGGCCTTTCATGCGACTTCCTCCAAGGCTGAAGCTAGAGCTTCGTGCAATATGGTTTCCAGTAAGCGGCTTTCGGTTTGGATAGTGCTAATCTGTCTTTGTTCAGCCGGTTCAGAGCCTAGACAAGGTTAACTTCCTCAATCCATTTATAATCGACAATCGCGGCTCGAACGGCACATCGCTTTGCGCCAGCAAATTCTGCATCATCCGCCAGTTTTGCTTTAATCTCAGCAACCTTGTGATCGAAGTCTTTTTTTGCTTGTGGATCTTGCCTCTTTGGATCTTGCTTCCATAATTGATAGTGTGCATCAGCTAGTGCCAAGTCAGTACGGAGTTCTCGCATATGGTTGCTTCGCTTGGTTATTATTTCTTGTTTGTTTAAATGGTAAAGCCAAATCGTGGTTTTCACCCGCTGTTGATCGAGTACATTCGGCTGTCGTTTCCACTTCGAGCAGCATGGTTTTCCGTCTGGATCAAACCACAACAAGCTTACATCCGAAACTGAACAAGGATCGAGCGCCAGAATGTTCTCACTGATCTGTAAACAAGGTGTTCCTTCTGCTGCGCGCGGACCGAGAACAGGAAAGTAGTCCCACTTTCCACCATTCGTATCAGTATCCACTCGTTTTTGATTTGCATGCATTGCTGATAATCGGAAGTTCCGGCACTCGAAGGCGAGCCACCAATAACCTGGTGAGGTAATCTGAGTATTCTGCAGGTCCACATCGATTTCTCGAACCTGACCTTTTGGGCGAAAGTGATCGATATTGGGGTCGGCCCCTTCAAGCGGAACTTCTGAATACCAACATTTGTTCCCCACAATTTTCCTCATGGCCTTTAACACTTCGCCTGCTCCCCAAGTTTTCTTACGATTATTGTCAATAAAGTCTGACCGCTCATCCGGAGGTAACTCTTTCAGTTTGCACGTCAATTGTTTGGCGCGCTTTTCCCAGGCAACTGGAAGATTTAATTTGTTAAGGTTTACGTAAATCACTTTGTATCTGTCGCCTCGTCGTATAGTTTTCTGGCGAGTTGATCGACAATAGTTTTCTTTTTATTTCTCACAGCACGATTGAGAGTGAGTCGATAGGCTTCCTGAGCGATATTGCGAAAAGGATCAGGCGAAGATTCGACCGTTTCTAGCGAGGGTATAAGTCGCCTGAGTCGCCGCAGGTGCCGCGCCCGTTTGTCGCTTTTTTCGTCCATTGACACGTCGTAGATTCTTTTTAGAACCCGGAGACTAAAGGTGTCGAGTTGACTTTCCAAATCATAGAGTGGGCTTGTCAGTACACTTGCGACCCCCGTTCCACGTGGATCTTCTTTAGGCGCTGATGCAACGATACGACCACCTGAGCCGCGTGTCAGAACGCGGATTTCCTCGCGGCGTAACCCTGCGACAAGGAGCGGATCATGCGTCGCCAACAGAGTGTGACTGTTGCGGTGAATGCCACCTATCTTCCGGAGATGACTTAAATACTGAACGCCCCAATCTGGATTTAGGTGAGTATCAGGCTCGTCGAGGATGTACAGAGAACCTTCGTTCTGGGTAAATCGCATGAGGCCGAGCACAGTAAGAAGCTGTTGCTCTCCCTCACTCAATTGCCGCGTATGAATGGGGCCTGCCGAGCCGCTGACCCGAACGCGTACTCGGAAATCCTCAATTAACCCACTTAACCTCATGGTATCGAGCGCTTGAAACAAGGCTTTCGGGTCTCGACCATACTCATTTGCCAGTTCACGCAATGCTTTCAGGTCGGGCAGGTAGAGATACCTCACCTCCCGTTTTTCCCGACGTCTAAAATCCGTCTGAACTGTGATCGTTCGAGCGAATGGAACGAGCGAATAACGAAGAATCCGCTCAAGCAACTCTCTCACCGGACCTGTTGCGCCCCAAAAGTCGTTCGCCTGAGAATTCTTCTTCGCCCAGACTGGTTTTCGAAGAATCAGGAGAGCTGAATCAAAGCCCTCAATCCTGGGAAGCCCTTTGAGAAATTCCACCACTTCTTTGTCATCCGAAAAGTAGAAAGCCAGAAGGGCAAAGAGTCCGTGGACGGGCCGAGCACAAATGAAGCGTCTGAGATTTAACTTCTCCGGCATGGATTCATTTTTAGCGGGTACCAGTGTCTCTCTGAGTGCTCGTAGGTCGTGCCGACGGAATAACTCCTCGAACCGATCGCTCACACCGGAGTAGTAACCAACTACATACTTTGGTGTCCATTGTTGACGGAGGTCTGACAATGAAACCGCCTTGTCGTCCAGCTTACCCCTTGGCTGCTTACCTGCTTCCGCCTCAATGACAACCTTTTGACCTTCGATTTCGTAGCGAATCTCATACGCAAACGCGGCTGGCTCACCTAAGTCCAGATTACAGAAGATCATGATGATAGCTTCAAGGAGATTACTTTTGGCAGCCCCGTTGCGACCGATCAGTACCGTAACGTCACGGTTCTGGTCGAAATCAACGACTAAATCTTCCAGGTTTTTCCATGAACTGCGAATCTCAAGCCGATCAATCCGCATGATCATTTCTCCGGATCATTTGGTTACTTCCGGTCGGAACACTTAAAAGCCCCAAATCTCTTCCTTCTCTCAGTAAATCGAAAAATTTGTCTACATCATCGCCAAGACCAGTCGCGTTGAGCAAGCGTTCTGGCGCAGCAGCTCCGCTGAGTGCGGTGAGACACTCTACCATCTGTGTAATTGTTTTCACCGGATTGGTATTCATAAAATGAAGATTCTGGTCAGGCAGCTCGGGCTCCTGGGCGAAGGTGTTATCTGAATACTTTTGCTGCTGTGCCTCGTATGGTTGACCAAGCCTTTGTGGGCTTGCTCGGTACAATGTAGTCCCGAGAGCTTGGTCAAGTATTGCTTCAAGAAAGCGGCGGCTGTCTGTTTCGGTGGTGATAAGCTGGGCCTCCAATTCGTTGCATAGTGCTATTAAGTTGTCCACTTTAGCGACGATGCGGCGTTGCTCGGCAAGAGGTGGAAGGGGGATGAGAATTGCGGCGAGACTTTTAGCATTGATGTTTGGTTGCGCCACTTTTGTGACATTTAACCCCAAAGCTGATTGACCATAGGGAGATCTGAGCAAGCAGTGGATATAGTCCACCCAAGTTTCGACAGTAAATCTCAACCTAATCAAGTAGGCACTTGGAATTGCGAGATAATCACCGGTGAAAACAGCCATGGTCCCAATGCTACCAGTTCGGGTTATCAGCAGATCGCCCTTTTCACACTTGAAGTCCTCTAAACGGTCTGGTGGAACGTTGACCTTAGGAGGATCGTGCAAAACGATGCGCCCATCTGTAGTCATGTCAGTTGTGCGAATGGTCGGAATTCCCGAGTAGGAATACTCATCAGCACCAAATCTCGGTCCATAAAATGAACTCGCTAGAATTGCAGCGAGTCGAACCCATCTCCAAGTCGCGGGTACCTCGAATGGAATATCGCCGTCTTCAATTAACGTGACTTGCTCTTGTCTACGAATCTTTCCTTTACTTGTGAGGTGTTCTTTTAGCGAGTGAATTCGTTTGAGCTGTTTAGTTACAGCTTCGTCATTGAGGTCTTGCGGCACCAGTTTGCCACGCACGGCGAGGTTAAGGATAGTTTGGCGCAGTTGCTTGATGTGCTCTGGGCAAGTAGTGAGACGCGGCAAGTAGTTAAAATAGAAACTTGCGTGCTCGCGGAAGGCTGTGGGTGCATTATCTTCTTCTATGGCAGTAAGGAAGTTCAAGCAGTGCAAACTTGCTGCTACTAGCCGGTTGCGGCTTCGCTCGCGTTCGACTTTCACCGTTTCCAACTGATCACACAGCAACATCAGCTCATCCACTTTGGCAACAATACGGCGTTGCTCGGCGAGGGGTGGAATCAGCAGCGGAAACAATTTCAGCCGTTGCATACTGAGCCCTTCTCGTGACATACCGACTTGAACATCATCAATTAGTTCTTGGAAAAACGGCGATATCAGGGATAGATGGATAAAGCCATGCATATTGGGGGAGAAAAGTCTGACAATCGCGACATGTTGGGAAACATTACCTTCGGTGAAAGTCTCCGGGACAATCGCACACCGACCAATAGATGCCCCGGTGATGTTAAGTAAAAGATCATGCTTCTGAACGTGAGTGCCTGACATCCGTTCATGAATGGACCTGGGGATAAACGCCACATCGTCAAGCCGAAGTCCATCATTGTAGATATTCTGAGACCGTAAGAACTGAATTCCCTCACTTTGGTAAACTGCCTGGCCACCCAACGGTGTACTACCTGCACCAAGTTTTAGAGCCAGCGAGCCCATTCGGATAACTTGCCAACCTAAGGGAATAGCAAACGGAATTTCCCTAGCCTCGACTGAGGCAAATTTTTCAATCTTCTTGATTTTCCCTTCCTTTAACAGCCGCTCCTTCTCCTCCTCAATGTGCTTGAGCAATTCTGACGCCGGTTCGTCTTTGGGGTCTTGTTCTAGGAGCTTGCCACGTACAGCCAAATCCAGAATGAGTTGCCGCAATCGCGGGATGGCGTCAGGTGCTTCGCTGACGCGGTCGAAGTGCTGGTGCAGAAGGGCAGGATTCATCGTCGTTTGCTTCGGGCTCCATCGGGTTTGTTGGCCAGTTCGTTCTGCAGTTCCGCTTCAATCTCCTCAATGGAAGGCAGGCTGGATTTCAGGCTCTCCGGCAGGGCCCGTGTAAATTCGTAGTCAGCAACGCCGATAGGCTTATGAATATCGCGTAGAGCGTATTCAGCAATGAAGCGGTCTTTGGTCTGGCAGAGAATCAGGCCAATAGTGGGCTGGTCAGTTTCGTGTCTCAATTTGTCGTCTACTACCGAACAGTAAAAGTTCATCTTGCCGGCGTATTCAGGTTTGAATTTGCCGCGTTTAAGTTCAATGACGACGAAGCAACGCAGTTTCAGATGATAGAAAAGCAGATCGATGTAAAAGTCATCCTCACCTATGCTTAAGGGGTATTGCCGTCCGACAAAGGAAAAGCCCTGGCCCAGTTCGAGCAGGAATTTTTCCAGATGCCGCACCAGCCCGGTTTCTAGTTCGCGCTCGTGGAAGGGCTCTTCGAGGGTGAGAAAGTCAAATAGATAAGGATCTTTGAGCAGTTGCTCGGCTAGTTCAGATTGTGAGCCTGATAAGCGCCTGGCAAAGTTAGTGACTGCTACTCCCTGTCGCGCATGGGTCTGACTCTTGATCATGGAGGCGAGAGTGTCACGGCTCCAGCCTTGGTCGATCACTTAGCGAGCGTACCATAGGCGGGTGGGCAGCTCTTTGATTTTTTCCATTAACAAGAGGTTATGGCCCCATGGTATTCGTGCGAGAAACTCTTGCACTATCTTTGGCGCACCTGTTTGGACAAGGTTTTCGGTATCGTTCTTGGACACGGCCAATTTTGCAACGGGCTGTTGCAAAATTACGGAAGCGTCATACTCACGGGCGAACCGAATCATATAACCAATGTTGCGCTCGGAAAAACCTTTCAGCTCGGGCAGTTCATTACGAATATCCCGCGACAACCGTGGGATAATTCCTGTACCCCATCCTTCTTGTTGCTGGCGCATGTAGATCATTCTTCCTATATCCCAGTACAGCAAGATCATTTCCGCGTTAACAGAAAGTGCGGCCTTAACCTGCGCCTGCCGGATACGATTCTTGATTTCACCTAGGAGTTTTCCGTAGAAAGCCAGCTCGTTACTCATCGTAACAGCGCCTCCGCCAGAATAGCTTTGAGCTGGTCGCGCAAAGCTGCAGCTTGCTGTTCGGCTTCGTCTAACCGGGTCAGCAGTTCATCAAGGTCATCATGGTCGCCAGCTACTGTGTGAGGATTCTTACAGTCAAGGTTATAATTGCGCGCCTTGATCTCTTCGAGGTGCACTCTCCACGCCACTTCGCTTTCCTGACGGTCTTTACGTTCCGTACCTCCCCACCAATCGGTGCAAGGCTTCAGGTGCTCGATTTTGATCGGCTTGGTCATTGAGTAAGCTTTCTGGTCATCAGGCACTCGGTGTTCGTAAAACCAAATTTCTTGGGTTGGCTTGCCCTTCTCGAAGAAGAGCAGGTTAGTGCCAATACTGGCGTAGGGTCTGAAGGTACTATTAGGCAAGCGCACGATAGTGTGCAGGTTGCATTCTTCCAGTAGGTGCTCTTTCAATCGCGTCTTGACACCTTCGCCAAAGAGCGAACCGTCGGGCAGCACAACGGCGGCGCGGCCACCAGGTTTAAGCAGACGAATGATCAGCGCCAGAAAGAGGTCTGCAGTCTCACGCGTCTGGAACTGCTTGGGAAAGTTAGATTCGATACCGTCTTCTTCGCGTCCGCCGAAAGGTGGGTTGGTGAGGATAATGTCTACGCGGTCGCTAGCACTGTAGTTAGCGTAAGGGCGGTCCAGTGTGTTCTCATGACGGACGAAGCTGGGATCTTCGATGCCATGTAGTAGCATGTTGGTAACACAAAGCATGTGAGGAAGAGGCTTCTTCTCAACGGCACGCAATGCTGACTGCATCTTTTGCTCATCCTTCACATTTTTCACGTAATGCTGGTGCATGTGGCGGATAGCGCAAGTGAGAAAGCCGCCAGTGCCGCATGCTGGATCAAGCAAAATTTCGCCAGGATGCGGATCAACGCGATCCACCATAAAGGCTGTGACCGCACGCGGGGTGTAATACTCACCCGCGTTTCCTGCACTTTGCAGGTCGTTAAGTAACTGTTCGTAGATGTCGCCGAAATGTTGACGCTCGATAAGATTGTTGAAGTCCACATTGTTGATTTTGTTAATGATCTGCCGCATAAGCTGGCCAGACTTCAGGTAGTTGTATGCGTCCTCAAAGACATCTCGCACGACACTGCGGCGACCTCTCGCTTTTTTACCAACGGACAGCCCTTTGAGCTGAGGGAAGAGTTGGGTGTTGATGAACGTGAGCAATTCTCCGCCAGTGATACCTTTCGGATCGGCAGCCCAGGTGCGCCATCGCAAAGGCTTTGGGATAGGCGAACGGTAATCCTTCTGTCGATCCTCTAGTTCTTTGTCTTGGTCGTCGATGATTTTCAGGAAGAACATCCAGCACAGTTGCGAGAGACGCTGAGCATCGCCGTCGACGCCTGCATCCTGCCGCATGATGTCTTGAATGGATTTGACGGTGTTTCTTACTGACATTTTATAAGATTTTGCACTCAAATTTTTAATGGTTCGACGTAGAGAAAAACGCACCGCAGGAGCTTGCTGTCCGTGTATATCGTACTGCCTGACAAGTCGCCAGGGGCGCACGAAGGCATGGCTGTCAGTCTTGTTTATCAGAGTTCGTTCCACCATTTCCTATATATTGAATGACAGGATCTCTCCTGGCGCCGCACTGCCAGTGCGATTGTGAAACACGAAAGGCAAAGGGCTATAGGCTACAGGTAGGACGGGAAGCAAAAGGCAGAGTAAGGTCCGATTGTAGGCCACAGGAAAGGCCGCAGTTAGGATGAAACACCGTCCTTGCACCATTGGCAGAGTCCATATAAGGCGTTACCCAGTCTTTTGTGAGAGACATGACTTGTCGAGGAAAGAAGCATGCCAGAAACCATTCGCCGGAGCATCCAAGGACTCAAGGTCGGCGTCATAGGCGGCTCAATTGCTGGATGCACGACAGCTATCGAACTTCTTCGTTTGGGATGTGAGGTCACTCTTTTAGAACGTACAGGTGAAGAGTTGAAGGATCGCGGGGCGGGTATCGGCGTTCCTTCTTCGGTGATGGAGACGTTTATTACGCGTGATTTGGTTGATACTGACACCCCATATTTCCCCGGCTACTCATTCACTCGCTTGTGGCGGACGGAGCAAGAACAGCGGTATGGGTATCTGGCGTGGGACCAACCTGCGAACCTGGCGTTGCTCAACTGGGGGGTACTGTATCGCAACCTGCGTAAACGGGTGCCAGACGCAGTTTATCGCACAGCGCACAGAGTCGTAGCCCTACAAGAACAAAAGGATAGGACCGTTCACGTAGAACTAGCGGACGGAGCTACATGCGAATTCGACTTGGTGATCTGCGCGGACGGTTATATCTCGCTTGGGCGGCGTACGCTCTTTCCCGATGTTGGCATCAAGTACGCCGGTTACGTTTTGTGGCGCGGTTTTCTCATGGAATCGGAATTGACCGAATCGCGACCAATGGAAAGCGGGGTGCTGTGCCCAGGTTATCAGGGCGGACATGGGATTTTCTACTTTGTACCAGGTCCAGATGGGTCCATCGCGCCTGGTAAACGTCTGGTGAATTGGGGCGTGTATGTGCAAGTGCCTGAGTCTACCTTGGCAAGTTTTTTTACGGACAAAGAAGGTGACGTGCACGAAGGCTCCTTGCCGCCGGGCGGCATGCCGCTCTCCACAGAAATGCCGTTGAAGGAACGGATGTGGAAAATCATGCCGGACTATTATGCCGCAATTCTTAATAAAACGCCGAATACGTTCGCTTATGCGATTTATGATTGCCAGGTTCCTGCCTATCGCAAAGGGCGCGTCTGCCTGGTGGGTGACGCCGGAGCCTTTGCTCGTCCCCACACTGCAGCTGGCGCGCTCAAAGGAATCAACGATGCGGTTGCGCTCGGCGAAGCGTTGAAAACGCATGAGTCCCTAGACGAGGCGCTCACCAGCTGGGATAGAGCACGAACCGAAACGAACAACACTCTGGTCAGATTTGGCAATCAACTGGGGCGAGCCTTAGTGCTGGAGATTCCGGACTGGTCACAGATGGACGCCGCAAGTATGGAGAAGTGGTTCACCTCCATCGTGACCATCCACACCGAAGTGCTCGATCCCAATTTGCGCAGGCGCACTTAAGCCTGCCATAGTCAGAACAATACGACTACTGCGTGGACATTAGCCTGCCGCCTTGACTGGATTCGCTTGCTTCCACTCCGCCGCGACTTGGCTCATCGTTTTGAACGTCACCCCTTCGTGACCTTTCATGTATGCGATCAGCCGTTCTAACATAAGAATGCGGTGCCCACGACCAATCACTTGTGGGTGCATGGTGAGAATGTACGCGCCGGTTCCTATGCGTTGATAGAGAAAGTCAAAATCCGCCGCCCAGATTTTGTACACTTCATCCGGCGTGCGTAGCCCAACATGGTGGGCTGGCCAGTGCAAGCCAAAATACGGCCAGTCATCGAGACTCCAGTCCACTGGCAGTTCAACAAGATTGACTTCTTCACCGAAGATATAAGGTCCGTCGGTTGGCGCTTTGTCTCCGACGCGGCAATAATAGGGAGTGAAGTCAGTAGCCATCAAGCTTGAGTCATAAAGAAATCCATACTCCAGCATAAGGCTGATGGAGTGCGGGCTCAGATCCCACGACGGGGAACGATAGCCGAGCGGCGCTTTGCCAGTGATACGGCGAATGCATTCAATACCACGCTCTAAAATGCGTCGTTCTTCGTCTAGGGACAGCGAGGCCGGATTTTCATGGAGATACCCATGATGACCGATTTCATGACCAGAATTGACGATTTTTTGAACAAGTTTTGGGAACGTGTCAATCGTATGGCCAGGGATGAACCACGACGCCAAAAGTTGCTGACGTCTGAGCACCTCAAGGAGTCGTTCCGTTCCCACTTGGCCAAATTCACCGCGAGAAATGGTGCT
>JACXTT010002288.1_pt1 | contig 30611 bp, 27 predicted proteins | sample 9270951 | NCBI WGS metagenome assembly JACXTT01 (sample SAMN15532306, study PRJNA645909) | rock metagenome | isolation source: weathered quartz diorite | place: Puerto Rico | collected 2017-06-21 | reverse complement strand
CCCCGACGCCCGTGCTCGACGGCATGCTGCGCCGTGTCTCCGGGGTGCCGCGCTCACTCTGAGCGCGGGCCTAGCCGCCGAACAAGCCACCGAGCAACCCACCGAGCAGCCCACCGCTGGGCGGAGGCGGCGGGGGCGGCGGCGGAGGTGGCGGCGGTGCGTCCTTGACCGGGCTGCCGTACCAGAGGGTGCGGCGCGACCAGTTGCCCGGCCCGAGTCGCTTTCCGGAGCACGCCACGATCACGACGCGCGACGGTCCGTCCGACCGGAACGCCTTGCGGGCCGGGACGTGGTTGACGGGGTAGCTCTCCCGTTCGGTGATCTGGTAGCACGCCTGCTTGCCGTTGGCGGTCAGCACGATCTGGTCGCCGGGCTGCAGGTTGGCCAGCATCGCGTTCCCCAGAGCAGAGCCGTCAGGCCAGGTGTGGCCGGCGAGGATGACGGTTCCGTGACGGCTCCCCGGGCGCGTCTTCGGGTCCATCGACATGACCCACTTGTTGGGGTTCGTCGCCGGCACCGCGCCGATCGCGCCACTGGAGGTGCGCTGCACCTCGACGACCTTCACGGTGCGACCGAGCGACGGCAACTGCGCGCGCGTCGGGTCGAAACCGTGGCCCGGGTGCTTGCACGACGCCTTGGCGACAACCCCCGCCGCGTGGGTGGTCGCCGATCCGGAGCTCACCACGAAGCCCTGGCCCACCGCGACGACGAGCAGGCACGCCGCGGCCCGGGCGACCGGGCCGCTCCAGCGGTGCGCGGGCGTGGCAACGTTCATCGGGAGGGGTTCCTGATCGTCGGTGGGCATTCCGACCGGGGTGTCGGAATCCTGCCCCCTGAACAACGAGGCGCAAACCTCAGAGGTACGGCTCAGCCCCAGCTCACCGACGCGCGAGCCGGCCGAGCTCGTCGACCAGCACGGTGATCTCCAGCGTGGGATCGAAGGCTCGCTGGACCCCGAGTCCGATCCCGAGCGCGAGCAGGTGCGTGGCCGTGTCGATCGCCGGGCGGTCGAGCTCGATCCCGAACGCCGCTGCCTCGCCCTCGATCAGGTCGGCGAGCACGCCGGTGATCAGCTGCCGCCGCGTCGCCAGCGCCGTACGCACGTCGTCGATGTGTCGGGTGCTGGTGGCGAACTCGACCTCGAGCGATGTCCACCCGATGTCGCCGATGTTCTCCTCGGCCCACCGGCCGAAGCCGGCCAGCCGGTCCTCGAAGGTTTCGGCGTCACCGAGCGCCCCGATGATCGCGACGACCCTGTCCTCCTGCACCACCTCGAGCACAGCCAGGCCGAGCTCGTGCTTGGTCGCGAAGTTCGAGTACACCGCGCCCTTGGTGAAGCCGGCCGCCTCGGCGACCTCACCGAGCGAGGTGGCGTTGTAGCCACGCTCAAGGAACAGGCCCTTGGCGGTGTCGATCAGCTGGGCGCGCGTCTGCTCCTGCGTCTCTTTCCGGGTGAGCCGGGCCATGGACAGATGCTAGCAGTTCGGCTACCGTGGGTATCCAGATACTATCGGTTTTTGAATCGGCCCTGATCCAGCAGGTCAGCACGTTCGACCCGGCCGCGTTCGCGGACGAGTACGCCATCTCCCAGGAGGCTTCCGCATGAGTCGCTACCCCGCAATCGACCTCGACGGCGCACTGGTCGCCGTCACCGGAGCCGCTCGCGGCATCGGCCTGCAGACCGCCAGGGCGTTCATCGCCGAGGGTGCGTTCGTGGCGCTCGGCGACCTCGACCACGAGCTCGCAGCCGAGGCAGCTGCCGAGCTCGGGGACCGGGCGTCGGCCCACCTGCTCGACGTCACGGATCGCGCGTCGGTCGAGAAGTTCCTGGCTGACGCCGAGGCCGTGCACGGGCGCCCGCTCGACGTGCTGGTGAACAACGCCGGCGTGATGCCGAACGGCCCGTTCCTCGAGCAGGAGGACCACATCGACGAGCTGACCATGAACGTCAACGTCTACGGCCTCATCCACGGAATGCGGGCCGCCGCACCGGGCATGATCGAGCGCGGGCACGGGCACATCGTCAACATCTGCTCGCTCGCCGGGAAGTTCCCGATCAAGGGGCTCGCGGTCTACAACGCCAGCAAGTTCGCGGCCGTCGGCCTGACCGCGGCCACCCGGCTGGAGCTCGACAAGACCGGCGTCAGTGTCAGCGCGGTGCTGCCGAGTGCGGTGAAGACCGAGCTTGCCTCGGGCATCGACTACGGCATCCTGCCGGCCGTCGAACCCGAGGACATCGCCGAGGCCGTCGTACGGTCCGTCCGCAGCAGGTCGGCCGAGATCGCCGTACCGGGGTACGTCGGGACAGCTCAGTCGCTGTCGGTCCTGGTGCCCGAAACGGTGATGCGGGGTCTGCGCGCTCTCGTGCGTGACGACCGGGCCATCTCGGCCGTGGACCCGAGCGTCCGCAAGAAGTACCTCGACCGGATCACTGGCGCCTGAGGGGCGACTGTCCGGCGCGCTGAGGGCTAACGTGGCCATCATGCAGGAGCTTCTCTTCACCCTCGGCCTCGTGCTCTTCCTGCTGGGCCTGCTCACCGGACTCGCGATCCCGGTCCTGAAGAACCCCCGGATGGGCGTGTCCAGCCACATGGTCGGGATGACCAACGGCCCGTTCCTGATCGTGGTCGGCCTGCTGTGGCCGCACCTCACCCTGTCGCACACGTGGCAGGTCGTCGCGATCGTGCTGCTGACCTACAGCAGCTATGCCAACTGGCTCGCCACCCAGCTCGGCGCCCTCTGGGGAGCCGGGCACACGTTCGCCCCGGGCGCGACCGGCGAGCATCGTGCCTCCCCAGCTCGGGAGAAGACCGTCGACCTGCTGCTCGTGACGCTGGCACCGGTGATGATCGCGGCGACGGTGCTGCTGATCGTGGGCGTTCTGCGCTGATTCGGTCCGTCGCGACCGCGATCTGCCCCATGATGGGCTGCATGCCTAGCCGCGCACGCACCCGCTCGCCTCTCGGGGCGAGCAAGTCGCTCGTCGACGGCCGGGTCGCCTTCAAGGCGTACCGGCGACTTTTCGGCGCCGAGGACATGCACTCCCACTACCGGTGGAACACCGTCGCGCCGATGATCGACCTGCGCGCCACCCGCACCCTGGAGGTCGGTGGCGGTGACGGGCGGATCAGCTTCGAGGTCGCCTCGCTGGGCCACACCGCCCCGATCGTGATGACCGAGTTCGACCCGGCGTCGGTCGCCGAGGCCGAAGCCATCAAGGCCGCCGGCGGGTTCACCCAGGTCGAGGTCTCGCAGCAGGACCTTCGTCAGCTCGGTGTCGGGGAAGGCTTCGACCAGGTCCTCGCCATCGACGTCCTCGAGCACATCGACGACGACGAGCTCGCGATCCGCCAGATCGCCCAGGCCCTGCGCCCGGGCGGCAGGCTCGTCGTGTCGGTTCCCACGCCGCGCTACCCGATCATGTTCGGACGCAAGTTCCACGAGCATCTCGGCCACGTCCGCGACGGGTACTACCTGGAGGACCTTGAGCCGAAGCTCGCGGCCGCCGGTCTGACGGTGCAGAGCCATCGGTACTACACCGGGACGTGGGTCTCCCGGGCCTGCCGGCTGTTCTACGGCCGGGGCATTCCGTACGTCGTCGGCGTCCTCTGGGCTCCCCTCGTCCGCCCGCTGCTGATGCGGACCGAGGGCGCCGTACGCCGCGAGGAGGCCTGCAGCCTGGCCCTGGTCGCGGTGCGAAACCCGGCCGGTGGTGGTCCTGAGGGGACAACTGTCTCTACGGTGTGAGCCATGACCGCCGACCTCGACGAAACCCTGCGCGGCCTCGTCGATTTCGAAGCCCTCGGCGCGTGGATGGACAAGCAGTTGCTCACCGACGGACCCTTCGAGGACGTCACCGTCCTCACCGGCGGCACCCAGAACCTGCTGCTCCGGTTCAGCCGCGGCGGTCGCACCTACGTGTTGCGTCGTCCGCCGCGGCATTTGCGCCCCAGGAGCAACGACAACCTCCGCCGCGAAGCGCGGGTGCTCGGTGCGCTCACCGGACAGGGCCTCCCGGTGCCCGGACTGATCGCCGCGTGTCCCGACGAAACCGTGATGGGCGGCGCCGCGTTCCTGCTGATGGGGGCCGCCGACGGGTTCAACGCCTCGACCGGCCTTCCCGAGCTCCATGCCGGCGACCCGGCGATCCGGCACCGAATGGGACTCAGCGCGGTCGAAGGCCTCGCCGCCCTCGGCGCGGTCGATCACGAAGCGCTCGGCCTCGGCGACTTCGGACGCACCGAGGGTTTCCTCGAGCGACAGGTGCCGCGCTGGCTCGGCGAGCTGGCGTCGTACGACGCGCTGGAGGGGTACCCGGGACCCGACCTGCCCGGCGTTCAGGGCGTCGCCGCGTGGCTGGAGGCCCACCTCCCGAGCACCTATGCGCCCGGGATCCTCCACGGCGACTTCCACCTCGCAAACCTGCTCTTCGACCACGACGGTCCCGAGCTCACCGCCATCCTCGACTGGGAGATGGCGACGATCGGCGACCCGCTGCTCGACCTGGGCTGGTTGCTGGTGACCTGGCCGGTCGACCCCGGCTCGCACATCAACGTCCTGGTGAACAGCTTCGCCGAGCAAGGTGGCCTGGCCAGCCGGGCCGAGCTCGTCAACCAGTACGCCGAGAGGTCGACCCGCGATCTCAGCGCCATCGACTGGTACGCCGCCCTGGCCGGCCTCAAGCTCGGCATCGTGCTCGAAGGCACCTACGCCCGGGCGTGCGCAGGCAAGGCGGACGGTGCCCTCGGCGAGATGTTCCACGTCGTCGCCTGCGCGCTGATCGAACGGGCCGAGAAGTTCAGCGCCGAGGGCGTGACGGCGTGAACGACCTCGCCGGGAAGGTGGCTTTCGTCACCGGCGGCAGCCGCGGACTGGGCCGCGAGATGGTGCTGGCACTCGCCGCGCAGGGCGCCGAGGTCATCGTGGCCAGTCGCAAGCTGGATGCCTGTGAGGCGCTCGCCGCCGAGGTCCGGGCGACGTACGGCGTACCTGCTCACGCGATCGAGGCGAACGTCGGGGATTGGTCGCAGTGCGATGCCCTGGTCGAGCAGATCTACGAGACGGTCGGGCGCGTGGACGTCTTGGTCAACAACGCCGGCATGTCACCGCTGTACCCGAGCCTCGACGAGGTGAGCGAGTCCCTCTGGGACAAGGTGATCGCGACCAACCTCAAGGGACCTTTCCGGTTGACGGCCACGATCGGCAGGCGGATGGCCGAGGCCGACGGCGGCAGCGTCATCAACATCTCCTCGATCGCCTCGATCCGCCCGGAAGCACTGTCCCTCCCCTACGCCGCCGCGAAAGCCGGGCTGAACGCGCTGACCGAAGGATTCGCCCAGGCGTACGCGCCAAAGGTCCGGGTCAACGCGATCCTCTGCGGCCCGTTCCTGACCGACATCGCGAAGGCCTGGCCCGCCGAGGTCCTCGAGTTCGTCGAGTCCGGACTCGCACTCGCCCGCGCGGGCCGACCTGACGAGGTCGTCGGCGCGGCGTTGTACTTCGCCTCCGAAGCATCCAGCTTCACGACAGGCGCGATCCTACGAGTTGACGGAGGCACCAGATGACCTGGGATTTCAGCACCGAGCCGGAGTTCGAGGAGAAGCTCGCGTGGATGCGAACCTTCGTGCGCGAGGAGATCCTGCCGCTCGAGTCGTTGCTCGACGAGCTCGACATGGACGCGATCGATCGCGCCCTCGCGCCGCTGAAGGAACAGGTCAAGGCGCAGGGGCTGTGGGCCGCGCACCTCGAACCCGAGCACGGCGGTCAGGGCTGGGGCCAGGTCAAGCTCGGCCTGATGCACGAGATCCTCGGCACCTGCGCGCTGGCGCCGGCCGCCTTCGGCTGCGCCGCGCCGGACAGCGGCAACAGCGAGATCCTGGCACTGGTCGGCACGCCGGAGCAGAAGGAGCGCTGGCTCAAGCCGCTGCTCGCCGGGGAGATCCGGTCTGCGTTCTCGATGACCGAGCCGGACAGCGCCGGGTCCGACCCGACGCAGCTCGTCACCCGTGCCGTCCAGGACGGCGACGAGTGGGTGATCAACGGCCACAAGTGGTACTCGTCAAATGCGTCCGTCGCCGACTTCCTGATCGTCATGGTGGTCACCGACCCGGACGCGGTGAGCCACAAGCGCGCCACGATGTTCATCGTCCCGGCCGACACCCCGGGTGTGCACATCCTGCGCGACGTCGGCAGCATGGACGACCCGTCTGCCCGGTTCGGCCGGTACGGCAACCACGCCGAGATCCGCTACGACAACGTGCGCGTCCCGGCGGACGCCGTACTCGGCGGGGTCGGCAACGCCTTCGTGATCGCGCAGTACCGGCTCGGCCCCGGGCGCATCCACCACGCGATGCGCTGGCTCGGCCAAGCCCAGCGTGCGTTCGACATGCTGTGCGAGCGGGCGACGTACCGGTACGCCCACGGCAGCCTGCTCGCCGAGAAGCAGACCATCCAGACCTGGATCGCCGACTCCGCTGCCGAGATGCAGGCGGCCCGGCTGATGACGCTGCACGCCGCCTGGGTGATGGACACCCAGGGCGCGTCGGCAGCGCGCACCGACATCGCCATGATCAAGTACTTCGGCGCCAAGGTGCTGCACGACGTCATCGACCGGGCGTTGCAGGCGCACGGATCGCTCGGCTACTCCAGCGACCTGCCGCTGGAGGCGATGTACCGCTGGGCACGCGCGGCGCGCATCTACGACGGCCCCGACGAGGTGCACCGCCAGTCCGTCGCGCGGCACATTCTCAAGGGCTACGAGGCTCCTGCGGACAAGATGCCGACCGAGCACGTGCCGACCCGGAAGGCGGCCGCGCGGGAGAAGTTCGCAGGACTGCTGGACTAGCAGCGTCTGATCAGAAGCTGGTCCGGTTGCCGTCGGGCATCACGATGTCGATCGTCTGACCGTTGGACAGGTAGTACAGCGCGCCCTGGCGCACGAACTCGTCGATCAGGTTGTAGATGTCACCCACGCCCGGAATCGGAAGCAGCGCCTCGCGGCCCGCGACGTACCCGGGCCAGGACGCCGCGATGCCGGCGTCGAGGAACGGCTGCCGCGGGAAGCCCAGCCAGTCGGCGTAGGTGTTGCCGAGGACGAAGCGGGTCATCGCCTCGAACGTCGGCCTGGTCGCGAACCCACCGTCGATCCCGGACCCGAGGTTGACCAGGATCTGGGCGAGCTTGAGGCCCTCCGACGTCGTCGCCAGGATCGGCTCGAGCACCTGCTTCTTCTGCGCGGACGCGTCGGCCCAGGTCGCCGGGATGAACTGGTCCTGGATGCCGAGCATGTGCGCGGTCACCTGCCACAGGTGCAGGTACGCCGCCATCTCGGCGTCGGTCATCGGCACCCGCCACAGCTTCAGGTGTTCCATCACGAACGTCGCGAGGCTGTGCCAGGTGATCAACAGGTCCATCTGGCTGATCGGCTTGGTCTGGTCGGCCGTCCGCGGCCAGTACGGCGACCCCGGAAGCAGCACGCGCACGGCAGCATGGGTCAGCCGCGTCTTCACCGCGGTGACCGCCATCTGACCGTTCGTTCCGTAAGCGTTCGGCGTCCCCACGTCGTACCCGAGCTTGGCGGTCTTCGCGATCCGGTCCTTCATGTTCGCGCCGCCGCGCGAGTAGTAGACCGCGCGTGCCTCGTGCGGGATCAGGCAGCTCATCATGCCGCTGCCCATGCCGTAGAGCACCGCGATCAGATCGCCCTGCCGCTTGTTGAAGTCGGCCGCGAGCGCGAGCTTGGCGGGGTCTGCCCAGGCCGGCAGCTGGCGAGCCGACGCGATGAAGGCAGCGACGTCCGCCGGGGTCTGACCCGGGACCGGATCCGAGTTGCGGACCCAGGACGCCAGCGCAGCGTTCACCGCAGCGACGTCTCCGCGAGCCAGCACCGCGGCAGCGATCGCGTCCGCGGGTTCGTCCCAGACGGTCCACGGATCGGTGACTGCGGTGCCGCCGGCGAGCGAACCGGCGGAGGACCAGCTCCACGCCGGGGCGGACACCAGCGACACCGCCCCGAGCGCACCCACGACGGAGCCGCCGCGGAGAACCTGCCGTCTGCTGATGCCTGCCATGACACTCCTCGGGTGAGAAACAAAGAGACCCTATTTGTTTCTTTGTATCTGCGCATGAGATCATGACGGCGTCCGTCGCGCAAGATCTGCGCAACCACCCAGGAGGTGTCCGTGCCGCGTACCGCCGAGCCGCCCTCACTGGTCATGCAGGCGCTCACCGACTCGGTCGCACGGATCGATGACGCCGAGAAGTTCAGCACCCTGATCCTGGACGCGGCGGCCGAGCTCTTCGGCCGGCTCGGCATCCAGCGGGTCACGATGGACGAGGTGGCGCGAGCAGCCGGGGTCGCCCGGGTCACGATCTACCGTCGCTTCGCGACCAAGGACGTGCTCGTCGAGCAGGTCGTCCGCCGCGAGTTCCGGCGCTACTTCGACCAGTTCCTGCGCGACATCAAGACCGGCGAGACCGTGGCCGAACGCGTCGTCGTCGGCTTCGTCAGCTCGCTGCGCGCCTTCCGCGGCAACTCACTCATCGGCCGGCTGCTGGCCTCCGAACCCGACCTGCTGGTGCCCTCACTCGTCGGCGACGAGGGCCGGACGCTGGGCACCGTCAGCGAGTTCATCGCCGGCCAGCTCCGACGCGAGCAGGCTGCGGGCAACGTCAGCGCCGACCTGGACGTGGAGCTGGTCGCCGAGATGATGGTGCGGATCTCGACGTCGTTCCTGGTCACCCCGACCAGTCGCGTGGACCTCGACGACGACCGGCAGGTCGCTGACCTGGCTCGGCAGTTCATCGTCCCGATGATCGAGGGGCCCTAGGCTTCGAAGCATGAGAACCGGTCGGCTCGAAGCCTTCAGCGACGGCGTGCTCGCGATCATCATCACGATCATGGTGCTCGGGCTGAAGGTGCCCGGGGACTCGACGTGGGCCAGCCTCGGCGACTCGGTCACGACGCTGCTGACGTACCTGTTGAGCTTCATCTACATCGGGATCTACTGGAACAACCACCATCACCTGTTCCAGCTCGCCGACCGCGTCAACGGTGCCGTCCTGTGGGCCAACCTGCACCTGCTGTTCTGGCTCTCCCTCTACCCGTTCACCACCTCGTGGATGGACGAGACCGACGTCGCCCAGGTTCCCGTGTTCGTCTACGGGCTCAACCTGCTCTGTGCCGCGATCGCGTTCTACGTGCTGCAGCGGGCGATCGTGACAGCCGAGGGCCCCGACTCCCGGTTGCAGGCTGCGCTCGGCAGTGACGTCAAGGGCAAGGTGTCGCCGGTGATCTACACCGTCGGAATCTTCTCGACGTTGATCGCGCCGTGGATCGGCCTTGCCCTCTTCGCGCTCGTCGCCGCGATCTGGCTCGTGCCCGATCGCCGGATGGAGCGGTTCATCGCAGCGCAGGAAGCGGCCGACGAACAGGTGACCTGACTACTGGAGTCAGGCGCCAGTGCCCTCGAGAAGTTCCTTGAGGCGCGCCAGGTCCTTGCTCGTGGCGCGCTTCATGGCCAGCTCCATCATGGGTGCTGCGACACGAGAGAACCCGGAGGGGTTGCCGCGGTTGCGCAGTGTCATCTGGGTGGCGCCGGCCTCGGTGGCGCTCCAGGTGTAGGTGGTCTCCATCGGGAACGGGCCGTCCGCCGTACGCATCACCAGACGCTGCTCGGGCACGAGCTCCACGACCTCGTAGGTGTACGCGAGCCGTCGGCCGAGGAAGTGAGCCACGAAGTCCATCCGCGAGCCCACCATCACCGGCGGCTCCGTTTGCCAGTCGACCGTCTTGATGTTGGCGTACCACTCCGGTGCGTTGCTCGGATCGGCCGCGTATGCCGCCACCACCGCAACGGGTCGCTGGATGGTGGTCTCGACCTGGACGTCAACAGCCATGACGCCATCCTCCCGCACCGGTCCTGATCGAGCGGAGCCGGTTAGAACATGCCGTTCGAGTTCGCCGACTCCTCCGGGATGTCCTGGATGACGTCCCAGTGCTCGACGACCTTGCCGTCCTCGAGGCGGAAGAAGTCGGCCAGCGCCCGTCCCGGCGTACCGGGTTCGAGGACCAGGTGCGAGTGCGTGACGACGAGGTCGCCCTCGGCCAGGACGCGCTTGATGTCCAGCTTCAGGTTCGGGTACTCGCCCCGCAGCCAGGTCACGAAGCCGGTGAACGCCTCGGCGCCGTCCGGGGCCTGCGGGTTGTGCTGGATGTACCGGTTGCCGAGGTGGTCGGCGACCGCCTTGTCCGGGTCCCCGGCAAAGGCAGTGGCGAAGAAGTCGGCGACGACCCTCTTGTTCATCTCGAGATCAGACATTGCTTGCTCCTGTCGTTGCGGGCGCCACGTTCTGGTTGGCGCAGAAGAGGTTGTCGGGATCGAACTGGCGCTTGACCTGCGCGAGCCGCGCGTAGCTGCCCGGCCCGTACGCCGAACGCACGGTCTCGGCGTCGCTGCTGGTCAGGAAGTTCACGTAGGCACCCGCGGTGGACAAGGGCGCGAGCGCCGTTGCCGCGGCGCGGTTCGTCGAGACGTGCAGGTCGTCCTGATCGGGCTCGATCCACGTCGAGATCAGGTTGTAGGTGAAGGCCGCGTCGCGGTGGGCGAACGCGGACTCGTGGCGAGCCACGGCGCCCCCCATCTGGTGCAGGTGGATCTGCGACATCGGCGAGGGCAATGCGGCGCCGTGCTCGATCAGTACGTCGATCACGTCGTCGCCCAGCACGTCCAGGAACCCGGTGCGGAAGTAGTTGCGCAGTCCGAACGGAGCTCCCGCGTCGAGCATCGACTGCAACGCCGGGTAGGGCATCGGACCGAACAGGTCGACGGCCGGGCCCAGGTCCCGCATCGGCTGCAACGCGGCAGCGCCAGCGTCGAGGTCACCGCACCAGCAGCCGAGGAGACCGATCACCCGCTGGCCGACGAGCTCGTCGGGGACGAACGGCTCCGGCGGCGCGGTCATGATCGAGATCAGCATTGAGCCGTCGTCGCGGAGGTCGGCAACCCAGTCGCGGAACCCCGTGAGGACGTCTCGGGCCCGGTCGAACGGCCACAGCATCAGGCCGCTGTACACCGTCGCGACCGGGTGCAGCGCGAACTCGAAGCTCGCGACCACCCCGAAGTTGCCGCCACCCCCGCGCAAGGCCCACAACAGCTCTGCGTTCTCGTTCTCGTCGGCGTGCACCACATCGCCCGCAGCCGTCACGACGTCGGCGCCGATCAGGTTGTCGCAGGACAAACCGTGGCGCCGCTGCAACCAGCCGATCCCGCCTCCCAGCGTCAGTCCGGCGACACCGGTCGCCGAGATCAGCCCACCGGTGGTGGCCAGACCGTGCGGCTCCCCCGCGGCGTCGAAGTCGTGCCAGGTCGCGCCGGGCTGCACCCGCGCCCGCCGAGCCTCCGGGTCGACCTCCACGCGCCGCATCGCGGTCAGGTCGATGACCACCCCGTCGCCGGTCGACAGGCCCGCGACGCTGTGCCCACCGGCACGGATCGCGGGGTGCACGCCGGCATCGCGGCAGAGCGCGACGGCGCTGACGATGTCGGCGATCGTGTGGCAGCGCGCGATCACCGCCGGCCGACCTTGCACCATGCCGTTCCACACCTCGCGCGCGGCGTCGTACCCGTCGCTGCCCGGCGTGATCGCCTCGCCGGTGAAGTGCGTATCGAACACTGTTGCGATGTCCATCTTGGTCGTTGTCATGTCGTCCTCCTGTGTGACCTGATGGACGAGATCCTGCGTCGTACCGTCGCGCTGCGCTGTGCCGCTGCGTCACACCTCAGCGAACATCTCGCGGCTGCACCGGATGGAAGTCGCGGTCGACGAGCTCGCGCAGCGCTGCCTCCTCGACCAGCACGTAGCCACCACCGTCACGGCGAATCAGGCCGTCGGCCACGAGGGTGCTCAACGCACGGTTCACGTTCTCGCGGGTGACCCCGACCATCGCCGCGAGGGTCGACTGCGAGATGTTCGGGGTGCGGGCCGGGCCGTCGCCGGTACCGCGGTTGGACTCGACCAGCTCCAGCAACCGCAGGACCAACCGCACGGCAAGGGGACGGGTGGCCAGCGACACGAGCATGTTGGCCTGCAGCCGCGCGTTCGAGGCGAGGCGTTCCAGCACGAGGTCCTTGAGGACCGTGTGCTCGGCGAACAACGGGTCCAGGTGGCGTCGGTGCAGACAGACAATCTCGGACGGCATGGTCGCGGTGAGCCGCACCATCCGGTCGCGTTCCTTGGCGAAGTAGCCGGGCTCGCCGACGGTCTTGCCCGGGTCGAATACGAAGTGCACGACCTCGTCGCCGTCGAGGTTGATCACCGAGTCCTTCAGCTGCCCGGCGATCACCACGTAGATCTCGTCCGCGGGATCGCCGGGTTCGAACAACGCCTCGTGACGCGACAGCCGCCGCAGGGTCGCGGTGGCGGCGAGCGCTGCGATCACATCCTGCGGCAGGGCGCCGAACAGGTAGGAGCCAGTCAGGGCTCCGACGATGTCATCGCGTCCGGCGCGGTCTCGCACGCTCACACGTTAGGACGCGCAAGCGTCGTCCGGAAGGGCGGTCACTCCAGGCTGAGCGCCGCCGTCGGACACCCTGCGATCGCCAGCTCGACCGCGCCACGCCGCGACTCGTCCGGCGTCGGCTCGATGACCTGGAGTGCACCGTCGTCGTCGATCTCGAAGATGTCCGGGGCGAACGACTCGCACATCCCGCTGGAGCAGCATGCGTTGACGTCGTGCTTGATCTTCATCGGGAGGCCTCCGGGGTGAAGGTCGCCGGCATCGAGGCGACGGTGTGGAAGAAGTTCCCGGCGCCGTACGCCGTGTTGCCGGTCGAGGCGATGTCGGGCAACCGGGTCAGCAGCTCCTTGAAGGTCGCCGCCAGCTGACGGCGCGCGAGCTGGTTGCCGAGGCAGTGGTGGATCCCGCCGCCGCCGAAGGAGATGTGCTTGTTGGGCGATCGGCCGAGGTCGAGCCGCTCGGGATGCTCGAACACCTCGGTGTCCCAGTTCGCGGAGGCGTAGAACAGGATCACCTTGTCTCCGGCGGTGATCTGCTGGCCACCGAGCTCGCAGTCGCGCGCGGCCGTACGCCGGAACGTCATGATCGGGGTGGCCCAGCGCACGAGCTCCTCGACCGCGGACGACATCCGGCCGTCCAGGTCCTCCATCAGCCAGGCGCGCTGCTCGGGGAAGTCGGTCAGCGCCTGAAGTCCGTGCGCTGTCGACTGCCGGGTGGTGTCGTTGCCCGCGACCATCAGCAGCGAGAAGAACGACATGATGTCCTCGTCGCTGAGCCGTTCGCCGTCGACCTCGGCCTGCACCAACGAGGTGATCAGGTCGTCGGTCGGGTGCTCCCGCCGCTGGTTGACGAGCTCCAGGGCGATCACCTGGAACGCGATCATCGATTCGGTCAGCACTCCGATCGTCTCGGCCGGATCGTTGCCCGGCAGGTCCCGGTAGCTGCCGATCGTCTCGGACGACTTCGCCAGGGTGAGCCGGTGCTCCTCCGGGACACCCATCATGTCGAAGATGTTGTGCATCGGGACGAGCATCGCGACCTCGCTGACGAAGTCGATCTCCCCCTTCGCGGCGACCGCGTCGACGATCCGGCGCGCGTTGGCCTGGACGTTGTCCTCGATCCGCTTCATCTGCTTGGGCGTGAACGCGGAAACCAGCAGCCGGCGGATCTGGGTGTGCCGAGGCGGGTCCATCGCGATGAAGCCCTGCGCAGCGTCCAGCAGCTCGGGCGGCACCGAGTCGAAGACGATGCCCTCACCGGAGAGGAAGTCGTCGTGACGACGGGTCACCTCGACCAGGTCCGCATGTCGTACGACGGCCCAGAACCCCTGGTCGTTGGGGTCTTCCATGAGCCTGCCTTCGGCCGGGCGGTGCCACGTGATCGGCCGGTGCGCACGCAGGTCGGCGAAGGTCTTCTCGCGTTCGGCGGCAGTCCCTCGCCAGAACGCGAGCGACGACAGGTCGGCGACGTCGTAGGGGCGGGATTCACGGGTCGTGGTCATCGCGAGCCTCCGGGAGGGTGAGAGGTCCCCAACGTCGAACAGAACCTCGAAAAGGTCAAGCACCGACGTGGCGGCTGCCCGCTCAGATCTACCGTCACCGAGGACCGCGACTACCGGTGCAGCGTCACCCACTGATCCCGTTCTCGAAGGCGAACGCGGTCGCTGCGGTCCGCGAACCCGCCCCGATCTTCGCGAAGATGTTCGACAAGTGCCGCGCAACCGTGCGCTCACTGACGAACAGGTGCTCTGCTATGGCCCGGTTGGTCTCCCCCGAAGCGACCAAACGCAGCACCTCGACCTCGCGCGGCGTCAGCCCCGCCGGAGCCTTCGGCTCGGTCGTGAGGTCCCGGGCCAGTCTCGAGTCGAGGCTGGCACCGAGCCGGTCGAAGATCTCGGCGGCTTCGGCGAGCGCCTGCCGAGCACCGTCCTCGTCCCCGTTGGCCTGGCGTGCCCGGCCGAGGACCACGCGCACCGCCGCGGCCTCGTAGGGAACCCCGAGCCGCTCCCACTGTCCGATGGCGGCCTGCAACGTCCGGCACGCCGCCCGATCATCGCCCTGGGCGTGCAGCACCCGGCCCCGAGCCGACAGCCCGGCGGCCTCGAGTGCCGGGCTGTGGAAGGTCACGGCCGTTTCCTCGAGCTCGGCTGCCGCCGCCTCCGCGGAGTCGAGATCGCCCGCCGCGAGCGCGATCTGCACCTGGGCCGGCATCAGCTTGCCGCGACCGAGCCGGTTCCACTCCTGCGCCTCGACCGCACGACGGATGAGTTCCTGCGCGGCGTCCAGCTTGCCCTGTGCCAGCCGGATCAACGCCAGACCGGCCGCCTGCTCGCCGCACAAGGTCTGAGCAGTGGTGAACGCGTCCTCGGCTCCGTCGAGATCACCGAGCAGGCGGCGTACCTCGCCGATCTCCAGGTACCCGGCGGCAACGTTGGCGACGTTGAGACCGTCGAGCTCCCGACAGGCCTGACGAGCCTCGGCCTCAGCGGCCTGGTAGTCGCCGCCGAGCTGGAGCAGGGTGGCGCGGTGGACGCGGCACAACCCCGGCCACATCGTCCTGGGGTGCGCCTCGGACCAGCGCAGGGTGACCTCGGTCCACTCAGCGGCACGACGCAGGTCGCCGAGCTCGACGCAGGCGGTGATCAGGCTGCAGTAGACCTTGCCGGTCAGGTAAGGCCCGACGCGGCCTTCCGTGACGTAGAGCATGGCTTCGTCGAAAAGGCTCAGTCCTTCGTCTCTCCTCCCCGAGTCGATGTGCAGCCACGCCAACGAGTTCAGGGCGTCGGCTTCGAGATCCGTGGACTCGAGCCTGCGCGCCAGCGCGAGTACGCCGTCGGCCTTCTCGATCGCGGTCGTCAGATCCCCGGTCCGATGGATCTGGCTGGCATCAGCGAGGGCCAGGAAGCCGTACTCGACACAGTCGTGATCACCCTCGAGCGCCCGGCGTGCGCGTTGCAACCAGCCGCCACCGACGGCAGCGTGCATCTTCAGCCGGTGGTGCGAGCTGAGCCTGACGGCACAGGCCCCTGCCCGACGCAGCTCGCCGGCGCTCACGAAGCCGGCGTACGCCTGTTCCCGGGCTGCGATGCACTCGTCGATCCGACCCAGCCACCAGGTCGCCTCGGCGACGACGTCGAGGCGTTCGGCCTCGACTGTCGGAGTCTCGCCCGAGAGCTCTTCGGCGAGCGCAAGTGCGGCGGCCCAGTCGCCGAGCGCAAGGGCCGCCCTCGCGTCGTCCAGTCCGCCCGATGCCAGATTGCCGGCAGCGGCACTCATGGCGACATCATCGCAGGCGGACCGGACGACGGGTATTGCGAGCGAACCTGCTAGCTGCCGGCACGCTTGGCCAGCACCTCGGCCGTGTGCAGGACCTTCCCGCCCATGCCCCAGTCCCCGCTGGCGACCTCGTCGAAGGTCACCCACGTTCCCTGACGCAGTGCTTCTCCCTCAACGCTGACGATCGCGTCCGTCAGCCTCTCGATGATGAGCCGCTTCTCGTCGGCATCGAAGACGCCCGCGATTGCCTTGACCTGGATGAGTGGCATTGGTTCCTCCTTGGTAGGTGTAGGAGGAGCATCCGTCGCCCGCCAGCGGCGGGGCATCGGCAATTCTGGCCGCATTCAGAGCCCTACGCGGAATCGGTGGTACGTCGTTCACGCCACCGCGGCAACGCGGGCTAGTGCGACTCGCTGCTCCGCGAGCGACGCCACCCCGGGAGCAGCCTCCAGAGCCTGCCGACGCCGACCGTGCTGAGGACGATGAGCAGGTACGCGAGCGGAGTCAGTGCGCCACCGACGGAATCGACCCTGCCGTCCTGGAGCGTGTAGTCGACGCCGGTCTGGAGGTAGGAGATGCCGTGCCAGCTGAAGTGTCCGGTGGCGTGCGGGGAGGCGGCGACGATGCCGTCGCCGAATGCCTGGGCCGCCGACGTGAGGATGCTGGTCAGCACGAGAACTGAGGTCAACAGGAAGATCGAGGCGCTCCACCACGAGGCTCGCGGGGCCGACCCGAACTGGGCCTGGAGGTACTCCTCCGCCAGCTCCCTGGTGGTGCCCAGGTTGGCCAGCGCCTTGCGTGCACCGACGCTTTCCGCGGCGGAGACGACGTTGCTGCGAACCTCTCGCCGGGTGGCGATGCGCTGCCTGCGGGGGAGGTCGTAGAGCTGCTGGTCGAGCGACCAGACGCGGCCTTCGATCCGGAGGCGGTCCAGCAGAGTCAGGTTGGTCGGCATGTCAGATTCCTTCCTTCGGGTGATCAGGCACGGGTCGGTCGAGCACGGCCCCAACGGTCTTCGTCAGCGCGCGCCAGCTGCGCGCGCCGCGCTCCAGCTCGGCGTACCCGTCAGGCGTGGGCCGGTAGTACTTGCGCGCGGGACCGCTGTGAGATGCGACCAAGCGCGAGGACACCCGGCCCTCGCGCTCGAGCCTGGCAAGGGCCGGGTAGACCGTGCCCTCGAGGACTTCGATCCCTGCTTGCTGCAGGCGACTGACGACGTCGTACCCGTAGGACTCCTCTTCGGCCAGCAACTGCAGCAGCACGAAGCTGAGCAGTCCCTTCAGGAGCTGAGGGTCGTGCGTGGTGGCGTCGCTCATGTGATCAAGTTATGCCCAGTACATGGTTAAGTCAAGTACTAGGCGATCCACATGCTTCACCGAGGGACGGCCTCATTCGTCGTACGGCGCAGCCTTGATCAAGGTGTTGAACGCAGCCCGACGTACGAGCCAATCAATCCGCCCGTCCGGGACGTGGCGACGCTCCTCGGCCAACGCGGCCACCAGGTGTCGCTTGAACTCATGCCTGGGGTGCCGGTCGAGCACCTCGCGCACCCAGGTCGGGTCGAGCTCGATCAACCGCGCACCGGTCACGTCGACCAGCGCACCGGCAGAGACGAAGCCGCCCAGGTCGGACAGGTCTTCAGCGACCCCCGGTGTGAGATGTGCGGCGATGCCGGCGCCGATCAGCGTCGCACTCGCTGCACTCGCACCCTGCTGCAACGCGAACCTCTCGGCTCGCTCCCCACTGACCACCGCGAAGCAACGGCCGGGCGTGGGGTGCTCGAGCTGGATGTCGTGGAACATGCACGCGGTGAAGGCGAGTTCGCGATCGACGCTGATGCCGTCGATCCCGGCCAGCGCCAGTCCGAACACGTAGCTGCGGAACGAGTGCTCGAGCACGTGGGGTGTGAGAGCGTCCCGCGCCTCTGCCTCTGCAGCGCGCGCCATCGTCGAGTCCGGCCACGAAAGGTCTGCGAGGTCGACCCGAGCCGCCCCCCGCCGACCGAGCCGGCCGGCAGCCCACTCGGACGCGAGCCTCGGCAGCACGCGCACCAGAGGCGCCAGCAACCGTCGTCGATCGGTGCTGCTGAGGTTGCCGCTGGTACGCGTGGCCCAGTCCCAGCCAAGCTCGGCCGGGCCGCTCATCGGGCACCCACGAACGTGCGGATGGCTGCCGACAGCTCGCCTGGCTGGTCCTCGGGCGTGAAGCTGAAACTGTCGTCGAGCACTTCCAGGGTCGCGTCGTGCAGCTTGTCGGCGAAGGCCTGGGCGTGAGCGACCGGAAAGACGCTGTCCTCCCGGGACCACACCAGAAGCACCGGCAGATCGCTGCGCTCCAGCAGCGCGGCACCGGCCGCGTGGACCGGCTCACTCGAGGCCGAAACCATCACGGCAGCGACATCGCGAAGAATGCCTCCATCGCTGGCCGCTGGCAACGCGTACGAGTCCGACACCTCGTCGGGCAGTGGCCGCTTGTGCAGCAGCCCGAACGCCTGCGGCAACGCCCGTACGGCGGGATCGCGCAACGACCCGAACAGAGTGCCGAGCGCATCGGGGTCCTGGGCCAGCACCGGCAGGGTGTCGAACGGCTGAGGCGGCCACTGGTCCCACGGCGTCTCGCACGAGGTCAGGACGAGGTCCGAGACCCGGCCATCGAGCTCATCGGAGTACTCGGCGAGTGCGATTTGTGAGTAGGCCCCGCCAGAGTCGTTTCCGATCAGGGACACCTCGTGCAGGTCGAGCCCGACCACCACTGCCGCGATCAGACCCGCAACTCCCCGCGGAGTGAGGTGCGCGTCGGGATTCATCGCGCGGCGGTGAGCCCCCAACGGCAGATCGAGGACAACGCAGCGGTGGTCCGCGCTGAGGTCGTCGACGACCTCGCGCCACAGGTTGGCATTGGAGAGCCAGCCGTGACTGAACACGAGCACGGGTCCGCTGCCGCGTTCCCAGTACTCGAGCTCGCCCCCGGGCACCTCCAGTGTGTGCAGCTCGCCGAGCAAGGGTGATCGCCAGTTCCATTCGTCCATGGAGTGATCATGGGGTCCAGGACTCGCTCCAGACGAGAGGCGGGATCGCCACCTTTAGGGCTGATCCAGCCACAGCGATGCTTTCAGTGGAAGGTGCGGCGGTACTGGGCCAGGGTCATCCCGGCATGCTTGCCGAACAGCCGGCGGAAGGTCCCGGGATCCTGGTAACCAACGGCCTGCGCAATCTCGGCCACACCGAGGTCCGTGGTCTCGAGCAGTCGCTTGGCACGCCCGACCCGAGCCGTCTGCAGGAAATCCAACGGCGTCTGCCCCGTCTCAGCCTGGAACCGACGAAGCAAGGTCCTCGTGCTCACGTGAAAGGCGTCGGCGAGCGCGGGCAGGTCATACGCCTCCTGCAAACGGTCGATCAGGTGCGCCCGCACTGCTATCGAGAAGGCGCCGTGCGAGCGCTGCGCGAGCTGCTCGTCGACGTACGGCGACTGGGAGTCACGCCCTGACGACGTCAGCGTCAGTCGCGCGGTTGCGCGGGCGATCTGCTGTCCCGCGTGGATCCGGATCAGGTGCAGGGCCAGGTCCGACGAGGCGCTGAACGCACCCGTGGTGGTGACCGAGCCGTCCTCGACGACCAGCGCCGTTGGTTGAACCTCTGCATCGGGAAAGCGGCTCGCCAGCTCATCGGCAGCGAACCAAGCGGTGGCGGCGCGGCGCCCGTCGAGCAGGCCGGCCTCGCCGAGGAGGAATGCTCCGACACAGACCGACGCGATCGGGATGCCGCGCTCACCTGCGCGACGCAGCAGCTCCACCTCGGGGCGCCAGTGGCCGAGCTCTCCGGGGACTGCTTCGCCCGGGCTGAAGTTGAACCCCGGCACGACCAGCTGGTCGAGGGCGTAGCTCATCGGCGGCGCCTGCACCCGCAAGCCGTTGGCCGTTGCCACCGGTCCGGGCCGCACCGCCACGGCCGAGACGGAGAAGCGAGCCTGCCCGCCGCCGTACTCGGCGACCCGATTGGCCACGGTCAGCATGTCGATGACCGCGAACGCCTCGGAGGCGAAGCAGCCCTCGTAGAGCAGGACTCCGACTCGCATGACCTGAGGACCCATCTGGCGAGAATAGCCCCTTCTTAGGCGATCTCGCCTATCGCGTCATAGACGGAGCTGGACCACGATGGACTCATGACCGTTGCCGAGATCCTCCACCGCAATGCCACCCGAGCCGAGTCCCTGGCTAACCAGGACCGAGCCCTTGTGCCGCGCCTGAAGACCGTCGTCCTCACCTGCGCCGACCACCGGGTCGACCCGGCGTACGTCCTGGGCCTCGAACTGGGAGATGCGATCGTGCTGCGCAACCCGGGAGGCCGGGTGACTGCTGACATCATCGGCAACCTGCTCGTCCTCGCGACCGTCGCCGCGGTCGAGGACATCGACACCGACTTCTCGATCGTGGTGATGCACCACACCGACTGCGGGCTCAGCCGGTTCACCGGTCCCGAACACGTGCAGCTGCTTGCCACGTTCGCCGGGGTCGAGCCCGAGGAGGTGGCCGCGTTGGCAGTCGACGATCCCATCCGCGCCGTGCAGTACGACGTTGCCCGGCTCGACTCTCTGGGCGTCCTCTCCGACAAGACGGTCCTGACGGGCCTCGTCTTCGACATGGAGACCGGGCAGGTGGACCAGCACGCGGGATCCTGACGTCGAAGGCCCCTCAAACCAGAAAGCCGTCCCGCAGCGCTAGTTGGCTCCGCGCCCAGGCGATCAGGCTACGGCAGCGTTGACCAGGAGCTGCGAGCTGTGCTGGGGGACGAACCCGCTGTCAGTCGAAAACACAGTGATGAGCGAGCTGCCGCAGCCGGCAGGCGCGCCAGCGACGAGCGTGACCTTCACCGTGATGTCGACATAAGCAGCAGCCTTGAGTGATGCCGTCAGATAGTGACCTGCAGTCGCCTGCTGGGTGACGTCCACAGACCCGGCCTTCACGGACACCGTGTAGAACTGGTTGCAGGCGGAGGAGGAGCGCTGGTAGCCGAGGCCGATCGGCCCAGCCACTGCGCTGTCGTTCTTGAGCCGAACGGTAAAGGACGCAGCCGTGGCCGGCTTGATCGCAGCGGCGTTCGACGTCTGGAAGTCAACCGGACCGCCGATCGGCGCTTGGCTTCCACTGTGCGCGAACAGGTCGTAGGCGCTGGTTCCGGCCGCTGGTGCCTTGATCTCGGTGTCGAGCACGGTGCGGTCCAGGTGGTTGCCGTCGGTGGAGTACAGGTCGACATAGGTGAACAGCGACTGCTGCGGGATTCCGGCGTTCGGCTTGACCTTGACTGACAGCGTCTCGACAGCGCCGGCCTTGATCACCGTAGTGAAGTAACCGTCGGCACCCTGGGCCAAGGTCGTCTCGATGATCGATCCGGTGGCGAGGATGACAGTGGCGTTGGCGGGCGCCACCACACGCAGGTTGTACTGCGCGATGTCGGTCCCGGTGTTCTTCACCTTCAGACCGAAGCTGATCTGCGTTCCTGCGGTTGTCGGCAGGGCGACGCCGATACCTTGCGAGTAGGACCCCGACGGGCCCAGCTCCTGAAGTACGCCGTTCTGGCTGGCGGCGGTTGCACTTCCGGGCGTGACGACCGCTGCTGCAAGGAGGAGGCCGAGCATGGCCGCGACTCCGAGGGACTGGCGCCGTGGCGACAGCGACCGACCCAACGAAACCCTGCTGCTGTGCATGTGAACCCCGTTCCTGTCGTGCGTTGATCTACCAGTTCTTGTGTTGGTCAGATACGTGGTCGTACACCTTGCCTGCAGCCGTACTGGCCGCGAGGCCGACGGCCTCACACACCCCAGCTGCCCCAACTCCACACGTAGCCGCAGTACAAAGTGCAGTGGCCCCAACTCCGACGCCCCAAGTCACCGCGAGCGAAACGACGGCTCTGCGCCAACTCTGCCCACTCGCCACGTCGGAAAGGACTCCCGCGACGCGCCCCGCGGCTCCCGCAAATTTTGCCAACTTAGCCGCAAAACGACCTGCATTGGCGGTAGCCCTAAGGTTGCGGCCGGCCCATGACCGAACTGCTGCTGGGGAGGTACGGCTCTGTAGCGCTCTGCCCATTCTGGAGGCTTCTGCCTTGAGGTGGGCGGCCCGTGAATCGAAGCCCTTCTTGATCCTGTCGAAGGCTTGGTCCATCGCCCACCGTCGTATCTCGGCGGCGCGAGCCTTCAGGCAGGACTTGCTCCAACACATGTTGCCGTCGATGTCGGTGCCGTTGACCGGGTCTGCGCAAACGTAGTCGTAGTCGTTGCAACTTCCCCCTTCAGTCGGATCCGTCTGCAGGAAGCGGCCCAGCCCGGGGATGTACACCCGCTGACCCATCTCGGTCGGTTGCAGCGAGATCTCGCTGTCGGTCGGGCGGGTGTGCTGGCCCAGATACCCGAACTGGAATCCACCGGTGAGGTTCTTGGGGAGACCGCCCAGCGGTTGTCCGAACGGGTCGTAGTTGAGCGTCGGGCTCGTCCTGGTTCCCGCATCGGACGCCGTCACCATCACGTCGCCGTGCACGTTCGGGAACGACCAGACCTGGCGGCCTGCGGTGCGCTGGGTGAGGACCACTCCCCCAGGCAAGGCGACCAGCCGCTCGATCACCTTGCCGGCGGCGTTCAGCACCAGGTCGGCGGAGTCACCTGACCCGGTGTACCCGTAGCGAACGGTCCCGGAGACCGAGCTGGTCCGGTCGATGAGGCGGCCCTGGACGTCGCGATGCATCGTGACGCTCACCGCACCTTCGGTCGTTCCCGAGTGCCGATCAGACGAGTCGTAGCTGAACGACACGGGCGTACCCGTACCGAGCTTGGTGGCATTTCCGTGGCCGTCGTACGTTGCCCCGTTGGAGGCAGCATCACTTGACCCGATCAGCTTGTCAGCCTGGTCGTAGCAGTACGTCGTCGTCCTGCCGTTGTCCACGAGGCTGGTCCGGTTGGCATTCTGACCGGCCGTCGTCGACGCCCCCGACCCACAAGTGCCGGTGTCCGTGAACCCGTACGCCAGCTCATGCCCAGGCACCCAAGCGTGCACCAGTCGGCCTGCGCCGTCGTAGATGAAGTTGTTGCCTCCCGGGTTGGCGTCGACGCCGTCGATCGTCTCGTCGATCACTCGCCCGGACTGGCTTCGGACGACAGCATCCGTCACGACCGAGCCGTCAGCGAGCTTCCAGTTCAGCCCCACTGTCCGACCGAGGGCATCGCGATCGATCGACGTCAAGTGGTCTGCAACCGGACCAGGCGCACTCGTGTTGTAGGCGTAGCGGTTCCACCTCGCCTGCACGTCAGCCGAGTCGACCGCGGACGGGTAGATCGCGACGTCTTCGAGCCAACCGACGAACGCCCTTCCGGAAGCGGCCCCTCCGAGTCGGATCGACTGGCCCGCCTGCCTCAGCGGCTGCGGCGCCGAGATCACCCCGGCTGCCTTCATGGCGCCGTCGACGAAGATCATCCAGGAGCTCGGGCTCACTTCGACGGCAACCTGGTGCAGTTTGCCGTCCTCGACGAACGCGAGAGCCGTCACGTCGCGAATGCCGTTCGCCGTCGGGATGTGCGCGACGACCGTCGCAGCATTCACGTCCACCTGGAGTCCCGTGCCGGTCGCAGCGAGCACCGTCATCGGACCTTGCGCGGCCGTTCGGAACCAGGTCTCGGCCGTGTACGGAGCAACTGTTGTCGTCGCAGTCGGCACGACCAACGTGTCCCGTGGATCCGTGGTCACTGCCGCGGCTCCCAAGGTGGGCCCACCGGAGTAGGTACCTGCCGGTTGGCCGGAGGCACTATTTGCAGCGGTGCTGCCGCTGGTCTCGTCGAGCCGCAGGTCGACCACCGTCGGAGCCGGCGCATCGTGCGGGTAGACCGACCGGCGCAGCACCTCTGCCGCGGTCAGCGCCCGGTTGTGGATCGCCACCTCGTCGATCGTGGCGGCGGCGTACGTCGGCGACGCAGCACTGTTGACGCCGATCCGCAGCGGATCGTTGTCGACGTACGCACCGGGTCCTCCACCGTTCCAGCTCTGGCTCCAGGTCTGCGTCAGCTGCGGCCGACCGTCGATGTAGAGCACCGCCTGGGTGGTGTTGACCACCCACACGATGTGGTGGTTGCGACCGTCGGCGATGATCCCAGCAGAGGCTGGCTCAATGCGCCCGCCAGGGGAGGCCCAGGACGGGTAGAGCTCTCCGTTCTGCAAGGTCAGCGCCCACCCGTTCGGACTAGTGTCGTGGGTCTGCTTGGAGATGAGAACCCGGGGCGTCGCATCCACCTGCGTGGTGCGGACCCATGCCTCGATGGTCAGCGGCAGCTGCTCCATCGCTGCAGTGCTCGGAACCGTGACCGCGTCGTTGACCCCGTCCAGCGCGACTGCGGTGCCGCCGCCGGACGGTGGCTTGTATCCGTACGCAGCGAGCGCGGGCGCCTGTGCGATCGGACTGTTGACAAAGCTGCCCGACCGGTTGTTGGGGGTCGCGTCGGCGGCAGCACCTGCGGTCGACGCTTCGTCAAGCTTCCACAAGAACAGGGTCGAGGTGTCGACGACCGGCGCGTTGGTGACCTCCGCAACGATCTCCGCTGCCGAGAGGACGCGCTTGGCCACATAGACGTCGTCGATGTTCCCAGCGAAGGAGGCTGCGGCCACGGTCGCTGCGGTGGGTGCACTGCTGTAGTACCCGAGGCCGACCCGGAACTCTGCAGTTCCGGTCGGGGCTGCGGGCTTTCCGGTCCAAGCCGCTGACGCGGTCTTCGCTCCGTCGACGTACAGCTTCCCACCGGTGGTGTCGACGGTGAACGTGACGAGGTGCGGTCGACCATCCGCCACAGGTCCGCCATCGATGCCCGCTGCAGCCGGCGCGATGCCATTCGTCTTGCTGGTCGCGTACTCACCGTGAACGTGTCCGTTGACGACACTGATCCGCCATCCGTTGACCGATCCCTCGGTCCACTTGCCCGCGATCTGACGTGTCCCGGTGCTCTGGACGGTCTGGATCCAGGCTTGCACCGTAAGGGCCGGGACGTTCAACGCTGTGCTAGCCGCCTGACGGATGTAGGACCCATCACCCGCGAACCTCACGCTCGTGGGGATGGTGGGCATCGGATGCGGTGCTCCCGACAGGTTGAGACCCAGTGCGTCGCCGCCTCCCGGGATCTGACCTGCAGCCGCTTGCACACCTGGACCGGCCACTCCGTTTGCGCCCGTGATCGAGTCGCGGACCTTGGGCAGGGTTGTCGCGCTGAACGGCCACCTGTCCGCAGGCGTGTCTGCGTTGACCAGGTCGTCGAACGAACCGCTCGGGACAGCAGGCGTGCTGGAGTAGTCGACCGAGGCGATCCGGCCAAACTGGTCGTAGGTCGTAGTCGCCAACAGGTGGTCGTCGAGGTACTGGGCAACCGGCCGTTGGTAGGAGTCGTATTCGTAGCGCTCGGTCGCACCTGCCGCGGTGCGGGTGAGGATCAGCCCGTTCCGGTCGTAGGTCGTCGTCGTCGTGTTCCCCAGAGCATCCTGGTAGGCGACGGTTCGGCCGAGCATGTCCACGGTCGTCGTGATCGTGCCCTTGTCATCGGTCGTGCTGGTGACCAGAGAGTTACCGCCGACTGCGTAGTTGTTGGTCACCGTGCGCGACGGCGCGCCGTTCAGCCCGGGGACGACGACCTGAACCGCGCGTCCACGAGCGTCGTAGGTCGTGCAGCCCCAGGGATCCGAGTTGATCCGCGAAGCGACGACCCGGCCCTGGCTGTCGTACACGACTTCGTGGGTGCGGCCGACCTGCGGACCGCTCCCGTCAGGGTCAGGATCGGTGGTGAGCCGGGCCATTCCGGCCTGCGAGACCGGGTCGTTCGCCACCGTGCATGGGTTGTCGACCGCCTCGGTCGCACCGTAGTAGGTGTAGCTGTAGGAGTTGCCAGCCGGCAGGGTCCGGCTGGTCCGGCGCAAGAACCCGCTCCCCGGGGACTCGTAGCCGGTCGAGCTCACCAGGTTGAGGCCACCCGGGTCGACGGTGGTCGACGAGAGCTGACCGTTCTCGGGGTGGGCGTAGGTCATCGCCGAGGTCATGTTGCCGGCCTGCGCGTCGAAACTGGTGCTGCGCGTCGTCAGGCCGTAGTCGGGTGTGAGCAGGGTCCCGAGCGCCGAGGTCTCCGCGCCCCCGGGGGGCGTCCGGAACAAGGAGAGCTGGGCGTCGCCGCCGCCGTAGTCGGCGTAGTCGACCCTGATCCGGTAGCGCGCACCCGCAGTCGGATTGTTGAAGGTCCCTGTCCGGGACCGGTTCGCACCGGCGGTCCAGTCATCGATGACTGCTTGGTCGTTGATGTAGAGCCGTGCTGCATCGTCGCTGGCAAGCCGGAAGGTGGAGACGCCGGCTTCGGGGATCGTGATGTAGCCCGTCAGACGAAGGCCCCAGCCGGTCGAGCCAGGTGCCGTCGAGCCAGCAGCAATGGGAGGCGAGGCCCCCCACGAGGCCACCACATCTCCTGTTCCCGACCTAATCCCGGTGCCGTGGATTCCTGGGGCACCGACGAGATCCTTGTTGCCGTAGTAGGCGACCGCGAGACCGGGAATGCCCCCGTCGTACTGCGTCGACGAGTGCGGGATGTCGGCGGCATGGGTCGCTGGTCTGCGGTCCGACCCGAACCACGACGCCGGAGCCGGCCCGTAGGTGTCGGTCGCCCGGTCCTGGTCGTCGTAGATCGTCGTGGAGCTTCGACCCTCGGCGTCTGTCGTGCTCAGCAGCAGGTCCTTGACCGGGTCCCAGGTCGCCGTGATCGCCAGCCCCTGGTTGTTGGCATCGCTGGTCGTACGCAACAACGGGTCGTAGGTCGTCTGCCGGGTGTAACCGGCGGGCTCCAGGATGCCCGAGGTATGAACCTGGGTCGTCGAAGTGCCGTACTCGTAGGTGTGCTCCGGGCCAAGCTGGGTGGCGTCTGGCTGGGGCAGCCGGACGGCCTGGACTCGCCCTACCGGGTCGTAGGTCACTGTTGTCCGGGTGGTCTCGTCGTCGGGTGCGAGACCCGCGTTGATGACATCGGCCGTCAAACCGTCCCGGAGCTGGTTGATCCTGCCGTAGCTGTCGTAGCCGTAGTCGACCGTGCTGTTCCCCGGGAGCTCGACCCGGGCCAGGTTCTTGTTCACGTACCAGAACCGGGTGACCCGCCCGTCACTGGTCTTCAATGCGCACAGGAACCCCGGGGGCGCCGATTCGAAGCCAGCGGGCGCTGTGCCGCAGTCACCTTGTGTCGCGTCACCCGCGTACTGCGGCAACGCCTGGCGACTCGGGTCGACACTGTCCTCGATCCGGCGCAAGGTCGAAGGGTTGCCGCCGTAGATGTACCGCAGCGCGCTTGGTTTGCGGTCGTCGAGCGGCGACGTGACGCTGATGAGCTTGCCGTCCACTCCGAAGACGTAGTCGCGACCGTCGGCATCGTGAAGCGTGTAGGTCGAGTCAGCGTTGCGAACCAAGGTCCCGTACTCGCCGGTCGGCGGCGTGTACGCCGTACCGGTCCAGGTGTAGGAGTGCGCGCTGCCGTCCGGAGACAGCAGCGTCGCGTTGGTCGGTGAGACCTGGAGACGCTCGTAGCCGATGTTGCCGTCCGGGTCGACAGAGAGGTGCCACCCGTTGGGGAGCACGTCGGTCTTTGGCGTCAACCACGAGCTCTGGATCGGCTGCGGCGCCACTGCACCACGGACCCACAGACTGATCTTCGCCCCGCCCGTGACCTCGGCCAGCGTGGCCACGATGGGAACTTGTTGCCCGAGCCCGAGGGTGACCGTCGAGCCCCAACTCGGCGCCGCAAGGTCCTGGCAGCACCCCAGGTTGACTACGTTGGAGCCGTTCACGGACACACTGACGTTGTCGTCGCCGGCAGCCCCGAATTGGTAGTCGCCTGCCGCTGGAGCTGTGAAGTACCCACTCCACCGGACCAGGAATCGATCCTGCGGCGCGCCAGGAACGGGCGATCCCGTACCCCAGTCGAAGTTGACTTGCTGGTCCCGCCGCACCATGAACGGAGCGCCGTCCGCGCTGTCGATGACGGCGTTGGAGTTGACGTCGGTGTAGTACTCGCCGACCAGCCCCTGCTCGTTCGGCGTGGTCGTCGGATCCGTCCGCAACCAGTCGCTCGGGACCGGTTGATCAGGAACTGCGCCCCGAACGCGCAGGTGCACCTGCGCCCCGCCGGCGATCTCCCGGTACTCGACCACGATCGGTACCGCCTGGCCCTCCTCGAGTGCGATGTCCGAGCTCCACGCACCAGGTCCGGCCCAGTTCCACGAGTCCACGACGACGGTGTCGTTCACCGAAATCCTGATGCCGTCATCGGTTCCGTTCGTGCCGAAGTTGTAGGTTCCTGTCTTCGGTGCGATGAAGTACCCGTCCCAACGGGCCAGGAAGTAGTCCCCGTTGATCGCACCCGTTGCGGGCGAGGACGTCCCCCAATCGAAGTCAACGTTCGGATCGACACGCGTGAAGTCGGCATGCGTCAACGGATCCGCGGGGAACACGCCGGTGTGGGCGTTGTCGTTGTAGTAGCGCCCGATCAGCCCCCGTCGTGAGGCAGAGGGCGTGGTGTAGTCGAGGTTGAGCCCGAGGGAGCCACCGAGCGTTGAGAGCGAGTGCGTCGACACCGACGTATCCAGGTTGCCGGTCGCGAGATTGACGTTCATCCCCGCGATCGAGTCAAAGCTCTGGGTGGGGTCCTTGCCGTTTCGGGTGTCGATGGTGAGCTTGTTTGGACCGGTGCACACCGGCGGGTCTATGTAGTCAGAGCTGCACACCGACCACGCGTAGGTCTGACCGTCCTGGAGGATCCCGTCGGGCACCGTCCACTTCGGCGAGTCCAGCCAGAACGAGTCGGCGACCTGCCCGGCCGGGACCCGGCCGGCGCTCTGGGTCGACGACAGCGTGAAGCGGTACTTGATGGCGTCGCCGTCAGCATCCGTGGCAGGGCCCTGCGCCGTCAGTGACGCTTGCGGGAACAGGCTCCGAGCACCGTCGGCCGGCTGCAGGTTGGTCGGGGCGGGCGGTGGGGTGTTGTAGTAGAAGTCGACGTGCAGGTAGTTCGGGTCGAGCAGCTTGTACGTCGGACGGGCAAGCGTCTCCCATCCGAACAGCATCAGCCATGCGCCCCAGTCGTTGTCCGCCTGGAAGCGCTGGTAGAGCGAGGTGAGGTCAAGCCACCCGTCCTTGCCGACGGTGGCCTGCGGCTGTGGGCGAGCACCGTCGAGACAGCCGAACTGGTCCACGCAATTGGCATGCCCGGCACCGACCGGCAACCCGTCGTACTGGATGTTGTGACCAGCTACCGGGTCCGAGACGTACACGTACATGTATGCGCCCTGAATCGTCTTGCCCTGCAGCTCGTTGAACGAGAACCGCATCGACGTCCGCCAGTACTGGAAGTTCGTCGAGCCGACCTTGGGCCAGCAGTAGTCCTGCGTCGGGTTGGTGCACTTGAACCCGTCGGACTTCAACGCCCACCAGTTCCAGTCCTCCGACCGGCTGAACGAAGGGTCGATACGTACCGGGAATGCCGCGGCAGGCAACGCCTTGAACCAGTTCGGATCGATGCTCACCGTGACGATCGTGTCCCGCCCGATGCGTTCCAGCGTGAAGGTCGGCCTGGCCTCGACGGCGGTGTCCAGGGCTGTCGTGACACTGAGGGGCGCGATGCGCCACCCCTTGGTCATCCCGACTTCGCGCAGAGCACCCGGTGTCTGGGGGTCATTCTCCAGGGCGATGCCGGGGAAGCGGAACCGGAACGTCGTGGGCGCGTTCTGCGAGCGGAGGACCATGTCCTCCTTCACCATGTCGGCACTGACGGTGTACTCGAGATCCGTGTTGCGCCAGACGCCGCGATAGGTGGCGGTTGAGCCGACCGTGGTCACACTGGTCGGAGACCCTCCGATCGGAACCATGGAGACCTGGTTCCTTCCGGTGCCGATGCGCACGCCGTTGGAAACCTGGGCCGGCAGGTTCACGGCCCAGTCGTTGGCGCGTGGCCGCACTCCGCCCCCCGCGTCCGGGACCAACGTCGTGTCGATGGGCTGCCAGTCGGTGCCCCCGCTGAACGGGCGCTGCCACAAAGCGTCGTTGCGGAAGTACTTGCGACTCGCGAAGGATCGGAGCACGGTTGCTCCGCTCGCGGTCACCCAGGTCTCCGTGTTGGCTGTGCGCTTGGACGTCAGCTCGCGGACGACGTTTTCGCGCCGGGCCTTCGTCGGCTTCGTCGGCGCGGGCTTCTTCGGAAGAACTCCGTATGCCGAGATGTTCGCGGCCGGCCGTACGTTCGCGACCGGCAACTGACTCGCTGGAACGGCCGGTGGCCTCGACAACACGTGGTTGACCACGACAACGCTGAGCCCGGCGAGGATCAATGCCAAGACGACGATCGTCGCCGTCGGCTTCAACGTCTTTCGGCGCGCGCGACGGCCCACAGCAGTACCCCCACAGGTGCATCCCGAGAGTCCTGATCTCGACATCCGGCAAAGCCGAGGGCGGGAGTCTTACAGAACCCTTAGCCCAGCCGGTGGTGCGGTCCAGTCCAGTCGCATTGAATTGCCCGCGGAACGAGAAAGGTTCAGAGCGGCACTGGTAATCGGTCACCGTACGTGGGAAAGACCCGCTGAAGACATTGGCCACCAGCCGCTGGTCGGGTGTCGAGGTAGGCACGACAAACCAAAAAGGTCACCTCTCGGCGACCTTCCTTGGTGGAGCTGAGGGGATTCGAACCCCTGACCTTCTCATTGCGAACGAGACGCGCTACCAACTGCGCCACAGCCCCCTTGTGCAGAGGAAAAGTTACCACCGGCGGAGACGGACGCC
>JACXTT010002287.1_pt1 | contig 30612 bp, 21 predicted proteins | sample 9270951 | NCBI WGS metagenome assembly JACXTT01 (sample SAMN15532306, study PRJNA645909) | rock metagenome | isolation source: weathered quartz diorite | place: Puerto Rico | collected 2017-06-21 | reverse complement strand
TATTCTAATCCAACAATAACGAAGGCAACAGCTCTCGCTTGAACGAGATAAGTGGATAAATTTTGACAAGCTTCGGACTCCAGTTTCATCAGACGGCTTACGATATAAATAATGAAGCCCTTAACACTCATGTACAGAACGGTCAGTCCTAAAATCAATGCAGGCTTTTCTAAAATCAAAGACAGATTCACAGACATGCCAACCGAAATAAAGAAGAGTCCCATAAGAATCCCTTTGAAGGGTTCTAGATCGGCTTCAAGTTCGTGACGATATTCCGATTCCGATAAGAAGACTCCGGCCAAAAAAGCCCCAAGTGCCATGGATAATCCGGCTTGTTCCATCAAATAAGCAACGCCGATGACAACGAGCAAAGTCACGCCAGTGAAAAGTTCGCGGCTGCGCAGGGCTGCAACTTGTCTTAGGAAAGGTCCAAGCAGAGTTCTGCTGAAAATGGCAAAGCCCAAGAATGTGAACAGAAAGGCTCCCCAGTGCACATGGGGAATCGCATCCGCGGCCGCAGTGGTGAGGGCAAGACTTGGAATGATCGCCAGGGCGGGGATCGCGGCAACGTCTTGCATAAGTAAAATAGCAAAAGAAGAACGACCAAATTCTGTGTTAAGAACTTTTCTTTCCGTTAAAGACTGCAAAGAAAATGCAGTTGAAGAAAGCGAAAGCGAAAAGCCAACAACCCAGCTTGCAGGCCAATTCAAACCAAAGAAATTTGCCAGGCCAGCGAAGATGACGGTGCAAAAAACTATTTGCATTCCACCAAAGCCCAACAGGGTTTTCTTTAAAGACCAAAGTTTTTTGGGTTGAAGCTCTAGACCAATCAAGAAAAGAAGAAAGACAACACCGAATTCAGAAAGATTCTGTGTGTAGGTATAGTCAGTGATCAGCCCGCTCAGTTGCGGGCCGATAAGAATTCCTGCGGCAAGATAACCTAAGATACTTCCAAGTCCCAGACGTTGAAACAGTGAAACCAAAACAACGGAGGACCCCAGAAACAAGATAACATGAAGCAGGTGAGTATGAGCCATAACACAACCCTAGCAAGAAGGGTTGTGCGTGGCAAAATCTTATTTAAGCATCATCACATAAGAGCAATTGATAATGCCGCGGGGAGTTTGGTATTTGCGCATGTTCTCCCAGAAGTCCTGTGTCAACGCAGAATCTTTATTGATTTTGTAGCTGTTGCCAAAGTACTTGCCGTTGATGGAACCCTCTTGGGATTTATAGGCATTCGGTTGCAAGCCAGACACTTTAGTAAACTCTCCTTCAAACTCTTTGAAGAAGACATTTTTCCATTGAGCGTATTGTGCATCAGAAACCCAACTAGGTGCGCTGTTGCCATGCAAAGGACCGAAACCAGCAGCAATGCTTTTCAAAACGTTTCCTTTTTGCGAGAAGCGTTTAAAGTACTTCTCTGCGTCTGGGTGAATGACATCCGTTACATCCTTATAGATGTAGAGATCGGCAAGGTCACGCAACACAATTCGTCCCGTCGGGCGATAGTCTGAATCCAGTTCAACCAAGAAGTTTTGAGAATGTGGAGAGTCGAATTGCATACCCGTTCTAGCAGCCAGTTCGCCGAGCGCGCGACCCGCGGCTTTCACATAATGCTCAGTCCAAAATTCATATGGATTGTCCGAACCGTTTTTGGCGGCAATATCTTTTCCTGTTTGATCGTGAAGCACAGAGAAACCTGGAACATAGATTTTTCCAGACTTTTCAACATTCACATCGTTCAAGTCGCGGATCACGACCGCTTGGTCGATGGCGGCAATCTTCATAATGGCCGGCTCATCCATAATAATAACATGTTCAAAGCTTTGTTTTTTCGCGATTTCATCTAAGAAGTCAGCGTTCAAACGCGAATCATCGGCCTCGCCAACGGGTTGCTTTTTGTCTGCCCAGTAACCACCAGTTTTATCCGTGGAGCTTTTAACGGAGAACTGAATCTCTTTTTTAGGATCTTCTACGATATAAGAACGTGAAGCTGTTTGATAACCTTCGAAATAATACTTCTTTTCTAAATGAAGACCTTTAGTTTTGAAGTGTTCTTGAACTTCAACAAACCATTTAGAGTCTTCAGGATTTAGAATCCAACGAACGTAGGTTTTACCATGCTTCTTAAAGAGAAGATGTTTGCGAATAGATTGAGGAAAGCGATGCGCAAAGTCGATAGAAAGCATGTCCAAGGGGATCTCAAAATGAGGCATTTTAATCATTTGATTATTACGAGTGGAAACGGCGTTGGATTTTGTCTCGAAATTAATCAAAGCATTAGCCGCTGGGGTGAGGGCTACAGCCTGATTTGCAATAAGTAAGCTGCCTACCAATAATGAAGAAAAACGCATTTTCATAGAATCTCCCTTTTCACAAACTTGATATATCAATGCTTGTGCCATCAGGAGGCGTTTGCTGAGATCAAAGAGTGTTGATTCTTAGGCCATAAAATCGCTATGGAGGCCGAGAATAAAAATCCTATCATTTTTAAAAAAAGGCAAAAAAAAGCCCCCTGTCAGGAGGCTTTCTAGTTGCATAAACCTTGGACAGGCCCATTTGTAATCTAGAGACCGACTTCTTTGAAGGCGTTATTGAATACAGAGCACTCAATAGGACTTAATTGATGAAGGCACTCGCCAATCATTTCTCGAGCATAGTCTTGGAATTGAGAGTTCTCTGAAAGTCTTTCGGTCATGACATTGTAAAAGACTTGCGACGTTTTTTCCCAACCTAATTGCTGCACAATCAAAGCAGTTGCTCTGCTTGGGATTCCTGCAAGGTCATGGACTCCGCAGTTGTCATTATTCATTGTAGGTTTGCAGTCTGGGCCCAGCTCTGCAGGGATTTGCGACATATTGCCAGGTTGAGGGCTTAGTCCTCTTTCTGGATGAAGCATGTCTCTTAAAGCAAGTACTGGGTAGCCACGTTTCTTAGTAGCTGCGGCTTTCAAGTCGTCAGAGATGATTGTTTCACCGATCAAGAAGTCATTGGCACCGCGGCCTGTTCTAACTTGCGCCATTTGGCCAAATAGATCCGCCAAGTGTTCGTTCAAAGCGCCACTTTGGCCTTCATATTTAAGCTTAGAAGAGTATTGAATGACGGCATGGGTGTATTCATGGGCGATAACGTCGACGGCTCCGGTGAACCATTTAAGACCATTGCTTTCGCCTCCACCAAAGAGGAATTTCTTGCCGTCCCAGGCTGCATTTTGCTTAAGCCCAAAGAGGTCGATAAAATTACGACCTAAACGAACCACGGCTTCCACATCGCTGCCACGTCCATCGAAGGAATCGCGACCAAATGTGTTCTTATAAAAATCGCGGGTAAGAGTGATATTCTCGTTGGCGCGCTTGGCTTCATCAGTAATAAAGATTCTTTTCCAAATGGCTCCGACCTTTTGACCATTGGTAAGAACGCGCACGCCCTTGTTGTCGCCGATGCCTGCGAGCGGGTTCAATCCGGCGTCGTAAATCACGACATCTCCAGCTTTTGCAGAAACGGAAATAAAAATGAGACTTGCAGTCAAAAAGCGTGAAATTTTCATGCTTACCTCGAATGGGGACTGGTTCTAGCATAAATGTGAGAAAATTCGCTAGTGAGGTAAACTTATATTGATCTTTTTACCAAGATGTCTAAGCGATGGTCGGGACCAGTTAACAAGAGTGACTGATTACCGACGAGGCCATGAAAGAATCTCCCTGTGGCGAAAAGTTGTTTCGATTGGCTAAAGAAACACCTATGGTGGGCGCGTTCTTGTTTATTCAATGACTAAGGAGAATTCATGAAAAAGATTAAGTACATATTCTTGTCTTCATTGGTGCTTGCAGCATGTTCTGACAAATCTGCTTCTAATCGAAGCACAACTGTCGTTGCAAATTCCAATTCAAGCATCATTGGCGGTACAGAAGTTAAGGCCGGTGATAGAGAAATGGTTTCCACAGTAGGTCTTTATGACAAATCGGGCTTTCTTTGCACAGGAACTTTGATCAGCGGCAACTTAGTTCTGACGGCGGCTCACTGTATTGGTGAAGATCCAAAGAACATGGTTGTTATCTTTAAAGATAAATTTAAAGGTGCTAAGCCTGAAGACATGCGCCCTGTAATCGCAGCTAAGAAAAACGATAAATATCAACCAGAACAAAGATTGAACACGGCGGATATCGCGGTTCTAAGATTCGATCCAGGTTCTGGCATTCCTGCTGGATATAAAACAGCTAAAGTTCTGCGTGATTTTTCATTATTGTCTCCAGGAGCGAAAATCGTAGCGGTGGGTTATGGTTTGAATTGGTCATGGGTTGTGACAAATGGTGCGGGAACTTTGCGTACAGTCGAGTTGCAGGTTGAGAATCCGAATTTCTCTGAAACAGAAATTTCTCTTCAACAATCTTTGAAGAAAGGTATCTGCAGCGGAGACTCTGGTGGTCCTGGATACATGGATATCGACGGTCAACTTTATGTTTGGGGCGTTGTGAGCCGAGGTGCTGCTTTGAATATTCCTCTAACACCTAAGTGCGCGATGATGTCTGTTTATACAAGAGTGGATGTTTACGCTCCATTCATTGTTGATGCGGCTAAAGAATTGAACGCCATTCAATAAATTAAAAAGTAAATCGTTCTTGTTAAGGCCCTGTTGTCATTTAGATAACAGGGCCTTTTTATTTTATAGACCTTATGTCTTCGCGCAGGGAATTGCCTGTCTTCTGTCACGTTTCATAGTGTCGATATCTTGCTCTCTGCAAATCAACTACGATTGAGCCATTATGCGAATTTCAGATGTTTCGATTAGAAATGCTGTATTTGCCTGGATGCTATTTGCAGCATTTATTATTTTTGGTTTCATCTCATTTATGCGAATGGGAGTCAGTCAGCTTCCTGATGTGGACTTCCCCGTCGTGAACGTCAGTCTGACCTTGTTAGGCGCCGCACCTGAAATTATGGAGACCAGTGTGGTGGATCCGGTGGAAGATGCATTGTCCTCTGTTGAAGGGGTTCAACGTATTACCTCTGTCAGTAAAACGGGTATTGCCAATATCACTGTGGAATTTGAATTGAATCGCAATATCGATTCTGCTTTGCAAGAGGTTCAAACCAAAGTGGCGCAGGCTCAGAAGCTATTGCCTTCAAATGTGGATCCTCCGGTGATCACGAAAACAAATCCTGATGATCAACCGATTATTTGGCTGGCTCTGACCTATAATAAAAATGATCCCTACTATATGATGAGTTACGCCAAGGACTATTTGAAGGATCGCTTCACCATCATCCCTGGTGTTGGGGATATTATCCTGGGAGGATACACCGATCCAGCGATGCGCCTGTGGCTGAAGTCAGACAAACTATTAAGAAATAATATCTCTGTGGTGGATGTTTTGAATTCAATCAATTCCCAGCATGCGGAAATTCCCGGGGGCTTCATTCAAAATTCACTGAACGCTTTTAACGTTCGAACGTTGGGAGAATTCACTGACAGTTCGGGCTTTGACAATCTTGTGATCAATCGCCGTGCAGGTTTGGTTATTCAAGATCCTTTTAATGTCGTGAAACTTAAAGACCTCGGATACGCCAAAGAAGGCTTGGCTGAGGTGTTTCGCATCTCACGCTTTGATGGTGTGCAGGCTTTGGGACTGGGAATTAAAAAACAATTGGGCTCTAATGCTGTAGCTGTCGCGACAGCTGTGAAAGAAAAAATCGGAGAGATTCAAAGTACCTTGCCGGAGGGGATGAAACTTCAAATTAACTTCGACTCGACCCGATTTATTGAGCAAGCCGTTCATGAAATGCTTAAACATTTAATTTTAGCAGTGATTCTGACCTCATTGGTGTGTTGGTTTTTTTTAGGAAGTTGGAAGGCGACCGTGAATGTTCTTTTGGCAATTCCCACCTCAATCATGGGGGCCTTTATCGGTCTTTATTTTGCGGGTTTCACACTGAACACATTTACTTTGCTAGGGTTGACCTTGGCCATCGGGATTGTCGTCGATGATGCCATCATGGTTTTAGAAAATATATTTCGCTATAACGAAGAGGGCTTAAGGCCCATAGACTCGGCGATCATCGGTTCACGAGAGATTACATTTGCGGCGTTAGCCGCCAGTGTTGCAATCATAGCGATCTTTTTGCCCGTGGCTTTCATGAAAGGTGTCATAGGAAAATTCTTTTTACAGTACGGAGTGACGATTTCCTTGGCGGTGTTCCTTTCTTTGATCGAGTCTTTAACCATCACACCCATGCGCTGTTCCAGTTTTGTGCATCAAGGACAACGTTCCACAAGAATTGGAAAGGCCTTTGAAATGGGCATGGATAAGTGGAGGGACTTCTATTCGAAGTCCTTGGATTGGACTTTGGAACATCGTTGGATGGTTTTGCTGGGATCCGTGGTCTTTGTCACGGTTTCATTTTTTTCTGTCGGGTTTTTAAATAAAGAAATGACTCCGGTGCAGGATCAAAGTCTTTTCCTTCTGCGTTTGATGTCTCCAGTGGGATCTTCTTTGGCATATACAGATGGGAAGGCGAAGGAGATTGAAAAATGGTTGCGAGCACGTCCCGAGCTTAAACATCTATATGTAGCTGTCGGAGGAACAGGTTCTGGAGGAGGCAGTGATTCCAATACAGGAATTATGTTTGTGACCATGAAAGATCAAGATTCCCGGGGAACTGATGCCAAGTTGGGCCGTGAGATGACGCAACAAGAGTTCATGGCCATCGCCCGTCAGGAACTTGCTAAGATTCCCGATGTACAAGTGTATATGATGGATCTTTCCACTCGGGGATTTTCAACTGGGAAAGGTTATCCCATTGAGTTCACTTTGCAAGGTCCCGAATGGGCCAAACTAGCAGAGCTGAATAATAAAATGAAAGACGACATGAGAAAATCCGGCCTGATGGTTGACGTGGATTCAGATTATTTAGAGGGAATGCCAGAAGTTCAAGTCGTGCCAAAACGTGCGCAGGCAGCACTACGGGGTGTGAGTGTAGATACCATTGGTAATACGGTGCAGTCGATGATTGGTGGTGTGAAGAATGGTCAATACTCAAAAAATGGGCATCGCTATGATATTTACGTGCAACTTGAGAAACAAGTGGACCCCCGCACGGAATTTAAAGAGCTGTTGGTGCCAAATGATCGAAATAATCTTATTCCCTTAGATCGAGTGGCTGAGTTGAAGACAAAAGCCAGTTTGCAACAGATTTCCCGAGTGAATCGACAGCGCGCGATCACGATCTACGGAAACTTAAAAGCCGGAGCTTCTCAGCAAAAAGCTTTAGAATTCATCGCAGAAAAAGCGAAACAACTACCGCCGCCTTATTTTGTTGAACAATCCGGGGCAGCAAAAACCTTCAAGGAATCCTTTCAAAGTTTATTTTTTGCTTTAACTGTGGGGATCCTTGTTGCCTATATGGTTTTAGCTAGCCAATTTAATTCTTTCTTAGATCCGCTGACAATTTTAATGGCATTGCCTTTTAGTTTTAGCGGTGCTTTTTTCGCTCTTTTATTGATGGGGCAGACGATCAACATGTACTCAATGATTGGCTTGCTATTGCTGATGGGGATTGTGAAAAAAAATTCGATCTTGCTGATTGATTTTACCAATGCTGTTCGTGATCGTCGCGAATCGGCGACGGCCAATGAAGCTCTTAAAGAAGCCTGTCCTATCAGACTACGTCCCATCATCATGACTTCGGTGGCAACAATTGCGGCGGCCATTCCGTCAGCCTTATCAAGAGGGGCTGGATCTGAAACATTCAAGCCCATGGCGATTACACTCATTGGCGGTGTGTTCGTTTCGACACTTTTAACACTTTATGCAGTTCCTGTGACGTACTCACTGTTGGATCATTTTAGAAAACGCGACGAACGAAGATTTGAAGTCAAAGAGGCCTTCGCACGAGTGGGGGATGTAGAGTCATTGCCAATTTCAAATGATGAGATGGCGTTTCCAGAGGGAGAAGAGCTGCTGGTGTCGAGAAATTATCAAGAAGAAGCAATCGAGAAAGAGCCCGAGCAAGCATCAGAGAACTCACTTGAGCAACGACACAAGCACAGATTTTCGGATCTATTTCACTAAAATCCTTACCGATTCCCAGTGGTAAATGGAACGGTCGGCTTATGTCTTTCATCCGACTTACTTCCCCTGAATGATAAATCCGTTTACCAATAGGATTACGAAAAACATTTTCAACGATTCTTTAACAAGGAGAAGATCATGAAAAGGATTTTAGTTGTTCTTGCTCTTAGTTTGACAGGTGTGTTCGCACACGCAAACGAAGAAGCTGTTAACGCCGGTGGAGAAATGACTACCCAAGGAAAATTGAGCTGGACCTGTGGTCTAGGTTTTAAGGGGTCATCCATGGGAGTTAAAGTTATTCTTGGTAAATTTTCAACTAATGCGGTTGGCACATTGAAGTGTATTGATTTAGAGGGAAATCATTTCTCTCGTGATGTCAGCGTGACAATGGATTCACACTTTATTGGTCCCGTGGTGGGCTTCGGTTACTTCAAGTTTGCGGGGTTGGCTTCAGAGATCAGCTTATTCAATTGCAGTCCTGATGTCTTGTTTGGCAACTATCTTGTGGCGCAAGGACAAGGTGCCATCATTGGTGGTGCCGGAACATTTGCCGCAGTTCGTGTTAAACCACCAGAAATCGCAGTGAATATTGCCTTGAAACTTGTGAAAGGCTTCGGTGTGCAAGTCGGTATTGAACGTCTAAGAATCACTCCACTTTAATCGATAGAAAACTGTACTCAGCTATTAGTATTAGCGCTGCCATCGTTGCTGATAGCTGAGTGTTACCGTCTTAGAAAGACTTGAGTTCTCAGGGGATCCAAAAAGGGTTTGATCGGCATAGGACAATGTCAACGCCGACTCCATACTGAGCATATAGTTGGCGACCACCGACCAAGTCATATTTTTTTGAGAAGAACCGTTCGAAGACTGCGCGCCGGAAATTTCAATAGCGTCTTCATAGAGTGAAGATAGACTGCTTCCCAAACGAAGATCACCGTAGTTCCATCCTGCACCCAGGGTAAGACTATTCCCCCAACCTGGATGTGCTTCGATTTCGCCACCGGCGGCATCGCTATTAAATTTGCGCGCAAAAGATTTGTGAAGTTCCGCGCTGGCATTGGTGTCCCAAGCGCCAAATATTTTTGTGAAGACAACGCCACTGCCCACGGTGAAAAAACCACGTCCTCTGGAGTCGGTCGCAAAAATATTACTGGAATCGTATACAGACGGTGAGGTCGGTAAAGTGATTTGCAAGAAAGCCAAGCCTTTGGGTTTCCATTTTGAATAGCTCAGCTCGGGCAGAAATTCATAACCTACGCTGGTAGAGATGTCCCCTAGTCCTGTGCTGTTTTCCTCTGCAACTTTTCGGTAGACTACGGGGATCGAGAGTCCCGCTTGAAAGGTGTCGGAAATTAAAGAGGCCCCTTCGATTTTAAAGGTCTCACTTTGATTGTTGTCGTTGCGACGAATCCATTTTCCATTCGGCAAAACGTCGTCAGTGACTTGGCCATGGCTGACTGAAGTAGTGATTTGAGCTTTGTCATCACCAAGGATGAGTGCCGGAAAGGCAAAGCCTCCGCCACAGCAGCTGGCGGCATGGACTGTCGATGAAAGGCTTAGTAAGGCAGTCAGAAAAATAAACTTCATCATAGAACCAGTTTGAAAGTAGCTTGGTCAATTTGGGTCGTTTGATTTTTAAGGAAGAAGCGAATCTCCCAATCTCCGGGCATAATAAAGAACACTTTGCGAACTCTAAAAACGCCGTCTTGAATTTTTTCGATTTTTACCGGCGATGAACCGTGGCCCATAGATGGCATCCATAAAACCACGGAAAGGGTTTCAGGGGGATCTTGAAAGGGACCTTGAACATTTCCGGTTTGCGCGTTCCAAAATTTCACGATGAATTCGGATTCATTCGGCGATTGAGGGCCTTGAGTCCACTCGATGCTAGCGCAGGTTTTTGTCGACGCGAAAGTTAAAGTGCAGGCGTTGCTGTGTTCTGTGTTGTCTTGCTTGGCATTTTGCAGAGGATCGATATAGTCAGGACGCGCACATGCCGTTAGCAATAGAACTAAAACTGCAAAAAATGTCTTCATACTATTCCTCGCGTTGAATGAAGCATCCTAGGGCGCGGCCTTCTTTAAGGCGCGGTGTTTTGCCACTTCGAATATCTTCTAAGGCGTCTTTAAGGAATTGTTTTTTTGCAGATGGTCCAACATGGCTGTCGGTGACTCCGCCTTGGTAAATAATTTCACCCTGGTTGTTCAAAACAAATGCATGGGGAGTTTTTAAAGCTCCTAATTGGTTGGCCCAGGCATTTTTATGATCTTGAATGATCGGGAAAGAAAGATGAGTCGCTTCGAAGTGAGTTTTAGTGTCGACGGCGTTTTCATCTGCATTTGAATGAATCGCGACAAATGTAAAATCCTTATATTCCGCAGACAGTTTGTTAAGAAGTTCTTCGTGACTTGCAGAGCAAGGGCATTTTGCAGAAAGAAAAACTAGAACAGTTCCTCTAGTGGCCGCCTTAGTATCAATCTTAATGGATTTGCCATTTACCACATCAGCTCCTTCAACTTGAAGAAGTGGCGTAGCTGCAAAAGAAATGCTTTGAACTAGAAGAAAACTGACGAAAATTAATGCACTTTTCATAAGCATTTGTGTAGCACAACGAAGCATAGAGGCAAACGCCACAAATAGTTGCTCTTTTATGACACGCAGCGATTTCTCCTGCGTTGCAGTGACGGTCAGCCTTCGCTAAAATTTTTATATGTTTAGACAGCTTAAAGGTTACTTCATCCGTTTTAGACAATACAAGCGCAGTGGTCAGGTCCATAGCGACTTGGATATTTTGCTAACCTCAGCGTCCACTCAAAAAAGCCTTGAGGATAAGCTTCAATGGCTTGTGAAGCTCTTGCAGTGGATTCGTTATGAAGGGCATGTCGATGCCCATATTGAAGAGGCAGGAAAGAAGCCTGTTGCTCGTTTGCGCTATCTCTTAATGATTTTGGATCGCAATCCCGTTTGGAAAAAAGACACTGCTGTTATTCTTCGTGCAGTAATCAAAAACGTTGGTGGTATTGAGCTTTACACTGAAACTGGCTTGCCCCGGGAAGTTGGTGTCATCGGCGAGGTGTGGGACCGTTTGATTATGAAGATATTACCGACGCCTCCTTTGGATCATGAGTTGGGATATCTTTTTTGGGCTCTTTTCCCAGATCAAAAAGATCCGCTGTGGTTAGCCTCTGTAGACCATGAGACATTTGATAAAATAGTTGAGTTGTTTAATTTTGAAGTGGCGACGGAAGAAGGCAATTGGAATCGTTTGCACATGGATTTGGAAGATGCTTTGGCGTACTTGGTGATTCAAGTCCGTGCCATTGGTCTGTCTCCGGCATTCCGCCATCGTTTGGATAAACCAAATTTCAGAGACTCTGCATTTTTCTCGCTAGTGCGTGGCCTTGAAGAATTTCATATTGCCTATCATGATAGGGGCCGCCAGGATTTCTTAGAGAAGTCATCTCGGTTTCGTCTTTTGATCTGGGAGTGTCGTCGTGAATTGGCTCAGGTTCATAAACATCTGGACGAATACGGCGTGAGCATTAATTTGGTTTTCCAAATCGCCAGAATTCAGGCCTATCTGAAGCGCGTTGATAGCTTAGTTGAAATTCTGATCACCGAAAAATTAGATTCAAAAAAGGTGACTCATTTCTTGGCGACCCTTGTAGAGGAAAATCAAGAGCTGCGCAGTATTGGCTCTTTGGTTTCTCAAAATGTCAGCTTGTTGGCTCGCAAAGTGGTCGAGCGTGCGGCTGAAACGGGTGAGCATTATATCACTCGAACTAAAGAAGAATATCGCAGGATGGTGAGCGCGGCCGCCGGTGGTGGTGCAATCACGGCGGTGACGGTCTATTTGAAAACGGGAATTCTGGCGTTAGGTCTTTCAAGCTTTGTTGAAGGTGTTTTTGCTTCTTTAAATTATGCTTTAAGTTTTTGCGCTATTCACTTGGCAGGATTTACGTTAGGGACCAAACAACCAGCGATGACAGCCCCCGCTTTGGCGGAAAAGATGCAGGACGTGGGAAGTGAAGAGGGCATGGAAAGTCTTGTCGACGAAATTGCTCATCTGATTCGTTCGCAGGTGGCTGCAGTTACTGGAAATGTCATGATGGTTATTCCTGTGACACTATTAATAGATACATTGTTTTTCTTCACCTTTGGCCGTCATATCATGTCCCACGAAACAGCCCACCATGCTTTCGAAGCCGTGGATATTTTTGGACCGGCTCTTTTATATGCGGCCTTTACGGGAATTCTTTTGTGGCTTTCAAGTTTGGCAGCGGGGTGGGGAGACAATTGGTTTGCTCTTTATTCTTTAAGAAAAACCTTGGCGCGCAGTCCGACACTTAGAACAGTATTTGGGAAAATGAACGCGCGTCGTATTGCGGTGTTCTTCGAGAAAAATATTTCCGGTCTTCTGGGGAATACAGTTTTAGGAGTTCTGTTGGGGATGACTCCACAGGTTCTGCATTTTATTGGTATTCCTTTGGATGTGCGTCACGTGACATTGTCTTCTGGAACCATGGGTGGAGCGATCGCAGTGATGGGTGCTGAATACATGAAGACCGCTGAATTTTGGCGAGCGGTGATCGGTGTGATTTTTATCGGAGTCTTAAATGTGACGGTCAGTTTTGGCATGGCTTTATGGGTGGCGATTCGTGCTCGCAGCTTGCAGACACCTCAGCGTCGAGCGATTCGCAAAGCTGTGATGAAGCGTTTGATTCAGCATCCATTGAGCTTCCTTTTGCCAGTGGGCTCAACGGTAGCTAAGGCTTCATCTGAAGGACACGGTCATTAATGAAGGAACTGTCCATTGTTATTCCTGCTTACAATGAAGAAGGTCGTCTTCCACAAACATTGGAAGTCTTGCAACAGCTTTTCACTGCGAAGTCTTTGGAATGGAGCTTGCGTGAGGTGTTGATCAGTAATGATGGCTCCTTGGATGGAACGGCTCGGTTTGTAAATGAGCTCGCGCAGAAATGGCCTCTGTTAAAACTTGTGAACCTTCCGCAGAATCAAGGAAAAGGCGCAGCGGTTCGTGAAGGAATGAAAGAAGCGCAAGGGGCGTGGATTTTAATTGCCGATGCTGACATGGCGACTCCCTGGGAAGAGGTGAATAAGTTTGCGATGCTTTGCGAGAACTTTGATTTGGTGATGGGATCGCGGGCTCTTCCACAAAGTGAAATCACTGTTCGCCAACATTGGATTCGCCAAAGCATGGGAAAGACATTTAATAAGATACTTAAAAGTCTGGTGAGTCTTCCTTATCAAGATACACAATGTGGTTTCAAATTAGTGCGTAATGACGACGGCTTTCGAAAAAATATTCTGTCGAAGCTCAGTGTCGATCGTTTTGCTTGGGATGTAGAGCTGATTCTGCAAATGCAGAAGAATAAAAAACGAATTTTAGAATCTCCCATTCGTTGGAGTCATCAAGAGGCTTCCCATGTGCGCATGTTCAGAGACAGTCTGGAGATGTTTTTCACTGTCGTGAAGCTGCGTTTGCGACTGAAGTAGAAACCGCTACTGCAGCCTTTTTCAGCAGTAAGGTTCATTCGTTAAGATTTGGCAAATCACAGTAAGATCACAGTGAAATGACACTTAAATCGCTCTCAGCAGCACTTGCGATGCGTCATTTACAATGAATTAATTTTAAGCAGCTATAACGGGTTAAAATCATAGCATCTATAAGCATTTCTTATACAAGGCTCTGAACTGGTTCTATTTTTGAACTGAAGTTCCAATTTGGAACCGCGGCGCCAAGACAGGTTTTTTAAGATTTCACAGCTAAAAATTATTTTCAGGTGGTTCCAAAAGAGTACTTGATAAAAAATCCAAGGTGAAATGAACTCCTTCTCCATAAGGACTCCTATAGGGTGGAGTCCATGGAATTAGGGGGGACCTAATAATGAAACTTAATGTGTTTTCACTTATCCTGTCAGTATTGCTAGCAACGTCAGCTCAAGCGAGCCAACGTGTGATCGTGATCATGAAAGATCAACAAACGTTCAAAGCTGCTCACATGGCTTACAGAACAAACGGTGCTTATGCTTTGAAGGGCTCTGGCATCAAATCTTCTTTGGCGAATGTTGATGGCCAAGTTGAAGCTTCTTTGGAAAACCTCAACACATTGATCGTTAACGCGAAAGATGAGAGCGAGATTTCTAAATTGCAAGCTGATCCATCAGTTGCATACGTAGAAAAAGAAGTATTCCACGAAGCTCCACGTCCAGTTGCTGGATGGTTGGCAGCTCCGGCTCCTACAACTCCAGTACAACAAGTTCCAGGAGCTAAAACTCCATGGGGTATCTTGGCTGTTAAAGCTCCACAAGCTTGGGCAGTATCTAAACAAGGTGCGGGTGCTCGTGTTCTAGTTCTAGACACTGGTATCGATTTCAACCATCCTTCTTTGAAAGCTAACTACGAGCAAGGAAAAGACTTCACAGGCGACAGCACTGGTAGCGATGTAACTGACCATGTTGGTCACGGTTCACATGTTTCTGGTACAATTGCTGGTGTAATGGATTCTTCTGGTTTCACAGGCGTTGCTCCAAAAGCTAAACTTCTGATGGGCCGAGTATGTTCTGAGCAAGGTTGCTCAAACATCGCTATCGCTTCTGGTATCAACTGGGGTATTACTCAAAAAGTTGACGTTATCTCTATGTCTTTGGGTGGCGCTATGTCGACTCCTGCAGAAAGAGATGCAGTTGCTAAAGCTGACAAAGCTGGTGTTACTGTAGTTGCGGCTTCTGGTAACGACGGTTCAAACAAAGTTTCTTACCCAGCAGCTCTTCCGACTGTAATTGCAGTTGGTGCAGTTGACAACACTATGAAAAAAGCTGACTTCTCTCAATTCGGTAAAGAGCTTGCAATCGTAGCTCCTGGTGTTGATGTAGTTTCGTCTGTTCCGCAAGGTACTGGTCGTGAGTCATCTGTAGTTTTGTCTGTTGGACAAAAATCTGCAAAAGTTAACTCTGCAACTTTCCAAGGTGCTCGCGAAGTTCTTAAAGGCGAAACAAACACATTGGTTGATTGCGGTCTTGGTAAACCAGAAAACTTCACTGGCAAAGATGTTAAAGGCAAGTACGCTTTGATCTCTCGCGGTGAAATCTCTTTCGGTGACAAAATCAAGAATGCAATTGCAGCTGGCGCAACTGGCGCGATCATCTACAACAACGCTCCTGGTTTGCTCCAAGGTTCTTTGACTTCTGATGGTTCAACTCTTCCAGCAGCAGTATTCATGATCGAACAAACTGTTGGTCAACAATTGGTAGCAGCTTTGAACGCTAAAACTCCGGTTTCAGCAAATGTTCAAACTGTTGCAACTGACTACGCTTCTTTCCAAGGTACTTCTATGGCGACTCCGCACGTAGCTGGTGTTGTGGCTTTGATCAAAGCAACAAACAAGGCACTTACTGGTTCGCAAGTTAAAGCTATCTTGAAACAAACTGCGACTGCATTGGGTCCTAACACGAACAATGAGTACGGTGCAGGAATGGTTAATGCTGAAGCTGCGGTAAACGCTGCTGCTCAAGCGAACTAATCTCCTAAAAAAATTAAAAAGCTAATTTTAAAAGGCTCCCCATCGGGAGCCTTTTTTTTAGGTACGGACACACTTTTGGTTGAAACTTGCGTCATAACTGCCTGCTCTGCGGGCTGTTCGACTGGTGAAATGACGCAAACTTCAACCAAAAGTGTGTCCGTACCTTTACACATCTCTTAGTCGTAACTTGATATTGGATCTTCTCTGAAATGAACTTTGCTTTCACGGACCTCAACGGTTGAGGTCTTAGAACTGCCACGGAGTTGGGGAGATACAAAATGAAACTGTCTATGTTTTCGGTCTTGTTGTCCGTAACGCTTTCTTCAGCAGCCTTTGCTGAACAAAGAGTGATTGTAGTGATGAAAGACGCAAAGTCTTTTCAAGCAGCGAATTTAGCCTATAAAAATAAAGATCTCGCACTTTGGAAAAGTGTGAGTATGGATGAGGCGGCACTGAATGGTGTCGAGCACAGTCTTGAGAGTTTAAAAATGTTCATCGTCATGGCCAAAGACCAAACAGAGATTGCAAGATTAAAGGCAAATCCTTCTGTGGCGATTGTTGAAGAAGAAGTTTTCCATCCACTGCCTATGCCTGTGGGAACTTTAGGAAAAGCCATGCCTTCTGCGGAACTTCCTGGTCCAAAAACTCCATGGGGAATCATGGCTGTGAAGGCGCCTGCGGCTTGGGAGAAATCTAAGGCGGGTGAGGGTGCTCGAGTTTTGGTTTTAGATACGGGCATTGATAAAGATCATCCGGCAATTAAAGCGAACTTTGAACGTGGGCAAGACTTTACGGGTCGCAGTGCTGGAGATGATTTTTCTGATCTTGTTGGCCATGGAACCCATGTCTCGGGAACGGTAGCTGGGGTGCTGAATGAGCAAACTGGCTTTACAGGTGTTGCGCCGAAGGCAAAACTTTTGATGGGCCGAGTGTGTTCGACTTTGGGTTGCTCTAGCGCTGCGATTGTTCAAGGGATCAACTGGGGTATGACTCAGAAGGTGGATGTTGTGTCGATGTCACTGGGAGGCGCATGGGCGACTCCTGCGGAAAGAGACGCGGTTGCAAAGGCTGATAGCTCTGGCATCAATATCGTCGCTGCTTCTGGTAACGATGGCTCTAACAAAGTTTCTTACCCGGCGGCTCTTCCGACGGCGATTGCTGTCGGTGCTGTGAATGAGGCTTTGGTTAAAGCAGACTTTTCTCAATACGGACCTGAGCTTTCTGTGGTCGCTCCCGGCGTCGACGTGCTTTCTTCAGTACCACGCGGAACAGGTCGTGATGCTGATACATCTATCAACGACGGAACTTCTGATGCGAAAGTGAAATCGACATCGTTCCAGGGCGCGCGTGAAGTATTCAATGGGGAAACAAATACCTTAGTAGCAGCAGGTCTTGGTAAACCGGAAGACTTCAAAGGTATTGATGTTAAAGGAAAGTACGCATTGGTTTCTCGCGGAGAAATTTTATTCGCTGATAAGGCGAAAAATGCCGCAGCTGCCGGAGCGTTAGGGGTGATCATCTACAACAATGCTCCTGGATTGATTCAAGGTGCTCTCACTGCGGACGGAACAACACTTCCTGTGGTGGCCTTTATGATTGAGCAGTCCGTGGGACAAAATCTGTTGTCACTTTTGAGTGCTGGTAAAGTCGTGAAGGCAACAGTGCGCACAATTGCGACAGACTATACAGAGTTTCCTGGAACCTCCATGGCGACTCCTCACGTAGCTGGGGTGGTGGCTTTGATGAAAGCTGCAAATCCAAAGTTGAAGGCTCCACAAATCAAGGCGCTTTTGAAACAGTCCGCGACTCCGAAGGGACCGAATGACCAGAATCAGTATGGTGCTGGCTTAGTGAACGCGGAAGCTGCGGTGAATGCAGCAGTGCAAGCTCGCTAAATCCTTTCGCTTTGAATAATAAAAGCGGTTCCTGACAATCAGGGACCGCTTTTTATTTGCCCCCGGGGCTGGTTCTTTACATAATTTTTATATGCAACATCTTCCTACCGCAATTACTGATCTCGCTCTCATTCTTGGCACTGCGGGCTTTGTGACCCTTCTATTTAAAAAACTGAAGCAACCCGTGGTTTTGGGATATCTCGTGGCGGGCTTTTTAGTTGGTCCAAGGACTTCGACATTTCCTTCCATCTCTGGATCTGAAGGCGTGCAGTTGTGGGCTGATATCGGTGTGATTTTTCTTTTGTTTGCTTTGGGGCTGGAGTTTAGCTTCAAGAAACTTTTACGTGTCGGTGGCGCATCTAGCGTGGCGGCTTTGTTTGAAGTTTCAAGCATGATCCTGTTTGGATTTTTCACCGGAAAGCTTTTGGGATGGAGCTTTATGGATAGTCTATTCTTGGGAGGTATTTTAAGTATCTCTTCGACATCCATCGTCGTGCGCACATTGGAAGAATTGGGTTTTAAAAATCGCCGCTTTGTTAGCGGTCTGTTTGGAATTCTTGTCATTGAAGACTTAGTAGCTGTTTTGTTGTTAGTTCTTTTAACGACCGTGGCAGTGACTCGCAACTTTGCCGGAATGGAGATGCTGTTCTCAAGTCTAAAGTTAGCTTTCTTTCTAAGTCTTTGGTTCATAACAGGAATTTTTTTACTGCCAAGCTTTCTTAAAAAAGCGCAGAAGTTGCTTAATGAGGAAACGATCTTGGTCGTGGCCGTGGGACTGTGTCTTTTGATGGTGGTCTTCGCGAACAACGTAGGTTTTTCTTCGGCCCTCGGAGCTTTCATTACTGGTTCGGTCTTAGCTGAAACTATTGAAGGGGAGCGCATTTATCATCTGATCACGCCATTGAAGAATTTATTTTCTGCCGTGTTCTTTGTCTCTGTGGGAATGTTGATTGATCCTTTGGTTTTGCAAGAACACTGGAAGTTGATTCTTTTATTGTCTGCGGTGGTGATTGTCGGAAAAACCGTGGCCGTGACTATCGGTGCGGTTTTATCAGGACAAACCCTGAAGTCTTCTTTGCAGACTGGAATGAGTATCGCACAAATTGGAGAGTTCTCATTTATTATCGCGACAGTGGGAATGAGTTTGAAGGTCGTCAGTGCTCAGCTTTATCCATTGGCAGTAGCAGTGTGTGTTGTGACGGCTTTCACAACCCCTTATATGATTAAAGTTTCTGATTCTGTGTATAAGATGTTGGAAAAAGTTGTGCCTGCACAAGTTATTGCAGCCTTAGATCGCTACAGTGTAATTTCATTCTCATTGGCTGCTAATAAAGACTATCGCGAACAAGTACGATCGTATGTTTTAAAGATCTTTTTGAACTCGGTGATCGTGATTGCTGTATTTTTATTTATGTCCCGCGTGTTTTTGCCGTTCTTGTTGGAAAGACAGCTGGATGAAGGCTCTGCAAAGTTTTTGACTTTGTCCGTGACCTTGATGGCAAGTGCCCCCTTCCTTTGGGCTTTGGCTTTTGGTCGGACAAAACACTTTGATGCGCTTTTAGCAGAGCAAGGAAAAGGCAATCATAACTATGTCTTCTTGATTTCAAGAGTCATGGTGGCCGTGGGATTGATTGGAGCCATGGTTGCGCAGTTCGTGCCGATTTGGTGGGCTTTGGGAATTACGGCTTGGATGGTTGTCGTGGTCGGTTATGTTTTTGCGACCAAGCTCAAAGAAATCTATCAATGGTTCGAGAATCGCTTTCTGTCGAATCTGACTGAAGAGGTTCATAAGGTTCACGCAAAAAAACACAGCCATACATTAGCACCTTGGGACGGACATATCACAGAGTTTGCAATTCCATCAGAGGCTCCCTATGTAGGTCAGCCGTTGCATCAATTAGGAGTCCGCGAAAAATTTGGAGTGACCATCGCTTTGATTGAGCGAGGTCGCAAAAGAATCCCCGCACCCGAGGGACATGAAAGTCTTATGCCCCACGATAAAGTGTTTGTTATTGGAACGGACGAACAACTGATTCGCTTTAAAGCCTTTCTAGATTCTGAAGAGATCGTCAGCAGTCTTCAGGTTCAAGAAACCCCGGATTACAGTCTTGAACAGTATCTTGTCCGTGCGAACTCTGTGTTCGTGGATAAAACAATTCGTGAGTGTGGGTTGCGCGAAAGAACCCAAGGACTCGTCGTCGGTCTCGAAAGGGAAGGTCGTCGTATTCTTAATCCAGATGCCGTTGAGATCTTGAAGCCTGGGGATTTGCTCTGGATCGTGGGTGATCGAAATAAGATCTTGGAACTAGAGTAGGACTTAGATCTTTAGTTATTTCTGTGACCGAAAACCACAGCGAAAACGTCCCAGTTTGAGATGTTAAAAGTTATAAATAAATGTGATTTTCCTATGGGATACCTGTTAAGGAACCGATAAGATCTGCATGATCTTGAATGTTCTTGTGCGTCTACTGTCTTGCCTCATTCTTTTGGGAGCCCCTATGTTATGGGCAGCCCCGGCATCTTTCACTTATCAAGGTCGCATTGTTAAATCTGATAATTCTCCTCTGAACTATAATAACGTCAGTTTTCAATTTGAAATTACAACGGCTAACGGCCAGTGCATTTTATACCGTGAGCAAGTAGATCATGTCGACATGACCAATTCAGGTGGTGTTTTTGACGTGCCTATCGGAGGCGGAGTTCAGAGCTTTCCTGGCACGGGTTCGTTTTCTTTGCTCGATGCTTTTAATAATTCTGTGAATTTGAATTGTGATGGTGGAGCAGTTTACACGGGAAGCTCTGGTGATGTGCGCAAGCTTCGCGTAAAGTTTCATGACGGGGTCGGCTGGCAAGTTATCTCTCCTGATAACATCATTCGTTCAGTTCCTTATTCTGCTTATTCCTTTTCTGCAGAAAAGATTGGTAATAAAACTCTTGGGGATATCGTTGTCAAAACAGATATCAATGGAAATGCCAGTTGTGGCAGCGGTAATTTTTTAACCTGGAATTCAGCGACACAAAGCTTTGGTTGTTCTGGTGTCACTGGAGCAAGTGGCGGAACGGTGACAAATGTCTCATCAGCAAATGCTTACCTGACGGTGACAAATGGATCGGCCTCTCCGCTATTAACATTAAATGTCGGGTCTTCTTCGAACACTGTGGCTGCCGGAAATGATCCGCGTTTTGTAGATTCCCGCGCACCCAGTGGAAATGCGGGAGGAGATCTGGGAGGAACTTTCCCGAATCCATCTGTTGTAAAGATTCAAGGCAGTGATGTTTCTAATGTAGCTCCGAGCAATGGTCAATTTTTTAAATTTAGTGGAACCAAGTGGACCGCCTCTGCAATTGCAATTTCTGATGTGACAAATCTTTCATCGACTTTGGCAGGCTATCAGACTCAGGCCGCATTTAACTTAGCAGTCGGTAGTGCAAACTGTGCAGCTTATGAAACTCCTTATTGGAGCTCTGTTTCCGGAAAGTTTTTATGTCAGGCTATCAATGTGTCGTTGGCCGGAGACGCCAGTGGTACCATTGGCGCGGTCAGTGTTGATAAGATCAAAGGCTACTCGGTGGATTTGTCTGTCGCTCCGACGGTGGGACAAGTGCTGAAATATGATGGGACGAAATGGACGGCAGGTGCTGATAACAATGGTGGCGGAACAGTTACCAATGTGACCGGTTCTGCTCCGATCTCTGTGATTAATAATTCAACCACTCCCGCGATTTCTATTTCTCAAGCGACCACTTCGACGAATGGGTATTTGTCTTCAGGTGATTGGAATACATTTAACAATAAACAAGCTGCTGGAAATTACATCACGGCATTGACAGGTGATGTAACTGCAAGCGGGCCAAACTCTGCCACTGCGACGGTGGCTAAACTTCAGGGCAGTACCCTGACTTTGACGGCTCCAGCAAATAAAGATTATTTGAAATTTAATGGCACCGCATTTGTGAATTCACTGTTGGCAGCATCTGATTTGAGCGGTGCGATACCTGCTGCCAATATGCCGGCCTTTACGGGGGATGTGACTTCTTCAGCGGGAACGACAGTTCTTAGTCTTCCTAATGTGGGAACTGCAGGAACTTATTATAAAGTCATAACGGATGTAAAAGGACGTGTGACTGCGGGCTCTTCGACCTTGGTAGCTTCGGATATTCCAAACCTTGATTGGTCAAAAATAACTTCAGGCAAACCGACAACTTTGAGTGGTTATGGAATTACAGACTCATTGGTTGGAAATATTGGAGGAACGACTCCTTCAATGCAAACGGGGCTTGATGCTTCGAAGCCAGGTTCTCCAAGTGCGGGTGCTGTCTATCTTGCGACTGATACAAAAATTATTTATCAATACAATGGTGGCAGCTGGGTCAATATGGCTTCGGCCAATGGATCTGGTGGTACCATCACGGGAGTGACTGCAGGCGCAGGTCTTTCAGGCGGCGGTGCTTCTGGTGCTGTGACTTTGAATCTTGCTAATACGGCTGTTTCTGCTGGTTCTTATACACGGGCCAATATCACCGTTGATGCTCAAGGACGAATTACTTCGGCGGCGAATGGTGCCGCTGTGAATTTAACTTCTGAAGTAACGGGAACCTTGCCCATTGCAAACGGCGGCACGGGGGCTACAACGGCGCTGTCTGCCATGAACGCACTTTCGCCTTTGGCAACCAAAGGGGATGTTCTGGTTCGCGATGGTACTAATAATATTCGTTTAGCAGTTGGAACCGATGGACAAGTTCTTTCGGCGGATTCTAGTCAAGCCAGTGGTTTAAAGTGGATGATTCCTACGAATGGAACTGTGACGAATGTGACAGGTTCAGCACCTATTGTTGTTACTACGGGTTCAACAACACCAGCGATTTCAGTCAATGTAGCGACGGCGGCCTCGCTAGGGGTTGTCCAAGTCGGAGCCGGTATTGCCGTGAATGGCAGTGGAATTATCAGTGCTGATCCAGCGAATTTTCCATCAGCGGTTCCGGTAACAAAAGGTGGTACAGGTGTCACTTCATTCACGGCAAATCGGTTGATTGCCTCGAATGGAACGGGTTCAACCTTGACGCCGTTTACTTGCCCTTTGGGGCAAACTATTTCCTTTGATGCTGCAGGGATTGTTGGTTGTTCTACTTTCACAACAGCGGGCGTCTTCGTGAACGGTGGGAACTCTTTCGGCGTAAATGCGACACTTGGAACGAACGATGCTAATAACCTTTCTTTCAAAACTAACAACACAACGGCGATGACCATTGATTCTTCGGGACGGGTAGGAATAGGTTTGTCTCCGGGCGCCCCACTTCATGTTCTGAATGCGGCGGCTTTTGAAAACAACTCATCTACTAGCAGTGGTCCTACTTTTAGTTTTTGGAAAAGTCGCGGTTACACTGCTGATTTAAATAATGATGAGTTGGGTTTTATTTCGTTTTATGGCCATGATGGTGCGGGGATCTATCGTTCTTCTTACATTGCATCCCATGTTGATGCAACGCCAAGCATTGGCACGCACACGGTGCGAGGTCGTTTAGAGTTTTATACGACAGGTGCCGGCAATAGTGATTCCACAGAGCGCATGCGAATTGATTCTTCGGGGAATGTTGGAATAGGAACTTCCTCTCCTGTTTCTATACTTCAAGTCGGAGGTAATAATCTGACAGTGCCTTCGTGGACAACGCAAGGTTCACATTTATATATTCCTGGTGTTACCAGCACTGATTCCACAGGATCGGGTACTATTGCAAGTCGAACCGTGGCTTCCATCGGAACTCACACCTTTGCGGCAGCTAACGCAGAAACAATCACTACAGCTTCGACTTTGCTTATTGCAAGTTCTCCTTCGGCGGGAACCAATGTGACCATCACAAATCCGTTAGCCCTTCAAGTTGGTTCCGGGAATAGTGCATTTCTAGGTAATGTCGGTGCGGGAACGACGTCTCCGATGACGACTCTGCATGTGTCAGAGCCAAGCTTGGGCGCCGGTGCTCGAGGCATCAGTAATGAACTCATCACGAGTTCGTCTACGGGAGGCCCAGGGCTTGGTATGTACCGAGCGCGTGGCACTGCTGCTGCGAAGACGGCGGTTCAGGCTAGTGATGGTTTGGGTTATATCTGGGCATCAGGGTATAACGGTACTAGCTATCCACTTCCGTCTAATCCCATCGGTATTTATTTTTATACTACAGAAGCCTGGGATGCGAGCCACGGCGGTGGCGGGATGAGTTTTGTTACGACTGCAAATGGAGCTACTAATGGTGCTACGCGAATGACCATTTCATCGAATGGAGGTGTAGGAATAGGAACAACCACGCCAAGCACATTGCTTCATGTGAGTCACTCGACGGGTTTGACTGCAGGCACAGTATTTGACAGTCCCTATGGGCAGATGCAGTTTTTTCCAGGTTGGTCTGATAGCTATGCTTATATTGAGATTGGTAACTCGAATTTTACTGCTAATAGCAACGGTCTTCGTCTTACAGGATATAATGGGAATCCCATGCCGGCCCTCTATTTGACGGCGACGAATACCTATTATACCGGTACGCTGACATCGTCTTCAGACATCCGTCTTAAGGAAAATGTGAAACCCCTTGATGGTGCCCTTGAGAAAGCTTTAAAGATTCCGGGTGTTTCATTTGATTGGAAAAATCCGGAGCGCAGAAAAGAACAAGGGCGTCAAATTGGTGTGATTGCCCAAGACGTGGAAAAGCAATTCCCAGAGTTGGTTAAGGAGATGGATAACGCTGACAAGGATGCGACCTTGAAGAAAATCAAGACAGTCGACTATTCACATCTTTCAGCAGTGGTTTTGCAAGCGATCCATGAGTTCTTTGCTAAGTGGTCCCAAGACAGTCGCGAACTTCATGCTGAGCTAGCAGTACAAAAAAGACAGATCTCTTCGGTTCAGAAAGACAATGCTCAGTTGCGTAAAGAAAATGACGACCTTAAAAAACGCTTAGATGCTATAGAGAAAAAACTGAGCTCCAAGTAAGTCATATCACTATATTTTTCATCGCACCCCATTCAACATATCCACCTCTTTTTTGGTCCTAGTATGAAGGCGTAAGGCTGCCCCGTACCTCTAACTTTTAGACAGTTGGGTAATTGTTGCAGATCGGATGAGGTTCTAACTCCACAATTAATTGGTAAGAGAAAGAAACGCATGTGGTTCTCCGATCTTGCAGTATAACGGGTTCATCCTAATAACCGATGGAGTATGAAATGAAATTTTTGAACCTATCATTGTTTGTTTTTGCGGCCTCTTTGCTGACGGCGGGTCAGTCCCACGCGTCGTATGCTTTGGCCTCTAAAAAAGGTATTATTACTTGTTCTGGTGAAGACAATTTAGTGATCAAGATAAATTCAAATAGAAACTATATGTTGCTGACAGTTGAGGGTGAAGGCGGAACGAATAAAGCGACTATGAAAACTGATAATCAGACCTATACATCGTATAGCAGTCAAATCGGCACTCTGACTTTAAGTGATGCTGGTGATACTTTTCTGTATGCGGATAGTTTAGATGGCGAAGCTTTCGAAGTGCGATGTAAGTAATCAGAATTTCGCTGGCGTTTTTTTTAAAAGACGCCAGCGAGTGAAAATCTATTGTCCGAAAGAAGCTGCTGTTGTCTTGATCCAGTCAAGATAAGCAAGGACATTGGTGTAAACGATATCTTTGTTACAGCCTAAACCGCTGCGGCTTGTGGCGCCCCACAATTGGTACTGATCTCCAACTTTGATGTAAGCCGGGCCACCAGAGTCTCCTGAACAAGCAGCGTGGCCATGGGCCTCATCCAAAAGAACTTCGCCCTGATTCGCGATGCCAGTGATTTGAACGCTGGTTGCCTTCAAAACCGCAGGTCCTTGCAGATCTTCTTTGATGCATTTTTTTGCGGTGGTTGCATCTTTCGTATCGCAAAATACTTCATGCTGGTCGATCAGCTTTTGAAGATCTTTAGTAGTGCGAGGATTTACAACCATCACTGTGTCTGAATCAACTCCGTAACCAGCAAGAATAACAGAAGCCCCAACTTGAAGAAGGCTCGCATCTGTCAACAGGGTCGCTGGCACATAACCGTCAGGAGTTGTTCCTGAATACTTCATAAGACCGATGTCGTTACCCGGCTCAGAACGCTGAACAGTGGTGCTCCATTTTTCATTTGCTTTAAGAGCCACGACACGGCGAACCGCTGGAGATTTTAGAAACGCTGGGCCCGAATTTAATAAAGTTTCCATATCAGGAGCAAAAACGATGAACACGCCATCTGCCTTTTCGCCAATACAGTGAGCCGCTGTTACCACCAGATTGTTGGGAAGAAGCGAGCCGGTGCAAGTAAAGCCTTCATTGTTGTCGTAAATTCCGACAACAGACTTTGCTAGAACATTGTCCGCGGGAACCAGGGTTCCGCCGATAATACCGTCAGCTTTATTAAGCGTTGTGCTTTGTTGTGAAGATCCGCAACCAATAAGAAGTGCGGCGACAAGTGCAGAGAGTAGTCCTAAAATTTGCAATGCTTCGTCCTCTAATTATTAAAAAATAATTATTAAAAAATTAGAGGCTCTTTTATAGAAAACAGACAGCAATGCAAGAACTATTAACAAAGGGTAATAAAATTTCTTAGATCCTGGCGCGGGCCTAGAGCCGCCATTTAATCATGTTTTTGAGGACGTCTAATTTTTGCGAGGTGTAGGGGGGGTAGATCATGCCCAGCAATCTGGCTCCCCAGGTTTGACGGAGGATGCCCTTGGCGTGGGAAAAGGTTTTGAAGCCATGGATACCGTGGCAGCTGCCCATGCCGCTTTCTCCAACTCCACCGATGGGTAGATAGCCGTTGGCAAAATGAACGACGGAATCATTGATGACCATATTTCCTGAAGAGGTCTCTTGAGTGAGTTGCTCTATATTCATTTCACTATGCGAATAAATATATAGAGCCAGGGGTTTTGGGCGTTCATTGATAAAGTGAACGACTTCAGAAAACTCTTTATATTGAAAAATTGGCAAGATCGGCCCAAAAATCTCTTCTTGCATAAGTCGACTGTGAAGGTCGACGTTCTCAATTAAAGTAGGCGCAACGAAGTGAGTATTGATATCCACCTCGCCTCCATAAAGGATGTTAGCTTCTTGGGAAACTGCTTCCTCAAGCATTTCTTTAAAGCGATTGGTGTGTTTGTGAGAAATGATTCTGGCAAAGTCCTTGTTGGCCTTACGTGTGGTGGCGTCTTTGCCATAAATGGTTTCAAGTTTTCTTCTAAGAACATGGGTAAAGTGATGATAAATCGTTTCCTGCACAAAAAGATAATCCGGAGCCACGCAAGTTTGTCCTGCATTCAAAAATTTTGCCCATAAAATTTTCGTCGCCGCTAAATCCAGATCTGCGGTGTTATCCACAATCGTCGGGGACTTTCCTCCAAGTTCCAAGGTTACGCTGCTCAGATTTTTTGCCGCAGCTTCCATGACTAGCTTTCCAACGGGAGCGCTGCCAGTGAAGAAGACATGATCAAAGGGAAGTTTCAAAAGAGTTTGCGTTGTTTCGGGACCACCTTCAACAACGGTAAGATGTTCTTCCGCGAAAGTGGCTTTGATCAAACGAGATAACAAGGCGCTAGTCTTTACCGTATATTCAGAAGGCTTCAGAATTACCGTGTTTCCGGCGGCAATGGCGGAGATGATCGGCCCTAGGGTTAAAAAGAGGGGATAGTTCCAAGGCGCAATAATCAGACAAACTCCGCGAGGCTCGTAGCGAATGTAGTTCTGGGTGCCCTTTAAAAATAAAGGTGCGGAAACTTTTTCGGGCTTGGTCCAATTGCGAAGTTGTTTTTGGGCGTGACGAATCTCTATCATAAGGGGATAGATTTCGCTTACTAAGGTTTCCATCTCAGGTTTGCCAAAGTCTTGCATCAAGGCCTCGACAAAATCTTTTTGATGGACGTCGATCATCATCTCGAGGTTTTTAAGGTGCTCTAAGCGCAGCTCAATGGTTTCTTTGCGAAGTTGAAGGCTGAACTGCTTTTGATGAAGATAGAGTTGTTCAAACATATCTCTATGTTAGAGGACGCTTTTGCGAGGGCAATAGATTTTTTGGTTGTTGAAAGGCAAATTTCTCTTAAATGCGTTTTCTTTGCGCCAAGGCCGCCAAAAGTATTTCAGCGCCCAGATCATTGTTCATCAGTTCTGGATGAAATTGTAAAAGCAAGCCTCGACCATTCTTAAACTCTGTGGCCTCTGTCACACCGTCTTCGGCACGGGCCGCGATTTCTAACAAGCCGCCTTCGCGATAAAGCACTGACTGGTGATGAATTGAATTTACAATCACTTGGTTGGTCGCGGGGGCGATGGATTTTAGAATATTATGCTGAGTGTTCTGAATTTCGATGGAGTGCCAATCATTGCCGTGGGCCACTTTGCTGCCAATAAGATGGGGCACGTCCTGAATCAGTTCATATCCCAAAGCCACCGAAGCGATTTGCGAGCCACGGCAGATGCCAAGTAAAAAACCTTTTTCTTGTTCGACATAGGAACGAATTAAAGAAGCTTCGAATTGATCCCTGCTGGGAGTTACTTTGCGACAGTGTGAATTGATTTGTTTGTATAGCGTTGGATCCACATCGTCGCCACCCATGGCCACCATGAATGGGAAGTGTTTAGAGATTAAGGTGAAAAGCTCCTTCGTTTCTTCGCAGGTCAAACCCAAGTTGATGTTGATGGGAAGAATAAAGCTGCGCTCTTTAGCCGCAGAGAAAACTTTTTGAAAACCTAAAACCCGCGGTGAATGCAAAGAATAATCGTAGGGAAGATTGGCGATCATCAGAACGCGCGGTTCCCAAGCGGACTCTTCAAGAAGACTGAAACCTCGCAGAGGGATCTGCGGCACTTTATTTTCGAACAAATTCATCAGACAAGGATTCTTCGATAGTTCCGTGAGGTAGCGGAAAGCTCCTTGTTCAGGAGTTTCATCATGGCGAACTGGAATCATAAGGGGAGCAAGTGTTGCCCCAGAATCCCATTCGTAAAGGCGAAGAGTCTGCGAGGTAGACATAGTTAATGTACTTATCGGAAAGTCTGAAGGCTTCATGATGCTTATCGAGTGTCTCAGAAAGAGAACCTAAAGGGAGGTCTAGAAACGTTGCGTTGGGGTTGGATTGCAAACAAAAAAAATGGGGGAGCTCATCGCTCCCCCGGATCGTATAGAGGGGAACCACCAAACCCTCTTGCGACCACCAAACTTAAAAAATTTAAATCTATCTCTTGTTTCGGATTGCCACTCTTGCTGGCTGGCGACCTATTGTCATCCAGAGGGAGTACAAGACGACTCCAGAGTAAAAGAGGCAGAACATTGCTACATCATGTAATTCAATCATGCGATCCTCCTGTTTCTCGGGCTGTTTAAGAGATTCTCCTTTTGTCGGCCTTCCGTGGCCTCGGAAACTTGAAGTGCCATCCTAGCGTCCCCTTGTTTCCGTCTTAAGAGCGTCCATGCTCTTATAGGTATGACTGCGAAGGTGCATGCGGGGGTTAAAAGAAATTTGCTAAATTTATGGGCAGAGAGGTCTAGTTCTGGAAATAGTGCTGCATTGCAACCTATTGACTCTGAAGGGCTAAAATGATTAATTGGTTTTTCCCTCTATCAGAATTTCTTATAGGTGCGCGCGAGTGGTGGAATTGGTAGACACGTACGTTTGAGGGGCGTATGCGCAAGCGTGGGGGTTCAAGTCCCCCCTCGCGCACCAATCCCGACAGTACTCGAACCCGCACGGGTTGAGCTGTTGAGACAAAGAAGCTGACTTTCGAGTCGGCTTTTTTTATGCCCGGAATCTGCCGCCACTATGGCCGTGGATAGAGTTCCTTCCGTTCCCGTAGCTCTTAATGGCTCTTTTACCGGAGCGTACAAGCCCATTTTGATTTTAGTTGGGTAGATTTCGATGAACTTTACCAGGTTTGTAAAGACTGGCCTTTGAAGCTCCTTCGGCGCTTGCTCTAAATTCGCCAGAACTTGTTGAATCTTTGCCGTAAAACCTGCATGGTCGATTTCTTGAGCGCGTAAATCCAATTCCTTCGTTTTTAGATTTTCTTTGGCAAGTTTCAAATCATTCAACTTTTGAGTCATCTGTTTGATTTGTTCATAGAAAGCATCGGCTGGAACTTCTGCTGGAATATCTGCGATCCTTTGCACCAAGTTGCTGATGCGTTTAGAGGTCGTCAGGATCTCTTGTTCTAGCAGGCCATACGGCCTTTATCGTCTCTGTAGTGCCATCTTTGTGTTTTACGTCTTTAAGGCCCAAATACGTTTTGTTCGTTAAAAGGGAGGTGTCGACGGTAAAGATTTTTCCACCTCTGTCGATGCCATGCTTGTTTGTGAACTTCTTATTGAAGATCCCTTGTTCGATCAACGCCACTTGGGTTTTGCGGAGTGATTCTTTTTCAAGAAAGGTCGCAAAGATTTTTTGAACGGCACTGGCTTCATCTTGATTGATGACAAGTTCGCCTTTGTTTTTGGGATTGCGATCATAACCCAAAGGAATTGTCCCACCGTTAAAAAGTCCACGCTTAGAACGCGAAAGCCAATTGGCGGCAATTCGTTCAGACGTTTGCATGCGCTCATACTGGGCATAGTTGATAAGATTAAAGACCATCATCTCGCCACTGGCGGTTGTTGTGTCGAACTGTTCGCGTAATGTGACGAAGCTTGCTTTGTGACTTTTAAGTAGATCCCAGACTTCGCAGAAATCTTTGATATTGCGATTCAGGCGTAAAGCTCTGTCGCGATGATGAGATCAATTCGTCCAAGCTTCACGTCAGTGAGGAGTCGTAAAAACTCTGGACGGCCTTTCATATTCTTTGCTGACTTTCCTTCATCGCAATAAATGTCGACCAAAGTTCCCCAGTTGGGTTCTCTTTTGTTTTGAAATTCAATGTACTCTATTAATCGATTTTTTTGAGAGACAAGTGCCCGATTTCACGCGAGTTGACCCCCTCGTTTTCAACGAACTAACCCCCCTGATTTCAGGAAGTTGACCCCCTCAATTTCACTGAATTGACCCCTCTATATTTGACTTGAGGATTCAGACCAAGAGCGTTAGCGACATTGGATATTAGCCATGGCAGCCCCA
>JACXTT010002286.1_pt1 | contig 30619 bp, 40 predicted proteins | sample 9270951 | NCBI WGS metagenome assembly JACXTT01 (sample SAMN15532306, study PRJNA645909) | rock metagenome | isolation source: weathered quartz diorite | place: Puerto Rico | collected 2017-06-21 | reverse complement strand
ACAATATAGATACTTGTCCAGTCGTATTTCCAATTCGGAAATCAATATTAACAACAAATGTCATACAGAATCATGCTTGATGAAATAGACAAGGTCATACTTTTTCATCTAGGAAGAAATGCTAGAGTTTCTTCACAAGAGATATCAAATACTCTACAAGGTATGGGCTTTACAATTACAGACAGGGCTATACGACAAAGATTACAAAGGTTGGAGAAAAACAAGTCTATTCTTGGATATTCTACCATTTTAAATCCAAGCCTAGTATCAGAGAAGGTTAACAGAACAATACTTGTCAAATTCAAGTTTTCAAAAAATATTACAGATGGAATAGATAGATTGACAAAATATCTAAACGAATCCCCCTTTTGCATTTATTCTGCACGTCTTAGTGGAGATTTTGATTGGGTATGCCACTTTGTTTTTTCTTCAATAGAACAGTATGATCTTGAAACAAACAATTTTCTAAACAGATTTGCAGATATCATATCAGATCTTCGATCTTACGAATCAAAAGCAACAAAGTCTTCTCCCTATGTTCTTTTTGATGAACATACAACAAATGAGAAGAAACTCCAAGTGTATGCAATACTTAATTCCATCAAAAAGCACGACAACCTAAATGACAGACTGCAGACAATAGTAGAAAACCTTGTAAAATATTTCAATGCCAAGTTTGCTCGAATCTGGTTTTATGATAAAAAATCAAAGATGCTTATTCTAAAGTATAGTGCAGGCAAATACAAAAACATAGACGGTGAGTTTTCCAGAATTTCTCAAAATTCCTTGAAGATTGGCTCTATTGCAAAAACAAAGAAACCTGTGGTCTCAAATGATGTGGTACACGACCCAAGGATAAAATACCACGAGTGGGCAAAAAAAGAAAAACTCAAGTCTTTTGCAGGATACCCCATATTATACAAGGGAGCCGTAGTAGCGGTTTTGGCCATTTTCAGTGAGAAATCCTTCTCACCGAGTGATTTTGAGATTTTAGGCATATTCTCAGACCAGTTATCAAAGGAACTCTCAGGCTTTTTTGAGGCAAAAGATTTTCTCCTCATTTGAGGTATTGTCGTAATTTCATGCGTACATTTCAATTTATTAAATCAATTTTGTCACAGCAACCTTGTTGGACTCAGAGCTTGCAGAGATAACAGAAGGAAGTACAAGGCTTCTTGTTCCAAAGGATTCATTATCAGAGATAGTTCCTCCAAAAGAGCCTGCATTTTTCAATCCAAGGGCCAGAGTCAGCAGAGATTTTTCCATAATAGCATATTCAGCATTTGTAAAAAACTTCAAGGGCCCCAAAATCTTTTTGGATTCACTTGCAGGGATTGGTGCGCGAAGTACACGAGTTGCAAACGAGATAAAATCAATTGAAAAAGTAGTAGCAAACGATGTAAACCCAAAGGCACTTGAGATTGGAAAAAAAATTGCAGAGCTTAACAAAATAACAAATTGTGAGTTTTCAGAAAATGAAGCCTGCAGATTTCTTAGCTTGCATTCTTCAAGAGATGGACGTGGTGCAATAATTGATGTGGATCCATTTGGGTCTCCATCGCGATATCTTGATTGTGCAATAAGAGCCACTTTTCATGGAGGATTATTGTCAGTTACTGCTACAGACATGACAGTATTGCACGGAATATTTCCAGAGGCTTGTCAGCGCAAATATTACGGAACTCCGGTAAGAACAATATACGGAAACGAGATAGCTCTACGTCTTATTCTTGGATGCATGAATATTGTTGCAGGCAGACTAGATATCATGGTAGTACCGCTTTTTGTTCAGCACAGCATGCATTACTACAAGGCATATGTCAAGATACTAGTGAGGACAAACACCAAGAACTGTATGGGATACATACTGCACTGCCACAATTGTGGTAACAGAAAAGTTGTACATGATGTAGAACACACATGCAACATTTGCAACTCAAAAGCAGAACTTGCAGGACCTCTCTGGACAGCAAGTATGCAAGACAAAAACTTTGTAGATTCTATGATATCAGAGCAAAAAGACCTCAAGGTAGACAAGTCCTGCCAAGTCTATTTAGAAAAATCTCAAGGGGAGACAGAAATGCCACCTGCATATTTTACCCTAGACGAGTTGGGACAGAGAAAACACTGTGCTCCACCTTCTCTTGATGGCATCATAGAGAAACTAGGACAAACAGGATTCAAGGCCACAAAGACGAGCATGAATCCAGCTGGTTTTAAGACAGATGCAAAAATAGATGAGATCCTTTCTTTGGTCTAGTTTCCAAGATATCCCAAGCAGACATAGTATAGTTCGCTACTAGATTTTCTGCTTGCTTGTGGTTTTCTTAGCTGGACCTTGGCAAATTTTTTCTTGACATAGTCTCTAAATTCTATAGAATATTGTCCATCAAAGACTTTGAATAGTGCATTTCCTTTTCTTGCCAAGACTTGGTCCATTATCTTGCTTGCTGCATAGTTTAGAGAAATTTGTCTGCCGTGATCAACATCCCATACCCCAGTTACATTTGGAGATAGGTCACAAATTACCGCGTTTATCTTTCCTCCAAAATATTCAAAGATTTGTTCCACAATGGATTCGTCTTCAATGTCTCCACGTATGATATTAACACCAGGAATTTCTTCTACAAAGGACTTGTCTATTCCCATCACTTGGCCCTTGTTTCCTGCAAGTTCTTGTGCAACCTGACTCCATCCACCCGGTGAGCAGCCAAGATCCAAGACAGAAAATCCAGGACCTATTATTCTATAAGAATTATTGAGCTCTTTTAGCTTGTATGCAGCCCTGCTTCTATATCCCTCCTTGTGAGCTAGCCTTCTATACAAGTCACGCCTTGCATCAATAAGTTTCATTTCTTTGTCTTCTTTGTAGAAAGTTCTGTTAAAACCCACTGTTCAATCAGTGGACAAGTTCTAGGACTGATTTCTCCCTCCAGTGTGCATTTTGATTCAACCGGACATATCAAGCACGGAGCAGACTCTATTGACTGTGTTGTTACGGGTACATGTGCAATCTTTAGTTTGTATGTCCAGCGACCATCCTCAAGAATTTTTTCTCTTTTGACAAGATGTTCTCTTTCAAGTTTTAGTGCAAGCCTTGAACCGTCTCTGCTTGAGAGTTTGAGTTTCTTCCACAGCTCACTTTGGAACATTCCATTGTCTCCGCGTTTTGCAACAAGACCAAGAACTGTGATCTTGAGCTTTTCCATGTCAAGTCCCTCTATCTGAAAGTTTTCTATCTCTTTATCATCAATTTCTTCAAGTTCTTCTTCTGATGGCTCGGCACTTTTGTTATCTTTGGCCTTTTTCTTTGATTTTTCCTCTACTGCGGGTTTTGCTGCAATCTTGGATTCTTTCTTTTTTGCCTTGACAGACTTGTCTTCATCCTTTTTTGATTTTTTTTCTTTTTTAGCCATAACTATTCACTGGTAATGAAAATGCTTTCTCCTTTTATTACAGATGCTTTTGCAGTATAATAACATATAATTTCTGAGTCTTTTCTTATTTTACCCTAAAGTCTGCCTTGACATTAATACTTCTATCATAGGCCTTGTCCTTCATTTCTGCCACTATCTTGTATACACCAACCTTGTCAATCACAGGGGTAAAGGTATCCTGGATTGGCATATCAGAATGATTTTGTGCAAAACACTGCGAAAAGTAAGCGTGTTGTACTATTACTTGTTCTGGCGATGTATTTGGATCGTATACTGTCAAGTACAAGTCACCGCAATCAAATGCAGTGTCATTTACCATTATTCTAAAATCCATTGGAGTTGAAACAGTGTAATTTGTAACTAGATTGGTTATTCTTATTGTACTATCGCCCTGTTGTTCAAAATTTGCTGAAGGTTTGAATTGCCACAGGTTTAGATCTCTGCCAGGTTGTCCCAAAACATCAGACAACACATATCCACCAAAGACAAGTGATGCAATTACTGGAAAGACAAAAACAAGATAAGCAATTTTTTTTACTGCCAATTATACTATAACCTCGCTGGTTCCCATATATCTATTTGGTCGAAAAAGATCTAATTAACAAATTTGACGAATAAGTTAAATCATAGCCAAGGCAATAGCCGCTAGATGCGACTTAGAAAGTTTAGAGTTCAAGGTTATCGTTGCATTCATGATTCAGGAGAAATCAAAGTTGGAGATCTTGCAGCATTTGTTGGAAGAAATGAAAGCGGCAAGACTACAATTTTAGAGGCACTCACTCTACTCAACAAGGATGCAAAGCTCTCCGAGTTAGACCTGTGTGATGAGATGACCGAAGAGCTCAAGTTAGAAGTAAGACTTGCAGAGGGAGAATTTGTACTAAATGAGAAAGAGACAGCACTGATTCGAGAAAAATTTCCAAATCTCCAAGACATAAAAAAGATGACAATCTACAGGACAAACAAAAATCCACGAGTCCAGTATGATTTTGGAGATATCAAGATAAGCGGGGAAGCAAGCAAGAGACTCAACTCTTGGGAAAATTTTGTAGACAGAATCAAGTCTTTTGTGTTGGCCATGCCAAACCCCATTAGAATTAGGATGGACATCAAGTTCCTAGAGGCACCTCCGCCACGCACAAGAGAGGTCTTTATGGACATGATGGCCGAGTTTAACAATAACATCTACCTTATAGCTTCACAAGAACCCCAGGTAATCGCAGAATGGAAAGACATCCACCAAGACCTTGAAAGCATATTTGACAACATGCTAATTGGAACAAATGAGCGCTCGGCTCTTGATAATTTCATAGAGGACAAGTTGCATCCAAGATTTGTCTATTTTTCAGATTACAAAAAAATACTTGGTAACATCGATCTTGAGGAATTCTTAAGAGAGACAAGGGGAATCAGAGCAAAAGGATTAGAGTATGTCGAAGAGTTTGACAAGGCAGAGACAGTAAGCAACCTGTTTTATCTGGCAGAGCTTGATGCACAGAAACTCGAAGAGGTCCAGAACAGTCCTTCAAGATTGATAAAATTATTGCACACTTCTAGCAGGAGACTAAGTGAGAGACTAAATCCTGCATGGAAGGGTGACCCGATACATGTGGAACTAAGATGGAATCCAGGAAATGTTTTGAGTGTAGTAATATCAGATGTACACAAGGATGGCACTGTCACAAATACAGGACTGTTAAACAGAAGAGCAGAGGGGTTCAAGTGGACCTTCTCATTTATTGTAAATTTTGCAGCCGAGACACAAAAGGCAGAACTAAAAGAAGCAATATTGTTACTTGACGAGCCTGCAAGAAACTTGCATCCTGCACAACAACGAGGAATATCAGATCTTCTAAAAGGTCTTGCAGGATCAAACCAAATACTATATGCAACACACTCACCATTTATGATATTTGATTACACTCAAGGAAATCTCCTAGTGGTGGAGCTAGACAAGAGAAGACACCTAAGTAAGATCTATTACGATTATTGGAATGCAGATGATCAAACTCTTATCCCAATATTATATGGATTGTCACGCGGTCTTGTAGAATCAGTAGTGGACAAGCAAATTGGTTTTAACTCAAGACCAGTCATAATAGTGGAAACAATGTCTGACAGCATGTACCTTAATGCGTTTGACAGATTCCTAAAAGATCCAAATCTTTCCATGAATCCATTGAATATAGTTGCAGCACACAACAAGAACTCTGTTATGCCACTTTCAATATTTTATAGAAATCACGGCTATGACACATTTATTTTGCTTGACAATACCGAGGAGTCAAGAAGGATTGCCTCTGATCTCCAGTCAAATGAATTCAAGTCAGTACAGATGGTTTTCTTTGAGCTTGGAGGACAACCAAGACTCTACATAGAAGATCTCATGGTGGACGAAGATTATCTTTATGCAGTAAACCAGACCTATGAAGTCAAGCTAAGAAAAGAAGGATACGTAACACTGACCAAGGAACAAGTAGCAAGCAAGGGCAAAAAAAGCATAATAGACAACTTGAATGAAATATGGAAAGAAAACCATCATCTTGGATGGGAAAAGTTTGACAGAGAAGACATTTGCAGATACATCTGTGAGAAGATAGTGTTAGGTGAAACTGACTTTTTGTCAGACAAGACAAAGGACCAATTCAGATCACTATACAGACTGATTGCTGAGAGAATTAGACAAAATCAAAATCTGGAAAGTGCAAACATCTTCAAACGCTAGTACATGAGACAAAAAATATCAGCATTAGAACTTTACTCATAAATCATATCAAACCATAAGAAAAAAAGAATGATTTCTTATTAAGATTTAATTGAGAGAGAGGTTTTTGATTTTATGAGTAACGTGTTATTAAAATCTGCAATTATTTTCACATTAATTATTGCTAGCATATTTGCAACATATAGTATTCACCAGTCATATGCAGCACCAGGATTTGTAACAGTAACTTCAAGCTCAGACAATGGAAAAACCATTTTGTCAGTCAGCAACAGTGCAAGCAATACTGTAGATATTGTTTCATTTAGTTTACAAATAAACGGAGATGGAGTATTCAAGTCATACAAAGTTGAAGGATGGAATGGTAACAGGCTGTCAGCTAATACACTGGCATTTACTGCAACCAATCCACTAAAGCCAGGAAATATAATATCAATTGAGATCAAGACAGACCAACAATCACCAGTCATGACTTGGAAGTCATCAGATGCAGTAGGCCAAGACAAGGAGACAGGACAGATTGGAGTTAAACCAACAGAAACTAATCCTGGAAATGGAAATAATCAAGGCAATACAAAACCATCAGATAATTCTGGCGGAGGCGGTGGTGGAAACAATATACAAACAGAACAGCCGCATCAACCATCGCGAAGTATACTTGACTCATCCATATTTAGAATAATTCCTGCCACTCCAGCACCTGGATCACATATTCGTGTGTTGGGTTATGGTTTTTCAGCATCATCAAGTATTGACCTATACGTAGGAAACGACAGGATTGATTCATTTTTATCTAATGATAAAGGAAACTTTGTTACAACAGTAGTTCTTCCGCAATCAGAACCGCCAGGTGCTGCAACCTTTATTTTAAAAGATCAGGCAGGTAATCAAAAATCATTTTCTACAAACATCAAGCCACAATCAAAGACAAGTCATGGTGGTATAACTATAGAAATCCCACTAACGTTGGATATTGATCCAATATACCACAAAGGTGACACCAAGACAATTTCTGGTACTGCTACACCTGGTACCACAGTAACTCTTACACTCTATGACTCTAAAGGAAACCCAATAACAACCTCAGCAGTTCCAGCAGATAATGATGGCAAGTATTCAGTACAAGATAATGTTCCAATTGATAGAGACTTTGGCAAGTACTCAGTTACAGCCTCAGATGGAAAAAGCCAAGTTACTAAACAATACAGCATTGTTACAACTCATAGTGTCTCAGTTACCACAACTGCACAAAAATATGAACCAGGGCAGACACTAATCATTAACGGCACTTCAATCTCAAATCAACTTGTAAACTTTGCAATTACTGATCCCACAAATCACCAGATCTATTCAAAGGACGAAAATGTGACATCAAAAGGTACAGTTACAACAACATACAAGATACCAGATTCTGCAATAAAGGGAACCTACACCATTGACATAACCCAAGGCAATGATGTTGTAGTCATTTTTGTTGGCATAGGTGAAGACGTATCTCAACCAATCACAGCAACATTAGACAAGCTTAGTTATCAAAACGCAGACAAGCCAGTTGTCAGAGTCACAGGTCCACAATTATCTGTACTTAATCTAGTCATAGTAGATCCATCAGACAAACAAAAGTTTGCAGATATCATCAAGTTGGGATCAGACGGTCAAGCAGCATATTCATTTAATTTAACTTCATACACTCCGGGAATTTATTCAGCCGTAGTATCACATGCAGAAGAAAAGGTACAAAAGGAATTTGCAGTAGGATTGGCAACAGGTCCAGGACTGATAAAACTTAGCACTGTAAAGGACTCGTACATGCCAGGTGACAACATCATAATCATAGGTACAGCCAATCCAAACAGTCTTCTCCAGCTATCTTTGACCGATCCTAACGGATTGATAATCAAGTCACTCCAAACATTCTCAGACAAGACAGGTCACTTTTCGTCATTTGACTTTAAGATACCATCCACATCAATTCCAGGAACATGGAAACTTGATGCATCAAGTGGTGTGAGCCATACAGCTATGCAGTTGACAGTAAAGTCAAACAAGCAAGGAGTCACAATTCATCTTGACAGAACTTCAGGAATATACACTAGAGGAGACATGGTAACAGTTTCAGGAACTGATGCAGGAATTACAACACCAGTATCTATCACAATAGGTACCAACAGTACCAATCTAGACACCCTGCCAACATCGTCAACAAACAGAGGCGATTATACCACTGTCTGGCAGATTCCGCGTAACGTAAACCCAGGACAATACACCATCACTGTAACATCAGTCACTGGCAAGGCCACAATTGGCATCAAAGTCCAATAATTTAGTAATATTTTTTACAGCCACCACTTGAGAACGTTTTGTGAACCTAAAAGACAAGATTGCAGAGATACCAGACTTTCCAAAAAAAGGAATTCTTTTCAGAGATATCAGTCCACTACTTAGAGACCCAGCAGCTCTGTCACTTGTCATTGATGAGCTTGCAAAGATAGTACATCCAAATGATGTAGATATTTTTGTAGGAATAGAATCAAGGGGATTTCCACTTGCTTGTGCATTGGCCCTCAAGTACAACAAGGGAATGGTAATGATAAGAAAACAAGGAAAACTTCCGGGTTCTACTCACAAGGTATCATACGATATAGAATATGGAACGGCAGTCATGGAGATCCAGACCAATGCGATAAAGAAAGGTCAAAAGGTGTACATTTGTGATGATTTGCTTGCAACAGGAGGCACTGCAAAAGCTGCTGCAAAGTTAGTTGAGAAGGTTGGCGGTGTTGTGTCAGGATTTGTTTTCATCATAGAATTGACTGATCTGAAAGGATCAAAGGCAATCAAAGATTACAAACATAGCGCATTGGTGAAATATTGACAGAGCAGGCAGAGATTGGAATTTTTGGCGGAACTGGAATATATGATTCAGGACTGTTAACAGAGAGCAAAGAAATTACAATAGATACACCATTTGGAAAGACATCAGATTCCATAACAGTTGGAATCTACAAGGGAAGAAAGGTTGCATTCATGCCAAGACACGGCAAAAAACACACTATCCCACCACATCTGATAAATTTTAGAGCAAACATTTGGGCATTCAAGGAGATGGGCATTAAGAGAATAATTGCCCCATCAGCAGTAGGAAGTTTGAAAGAGGAACTAAAGCCCGGAGATGTTGTATTACCGTCCCAGTTTATCGATTTTACAAAATCAAGAAAATATACTCTGTATGAAGACAAGAAAGTAATTCACATATCAGTAGCAGACCCATTTTGCCCTGAGCTGCAAAATGTTGTATCAAATGTTGCAAAGAAGATGAATTTGCCAATACACAAAGACGCTACATACATTTGCATTGAGGGACCAAGATTTTCCACAAGGGCCGAGTCAAAATTTTACAAAAATGTAATTGGTGCAGATATTATTGGTATGACACTAGTCCCAGAATGCCAACTTGCAAGAGAGGCCCAGATGTGCTATGTATCAATATCCACAGTAACTGACTATGATGTATGGGCAGACAAGCCAGTTACAGCAAAAGAAGTTTTAGAGACACTTGCAAAAAATGTTGGAACTACAAAAAACATACTCTCAATGCTCTTTGATGCAATACCACAACAACGTGGTTGCTTGTGCCACAAGGCATTTGAAGAAGCCCAGTTCTAGTCGTCTGCAAAAGATTCCTTTTCTAGTCCTTCTGGAAGTGTAATGTCTCCACGGACAAGTCGTTGCTGTAATTCATCTATTACCTTATCCACATCATATCCAAGTTTTACAAGTTCCTTCTCCGTAGTTTTTGATATCTTGGCTCCAATGTTGTGCCCCCCAATTCTGCCAAAGGCTATTGCATTAAACTTGAATGGATGTGTATCAACAGTAAAGGTTCCAGTTATTTTGGCTGCAATCTGACTTCCGCGAACATTATTGATATGAACTTGAATGTCCATGTGAGATTTAGATCTCTACTGCTTTGTTAATTGAGTTTTCGATAAGAAAGTTCCAATGTTTATCGTCATCTACCTTAAAGTCCTTTATTCTAAGTTTGATAACTTTTTCATCAACACATTCATGTTGAATTTCATCATCTTTTTTTATCCTGACCAGCTTCCACTTGTCTTTGTGTTTTTTAAGATTGCACAACAGTACTGCCCATTTTTGATCTGCAGATATCTTTGGCATTCCAACATAATCTACAATGCTTTCGATTCCAAGTTGTTTTTCTTCACAGAAAATTTTCTTGCATTTTGCACATCTCCATGTATCTACAGATCCAATAGTTCTTCTTTCATAATTTAGATTTGTTACTCCAAAGTATACAATCTCATGTTTACAAGAAGACTCTTCATCTAAAGACATGTTTCCTCCTCCATTATCGGTTATATTTAGTCCTTGCATCATCATATGGTTTTTCTAAAACAATGGAGATGTTGTCAACTAAAAGATTCTTCTTAAACGGAATATTTTCTCGCTGACACATTCTTCGGTACATGTTAACAACTGCAAATCTTGGATGCATTGATTCAAACTCTGTCTTTGTTATATCGATAAATCCCCCATTTTGGACCAAGCTTGTTGCCACCTGATGCGCCTCGCCCTCTGATATGCCAAGATCTTTTGCTATATCAAAAGCAGACATCTTGCCTTTTTTTACAACCAAGACATAGACCTTGGACTGGATTGTAGACAATCGCAATTCCGAGACAAGATTTTCCTCAACGGTATCAATGTTTACACTCATCAAATATTCAAGCTTGAATTGCCATAAATAAACATGCCAAAAATGCCAAGGAGAAATTAAATATGGAACTTGAGCAATCTTCTCATGAGATTAATCGTAGGATTAACAGGAAGTTCCGGAATTCTATATGGCGTGAGAATGTTAGAGGTTCTCAAAAAATGCAATGTTGATGTCCATCTTATCATGACAGAGTGGGCAAAAAAATGTCTTGTACTTGAAACTGATTATGATCTAAAATATGTAAAATCCCTAGTCAGCCATTACTCTGACGATTCAAACATGGCAGCAAGTGTTTCAAGTGGAACCCACAAGACAGACGGAATGATTGTAATTCCTTGCACAATGAAGACACTTTCAAGTATTGCAAACGGATATGAAGAAACTTTGGTTGCACGTGCTGCAGGGGTAACAATGAAAGAGTCCCGCAAGCTGATACTTGTTCCAAGAGAGACACCTCTTACCAGCATTCATCTTGAGAACATGCTAAAGCTATCCAGAATAGGCGTTACAATACTTCCTGCAATGCCAGGCTTTTACAACAAACCAAAGAATATTGATGACATTTTGAATCATGTGGTTGGCAAGTGTTTGGATCAGTTTGGAATTGAACATAGTCTCTTCAAGAGATGGGAAACAACCTGATTGTAGGCCCTATCAATATTCCAACATACCACAAATGGTTTGAGAAAATTCTACGAGTGTTTATATTTGGAGTGCCGCTAAAGTATACAGAATATCTTTGGCAAGCTACAAAAGCAGATACTCTAATGACAAGTCACTTGATTTTATCATCCCATTAATGGTTCTGCTTTTCTTGGGTGTAGTATACATGCTCTCACTTAGATCATCACAAGGATATGTCAGCTTTATCCTAATTGGAATAGCTGCCGCAATCATGATCTACTGGGTCCGAGTTCTCAAAAAGATGACTATAGAAAATAGTGCTCAACCACACACACCAAAGGAAGTTGATTCAAAGAACTGGGTTTACGACCTCATAAAGGGAGAAAAGGAGATAATATTTGTAGCAGAGGTTCCAGGTCCAGAAGATCAGGTCACGGTGAGACTAATTGAGGGAATTTTATACATACGAGGTTCGGGCCGCTTTTCAAAAGAGGTCCCAATAGAAACAACACCAGATATGGGAATCCATGATTTCAAGTACAGAAACGGTGTTCTCACACTAAAAATTAGAAAACTAGAGGCTCTTTGATTCTTCAAGTTTTGCAGGAAGATACTTGTCAGTAATATTGGTAAGACCATATTTTGAGAAGGCCTCAAGTTCTGCCTTTCTTTTTAGCTTCAAAAACACATCTAGTTGTTTTTTCCAGTTGCCTTCCTGGTATCGTGGGTCTTTCTGGAGATCATAGATTCTTTTAATGTCAGATTCAGTCATTGGAATTGTTGGAAGTTTGTATTTTTCAATGTCAGTTGCCCACACACCAAGCCACTTGGCATCAGGTACAGTAAGTTCTCTTAGGTGAGCTGCATTTGCAGAGCCTGATTTTATTACCATTGCAATGTGTTCACCGTACACATCACCGTCTGCAAGTATGACAACTGGAAGTCCCATCTCAGAGTTTAGTCTTCGCAATAGGTTTCTTGTAGACCTTGGAGCTTGGCCTGCAGTATCAACAATTATAGCTTTGAATTTTTGGTGAACCTTTTCTTCAACAAATCTTGTAAAAAGACCACCCTTTTCGATTGCAATAACAAGTTCTGCACTGGTATCTACAAGCTCTGCACTACTCAAACTTGGACCTATCAAATACCCATCAGGATGGTCAGACAGGTTCATCCTCTTTCCTTCATAACCTGGAACAGTATACTCTATTGTCAAATCCCCAAACACGCTGCTTCTCTCTTCTGGGAATATGTGAAACTCTTCACGTGGGCTTGTCAGCACTGCCTCCAAGTCAACTATGATATTATCAGATTCTGGCTGGTCCTCAAAGTCTATGCTAAAAGCCTGTGATGAATAATAGATATCTCTCAAGGTAGAGGATTTGCCTTCGCGCACAAGTCTATTGACAAAAAAGGCAAGCCATGCAAGTTGTGTGTAAGAGCGTAACTGAGACATGTTTCTTGAACTACGAACGGCACTTGAACTACCAAGAATATACTGTCGTATTTTTTTATCATATACGATGTTGCTTACTGATCTGCTTGGTATCACAAATTGTGGAAACTTGCCCTTGTCAAGATTGTCATAGATATTCACACCCTGTTGCTCAAGTAATGATAACAGGCGTTTCTTTCTTGCCTCTGCTGTTTTGGTATTAGATTTGTTCTTCAATCTCACTACCCATCTTGATTAGTTGTTTATAATTTGGCTCTTTTTTCTTGCCAGCAAGCTCTGTTGCAAACTGGGCAATGAGCGGGACATATTTTGAATACAGGTTTGCCCTCTTCTTTGCCATGTCAGCCGCTCCCTGTCGTGACATGTGAACTGCCAATTTTCTTGCCAAGTATTGTAATGCATTTTTTAATTCTCTTTCAAGTTCTGGCCTGTCTGCCACATTTTCTTTTCCTACAGTCTTGTACGGGATTCTTGTAGAGCAGATATGTGATACAATTACAAGCGGAGGATCGCCTTTTATCTTGTATCGGTTCCATTCTGTCTCATTTACTATCTTGAGTACCACATCACTTCCCTCATCATACAATAACGGTATACGATTAGCAAAACGGTAAACCTTCAAGCCACTTGGAGGAATATCTCCGCCATAAGCAATTCCCATCTCAACAATAAACGGAAAACCAGAATATGCAGAGGCATTTCGTTGCCACACAGCTGCAAACTCGGGATTGAAGAACTTCATTATTCCCTTGGAGAGAGGTTCTTCTCCAAGAGGTGCAAGGCAACTTGGATCTGGTGCAAGAAATTCTTCGAATTTTTGAAGTGCGTCTGCTAGTTTTACGAGCTCCTCGTTTGTCATGCTGCCAATTCTCTTCTCTGGCTTGAAGTTTGCAAACTCGCAGAATTTTTCAGCTGTGGTTGGACCCACCCTTTGGAATCTCTTTGTTAGAAACGTAAGAAGTGTATCTCCCTGAACAGTGCTTGCAAGTTGCTTGTAGTATGGACTCTCAGGATCAAGGTCTACCACATGGGACTGGGATTCTCCAAAATCCCAGTATGTGATCTTTTTGTTTGCTACATCAAGGTCATCTATTCTAATTTTTTTAAGCCCCTCAAAGTCAATATTTAGGAACGACATGGCTGCAATTACAGTCCTTACAGGTCTTGACAGGTCAGACCAGCGCTTTTGTGCACGTTCCAAAATTTCCTTACTTGATAGGTTTTTCTTTAGAGTCAATTCTTTTTTGACCTTGTCAATCATTTTGTTGTCAATTGCAGGAATCTGATAATGTGTATCAACTATCATTCTACGAATTGTCTCAACATCAATGCCGTGCGGATGAGGCTTGATTACAGTTGGTGGTCGTGGCATGTCTTTTACAATTCTTGCATAATGGAATTTTTCTCCGCTAGGATCTTCAAATGTTATTGAAGCATATGGAGTGATAAGTGATGTTTGATACACATAGTCCCGGATTTTTGATCCTGCCTTTGAATAATCACCTTCAAGTACAATGCTTACTGTAAGACCTGTCTTTGAACCTTCCTTTGTTGTGTGTTTTTGTATGACTGGTTTATTTTTCTGGATATCAAGTAACATTACAAACTCGTCAAGTGTTTTACCATCAGAACAGCTTTTCACAGTAACTGGTTTGTTTGTAGTAATTTGACCATACAAGATTGCCATTGTTGCACCAAGTCCAAACATTCCTCTTGCTTGCTTTAGTCCAAACTTGGAACCATAAAGGACAGTTCCAAATGCAAGTGGAATGTGTTCAGAGTCTATTCCAGGTCCATTGTCCTTTACTGTAAGGATGTAATGCTTTGGGTCTGCCTTTTCAGGATCTACAGCTTTTATGGATAAATGAATGTCAGGAAGTATCTTTTTTTGATCACATGCATCAAGTGCATTTTCCACAAATTCTCTGACAGATGTGTAAAGTGATCTTGTTGGATTGCTAAACCCTGCAAGGTCTCTGTTTCTGTAAAAGAACTCACTTGGAGATATCTGGCTGAAGGTTTCTTTACTCAAGTATGTTTCCCCCCTCCCAGAGTTGAAGTTTATCTAGTTTTTGTCTTCTTCGTGATTCTTGAAGGTCATTGTAGACCTTGCCATGAGTACTACCACTTGAGATAGAAGTTATTGCATTTACAGCAGATTTTAGCTGAGTACCATCACCTATTATTGCAACTGTTCTGCCATAGACAGAGATTTTTGCCCCGCTTAGGTCCTCGATGTTCTTTCTGACCCGTCCACCCTCTCCTATTATTCTGCTCTTAATCCTCTCAATCTGAGCAGAAGATCTTCCAGCAAATTGACGCAAGTCCATGACATGTAGCGAGGTTTCCTCCTGTACAAGACGCATTGCGTTCTCTGCTGAGAACCCCCGACCTATGGCCATCACTATCTCTTCGGCCTTGAACGGCATTATATTTTCAACGTCCCCAACTCCCTTTATGACTGTCTCGCCTGTTTGGCCATCAACTGAGATTGAAACAGAACAGATTTTTTCTATCTTGGCTTTTACCTTTCCTGCTTTTCCAATCAATACCCCAACACGATCAAGTGGAATCAGTATAATTTTTTCAAAGATCATCTTGTAACCCTCTCAAACACATCAATTGGATTGTCCACCGTAAGTCCTCTCTTAACAAAGAATTTTGTAATATTACTAATATCTCTTTCAAGAAACTCTCTTGTTTTTGGATGTCTTATATCTACCGCAGAGCCAAAATCAAAAACCAGTGGCCCTTCTTCCGTCTTGAAAATATTATATTCTGAAAGATCAGCATGAACAAGTTCTGCTTTTTGATACAAATCAGATATGATTGAGATCGTCTTTTCATAATCAACATAATCGACTTCTGATTCTACCAATGTAGGTGATGGAACTCCATTGGATCCTACAAATTTCATAACCAAGATGTTCTTGATTACAGTTATTGGCTCGGGACATAAAATTCCGCATTGAAATGTCTTGGTAAGATTTCGAAATTCTTTTTGCGCCCACAGTTCCACAAGATTTCTAGTTCCACTTTTTATTCTTGTAAATCTAGGATCTCCCATTAGGTAAGGAAACCTCTTCTTAAAGTTCGAGGTAGTTACAAGATAAATTTTTACTGCAAGGTCTTGGCCAGACGGAGATACTGCCCAATACATCTGAGATTCTTTGCCAGCACCTACTGCTCCGTTTACATAGGAAATTACTCCATTGTTTATCAGCTTTGAGAGGGTCATCACGCTAGTCTTATCAAAGACTGCCTCAAGCACCTTGTCTTTGTCAAACCCATCTTTCTCGGTTTTTCGCGCTCTTGCTTTTCCTGCCAACCTAACGTTCATTTTTTTTGCCAGTTTTCCCTGTAGACCCATATCAGATTCTTCAGTGTTGGAATCCTCAGATTCGTCTTCTGAGGTTGATTTCACATTAGACACATCATCTTCAAAATCATTGGAGTCTTTATCCACGCTAACTTGCACCTGACAACATTACAATTTGTTATTTGGGCCTTGTAAAATTTATTGCTGTTAGAAATCTTGCGGCAAGAGTCCTTTTTGTTTTAACATGTCTACCTGCGATAATGTGTATCTCCAAGTAATATCTCCACGGTCATCAGACTTGAAATCCCATGGAGCAATTGTTACAACATCGTTGTCACGTATCCAGATTTTTCTTTTGAGTTTTCCTCGAATTCTACCCATTCTTGTTTTGTCATCAGTGCATTTTACAAGAATATGATCACTTCCCAAGAGTTTTACAACTCTACCTAACAGTTCGCCTTCTCCAGGAAGTTGCATCTCTTTGAGCTCACTTTCGTTTAGTACTTTTCGCTTACCCAAAATTCTCAGACAACAATGTGTTTTGTATGTATATAATCGTTGTATTTGTCAAAATTTGAAAACAATAAGAAAAGGAACTCCTTCAATTTCTTTGATACCTTTTGCAGATCCTATTCCCATTTGTACTGAAAGATCAATTGTTTGTTTTCCGACCATGTTGATTATGGAAGAATTTTGAAGAAGGGTCTTTGCCTCAGCTTCATCGACAACACGGTCTGCATAGTAACTCTTGCTAATATTCATCTCAAGATCACCTTGCTTGACAGTTCTGCCAACCAGCTCGGCATCACATATGTTAAGCATCCTGTTTTGTTTTTGGTTTACTACTCTAACTGCAAAAGCCATTTACGCATATTGGCCCTTCAGAGGTGACCTTGCGCCACATGCCTCACACTTGAGAAATGCCACCCTGTTTTCTTTTTCAACTCTAGTATCAGGACTTTTGCATGTTGGGCATTCGACATACTCCTTTAGATATCTAGTCAGAAGAGCAGTAAACTCGGGAGGATCCTTTTTTCCAACAAATACTGCCTTGTCTCCTCCAAATTGTGCAGGAGTAGCAAATTCCTTTGACAGATATTGTAAGAGTTTTTCAGGATCTCTTCTTAGCAATTTTGGAAACTCTGAAAAGTTTCTAAAAAATGTCCTATTTCCCTGCCACATAATATCCACCTTTGGAAGCTCAAACCTTGATGTAGAGCCTGTCTTATTTTGAGACACTTTATCCTGAATTTTTTTTAGTAATTTTTCATATTCTGCTTTTGTCAACTAATCATGTGTTAGAATTGCCACCTATATGGATTTACATGGTCAAAACAAACTTTGTTTTACAGAGATTGGTGTTACCATTTACAATCCTTCATAGATCACGCTTCTAGACAGGACAACCTACTAGGTGTTTAATTCAAAATAACAGTTGAAGACTGGTACATTTTGCCAAAAAGATTAGATACCACGTAAAATCCTTCTTGCCTTTCCCTTACATCTTGTACGCCTTTGAACAATTCAATTAGCAATTTTGCATTCTGTTCCATCTCTTTGTCTTGAAGAAATTTGGCACCACCACGTATAACATCTGCAGCGTTTACCATCCTTTCTATGGCATCAAAGTCAGAGGGATTCTTCTCAAGTATTTTTAGACAATTGTAGACCAATGTGGTTAGGCGTGAACATTCATCTAGGAACAACTGCCTGTGCGATTCTGCTAGAGCCATGTTATAATCCCGTACATTCTCCATTTAAGGTAATCGATCTACTAGGAATACCTTGAAAAGGGGAATCATTCAGATCGCTGCCTAAAAAAGCATACCAAGGGTTTATTCATACGTACCGGACAGAGAAGTCATGCCTAGAAAGGAGTACAAGACTATTACTGTAAAAGCAGAGGCCTTCCTTAGGTTCACAAGAGCCATAAGAAAAGCACAGAGAGATGACCCTTCACTTGATAACAGCACATTTCTAAAATCGCTTGTTTCTAAAAGGCAGAAAAAGAGGAGATTGTCCATATGAGCTTCAGACTAGTAGATATATCCTCGATAATACAGAGTTGAAAAATATGTCCAGTCTACAAAATCATAATATCCCAACACTTGTCCAAATGTGGCAGTTCATAGGCAATGTTCTTGATCCAATAGGTGTGACCCCAGACAAGGCAAGTTTAGACAATAGCCAGGTCTTCAAATTGTACCTGAAACTTGTCAAGTTGGATAATTCATTTAGAGATTCAATACAGGTACGCATACTAAGAAACGAACTGGCATCTTCACGTCTAGAAAACCTAGTTAACTAGTTATCAATACGGGACAAAGCTCACACATAGATCTCTATAAGAGTAATTCTACAAGTTATTTGTTCTTCAAAAATCCTTCTTGGTTTGTCTTGCTACAGAACAAAAACAATTCCAAAATCTAGTTTTAACTATGTCAAATGGAAAGAACAGTTGTTGGTGGAAACTACTATCCTAGATTTTTTAACTAGTAACGCAGGAACAAGATAGATTGAAAGTATTCTCGATTATCTGGTCAATTGTTTTGTTAGTAGGCATTATCTTGCTTATTGTTGGTTCAACGTCATATTGGAATTGGCTTGGATGTAAATCCGCTCATTGTGGTCTGCCAGTATCTTTTGATTACAGGTATTTGACAACAGGATTGATCACAAGTCCACTTGGAATGATTATACTAGTAATTGGTTTGAAGAAACGAATCTAGTTCAACCGTAATTTTACACTCAAAATCTAGCCTTCCAAGATGACTTGTTTTTTTTACAATCAAACCAAGCATTCATTCTCTAACTATCCAGTGTAAAAAATCGATTTATGGTTTGATTACGACACAATGTCGTGTTGTAAAAAGAAGAAAATTGTACTAAGGCTTGCCTATTCGGAAGACATTAGTACCACATTTTGGACATGTGCCCTTTACCGCCGGTCGTCCGTTCTTTAGCTTAACTTCCTTTGGATTTGCGATGTCGACTTTTTTTCTGCATTTTACGCAGTACGCTTGAGTCATTTCAACTTCTTACGAAGGAAGTGGTATATAGCAAGACTCTGTAAAAATTATTTAACTATTACACTAGAGTGTGTTAAATTTTTACATGGTCTAATTCAGGTCGTGGATCTAATTTTTACATAAAAATACATAATTTTATCATATTTCTTACGAGGAAAGGATCCTAGACCATGAAATTAACAAATTGGGTACAAGAATAATCAAATTGTTCGCTGTAGTTATGCTTTTAAAAGCGATAAAGAGACCCACTTGGATGGCCAGTAGAAAGGGCATAATCATTACAGGAATAATCCTTGCAGCCATAGGGGGGGCAAGTTTCATGATATGGTTACTTCCTCAGAATCATGGCTCCACATTCGTGGTTTCAGACTATAAAAATGAGCTAGACAGTGTAAAGGAGAAACATTTGCTCATCATATCAGATACAGATGTAGGCTTGAAGGATTTATCAAACAAGACCATCTCACCTGACAACTTTACAAGCCAGGCCCAGATTGCATCATCTCAGGTATCTACACTTGTAACAGAGTTGGTTGAGAGTAACCCACCTGCCGAGTGGAAGCAAAGTTATGGCGCATATTATGAATCCCTCAAAAAGTATAACGATTATCTAGTTGAGACAATATCCCTTGCAAACAAGATAAAGTCAGGGGCATCTCCAAGTGAGACAAGTGATGAGATGTCAAAGATTAATTCTCTCAAACAAGAGTCAGATGTCCTGGCAGCCAAGTCAGATCAGACTAGGCCATAAATTTCCAACAACATAGAACCAAGATATCTTGTAGTATTTGTAAAAATCTATAGAAACTACATTAATTAATAGGAAATGCTATTTTCGTCTATACCATGTCTGCAAAAGAGACTATCATACAGAGAGATGCAACTGAGACAAAGACCAGCAGACTGTTGGTAATTTGCGTTGACAGAGATGATGATATTGGAATCAAGGCAGGGGTTGTCACGCCAGTTGTGGGACGCAATGCATGCATAGAGGCAGCCCAGAGACTTGCATTAGAGGATCCAGAAGATGCAGATTCCAACTCAATTTTTGCAGCTGTTAAAACTTTTGAGGACCTTACAAGCAAGGGATACAAGGCAGAAGTTGCACTTGTTTCCGGTACAGAGCATAAGGGTGTCCAAGGAGATGAAAAAATTGTTGCACAGGTAAAGTCAATTGCAATGCAGTTTAGCGCAAACGGCGCAGTAATTGTATCAGACGGTGAAGACGATGAAAGTGTCATACCAATTATTCAAAATGTATTGCCTATAATTTCTGTAAAAAGAGTTGTAATGCGGGCAAGTAGATCTGTAGAATATTCTTATGCAGTACTTGGCAGATACCTCAAAACTATTGCATTTGATTCAAAATACTCCAAGTTCTTTCTGGGCGTTCCAGGAATGCTTTTGCTAATAGGTGGAGTGGCTACAGTTCTTGGGCTTACAAGGGAAATATTTGCAGTTCTTGTAAGTATCCTTGGCGGAGCGTTTCTTATCAGGGCTTTTGATGTAGACAGAGCCTGGGCAAACTGGAACAAGCCAACACCTGGTGGTTTCATACGAACATTTACACTCATTGCAGGAATTGTAATGATTCTTGCATCATTAACAGCAGGAATTGGCTCTGCAGTACCTGGAATAACTACAAAGCCAGACAACATACTAAAACTAGTTTTGAATCAACAGACAATGGGACTATTCATAGCAGGAATGCTGCCTTTCCTTTGGATTGGAATTGGATGCATCTTTGGCGGCTCACTTTTGAGCAGTTGGTTCAAGGGAAGCATAAGATCAATCACAGACATTCTAAGAATAATTGTTCTAGTCACACTATACCCAGTTGTATCCCAGTTTACTACAATCATGATAAAGGGAGAGAGTCCTTACACACTAATTCCACCACTATTGTTAGGTCTTGCAGTAATACTGATATCAGCATCCTTGCTCTTTCACAGATATAGAAAGAAGAAGGGTGGCGAAGTACTATCAGAATAAAAGACAAGATTCTCAATCTCGGTGGTTTGTACAGTCTATACTCTAGAAGACTAGAGAACGATATCCAAAGTGGCGAGATGCCAAATCATATTGCTATAATTCTCGATGGAAACAGAAGATGGGCAAAACGCAATCTGATAATGAAGATGGATGGTCATTTCAGAGGAGCAGATGCAGTAGAGAAGTTGCTTGACTGGTGCGAGGAGCTTGACATCAAGATAATCACCTTGTATGTATTGTCTGCAGAAAACCTCAACCGCAAAGACGAAGAACTGACTTACCTGTATGAGCTAATCAAGGAAAGACTATACAAGTTGTACAGTGACCCAAGGATACACAAGAACCGTATGAAAGTAAAGGCAATTGGAAGCATAGAGCTACTGCCAGACTTTTTAAAAGAGATACTTGACAAGCTGGAAGAGACTACAAAGAATTACGATGATCATTATCTCAACATTGCAATTGCATATGGAGGACAAAATGAACTTGTTGACGCAGTCAAAAAAATTGGAACAAAGATCAAGGAGGGATCCCTTGATGTAAACCAGATAGACAAGGATGTCATAGAATCAAGTCTCTATACTTCACATCTTCCCCAGTCATCTCCTGATATGATACTGCGAACATCTGGTGAAAAGCGATTGAGCGGTTTTCTACTCTGGCAGAGTGCGTACAGTGAGCTTGTCTTTATGGATGTATATTGGCCAGAGTTTAGAAAGATAGATCTCATGCGTGCAATCAGAACATTTCAGAAGAGGGGCCGCAGACTAGGTAAATAAAAAATAGAAATACTGGACATACAGAATTCTTTTTGTAATGCTAGAGGAACGATCTGCAGGAGCTATAATTTATCGCCAGTCTCCACAGGGCAAGGTGTATCTGCTTTTGAATTATCCTTCAGGCCACTGGGATTTTGTCAAGGGTAATATAGAAAAAGGCGAGATGTTAAAAGAGACAGTACTACGAGAAGCAAGAGAAGAAACGGGCATAACAGACATTACGTTTGTAGATGGATTCCAGGACAAGATAGAATACCATTACCAGAGAGACGGACAAGTAATACACAAGCAAGTTATCTTTTTTCTGGCAAGTACAAAGACAACTCAAGTCACCTTATCCCATGAACATAATGACTATACATGGCTTGGCTTTGATGAGGCCCTTGGTAAACTGACATACAAGACTGCCCAAAACGTATTCAAAAAAGTCAAAGACCTATAATTGCGTAAGATCTTGTAGTCTTTTTGCCTCATGTTGTGGGTTTTTTGCATTAAGAATTGTTCTTCCCACAATTAGATAGTTTGCACCAGCATCAAGGGCATCAGTTGGGCTTCCTCCCTGTGTACCAACACCAGGAGAATAGATCTCAAATTTTCCCCTTGCCTTTTTACTTGACTGTTGTATCAGATCAGGTATGGTTGCACCAACTACAATTCCGTCCACGTTCATTGAATAAGACCATTTCAAGAATAACTCGTGTACACTTGTCATTTTGCCAGTGTTTGGATCTTGTACCCGTAATCCATATCCAAGTTTTGCCCCAGGGTGGCTCATGTGTACAAGAGTGATTACACCACAATTATTTCCATGAGCATTTTTGACAAGTTGTGATAAGTTTTCAGGCCCCATTATGGGATTTGCAATTACTGCATCAAATCCACTGTTCCACAATCTTTGCAGTGTTACCATGTTTGTGTTTCCTATGTCATTTAGTTTAATGTCTGCTATTGTTTGCAGTCCCATGTCATGGGCAGTCTTGTTTATCTTTTTGATACTTTTTTCTCCAAGAGGTAACAGTACATGGAAATTAAATTTTACAGCGCACATATATTTTCCAAGATTTTTTATATTTTGTATAGTGTGTTTTTCAAGAGATGCAAGATTTGCAGTCTCAAGATCATTTGCAAGTATTACCAAGCTTTTAGAAGAAGAACCCTGCATTCTTTTTCTAAATTTGCTCATGGTTTGACTAGGGGATGCTTGTCTTTGAGTTTTATCACTTTGAGATATGAATAGCCATGATCATTTACTATATTTACAAAGACCGGCTCTGCCCCATCCTTACTAGAGTATCTCAGAAATGGTTTGGTAGGCTCTTGGTCAATTTTGACATGGCAAAAGTATGATGTCTCGTCAGATTCGTTAAAGTTCATGAACACCCCTACACTCCACCTGTTGCCATCAGGAAATGCAAAGAGTGGAAACGGAGACTCTTCAAAGCCATAGCTGAGTTTTATCAGACTGGTAAGATCCTCAAGCTCGATTGGCTGGTATGCAATTTCAGGAGTAGGTGCAGTCTCAGGTTTTAAAGTCTCTGGAAGTGTCTTTACTCTAACTATAGGAGAGTAGATGTACATTGGATTTGAGACAGTGTTTACAATATCATAGTCCTCTTTTCCTGTCTTGAACCCATATGATAGATAATGCCCATTTTTGTCGGTCTTGACATAATAGTTTACAGATCTCTCCTTTAGAAGGTCCATCTGTACAGAGATTATGTTTTTTCCATCAAGTGCAAAAGCAAACGTAGTACGTGGAACTCTCTCCAGGGCGCAAACCATTCTTGAAAATTCAGCCATATCGCTAACTTCTATGTAAAAAGGAAGCTTTGCCATGACATTTGTGAAAAATCAACCACATTAAAAGTAGTCGTTTATGATTCTTTTTTTACTGTCTTCTATCAATGATGTCATTTACATCAGGTCCAGTACCAATCAATGTCACAGGCACCTTGAGCTTGTCTTCAATGTCTTTTATGAAATATTTGGCAGGAGAGCTCAAATCAGTATAAGATTGCATGTGCGCACATTCTGGAAAGACCACATCTAGTTTAGTTATTCCAAGTTGGGTTGCACTGTTTAGCATTATAGATCTTCGGGCAAGCTCAAAATCAAATTCAGCTGCTCTTCTCTGTCTTCCCGTTACTGTCCCTACTTCCTGCCATCCCTTTGCCACTGCCTGATCCGGCGCAATCTCATTTTTGAGGGGTCCTTCTCCGACTCTGGTTACAAATGATTTGAATACAACAAGAACCTCATCGACACTTTTTGGTCCAATTCCTACATCTGCACATATCGCAGACGCAGTTACATCTTTTGAGGTCACAAAAGGATAGGTTCCATGCCATAATGAAAGAAATGTCCCCTGTGTTCCTTCTACTATGACATTTTCTTTTCTATCTAGTGCAAAATTTACTTGATTTGGGATATCGTCAAGATACAAAGTAAGAGACTCGACATCTTTTGCAAGCTTTAATGTACGCATTGCTCTGTCAGCATTAGCAGGCCCCGTACCGGTACCTGTACTGCCTATAGACTGTTTTAACCTACCACCAGAGTCTATTGTTTTGTGTGATTCTTCGATTATGCCACATTGAAAGTCTACAAATGATCTATCATCTGTCCCAAATTCCTTTATCTCTTTTAGAAGAACTTCGGGACTTATTACAACACCGGGTCCTATGAGTAATCTCGTACCAGGATTTAGAAATGCACTCGGTAGCATTCGAACCTTGTATTTTTTATTGTCAAGCTCAATTGTGTGTCCTGCATTTGGCCCTACTCCACCTCGAACTGCTACTGTAGGATTGTCTTTCATTGCAAGATATGAGACTATCTTTCCTTTACCTTCGTCACCATAAAAACCACCAACAATAACTGTACAAGGCATACACAAGGTGAGCATAATTGGAGATATTTAAGCCAAATCTAAACCAGTCAAACTAGAGACGAAATAAAAATGACAGATCTACAACCTATACAATTTTAGAATAGGTCAAGATATGAAATCACGTGTCTTCTGAGAATCATGCAGGAAACATCATAGTAAACCTAGCAGGCCTTCCAGAATTTTTAAGAAAACCCATACTCAAAAAAAGATTATCAGAATTTTTTTCAATGAATATAGAGGACAAGAAAGAGATCATAAACAACGCACTACAGGCAGGCCCAACCATACCTTTTGACAAGTTTTCCACATTATTCAAGACATGGCTTGAAACTCTCTGCAATTTATCAGAGGATCAAAGAACAATCATGTTTTCAAGTTACATAAATGAAATTGTGAATCATCCAGAAAAATTAATTGTGTTTAATCTAGATGGAATCTTTGCAGTATACATGTCACTTTCTGCAGACCAAAGGTCGATAATTTCTATAACCATCAAAAATATCATAAGATCATTTGACGAAAAAGAGAGAAAAAGACTCTACTTGATAATTCCAGAAATGGCAAAAAATGAGATTGGTATCTAGGCGGGTTTTTCTGGATTTCTCTTGCTCTCATCAGCAAAATTAATCACATCGCCTTCAGGCGTCATGACTCCTACAAACACTTTTTCATATTTTTTTACCACTTTTCTGTGATCTGGTAGTGACATGTCTAGTTTCATTTCGTTCATGACCATTATTCGATATTGTTTCCATTCTGCCCAACATTCGTTGCAGCATGGATATGCAGATGCCATCGGGTCAAGCTCAACACCATCTTGTATCTCTTTTTTACATTTTGTACACATTCTTGTCATGATAGACAAGCACAGATGTAGCAATTTAATTCTTTAAGAGATTAACACAAGCAAGTTATCGACCAGGCTCAGAGTTTTTTTGGAAGCCAGATGGTAAATGTAGTTGGATTATTTGTTACCCATATCTTTCCTCCATGGCTTTTAATTATAGTGTGACAGCTTGCAAGTCCAAGGCCAGTTCCCTGTTGTTTTGTAGTAAACAACGGTTCAAATATTTTGGAGATATGTTTTTCAGGTATTCCAGGCCCTGAATCTGTTATACTCAGTGTTACTGCATCTGGTTTTTCTTCAATAGATATCGTTATCGTACCTGATTTATTCATGGCCTGTATTGCATTTATGATTATATTTAACAGGACACTCTCCAATTGGACATAATCTCCCCTCATTTTGATATCCTGTACAGGAGTTGTGATTTTTACTTCCTCTGGTATGATAAGGCTCTCAAGTGTGTGTGCAATTAGCTTGCTTGATGAAAATTCTTCAATTTTAAGCGGTCTTTCTCTAACAAAATCCAAGACTTCACCAATTTGGTTGTCCATCTTGTCAATAGCACGGTTAAGGCGTTGTAGTCTTTGATTTGTTTTTTCATCCTTGTTATCTTCCAGTAACATTATTGATACTTCGCCTTTGATTACAGTAAGTGTATTTCTCAAATCATGAGATATCCTTGCAGAAAGATTTCCAACTATAGTAAGCTTGGTATTTTTGATGAGAGTTTCCGTTGATTTTTTGAGTTTGCTTTGTAGAATTAGAATTAGATTTATTCCAACAGTAAGAGAGGCAAGCAGTATAGGCATTATCCTAGTATTGTATAGGTAATCAGAGATTTTCGATTTGGTTGCTTCAGACAGTATGAATGCGGAGTATGTCGTAGTCTTTTTCCATCCCTTTTCATTGACGGCTATTGTCTTGTTGTCCTTTACCTGATAGTCCATCCAGCTTTTCTCAAACTTGACTAGATCCCCAGTAGTGGGCTCAATCCAAAAGGTAGAGTTACTATTTGACAGGATCTGCACTCCAGAATAAAGAGGAGATGTGCCACTGATATCCACATTATGTGTCTGGGCGTTGAAAACATAGACCTCAAGTCCATTTACTGTGTCTGTTTTTTGATAAACAAGTGGTGAATCTACAAAGACCAATGGATGGATAAAATCATAGTTTTGTTTTTTCACACCTGGTTTGAAGGCAAATTGTTTCTTGGGCATGTCCTTGTATGTCAAACTATATACGTCCACATGAAATGTCTGCGCAGAGTGAAAGATTTCTTTTTTGTCATCCAAGTTGTATCCACTTACTACTGATGAGATTGTCATATAGTTTCCATCAGTGCTAGCTACATTTTGAATCAGAGATTCTATCAGTTCAAAGGGCTGAGATAAATTTCCACCAACACCATCTGCAACTTGATCTTGTCCATTTTGTTCAAGATAAAACCGAAAATTACTATTCATCTTTTCATATTCTGGAATATAGATAACAAACCATAATCCAACAACAGCAATTACGGATATTGCCATAATAGACAAAGTCCTTAGAGAATACATGATTTTGAAAAAATTTCTTTTATTATTAAGGTATGCTACAAAATTCATCAATAGTTCTAGTTACACCACATCATGGTAACTCTGATTTTTTCCACTTCAAGAAGAGATAATAGGTCTTGCAGAGAAATATAGTCATGAAAATAAAGTGCCCCAAGTGTGAAAAGATTGCAGAACTTGGAGATGATTTTTCATATGTCAAGTGCTCAAATTGTTCACTTGATATTTCATATGGGGAATATGTCAAGATGATTGCATACAAGGATGCAAGATATTCGGACATACTAGGCGATTATGCTAGCGACACAAGTGGCACTACATCCGGAACCCTTGATGATTGGTAGAAAAAAATCCACTACAAGACTTATGTAATTTCAAAAGGAACCAAACCTAGTTGGAAGTTGTATTTGAGTCAGCACTAAATCTTTTAGGCTTTGTAGTGGGTCTTGTTTTAGGAATCTTTGCATATGTTGGGTTCAAAAATACTGGAAGTCCCACACTCTTTAGACTAAACATTGCATTTTTTTCAATAGGTATAGGATTTGGGGTTGTCGGATTTGGATACATGATAGAATATGTGATTTTCAAATATACAACAGTTGATACTTGGATTCAGACACTTGGCATAGGAATTCAGACAGTAGGGTATTTTTTCATAGCATTCTCTCATGGAATAAAGTCATTTTTCCCCAAGTCAAGATACTTCAAGTCAATTGCAGCTCCGCTTTTCATTCTTCCAGGCAATTCAATTGAGCATATTATAAGGTCAATTTCTTTTATCCTATTGGTATATGGGACAATTGAAACAATAATGTCCTATATGGAAAGTAGGAAGCGAAGTGCTCTTTTCGTAGCTACCGGACTTGGATTACTTGCACTTGGTGAGTTTTTAGGTTGGTACTCTATTGTATTTCCAAAATCAATTCTGTATTTTGTCTCAGTGTCTACAAAAATTGTAGGATTGGGAGCTCTCTTTGTTCCAATATCACAAGTGCCACTAAGAGGAGGAATGAAACTTGGCGGTAGCATATAGGACTCACATGAGCATAATTGGGGATATACTTTCTACTACAAGAGATGAATCTCCAGACGAAAACGGTGCAAGCGTAACATACCTAATACGAAAGGCAAACGTCTCATATGGAAGGCTCTCAAAAATTTTAGAGACCCTTGTCTCACAAGGCCTATTGGAACAGTCAAGTTCTGACAGGGCCTGCAAATACAGAATAAGTGATAGAGGCAGAGAATTTCTCCAGGCATATCGCGGATTTAGGGAATTTGCAGACTCGTTTGGACTGAGAATCTAGGTCTCACTTTCAGGTATATCTTCAGTTTCATCATCAACATCCTCTTCTGGGTCGTCAAAATCGTCCTCAAAGTCATCTTCAAAATCGTTTTCAAACTCATCTGACATAACAATCACACAAAATATTTTCCTATAAAAGACTTACACAGTCCAAATGATATTGATGCCAATTCTAGTTGGGGCTTACCCAGCCACCACATGAAACGCAGATCTGCATTCCATCTTCGTCTTCATATGTTTCTCCGCCAGGAGGACATTGGCACTGTAGTATTTCATCCATGGTACAATACTACGCGCTCCAATCTTATATTATTTTCAACAAAAAGAGATAATTTACAATCACACGCCCAAAAAAATTATGATTTTACCATGCAATGACGAGTCAATAGAAAAGGCCTTCAAGATATTACAAAATGGAGGGGTCATTGTATTTCCTACAGATACAGTATATGGCATAGGATGTGACCCACGAAATGAAAATGCTGTAAAAAAAATATACAAGATAAAGGGAAGAGACAAGATAAAGCAGCTTCCCATTTTGGCATACTCTAAAGAAGATATCAAAAAGATTGCATTTTTGGATGCAAAATCAGAAGAGCTTGCAGACAAGTTTTGGCCAGGACCGCTCACGCTAATACTCAAGATAAAAGACAAGGATATTTCCAAAGCCCTTTGCCTAAAAGACAAGGTTGCAGTAAGAGTTCCAGATCATGCATGTATGCGCAAGTTACTGGAAAGATGTAGACTAGTAGTCGGTACCAGTGCAAACTTTTCAGGACAGCCATCATTTAGCAACTCAAAGGAATTGGCTGAAAAATTTACAGGATATGACATGCTTTTAGATGGAGGAAAGATTGAAAATTCTTTCGAGTCCACGATAGTTGAAGTAACAGGTAATGAATTAAAAATAGTAAGAGAAGGCAAGATAAAATCGGAGTCGTTGGTGTGAATTTAATTGCAACATGTAGCAGACATCTTGAAGAAGAGGCCTGCGATGAAATTTCAGACATAATATCTGAGCTTGGAGACAATTCTCCAAGAATAGGAAAATCAAGCTTTTCCGGAATAATTTGGGCGCAGACCAGTATCGATCCTTTTGCTGTAATACAAAACATCAAGAAGATGATTCTTGACGAACCATGGAGAATGAGATACTGTCATAGATTCATTCCAATTGTACAGACCACATCTGCCACCATTGAAGGTATAGTAGGTGCAGTAAAAAACCAAATCAAGATAATGAAAGAGACAGATACATACAGAATTACAATAGAGAAGAGAGGCTCTGAAATATCCTCAAAGGAACTCATCAGTGCAATTGCAGATACTATTCCAAACAGGGTATCCCTTGAATCCTATGACTGGAATGTCATGGTTCAGATAATGGGAGGTATCGTAGGAGTATCTATACTAAAGGAAGAAGACATACTAAGCACGCTCAAGCTCAAACGAGATTCAATGGAATAAAGTAGCAGCCTTTTCTGCAAGAAGATCTTCTAGAGGAGTCTTTGATATTACACAGTCAAGCGCCTTTTGTGTTATTCCAAATTCCTTTTGCATCAGTTTGGAATTATTTTTTTCAAATATATCACCTTGCAGTTTGTCTTCAATTTCGCAAAATAATTTTTCAATCAAAGATTTTCTTCCAAGAATTATCAAGATAAAATCATGTCCTGGCTTTACCCCCACCTTTGATATTGCATCACCTATCTGTCGTGTACATGCAAACCTCATCAGTATATCTGTCTCAATTTTGTTTGAAAGTAGTGCATTTGCCTTTTTTGATGCAATTGAGATGGCCAATATTTTTTTCACATGACCCAAACCTAGAATGTATTTTGATTCAATTCCTTGCACCACGATATTTTCGTGTTTTTCCCTAATAGAATCAAGAAATCCCACCGGGTCTTGCATCTTACCAAGT
>JACXTT010002285.1_pt1 | contig 30621 bp, 19 predicted proteins | sample 9270951 | NCBI WGS metagenome assembly JACXTT01 (sample SAMN15532306, study PRJNA645909) | rock metagenome | isolation source: weathered quartz diorite | place: Puerto Rico | collected 2017-06-21 | reverse complement strand
GCGAGCACACCGGCCGACATGTCATTATGATACGCTGAGATCTCCTCCAGCGTATGCTCGTCTTCCCCGTTTCTCAAAAAGGCTGATTTAACCAGTTCCGCGGTTATTATCTTCCGTTTGACCTGGAGCTCCTTATAGCACTCTCCGATAGATTGCCTGACCCCTTCGAGGTAATTATTGATCTCCCGCCCCTCCGCGGTATTGGGCTTACCCAGGCCTTTTCGCATATCCCAGCATTTAAGGCTCACTTTATGCTGTAGCGCCATGAATACTTTACTTCCGTTGACCGTGATGCACGCCTGAACAGGCGCTCTGCCCTCTTTTTCTCTGTCTGCCCTGATGGTGAAATGAATCCCAAAGCTGTTTACTGCTGTCATAAAATTTGTTATTAGTTGATACTTCTTGTGATTTTTGGTATTCTAAAACCACTCAAAAAGGATATCAAAACAGGCCAAAACCGACCAAAATAAACCAATTTTCAAACGAGATAATTATCTGAATTACAGATAATTAAATCACTTTTAAAAACCACAAATTTAAAAACTAAAAAGTGGTAGTCGGATTGGTTAAGGACAGCTTGAGATATATAGGTATAATTTGGTATGGGGCTAAAACAAAAAACCCTGTAAATCAGCTGATTTACAGGGTTTTGATACTTCTTGGTATCGCTTTTCGTCGGGATGGCAGGATTCGAACCCATCATCTTATAAAACTGTATTTCAATACGTTATGATTTTTTCAAAGAAAAATGGCACCCACATTGGTGCTCTACTTCCTTGGGTTCAAAAAATTGGCGCAATGTTTGTCAATAGGAGCAAATTCTGCATATCTTAACTACTATTTAAACCATTCTTGTGCTTTCATTCATCTCGTTTTTTAAATCCCCCAGAAAACCGTATTTTTGATTATTGATTATGAATGAAAAACGTCAAAAATGAATTACAACATATCATTCTCGGACATGAATCAACTGGCCAAACAAGCCAACTCAAAAAAGTCCAATGTTTCCTTAGATCAAATGCGGAAACAAGCTTCGCAACTAAAAAACAGCAGCAGGTCAAAAGTGAAGAAACAGCAGCACTCGTAGCATTCGCTGAGCAGGAAAGTATTATGTACACGCGGGTAATCCGCGAAAGTGATTTTATCAGCGAAGGTGCAGAACAAAAAGTCTATCGGCTAGATGGAGCGCATGTTATTAAGACCAACGCAAGTGCTTTTTACGAATACTGGCTCGATTACTTCAACAGCCTACTCATTCACAATTATTTTTTTCCAGCCACAGCATATACCTTCCTGGGTTTCAAAATGATTGGCGGTGAACTGAATGCAGTAGTAATGCAGGAGTTTATCGTGACTTCTGAACCGACTGATCTTACCTCCGTAAAAGAATTCTTGGAATACAACAATTTCCATAATAACCGTAATAACGATTACGTCAACAATGAACTAGGCCTAATCTTTGAAGATCTGCACGATGAAAATGTACTTTCTGCCAATGGCGTCCTATTCTTTATTGACACCGTTTTTTACTTGTCACCCAGTTTCTATACAGTGTGAATTCGCAAAAATCATTCAATATCTTTAATTATCAAATATTCGCTGGTTCCAGTGCGGTCTTAGGAATCTAAGGAAACACTTATTTTGAGTGGTTCCTCATTTCTCAGAGCGATCGCTTAAACATTGGTTCCTTTATATTTTGAAAAATTAATTTGCTTGCCTTGCCGCTGTTCTCCAGGTAAAAATAGTTTTAATAGCAGGATTCTTTTTTAATTTCACAACGGCAGCATCTGTTATCTGTGTTTCATTTAAATTAATTGATTCAAGATGCTTTAGTGAAGACAAATTATTGACTACACCATCGGTCAAAGGGTTTTTTTCTATCCTCAATTTTTCGAGGTTGGTAAACGACTGGAGAAAAGAAAGATCATTATCTGTAAAATTATTACCGGATAAATTAAGCCAGATGATGTTTTTAGCCAAGGGCATCAGATCGCTTTTAATGTCGGCTGCTTTTATTGCAGATCTGGTGAGAAGGGTTACATCAAGCATCATTGGTTTTTTCAACATGACCCTTACCATTAATCCTTTTTTCCGAAGATGATTAATCAACAATGTATCTGCATTCAAGGGAATCTCTGGGTTAACCACTTGGGTAAATGTGTGCTCTTCTTCAAGGGGTTTAGGAACGTTGCCGATTCCCAAATACGACGCTAGCTCTGGTTTTATTGCATTTACATTTTTGAGCTCAGCGATTCTTTGCCCACTGACAGCATTGCCTTTTTCTATCCACCATTTTATAATTGTCAATTCAGATTTTGTAAGTGGTGTTTTGCCATCTTTGGGCATAAAATCCTTATTCTCCGGATCAAGCGTTACCCGTTTATACAATTCGCTTTCATTAAGCTTGCCGGGCACTATTGCCGGCCCGGCCTTACCCCCTTTACAAAGTTTTTGCAGCAATTCGACAGATAAATTCCCTTTTAACTTCCCCTCTTGGTGGCATTGTAAACATTTATTTTGAAGGATTGGCCCTACCACATCCTCATAGATCATAGCGCTTTGCACACTTGTCGGCTTATTACGTTCCTTTTTTGTAAGCGTTTGTATGGTCAAATAATCATTACCATGTGTAAGGCTTGCCCCCAGATGTCCGCTATAACACATCAGCATAACAAGACTGAGCAACAGAACAGAAAATAATTTACCGGTCATAAGCACTGCCTTTTTTGAATGACCAGTTATAATAAAATATAAAATTCCAGAAATAAGGGTAAGTGTGATACCCGAAAATTTATGATGGCGTAAGGTCACCGCATCATAATCGCCGGATAAAGAAAGGATATAACCAAAAATGCAGGCCAAAGCCGCAGATATAAAACCTATTAACAAGGTTATGGATACGGCAGGCTTTAAATTTTCATACTTTTTAAACCAGGATAAAATATTAAAAACAGCCGCCAGCAAAATAAAGCCTATTGGTAAATGGACAATAAGCGGGTGCAGATGGCCCGAAAATTCAGTTATATTCCCTAATATCATACACGCGTTAACTTTACCGGGGCCGTATGGTAGGCATTCCACTGGCACACATAGACATTTTTATCCTCATCAACACAAACATCATGGCCATGCTGAAAAACAGGGTTAACAGCCTGTAATGTTTGTTGTAAAACACCATGTTTATAAACAGGCGCGGCACCTCCGGGATTTGATACAACTTTGTTATCAGCATCAAGCACAGTTACAAAACCTGAATAATCAAAACGTTTCCCGACCGCATCCTTTGACCAGCATACACCAGCATAAATATTCTGTTCGTTAATTACTGCACGGCATACGTACATGCCCGGCATATCAATACGCTTAATAAATTTACCATCCAGCGTAAATACCTTAAAGCAATTTTCCTCGCGCGAGGTACAGATCAGTGTTGGGTTATTTTTATCGCGGGTATCAACGGTTACGCCATGAGCGTTAACCAAGTTATGATCTTTGTTGGTATTATGGTGCCCGCCAAAATGCCTGATATATTGTCCCTTGCTATCGTATTGGATAATATAATCAGAGCCATAACCATCTGCCACATAAATATCTCCATTAGGCGCTACGGCGGTTTCAGTTGGTTTAAATGGTTCGTCGTCTTTATAGATACCGATGGTGCGGGGGTGGCCAATGGCAAATATCAGCTTACCATCGAGCGTGGTTTTTAGCACCTGGCCTGACTGCCCATAACCGTTTCCGGTTCTGTCCAAAGCCCAGCCGCAATCAGTGAGCAGTAAAAAATCTTCGCCTCCCTCTTTGCTAATGCTTAAACCGTGCCCGCCAGGTAAAGCTGTACCCCAGTAATCCAACAATTTGCCCGATTTATCAAAGACCAGAACGTTATTGTACGTATGGTCACCCAGCATAATGAGGCGACCTTTGCTGTCCTGTACCATTTCGTGGCAGTTAGCCAGAGGTGTGTTATTTACGCTGATTTTTGCCCAGCTCTTGTCGGGTTTATAAGTAAAGCCGCCGTGGCCGATAGTTTGATCATCAGGTTGTTTATCTTTATGCAAAATGGCAAAGCTTTGCACAGGAACTGATGCAACAGCCAACGATGCTACAGCTGATGTACGAATAAAATTTCTTCTTGAGTTATTCATGGTTTTGTCCTATCAGGTTAATATATTTTTAACAACTTTCCCATCCACATCTGTTAGACGAAACCGTCTGCCCTGGAATTTATAGGTAAGCCGTTCATGATCAATACCCATCAGGTGCAGCAGGGTAGCCTGAAAATCGTGTACATGCACCTGATCTTTTACAATATTATAGCTAAAGTCATCGGTTTCGCCGTAAGTGATACCCGGTTTAACACCTGCTCCTGCCATCCACATCGTAAAGCAACGTGGATGGTGATCGCGTCCGTAATCATTAGCGGTCAATTTTCCCTGAGAGTAAACGGTACGGCCAAATTCGCCTCCCCAAACAACCAGGGTATCTTCCAGCAGTCCACGCTGTTTCAGGTCTTTGATCAGGGCAGCCGTGGCCTGGTCAGTGGCTTTGCATTGTTGGGCAATGCCTTTAGGCAAGCTGCTATGCTGGTCCCAACCCTGATGATAAAGCTGAACAAATTTCACATCTTTCTCCAGCAGCTTACGCGCCAGCAAGCAATTGGCAGCATAAGTGCCGGGATCGCGGCTGTCGGGCCCATACATTTCAAAAATTTCATTGGGTTCATCAGCTGTACTCATGACTTCGGGCACTGAAGTTTGCATCCGGTAAGCCATTTCATATTGCGCTATCCTGGCTTCAACCTCCGGATCGCCATAGGCCTGATTCTGCAGCTGGTTTAATTTCGACAGATATTCCAGCATTTCCTTCCGGTCCACTCCATCATAACCATCAGGGTTATTTAAAAATAAAACGGGGTCTTTTCCTGAGCCAAATTGCACCCCCTGGTATTTAGACGGGAGGAAACCATTACCCCACAACCTTGAATATAATGGCTGATCTTTCTGGCCATTTTTAGAAACCAGTACAATAAAGGTAGGAAGGTTATTATTATCAGACCCTAAACCGTAGCTTAACCATGAACCTATTGACGGCCGGCCGGGAAGCTGATTACCTGTTTGAAAAAATGTTATAGCAGGATCATGGTTGATCTGTTCCGAATAAACCGACTTTACGATACAAAGGTCATCAACTACCTGTGCTGTATAGGGAAGTAGTTCACTCATCCAGGTTTGGCTTTGCCCATGCTGATTAAACTTAAAAAAAGATGGTACAACCGGCAGCGCACTTTGATTGGCGCTCATCCCGGTAAGCCTTTGCCCTTTCCTCACCGAGTCTGGCAGATTTTGACCCGCCATACCTGCCAGTTTAGGCTTGTAATCAAACAATTCAAACTGTGATGGTCCACCGCTCATAAATAAGTAAACTACTCTTTTTGCCTTTGGTGCAAAATGAGGAATGGCCTTTAAAATATCTTGTTCCAAATCACCGGCGGTATCGCCCGTTGGCGTACTGGATTTACCAAAAAGGTTTTTACCAAATAATGCACTCACAGCTATTCCCCCAAGACCCATTGCGGTTTTGGTTAAAAAATCTCGCCGTTCCAGTTTCCTATTTAGCTGATTAAATTCAGGGGTGTTTAGTCTGAATTCTTCATCGTGATGGTGATTTGACATAATGGTTATCTTTTTGTAAGTGAGGCATCGGAATTTAATATAGTGCTGGCAATAACTGTATTGGCAGTTAATAAGGCAGTATCCAACTTTTTATCAATTTTATATTGGCCTACATTTAGCCATCCCTTCTCTTTTTCTGGATATTGCTTGAATTTATTAAACTCCATCTGTTGTAGCTGGAGCAGCAGATCAACTTCTTTTGGCACAGGTGTTCTTCCAGTAAGCTTTCTGTAAGTATCTAGTATGGCTCTTCGTTTATCATTTATTCTGGTCATTTGTTCACCCATTACCCTGGCGGCTTCAATAAAAGTTGGATCGTTAAGTGTCACCAATGCCTGTAAGGGCGTATTTGTTTTTTGCCTGCGTATGATGCAATAACTGCGTGATGGAGCATCAAATGTGGAAAGCGTTGGGTTAGGCACAGATCTTTTGATCACCACGTATAAACTGCGGCGATAAACCGCCTTGCCCGTATCAGGCGTATAAGTAGTATTGTTTATTTCCCAAAGTCCTTCCGGCTGATAAGGTTTAACACTTTTACCTCCTATTTGGGTATTTAACAGCCCACTGGCAAATAAGGCATTATCCCTTATCATTTCGGCCGTCATACGATATGATGGACCGTGCGACAGGAAGCGGTTTTCTGCATCTTTTTCAAATGCTTCTTTACCGGCGCGGGAATCCTGACGATAAGTTGCAGACATCACCATGAGCTTATTCAATGCCTTAACGTCCCAGCCCGATTCCACGAATTGTACCGCCAGCCAATCCAGCAATTCCGGGTGACTTGGCATTTCGCCCTGGTTGCCAAAGTCCTCGGCGGTTTTCACTAATCCTACTCCAAAAAAGTTTTGCCAAAAGCGGTTCACAGCCACTCTTGCCGCCAGTGGGTTATCTGGGCTGGTTACCCATTGCGCTAGTCCATACCTGTTTTTAGGCAGGTTTTTAGGATATGGCAATATGGCTTCTGGCGTGTTTGGGAAAACCTGCTCGCCCGGCATATCGTAATTTCCCCTTTTTAACAAGAATGATTTTTTAGGTTTGGGCATTTCCTGCATCACCATTAACTCATCAATATTTTCGGTTGAATCAGATAATGTGGTACGCAATAGCCTTAATTTCTGTTCCTCTGCCTTCATATCCGGGTCAATGGCGGCTAAGTAATAACTTTTTAACGTATTAACATCAGCAGCAGATAAGGCAGCATTGTCTTTACCTGCAATAGTTGCCCAGTTTGCTTTTTGAGCCAGGGTTTTAACTTCAAAAGGTGTTAAGGTTCTATTGTAAACAGCAATATCATCGACTTTGCCATCTTTAAAGCCACGGCCGCGCCACCAGCCACCAATTTGCAAGCCGGGTTGCGCACCACCGCCTATGAACAGGATATCTTTAGTGAGCTGATCCATGGTGGTTTCCATCTTCATTTCAGCCCCGTTCATATACAATTTAAAACCAGCCGCTTTTGATGACCCATCATAAGTTGCTGTAAGCTGGATCCATTTATCGCGTGGAACATCGTCAATGCTAATTTTAGTAATAGCGTTTGACGGACCGGTGTGGGCCATGTTCAATTCCAGCTTGTTATTTTTAAGATACAGGTGATAGCCCCTGAAGTTATACAAGCGCTCGGCGCTGCTTTTATGAAAAATAACACCCTCGGTAAGCTGTTTGGGGATATTAACCCAAATACCCACACTAAATGGTTCCGATTTCCGGAAAACCCCTACCTGGTTCAAATCGAGCCAGGTATCACCATTCAGCACCAAAGCTTTACCATTGCCTTTGTTTTCAAATACTGCTACATCACCTGGCAGGCCGGTTTCGCGTTTCATGAGGCCGACTTGTTTGTTATTGATGCTGTTGATCAGGTTACCTTTATCAAATGTGTAGTAAGCCTGCAGGCCATAGTTGGGGATTTTGTCGGCAGCTAATTTTTTATAGTCGCAGGCATTCAGCCATTTTTCAAAACCAGTGTTGGCCTTACTTTGGGCAACGGTAATGCTATGCTGTTCCTGTGAAATATTGTTGTTTATAAACTGTATGATCTTTTCCTTTTGTTTGGTGGGCAGCATCAGTGTAGGTGTCGGCAGGGCATCGTCCCATGATATCTGACCCGCCTCCCTTACATTATTAAAAAAGCTGAATAGCTGGTAGTAGTTTTTTTGCGAGATAGGGTCAAACTTATGATCGTGGCATTTGGCGCAACCGACTGACATGCCCAGCATGGCAGTACCAAATGTATTGGTACGGTCAATCACATATTCTGCCTGAAACTCCTCTTCTACTATGCCACCCTCCATGTTTTGTGGATGGTTGCGGTTAAATGCGGTTGCGATGATCATATCGCGGGTTGGGTGCGGCATCAGATCGCCGGCTAGTTGCCATTGGATAAATTTATCATAAGGGAAATTGGTATTAAAAGCCTTGATCACCCAATCGCGGTACGGCGACATATCCCTTAATCTGTCAACGGTATACCCATGCGAATCGGCATAGCGGGCCACATCCAGCCAGTCAACAGCCATTTTTTCTCCGTAATGAGCTGAATTAAGCAGGCGGTCAACCTGTTTCTCATAGGCGTTGGGCGAATTATCCTTTAAAAAATCATCAATTTCCTTTAGTGTTGGTGGCAAACCAGTTAAATCTAATGAAACACGGCGCAGCAGTAGTTCTTTATCGGCCTGTTTGGATGGCTGCAGCTTTTTTTGCTCCAACTTGGCGAGTATAAAATTGTCAATCGGGTTATGAGCTGTCCAGTCTTTATTATCCACGTCGGGGACATCCGGTTTTATAGGTTTCACAAAAGCCCAGTGCGGTTTATATTTTGCCCCGTCCCTGATCCATTTTATCAAGATAGCTTTTTCTGTAGCAGTCAGGGTATGATGTGATTCGGGCGATGGCATCATATATTTAGGATCCTTTGACAGAATACGGTGAAAAAATTCGCTACCTGCCAAATCCCCAGGGTTAATAGCCACCTTACCTTTATCTTCCGGCAGCTCGGCATAAGCGAATTGAGCAATATCCAGTCTTAGACCTGCCTTTTGTTTTGCTTTATCCGGGCCATGACAAGCGAAACATTTATCGGAAAGTATTGGCTTAACATCTATATTATAATCCAATGATTCCGGCAGGGCATCGTATGCCTGTTTTACAGCTGGTGGCAAATCAACGGCTGGTGAATGAAAATAAATAAAAGCTACGATGACCAAGGCAGTGCACAGCAGAATTAAAATAAGCCTTTTCATAAAATATTTTTATAAATGTATTGATGTTCTAAAATCTCATCGCTGTCCTTATAGTTGTTTCCCTCGAACAAATACACGTCCTTTTCTTCATCGTAGGTATAAATGACGAATCATTTTTTGTAAACAAGTAAAAACGATGCTGGAGCATATTTGCCAAGGATAAAAGAGAAAACTCCGTTACTTACCGCAATTTTTTTACCATTGATATTTCCGCGCAGATCAATGGGTATTACAGCTTTAACATTATTTCCTTTACCCAAGTTCACGGTGCATTTTCCTGATATACCAGAATTTTCCCATAAACGTAAAATAATTCCATCCCCATCAGGGTTATCGCCGTATGCGGTGACCAAAACACCGGTTCTTGAAATAGCAATACCAGTTTTAGCAGCAGATAAATTTCCGGCTTTGCCATCTGCTACCCCGGTTAACAATGGCAAGCGTGTTTCCCATCCGTATTGAGTTAGATTAGCAACCGTGTGAGTATCCTTATCAAGCGGCCATAAACGTACCCTTTCGCTCCACGAACCGTCTTGCCACAATGCGAAGTTGGTATTCCACATATTATTGTAGAGATTTATAAATACTGTTGGCGTAGTTGGCACATAATCCATAGAGAACTTCCACAGACCTGGTTCGCCGAGGCTTACTAACGGTGCATCGGCAGAAGAGAGAGCAACCCCCGATTTATTGGCTTGTGTAATGGCTACTCCTGTAGTCGCTGTCATCAAATGTCTATTGGTGCCGGGGATAATATCTTTAGCGGGGTCAATGGGACCGCCTAAACGCCCTACGGTAAACGTCGGTTTATCAACGTTAAACGGAAAACATAACCATCCTCCTTCAGGTTGTTTCTCAGCGGTTTTTGAATCAATGGCCCATTCAACATCAACATAAGCAGCATTTCGAGGGAAGGTAAAAGTTGATGTATATCCTTTTGCAAAACCCTCTGTGGTTACTGCAGTTAAAGTAGCCAGGTCAGCAATAGCCGTGTGTGTAACCACTATTTTCCAGGCATTTGGAGTAAACGTTAAATAAGGCATTTCTGATGCCTTCGGCACGCCCGGTTTACCAAAGTCGTTCAGCCCCCAGCCTGTTTTCACCCGGCTGTATGCGTTAAACCATTGATCTACCTCGTTACTGCTAAAGCGTTCGTGTAAAAACTGTCCAATAGCATATTTGGATGATTGATCTACCAATTCTCTATTGGTTGACTGCTCAATTAAAGAAGAGATGCCTCCTCTTTTTAAGTCGAAAACAACTTTAAAGTAAGGCGTGGTAAAAGCAGGTGATTCATCTTTTGCAACCCTTCCACCAACTAATTCATTTGCCGAAACCGTAATGAAACCAGATGCTGCTACATCTTTCACATAAAAATATTTGCCTTTCTCCCACGGATTTTCAATCATTCCCGATCTTTTCCATGGCAAGGGATTATATACCACCACACGTTTTCCTGATTTATTAACTGAGGAGGCTAATAAATTCAGTTCGGTGTGGAGCTCACTGCCAACAATTTCCTTAGTGTTACGAATATACTGACGTTTATCTTCGTAAGAACGGAGCCATTTTCGTTTGCTGCCTGTTTCAGTTTTGTCGGCGTCGCTATTTTTGAGCGCTCCGTAGTTGCCGTTTGTCGGCAGTGGTTCTGCGGCAGCTTCGTCCATCCATTTTTTCCAGGCATCGCCGTAACTGTAACGAGGGCCATATTCTGCATTCATGCCCCAGGTATGTTCGGCATATAACAAACTCTGTTCGTACGCCTTTGCCAATTTTGCCGCAACAGATGCAACCGGTATGCCCCAGCATTTCATTTGTGTATTTAAGCCATCAAGTGCTGATTCTAACGGACGGATATTTCTTGCTGTTTTTGTTTCCTGCGGATTGCTTTGCAGGCCTTGTATCCAGGTATCCGGGCAATCGCCTTTTACGGTTGGCAGATCAAGTTTTTCCGCAAACACAGCTTTGGCAAAATCATCCAACGTACCAAAATGAATTTTTATACCAGGTAATTCTTTAGCTGCATACTCCAGTAATTTATCAATTTCTCCTTCGTTTGGTGGGCCATGGTTGTCGCCCGTCATTTGCATAGCCAGGTAATTTTTGCTTGGCCAGTCAACCGGTGGTTTAATATCCGAGCCATATAAAGGAGTGTAGTTGCATAACACTTTCGAGCCATCCGCCCCCTGCCACCAAAATAATTGCGGAAAACGAGGATATTGACTGGCTGGATTACAACCTAATTGTAAAAATTTTATACCTGCATGATGTAACAATGTAGGTAAAATCCAGGAATGACTTGGTACATCTGTCATTTTTGCGCTAATGGGAAGCGGAATACCGTATTTCCTTGCAATGGCAGAAGAATAGCCCAACCCACGTACCAGATCCTCATAATCAAGCGACTCTGTGTGTATGGTAAAAGGCAGGCCATGTACAACAAGCGTACCTTCTCTTATGGCCTGTTCTATTTTCGCTTTCCGATCGGGCGTTTGTAATGGACCAAGTATTTGCGCTTCTAAGGGCCAGCCAGGTACGGTCCAGGCAAAACGTTTTTCTTTTGGTTGCGTACGGCTTTTTTCAATAACGGATAGGGCGTTATCCATCATTTCTTCGCGATAACGTTTAAATACGTTTTCTGGTAAATCTGTAAATCCCAAATCGAAATGGGTTTTAAATACCACCCAGATATCAGTTACCACCGGTGCTTTTTTAGGCGGTGTTTGCGACCACACATTTAGCGGAATTGACAACAAAAAAAAAGGTAAAATAAACCGGACATTTACAAAACGATCGAGTCGTTTATAAGGAGAGGTGATAAATAAATTGGATAGCTTCATTTTTATTGTCTATATCATTTTCAAAGCGGCATTCATAAACCCGAGGGTATACGCCATCCCGGCATGCCAGGGGGCGTCACAGGATATCTGCGGAGTATGATCTGGAATCAATACACCATTAAAATTCTTACTCTTAAGAGTTTTCAATATTTTAAACATATCAATGTCTCCCTCGTCAACAAATACTTCCTTGTAGTGTGGTGCTTTACCTCTTACATTCCTAAAATGGATGTATGCGATGTGGTCAGCATAGTGTTCTGTGGCCTGATACACATCTCCTTCGGTCATTTCTGCTATAGATCCCAAACAAAACTCCAAAGCATTCGATTTTGAAGGTCGAATATCCAGAAGCCTTTGATACATATCGGGTTGATAAACCAGCCGTGGAGTTCCTCTCAGCATGGGCACAGGGGGATCATCCGGGTGAGCAGCAAGTATAACGTCCGCCTCTTCAGCCACAGGTACCAGCTCCTGTAAAAAGTAATTAAGCCTTGACCATAGCTCGTCATGGGTTATTGTCGGCATATACCCATCCCCGGCATTGGTTTCATAAACCATATTCCATACCATACCATTTGGAATAGGCTGCTCATCCCCTCCTTCCATAGCAACCGATAATGCCCCTCCACGCGCAAACCCACCGGTTATTCGGCTGCTTACACCCGCCAGGCTAAAATTGTAACCCATTATTGGAATCCCTGCTTTTCCAACATTCCTGATGATTTGCTTAACAGCTTCCATTTGTTGCCTTTTGCGGGGGCCATCCAGTAAAATATCATGCCAATTGGCTGGGTCGAAATTTTCAATGGCTTCCAATTCAAGCCCTGAGCCATTCACGGCGCTCTTTAAACTCAACAACTCTTCAACCGACCAAATTTTATGAGGGTCACCAGCTATCCCCCAACCAGAGCCATCACCTATTGGCTGATCATTTTTACTTAGTTGGTTACCTTTATTAAAATAATCAACCAGATGTACTATTAAATGGCTACATCCACATTGTTTTGCAAAATCAAAATGCTGTTTATTCAGCATGTGTTTATATAAGCCTAATCCTAATTTCATAGTTTTACATTAGAGGGGACTAAAACAATTAAAGTATCCCGTATTTCTTAAAGGCATCAGTACTTGACATGCCATTTTCAATTTCTTTCCGGACCAACTTCTCTCCTCGTGCCTTTTGCAGTGCTTTGGTCACCACTTCCACCTCATACTGAGCGGGGATGACGAGCACACCATCCAGATCACCAAAAATCAAATCACCAGGCCTGATCCATACATTTCCAACCTGGATGTCACAATTATAATCAACCACCTGTGTACGAACACCAGAATCCTGTGCAAATCTTCCCCTGCTGAAAACCGGCCAGTTCTGTTCCATCACTTTTTCACTATCCCGGTAATATCCGTTTATAACTGCTCCTACAGCGCCCCTCATTCTAGCAGTTGCGGTGAGGATTTCACCCCAGTAAGCACAGCGCATGTCTCCGCCCGTAGCTATGTAAATTTCCCCTTCTTTCAACTGATCAAGTGCTTCGGTAAGCTTACCAAATGGCTGTTTTTGTGGCCCATATACGTCAATCATCAATACGGTCATTGCTCGGCCGATAAGTTTGTCGTCATCGTTTATTGGTTTGATGGGTTGGGGTAAAAACTGATGATAACAGCCTAAATCATCCAATATATCCCCAACCACGGGTGTATACAACTCTCTTTTAAATAACTCGATGAGTTGCTTATCATTTTCCCAGGTCGGACTTATCTTATTTTCATTTGATTCCATTAGGTGATATTTTTTGTGGATAATGGTAAATAGTATTTGATTAAACTTATTTTAACGCCGCTTGAATATTGCCATACAAATCAGTCTTTTCTTTTTCACTTAAAGGGACGTAAACACAGTCATTAAGGTGTGTATTACTTTTCTCAACAATAATCAATTCTGCATCTGTATCCATCGCTATATTGTGCCATGTGTTGGCCTTGATATTGTAAGTGACTCCCGGTATCATTTTAACAGACTGAAAAGAAATAGATTGTTCATCGCGTTCGGCTCCTATTAATACAGCTGTCCCTTTTATCAGGATAAATACCTCGTCTGTTTGCATATGCTTATCTATCTTGATGATATCTGCCATGCCCTGCCCTGGCATATAGTTTAATTTCGCCACTTGCCAGTTGTCGCGGATCAAATAGGGATCGTAACCCTCGCCTCCGTATGTATAAGTTTCAATTAACATGTTGTCCTTTTATTTATTAGGTCTGGGATCATAGGGAATGGTACTTTCTTTATATCCGCCGTCGATGTATATTTCCGTTGCGGTATAATATGCTGCTTTATCACTGGCAAGAAACGCACAAGTCCAAGCCACATCATCAATAGTACCAACTCGTCCTAAAGGGATCCAGTTGTTAAATTTTCCCCTTCCAAATTTGTCAATCTCTTCCCTGTTCATTTCTGTCTCTATTGCTCCCGGACAAACCGCAACTACCCGAATATTATTTTCAGCTAATTCCAGCGCAAGACATTTGGTCATCATGTTTAACCCGGCTTTGGCAGCGCAATAATGTATCAAGCCCTTTCTGGGCACTTTATCATGGATGGATGAAATATTGACTATAACACCGCTGTTTTGGTTTACCATTCTTTTACCGGCTTCTTGAGCACAAATGAAAGCTCCGCGTAAACCAACATTGAATACCTTGTCCCAATCTTCCAGGTTCAGCTGTATGGCATGATCTATTGTTTCAACGGCAGCATTATTGACCAAGATATCGATCCCGCCGAGTACCTGATCGGCAAATTCAAACATGCCCACTATGGATACCCGATCAGCAACGTCTGCGCGAAAGCAAAATGCTTTTACTCCATATAAATTCTTCAAATCGTTTACCACTGCCTCTGCTGCTCGCTGGTCCTGAAGATAATTCACTAAGATATTTGCACCGCAGGCAGCCATGGCATGACATATCCCCGCGCCGATGCCTTGACTTGCTCCTGTAATAAGCACTCTTTTGTTTTTTAAATCGATGGTATTGTTCATACTATTTTTCAATTGTCACTTCAGTTATATTTCAAGTCCTTTAGGGTAATCCGATAGTACCAGGCAGCCATCAGCAGTAATCAAAACATTATCTTCTATCCTTACTCCGCCATTAATTTCTGTCCCGTAAATACCCGGTTCAACTGTCAATAACATTCCTTTTTCTAAAACACCGGGCGAGCCTGGCGACAATCCCGAACCAGGGTCGTGATACCGAAAACCAACATGGTGGCCTAAGGCATGATTATAAAGATGGCCAAATCCAGCTTTTGTGATATGCGCTCTTGCGGCTGCATCTATTTCGGCCATTTGAGCGCCTGGCTTCATCATTGATATAGCCAATTGTTGTGCCGCCAGAACTGTGTCGAAAATATCTCTTTGTTGTTCAGACACTTCGCTTGTTTGCCCCGTACGGGTAATATCTGCCCAGTAGCCGTTTACACAAATGCTCATTTCCAGCATTACCATTTCATCATCTTTCAATATTCTCCCTGTTGTTCTGTTGTATCTCCCCCCAAAACAGGCATTAACACCGGATTGGATGAGAGGCCAGGCTTTTGCAAATTCAACTCCACTCCCTCCGGTTGTATTCTGTACAGTGGCCTCTATTGCTGCCGCGATATTGGCTTCGGTGTTGCCAGCTTTCAGGTTGTCGTAAAAAGTTCGTACCGCTTTCGAGGCAACTTTGTGGACAGTCTTCAAGCACCTCACGTCTTCCTCGTTTTTGTACAAGTAGAGCTTTAGCAAATCATCAGTTACGTTCTTATAACCTGCCTCGCTTGCCGCAATTAGCTGTTCATTCAGGTCAGCGGGTAAATGAGGTTGTTCACCCGACATTCTGCAGGGGGCAGTGCCTCCGATATTTTTAATAAAAGATACCGGATATTTATTTAACGTTCTTTTATGTATTAAATCTTTGATCTGATTAAATAGATCCTTCCACGGATCAGCACAATTAATGTTCCCCCAGGGAAATGTTTTTATTTCTATGTCTGTTGGCAGTATGTCTTCGGGTTCCAGTTCAGGAACAAACAGAACCGCCTCACCGTCTCTCGTATAAACTAGGAACGACAGGCCCCATTGAGGCATATAACCCAAAGTAAGCACCAGTTCATCCGGCCTCCAAAAAATAAGTGCCCCCAATGAGTGCAGGTTCATTATTTGTCGAAGCATTTGTTGTTTTTGCACGTTCATTCCCATCAATATTTCGGTTAATTATTTAATGCGTATAGTTTCAATAGCGTAAGGTTTAACCTTGAGCTGAATACTTCCGGGGCTTGTCTTAAGCGGCATATCTTCTTCCTCTATGATATTGGTAGTGTTAACCGAATTGATTTTACCAAACCAATTGATTTTAGCATCAACAGTTTTACCCTGCATATCAACTAAGCGCATAATGATGTTATTTTCATCTTCAGATTTTTTTATTGTCGAAATAACCAGATTATCACCAGTTACCCCAGCGAAGCTAAAACTCAGTGGCAGGCCAGGTTTGAGCTGGTCAACGTTCATTACAACAGGAAGAAGTGGCTGGTTTTGTTGCTTCCCGGAGTGAATGCTATTTTGCCAGTCGCCTTTGTTCGAAGTTAAGCTAAACTGAAAAGAGTGGTTACCGGTTTGCAGATAATAATTCCCCTCCCCATGACAGCTCTTGCGACTTGATAATAAAATAGGCTGAAGAATTGCATGGTTATTTGTAGAATCTGTGGCATCGACCCAATCAAATACAGCAACAGAACTGCTAATGGTGACCGATGTATTGTCTTTGCTCGCATTAAACCAATCCTGGACCTCGCGCGGATGAACCTTGCTACACTCAGTAGAATAATCCTGAACTCCATAAGAGAATCCTGCTGCACCTTTTATTTCACTTTTTCCGACCTCAACTACTCCCATAGGAACTTCATACGCAACTTTTGACTGCGTTTGCTTTAAGGGGAAAGCCATCCTGTATTCTCGATAGCGTTCACCAGAAAATCCTAAAATTTCCGCTTTAAAATCAATCTGCTTTAAATTATCATACAGTGTTACCGTTTGATGAATGGTGGCAAATTTTGTTTGCTGGGTTAGCTCCCATGTTTTGCGTACAGGTCCATATTCTACACAATTCCATTTGGGCATATATTGGCCTACTTTTTCAAAGCCATTCATGGTAACCTGCTGTACATCGCTAAACTCTCCAGCTCCGTTACCTACAGATTCTAACTGAAATATTTCGCCACCCAATAGCTTTTGTGTTTCTAAAAGCTCCGTTTGCAAATCTTTATCAAAAATGCTTTTTAAGCCTCCGTCTGCAAATTCGACTTTATAAAATTTATTCTCATATACTTTTGTATTAACTTTTGCATCAATAGCAGAAGCATTGGTTGGCGCTAAGGGAACACCGCTTTTATTCAACCCATTTATATAAGGTTGCAGGTAATAGCTTTTATAACCAAGCGAAGGCACCTTATCGGCAACAAAAGCAAGTGTTATCACCTCGTCTGATCCGTTGACCGGTTTGGCTTTTACTAACTGGCTCGAAACTTCTATACCTGAGGTGGCATCCATAATTTTATAAGATAAGGTGTCCTGTCCATAAACATTTACACTCACTTCAACCTTGTCGCTCCGTTCCCAGGATAATGGATTAAAAACCACAATAGCCCTGCCCTTTTTATTAAAACCTATGGATTGTGTGATTGAAGATATGCTCTTCTGTAAGACACCATTGGCTATTGCATAGGCGTTTTCAAATTTATTCCTGAATGTCAAATCAGTCATATCTCCGTGTTTTCCTCCCCAACCATGATCGGGGTAAATAGCGTTTTCCCAAGCAAGCGTAAAATCTTTTTCGGGATAGTTTGAAAAATCATTTTTAATTGTAGCATTAATCGCAGCAAATTTTTCGGCGGCCGTAAGTGTTCTGTTTGCCAGCCTTGATGCCGTTAAGGCATGTTCGTGCGTTGGCCCATGAATATATAACCAAACATTCGGGCGTTCCCCAGTCAATTTTTCGTACCGTGCATTTGGCGCATCAAGGGCTTTAAACGAAGCCGCAGAACTGGTAAACTTCAATTCAGGTAATCCTTCGCTTTTTGCAGACTTGTTCCAGGATGCCATTAACGAACTAAATTCATGGGGTTGCAACCAATCAGAAGAAATAAGAATAGGAAGCGACGGTTTGAATTTGTTTGTTTTGAAATAAATATCCCACGCATTAAGGTGATCAATTATACCCTTTTTCTTGTCTTCATCAGTTTTTGCATCCCATATATCTCTGCCAGAACCATCATAATGACCGGGAGTATACATCAACACGTTGCTGCCGTCAGGACTGTACCAGCGATAAATTCCCGCCTCATGCCTCGAGATATCCAGATACTTTATTCCCGCCTTGGCCAATATCTGGGGCATTTGCATGGCCCTCCCCGGTACATCTTCGTTTGATGCTACGGTAAAATCACAACCAGGCAGCATTTTCTTCAGCCATTTTCGTCCCAAATAGGTTTCCCGGATCAAAGCTTCGCCATCATACATGGATTCATAAGGCATATTATAAGTCCCGCCCCATTCCAGTCTTCCTTCTTTGGTGTATTTTAGAATATCGTTGTAACTATCCGGATGCCGGTTTAAATATTCACGCAGGCTCAGCGCGTCCTCTACCCGAAAACAATAATTGGGGTTTACCTTCATAATCACCAATACAGGGGTAATCATTTTTTCATCTCTGAACTTTTCACAAGCGGCAATGGAATCCATCCAGGCTATATCCTGATGGCTGGAACTTATAAAGTTAACCGTGCCATTTTTAAAATAAGAGTGATCAGCATTTTTAGATCCGTGTGGCCTGTAATTGGTTTGTGCCTGTAAATGGCAGATCCCATAAAAAAACATCAGACCGGCAAGGGTAACTATTTTTCCCATTTTATGATTTATGATTAATCGTTCTTTAAATAAATTTTTGCTCCTGCTCAAATAATGGCACTTCCTTTTTCTGCTTCCATTGTTGCTCAATTTCTTCCAAAGATTTGCCTTTTGTTTCAGGCACGAATTTCTTTACAAAAAATGCTGCCGGTAACATGATGAGTCCATATAACAGAAAAACATTTCCGATACCAATTGAGTTACGTAGAATTGGATAAGTTTGTGTGACAAATGTTGAGCCCATAAATAAGGACAGGGTTGCCAATGACATTGCCCGGCCCCTTATTTTTGTAGGGTAAATTTCAGAAATAACTATCCATACGCCAGGCCCAAGGGTGGCGGCAAATACAGCTATATAAAAAATAAAAGCTCCTAAAATGAAAGGCCCCTGAGTATTTTGTTGATTGAAAGTAAACCCTATTAAAAACAGAGCGGCTGCCAGACCTATAAATCCCCAAATCAATAAAGGTTTTCTTCCCCATTTATCAACCTTCCAAATGGCAACAACTGTAAATATCATATTGAAGAATCCTATTATGGCCGCACTCCCCATGGCATCGTTAGCTTTTAAACCGGCTTTTTCAAAAATAGCAGGGGCGTAATACATCACCGTTGTAATGCCTGCCAATTGACTTAAAAAAGGTAGAGCTATACCTATTATTAAAGCTATACGAATAGCAGGTTGCATCAATTGGCTAAAACTTCCTGATTCACCGGAAATGGTTTTCTCTATTTCAGCGAGCTCGGATTCAGCTACATTTTTCCCGTTAACACGTTCAAGAATCCTACCAGCCTCATCAGTGTTGCCCATTTTAACCAGCCACCTGGGGCTTTCAGGCACAAATAAAAGAAACAGGAAAAATAATAATGCCGGCACTACGTTTGAGCCAAGCATACCACGCCATACTTCAGCTACCAAATAAAAATGCATGAAACTATCAGTAGTTTCTGAAACATTCCTAACCCCATAGTGCAGGAGAAAAGAGTTTGATAAATAGGAACATAAGATACCTAAGGTAATTGACAGCTGATACAATGAAACTAATCTACCTCGTAATTGAGGGGGAGCCAACTCAGAAATAAACATAGGGGCTACCATAGCGGCAAAACCAACCCCAATCCCGCCAATAATTCTTGCTATTATAAGTTGGGTAGTGTCAACTGATATGGCGCAGCTAAAAGCAGATACGATAAACAAAATGGATGAAACAAGCAAAATGAGTTTACGACCGTACTTGTCTGCTAAATAACCTGAAACAGCCGCTCCAAATACACAACCCAGCAAAGCGGAACTCATTAACCAACCTTCCATCGGGGCAGATAAATGAAATTGTGTACGCAAAAAATTTATGGCACCCGATATAACTGCAGTATCAAATCCGAATAAAAAGCCGCCCAGGCCGATGGTTAAACTAATCAGCGTTACATACCAATTCCCTTGTAATTTCATATTATGATATCTTATTAAAATAATTGGTTATCTTATATCTATCTCTTTAAGCAGCTCATGCCATTAAGAATAACTAATTCGCTGTCTTGCTAAATGACAAATACTATAATTTAATTGGTATGTCAAAAGTACTTTAACTCGTACCAGTTTTGTAAACTTCATTTAATAAATACTTAAACTATTTTAATCAAAAATTTGACTTTATCTAAGTATTGTTAGAAAATTCCTGTATTTAAACAGATAAATTGAGCTTAACCCGATCCCTGCAATTCATTGACAGATTACGGTAAATTCCGGCCCTGAAGGCTTAGTTACCCGGTCAACAAAATCAACCTTTTCATACAGAAAATGGGGATATTTTATTCGCTTTTTATTTCTTCTCTCCCCCAACAGCTGCAGCAAATTTTGCCTCAAGAGTTAGAAAACCCATTGCAGGTATCAGTACTTCTTCCTGAACTTCTTTTTGGGAATCTTCATTACTATTATCGATGGCAGACACTGATACCGGTTTACGGCTCAACCAATTTAGCTTAACCAGTTCGTCTTTGTCAGATACTGAACGAAGCCTTACCACGGTGGAGTTCCCTGTACTATCTGTTTTAAGGATAGAGACTAAAACATTGGTATTCCCAATCAGTGATAAAAGAGGCGTACATTGAATCGTATCTTTTAACGAACTAACAATTAATGGTTGAGCTTGCTCAAGCCCGAAACGGTTGGACAATCCGGCATCATAGCCAGAATTATGCGGCAGTAGCCGGTAACGAAACTCTATTTTACCTGCCTGGCTTAATGGGTAATTTGTATGCCAGTGATTATTTAATGCCCATGAATAAATCGTAGCACTAGGTTTAAGCTTTTTGATCCATTTTTCCGAATTGGTTGCACTTCCTATAATATTAGCAGTTATATTTCCTACCTCAAAAACAGGAGCATCCAATGAACACCAAGTTACCCCTTTTTTCTTATTAGATATATCCAACCATCTTTGGAAGCCTATCCAGTTTCGGTTTGCGCCATATAGCATATCGGTGTCTACCTTCATTATTCCCCACGGAATATCAACCCTGGTTGTTGGATTACTAATATTAAACGCAAATCCAAAATGTATACCTTCCTTTTTTTGAATAGCTTGTTTATCAACCGTATTTTTGATTTCAACATATGGTTGTCCGGCAATAATAGTTATCTCGCGAACTAAACTATTACAACCTTCTGCTTGCGACTCAACCAAAACCGACGCTAAAAGCGGCCCGTTTTCTTTGATCGATATTTTCACATTTGAAGTACCACTGGCTTTTTCAGGGCTATCGTCACCATGCAGGTACCGGTAGCAATTAAGGTTAACCGCATTTTTTTTATCCACAAATTCGTTTTGGCCATTAGTTAAACTGGAGATGTCACCCGTTTGCGGGTCAACAACCACGCGAATTAATCCGTTATCCAATACATTACCTTGCACAAGATTTCCCGTAGTCCTGATTAGCTTGCTTTTCAGAAAATAGTTTTTTGCCCCCAAAGCGGGAACATCTTTAGCAAGAAACACAAGCTCACCTGCAGAAAGGCGCTGTGATACCATTGCATTTCCATTAGCGTCATTAACGCTTTTAAAATTCGCACTTTGCCTGGCAGGAATATAAACCAAACCATTACGAGGCCAGGAGAGCGTATTAAAAACGCCAACTATAGAACTCTCATTTTGAACAACTTGCGATAGATCCGAATTCATCAAGGATTTGCTCATATCCTCAGCCCGCTGAAAATAACCAAACTTAACATTCAATATGTCATTAGTAATTGGCTGCCTGGAAGGATCGTTATAACACCAGGTATGTTCGGTTCCCATACTTACATTTCTCCAGGCCTCCTTAATTTCTGATCGCGGAGCGGGTTCGCCGGGATGCAGCATTGTCCAAAGGGTCTCATCCTGAATTAAACGTTCTTTTGAGGCCCTATTCATGCTGGTTTGTTTCGCTGCTGTTCCTAACCCGTCGGTCCAGTATTCGGTAAAATCGCCTGACATAACGGGTAATTGGTTGCCATATTTTTTTTCGAATGATTGCATGATCTCTGTTGCACTGGCAATAACGAGATGAGGAAAGGCATATTCTTCATTCCAGCTTTTTACCGCATCCGGCAAATCCGCATCGATCGGTGTATTATCAGCCATCGCCCATGATACCGCGAAAATATCGTAAGGATAGTAGTCTGACTTTTCCAATTCAGGTAATTTTTCAGCGAGATACTGATCGACAAAATGCTGCCGGGGGTGATCTGTTTTTACAACTTGTAATAATTTAGAAGTATCTGTCTGACCGAGCATTTTTGGCCAATAATCATGACCTTTTGCCCTTTCCCCCGGTGTATAACTGCCAGGTTGCAGGAAAAGAACTTTTGATTTGCCATCGGGGCCTATCCACCAAAATGGTTTAAAACTCATTTCAGTCGAACGCCCTACCCGATCAGATCCATTATTCAGTGCAAAAATGTATTTTATCCCATTTTTTGCTGCAGCCGGAACAATACCCCATGACATTCCGGGAACATCAACCTGGACATAGGTTTCAATTTTTTTTTCCGTTAATTTCTCAAGCTCCTTTCCATGTCCAAGAAATTCAAACATTTCCTCATCAGCTGCAGCACTTGTGTTGGTATTTACATAACTGGCATCCAGGTGTAAGTACCCTTTCTGAACGGCATCTACAATATATTCTTTTTGCTGTAGGGTTGCGCTTTTAAGATATCTCTCTACCGGCCATAATACTTCCGGGTTCCATAAATAGCGAGCTCCATCAGGATAATTGGCGGTTTTTTTTGCCAGTTCAATACCATTTATCAAATTACGCCGATGTATAATTTCTACATTAGCTTGTGTATTAGTATAACCAATATCAACATGTGAGTGAGGATAGATGTAAACAGTCCATTGACGAAGAGCCGGAACCATTACAGCTCCCATCAGCACCTTACTTTTGTTTTTCAAAATAAACTTTGCCTCACAATCTGCTTTTACACCAGCACCGAATGGAAGTAAAACAGCCAAACTATCTGTGCCTGCTTTTATATTCAGTGGTGTCATTTGTTTTTCTCCAGAGCATTCCATTTCAAGAGTGCCTTTTCCAAAAAATTTGTCCCCTTTAAAATGTAACATAACCTCCCGGCCTGGTTTTCCATCGGCATGGTGCCCATAAAATGGCAGCACTTTACCATAAAAAGATTCAGGAGACATTTTGTAAGAAAGCACCTTCGGACTGGATTTTCGTTCCTGCCTGTTCTGAGCGTAAGAAAGCGTTTGAGTTAATAATAACAGGATGATTACGCCTGAAAGAATTGACCTAAAAGCTGTACTTTTCATATAATTAATATTTACTTGTTTGGAAAATTGCATTTGACATTCTTTTAGCGTTCGATGTTCGCGAAAACCGCATCCCTGTATTTCAATAATATCGGTTTCATTTTGGAAGAATCATATCGAATACTAAAATCTTGTCTGCTTATAAAATGGGGTATCCTTTCAACGTACAACCTATGTTTATTACATTATATGTTCAAATAGGTCATTCGTCTTATATGTTGATAAATAAATTGACAATTTAGAATCTGACCTTTTCATAATTATCCATAAAAAACAATATAGTTCTCCATATATTTTCTTCCCAATATGCCTACTCATAGGCCCCTTTGAACACCAATTTCCCTGACAGAAAAGCTCCTGCCAGGGTTGGTGATCGTTTCTTTGGCTTTTGATGACATTTCTCCCGATCGGTGTCAAATTGAATTTAATAACCCGGATTCTGGGTTAGTTTTGGGTTTGCATTAATTTCTGCCTGTGGTATCGGGAATAAGTAATGTTTTTCCTGGAACTTTGGTGCGGCAGGGTTGCCGGGTAATGTATATCCCACCATAGGAACAAAAGCGTCGTTTTTCGTATCGTATACCATCCTTGTCCTTACCATGTCAAACCAAGTGATGTTTTCAAAACAAAGTTCATGGTTTCTTTCGCGCCATACGGCCTGGCGAAACTGATCCTGACTTAAGCCGGCTAAAGCCGTTAGATTTGCCCTTGCGCGTATCGCATTAATGTAACTGTAACTATTTGCATCAGGAGCTCCGTCAGCTTCATTTTGAGCTTCAGCATACAGAAGCATAACATCCGAAAGACGTATTATAGAAAAACATTTACCGGAATATTGCCCACTCGCCTGAGCTATGTCATCCCAATATTTATAAATATGTTGCCCGTTTTTGAACTGAACATCCACCCCTGTTGAATGATTGGCGGCGTGAGAAAAAAAGTACTGCTTTTCCTGTTTCCGCTTATCAGATGCGCTATACGATGCAAAAAAGCTATCCTCAGGCAAAAGTGTACCTATTTCTGTCTGTCCATTGGAAATGAAACTGAAACTTGGAAGCGTGAAAGAAAACATGGGGTCCCCTGCAATTCCCGGTGCAAATTGCACCATAAAAATGTTCTCCATTTTATTATCATTTGCCGGGTCACGGAACTGATCATAGTTTTGATAAAGTGTATAGTTGCCGGATTGAATCACATCCAAAGCCTCTTGTTTGGCCAGGGGCAATTTGTCCTTTTGCTGTAAAGGGAAACCCGCCATTGTCTCATAAACCTTTGCCAAAAGTGACTTCACTGCACCGATAGCTACTCTTCCTGTATTATCTAAAAACGGCAATCCGCTTTTTTCTGCATCAAGCAGATCAGGTACGATTAGTTTTTCATATACATCCTTCGCAGATGTCCGAGGTACCTGAAGGCCGGTGGCACTGCTGGTGGGTTGGGTAATTAAAGGGACATCGCCGTATATCCTTACCAGGTTAAAATAGAACCATGCCCGCAAAAATTTGGCTTGCCCCAGCAACTGGCTTTTTTGTGCATCAGTAACAACGGAGCTTGAAATTAAAGGTATATTCTGAATAGCCAGATTTGCCGCGTCAATACCTTTGTAGGAACTGCGCCACCATACTTGAAAATAAAGGTCGGTAGTTTGCATCGTTAAGTTCCGCAAATCGGCGTTGTTATTGGATTGATTGATATCGCTTTTCGCCTGGCCGGTAGGATTTTCCAGCATAAGCATAGCACCTTCTTCGTAAAGGCCCACTGGTGAATAGAAATCACGTGTAAAAGCATAAATGCCATTCACAGCGTTTTGTGCCTGCTGGTAACTTTTGTAATAATTGTCTGGAGTATAAAAACTCGCAGGCTTTTCATCTAAAAATTTATTGCATGAAATTGCGGATAAGCTGAAAAGCGCAATTGATAATATGATTATTTTTTTCATCGTCTTTAATTATAAACTAACATTTAAACCAAAATTAAATGTCCGGGCTTTTGGCTGAGCGTAGAACTCTATCCCATAAGCGAAGGGCTGCGGGTAGGTTGACACTTCCGGATCGTAACCTGTTTTATACTTGGTAATCAGGAAAGCATTCTGTACTCCTGTAAACAGGCGTAAATTATTTACATGCAACCGGCTGCAAAAACTTTTAGGCACAGTATAAGACAATGCAATATTCTTACCCCGAATGAAAGATCCATCCTGCACATAATGACTATCCTGGCGTAATGACGGGCCATCACCATTTAATCTCACCTTTGCAATGCTGGTATTTTGATTAGAAGGCGTCCAGGCGTTAAGGACGGTGGTGTAACTGTTGGCAAGTGTTTGTCGATCTTCAGAGGTAGCATAAGCCAGGTTTAATATGCTATTGCCCTGACTGACCTGAATATCTACAAGCAGTTCAAAGTTTTTATATGAAAATCTATTAATAAGCTCCGATGTGAAATTCGGATAGGCATGGCCCAAAATACTCTTGGTGTCTGAATCCTTTATATCGCCGGGTTTAGCGCCAACCTGCGCGGCCTGTGCGGCTTCATCAGTACTCCAGGTTCCCAAACGGGTAAGTCCATAAAAAGATCCAACTGGCTGACCGACGCGCAATATATTTGTTTGGTCAAGAAATCCGGGGCCAGGAAAAATATCCTCGTTGTGCAAGCCTAATGACAATATTTTGTTTCTATTAGCCGAGAAATTCAAAGTCGTACTCCATTTGAAAGCCCCCACGAGATTGTTTGTATTCAGTGCCAATTCGAAGCCCCTGTTACGTACTGATCCTATATTAGTTAAAACATTATCAAATCCTGATGAAAAAGGAACCGGGGCGTACAATAGCAGACCAGTTGTGATTTTGTTGTAAACGTCTGCAGTAAGATTGATACGGTTATTAAACAAACCTAAATCCACACCCAAATCAGTCTGATTCGTTTTTTCCCATTTAAGATTTGGATTGGGAATCCCGCCCTGTACCTCACCACCAGCGCGGTTGCCTCCAAATATTGCTGTGTTGGATGACAGACCTCCAATAGATTGATATTGTCCAATCTCAGAATTCCCGGTGCTACCATAGCTCACCCTTACCTTTAAGTTGCTTATGGTTTTAGAATCCTTTAAAAAGTCTTCTTCTGATACACGCCATGCTGCAGCGGCAGAAGGAAAAAATGCATATTTATGGTTTGCTCCAAATTTGGAAGATCCGTCATACCGTCCTGTGGCAGTGAACAAATATTTATCTGACAGGGAATAACTTACTCTGGAAAAATAGGAGTGAATTTGCCAATCATAAGCGTTAGATGTAGGCGGATTGGGAACTGTCCCGGCCCCCAGGTTATTCCATAAATAAAAATCACTATCAAAATTTGACGAAGACGCACCAACCGTTTGATCATGTTTTTTTGCCCATTCTGTACCTAAAATAACATTTAAGTTATTCGCTTTATTAAATTGCTTTTTGTAGGTAAAATAGCTCGAACTCTGCCAGTAAAGAGATTTCTCCGAGTATATGCCTGCGGAAATATTTTGATAAAGTCCCCTTTGTACAGCCGAACCGCTTGACGCTTGATCATTCTCATCCGTGTAACTTTCTGCAGAAAAGCTGGTCTTAAATTCAAGATTATCCGAGAAACGGATATTGAAGTAGGAGTTCGCCAAAACATTGATCTTATTGTGAATATTATAATAGGTATTTAGAATATTTACCGGGTTATCTTCACCTTCAGAATTCAAATGCATGAAGTCTCCTCCCCACGAACCATCAGGCATTTTTACGGGAATCATAGGCAACTCTTCCATTACGGCACGAGGTGCATTAAAGCCTCCAACCCCATCATCCTGTATTCTTTCTTTTGAAGAAACACCTGACAAATTTAAGCCTGTAGTAAGCCAGTCATTAACTTTTGCATCAAGGTTGATTCTTGCTGAATATTTTTTGTTATAAGTGAGCAACATTAAGGCCTGGTCATTTTGATACCCGTAGTTCATATTATATTTCAAGTCAGGATTGCCCCCAGAGATCGACAAATTATCATTCTGAGAAAAACTCGGCTTATACACTTCTTTCTGCCAGTCGGTGTTATATTTGGGAGTGCCGTCAGAATTGTACAACAAGGGCTCCAGTTTTGCAAAATCCGGATAGGCCCTGCCAGGAACAAAAGCATAAGCAGCCTTTTCCATAGCTTGATATTGCGTTGAGTTCAACAAAGGAATTTCTCTTGGCAATACATTATAGCCCCCTGTAAGATTTAAGTTTACAACAGCTTTCCCGTCCTTACCACGCTTGGTAGTGATGATAATCACACCTCCTGAACCTCTCGCGCCATAAATCGCTGTTGAAGAAGCATCTTTTAAAACATCAATGGTCGCAATATCGTTGGGGTTAATGGTAGAATAATCTACCCCAATTACGCCGTCGACCACAAACAGCGGATTATTGGAAGCATTGATGGAGTTAAAACCCCTTATGTTTACGCGCATATCACCTGGTCGCCCGGAATTGGAAGTAATGCTTAGACCCGGAACCTGCCCTTCAAGCGCCCCAAGCGCGTTAGGAGAAGGTCTTTCAATAATTGTGGCACTGCTAACGGAGGCTACGGAACCTGTTACATCTACTTTTCGTTGGGTACCATAGCCTATTACTACTACATCTTTCAACGTGGATGATCCTTTTAATACAATTGGGGAAGAAAAATTATAGGAGGCAGCGTTCACTTCTATTCCCTCATAACCCACATAACTTACAGCTAAAATTGTCTTCCCAGCAGGAAGGCTGATCTTAAAAGCACCATTCTTATCAGATAACGTGCCGATACTTGTCCCTTTTACCTTTATTGATGCTGATGCTAAGGGACCGTCCGAATCTTTCACAATGCCGGAAATGGTTTGCTGGGCAAAGACTTGTTGAATGCTTCCTAAAAGGCAAAACAATATGACAAGGTTCCGAAAAGTTCTTTTCCCGTTTGGGGTGTCGTACTTTAGTAAAAAAAATCTCATAATTTAATCATTAATTAGGTTTATAATTAGGTATAACAACAGGTTTACATGTCTTTATTAATAAATCAGGCTGCGTGTTTGAGCCATGTTCTTACTAAATGACAAACACTATAATTTAGATTGGTATATCAAAAGTAGCTTGCCTTAAACCTGTTTTGTAAAACCTATTTAATGAATACTTAAACTATTTTAATCATATATTTAACTTTACCTCAGAATTATTAAAAGATTATTACATTTAAACGGATGTTAAATATTCATTAAAACTTTATGAAACCAAATCTGATTAAAATCGGGAACGACGATATTAGTTCTCTTTTAATTAAGAAAATTGAGGAGCATCATTATAGCTCTCCTTTTCATTTTCACAATCTGTGTGAATTGAATTACGTTGTTGATAGCTGCGGGAAAAGAATGGTAGGAGATAATATCAATAATTTTTCAGCAGGCGACCTGGTCTTGATGAGCCCCAACCTTCCCCATATTTGGTATAATGATCCTTCGGTATTAGACAATCCAGCTGAAACCAAATTGGCTAAGGCAGTTGTTGTTTATTTTCCATCTGACTTTTTAGCGAAACTTGCCGGTGATGACATTGTATTATTGAAAACCCAAAAGTTATTGGAAAAAGCAAAAAGGGGAATAAAGTTTTATGGAAAAACTCAAGAACAGGTGACGCTAAAGCTTAACCACATAATGGAAAAAAGTGGTTTTTTTAAGACAATCGAATTTCTTGAAATCATGAGTATTCTTATTGAGTCACAAGAATTTGAACCGCTGGCTTCTGTGGGATTTAGCCATAATTTAAATGAAAAGGATACAGAAAGGATGAATAAAGTTTTAAAATATTTGATGCAAAACTTCACTAAACCCATTACGTTAAATGAAATTGCGGAAATTGCTAATATGACCCCGCCGGCATTTTCTAGTTTTTTTAAAAAAAGAACTCAAAAATGCTTTAGCTCATTCTTAAATGAATTGCGGGTAGGCCATGCCTGCAAGTTGCTGCAAGACCTTGAAATTACCATATCAGAGGTTTGTTACTCGTCAGGATTTCAAAATTTTACCAATTTCAATAAATTCTTCAAGCAATTCACTGGTAAGATACCGCGGGACTATAGAAAACACTGCATAGATTTAGGTAGTTAATCAATCTGTAAAAACAAGCATTTCAAAAGGAATTAACCAGTATTTATATTAACCAGACCTTAATATAGCGGCTAAATGTATGCCCAATATGTATCAGCCACCATCCCACGATTTGAATCTCATATTCAGTCACAACTATATAAATTATATGGACTTATGGCTGAATATAATAATTCATAAGTAGCCATAAGTACATAAAAAGGGTAACTTATGGCTGACTTTGACTAATTAGCTCCGCTCATTAGATATCCGGATAGTTTGTATTTACCGGGCTTCGCATCGCCAGTTTTTTATTTAGGGTAGCCATATCCTCACTGACTTTTTTCTCAATTACTTTGGCATAAACCTGTGTGGAACGCATGGTCGTATGTCCGAGCAATTTACTGACGGTCTCGATCGGAACACCGTTTAGGAGCGTTACGGTAGTTGCGAAGGTATGCCGGGCTATATGAAAGGTCAGCACTTTGCAGATATCGCATCTTTCAGCCAGTTCTTTCAAATAGCTATTCATTTTCTGATTAGAAAGCTGGGGAAAGATCGTTCCATTGGCTTTAGCCCGGATGTTATCACTGTATTTAGTTAACAGCTGTTCAGCCTGACTCAATAGCGGGACGTTTACCGCGATAGTGGTCTTTTGCCGGAATGTCTTCACCCAGCGGCCCCCATCCGGTCCTATAACAATGTTCGCAGGCTTCAGGTTCATGACATCGACAAAAGCGAGCCCGGTATAACAACAAAAAATAAAGATATCCCTGACAACGGATAAACGGGGCAGGTCAAGTTCCTTGTTTTCAATCTCTTTTAATTCGGGCTCTGTCAGAAATTCTTTTTCCACCTTATTATACTTCAACTGGAATTTTTCAAAAGGATCACGGCTGATCCATTCCAACCGGAAAGCCAGATTGATCATTTTACGGAAGCGTTCCAGGTGTTTCATGATGCCATTATTGGTCAATGGCTTCTGGTGATCCAG
>JACXTT010002284.1_pt1 | contig 30622 bp, 32 predicted proteins | sample 9270951 | NCBI WGS metagenome assembly JACXTT01 (sample SAMN15532306, study PRJNA645909) | rock metagenome | isolation source: weathered quartz diorite | place: Puerto Rico | collected 2017-06-21 | reverse complement strand
CGCCGCGCACGGTCTTCTTGCTGCCGTCGGGCTGCGGCTCCCAGGCGTAGTTGCGGGCCACGTCGAAGGCGATGTTGCAGGCGAGCGACGACTTGCCCATCGACGGGCGCGCGGCGAGGATAACCAGGTCGGAAGGGTGCAGGCCGCCGATCTTGCTATCGAGGTCGATGAGGCCGGTGGAGAGGCCGGCGAGGCCGCCGTCGCGGCTGTGGGCCTCCGCCGCCATGGTGACGGCGCCGTGCAGGGCGTCGGCGAAGTTGACGAAGCCCTGGGAGACGCCGCCGGTCTCGGCGAGGGAATAGAGCTGCTGCTCAGCCTGTTCGATCTGGTCGCGGGCGGAGACTTCCGAGTCGCCCTGGCTCGCCACGTTGGCGATGTCGCCGCCGATGCGGATCAGGTCGCGGCGCAGCGCCAGGTCGTAGATGGCGCGGGCGTAGTCCGGCGCGTTGGCGGCTGGCGGGGCGCGGTCGACGAGGTCGGCCAGGTAGCGCACGCCGCCCAGCTCCTCGAAGCCGGCGTCGCGGCTGAACTGCTCGGCCAGCAGGATCGGCTCGGCGAGCTGACCTTTACGGATATGGCTCTCGATGGCGGCGAACAGGCGCTGGTGGAAGGGCTCGAAGAAGTGGCGGGCCTGCAGCCAGTCGCCCAATCGCTCGAACGCAGCGTTGTCGTAGAGCAGGGCGCCCAGCAGCGCCTGCTCGGCCTCCACGTTGGCCGGGGCGTGCGGAATGGCGACGTCGTTGGACACGGAGCGGAGGTCGAGCGCGGGAACGAGAGCCATGGGTTAATCGATAGACCAACGCGCGTCGGTTACGCACGGACACATTCGCGCAGGAACCCGCTTTCCCACACATTTGATCCGCCTGTGGACAAGCTGATTGGGCGTACCGAAGCCACGAAAAAGGCGGCCCGGAAAACCGGACCGCCTCATCGCATTGAAGTTGCTGTGAGAAGCTATTGTGACGGGTCAGCCTACCACTTGACGCTGACCCGGCCGTAGACGAAGCGGCCGCCGAAACCGAACGGCGAGAAGGAGGTCCACGGACCGGCGCCGGTGGTGTCGAGGGCCGGCGGGATCTGCCGCGGATAGGCGTCGAACAGGTTGTCGGCGCCCACGGCCACGGTCACGTCGTGCGGGAAGGTGTAGTGGCCTTCCAGGTCCCAGACGCTGCGCTTGCCGGTGTGGACGTCCGCGCTGCCGTCGGCGAGCGTGCCGGGCGACAGCACATCGCCGTAGAAGGTCGAGCGCACGGTCGCGCCCCAGTCGCCCCGGGTCCAGTCGTTCTGCAGGACGACCTTGTTCTTCGGCGTGCCTTCCTGGAAGCGCAGGACGGCCTGGCGGGCGAACAGCGACGTCGGGGTCGGCAGTATGGTCTGCTGGGTGACCGGCGTCTTGGTGACCTTGAAGTCGTTGATGTTGGCCGCGGCCGTCAGGTCGAAGTTGCCCAGGTCGTCGGTGGGCAGGCGGTAGTGGACCACGAAGTCGACGCCGTTGGTGCGGGTGTCGACGCCGTTCAGGAAGAAGCGGGCGGCCGAGGCGCCGAACGGCTTCAGCAGATTGAAGATCACCGCCGCGTTGGTGCCGGCCGCGGCCGTGGCGCTGCCGGTCAGGGTCTCGGAGAGCACGATGCGGTTGTCGACGTCGATCTTGTAGCCGTCGATCGTCACCTCGAGGTTGCCCGAGTGGAAGACCATGCCCAGCGAGTAGTTCTTCGACTTCTCAGGCTGCAGCGGCACGCCGCCCAGCGCCTTGCCGACCGGGCTCACCGACGGGAAGGTGCCGGTGTCGAACGGGATCCCGTTGATGAACAGGATGGCGGTGGAGGTGAAGTACTGCTGCTGCAGGCCGGGCGCGCGGAAGCCGCTTTCGGCGGAGCCGCGGAAGGCCAGGTTCTGGTTGACCTCGATGCGGCCCGAGACCTTGCCCGAGGTGTTGTCGCCGAAGTCGGAGTAGTGCTCCTGGCGGATGGCGGCCGAGCCGGTGAACCAGCTCGTCAGCTTGCCTTCCAGGGCGAGGTAGGCGCCGACGTTGGTGCGCGACTTGTCGACCACGTTCTCCGGCGTGAAGCCGGTGAAGCCGCGCGAGCCGAACGACAGGGTGGGGGCCACCGTGCCGCGGGCGTAGGAGCCGGGCTCGCCGGCGCCGATCTTGAACTGCTCGTCGCGCGCTTCCAGGCCGAAGGCGACGTTCAGCGGACCGGCCAGGCCGACTTCGAAGTCGCGGCTGAAGTCGGCGTTGCCCACGGTCTGGTCGTAGGTCATCTGGCCCGCGTAGAACGACTGCGGCGACGTGGGGCCCAGCGACGGGTTCAGCGTGTGCTCGACGCCGTAGCGCAGGCGGTTCCAGCCGTAGTCGACGCTGAAGGCGGACTTCCAGCCCATGATCTCGCCCTTGAGCGCGCCGCCGATGGAGGCGTCGCGGCTGTGGGTGTTGATCAGCGGCAGGTAGCCGTCGGGATAGACCGAGGGGATGTTCTGGGTCGCGTCGTTGGGCGCGCGGTAGGTGGCCGCGGTTTCCGAGTGGCGCTCCTGGACGCCGCCCCAGGCGGTCAGTTCCCAGCCGTCGCCGATGGGCTTGCCGGCGTTGAAGTAGAGGGTGGGCTCTTCCACGTCGCCGTCGCCGAAGCGCGAGCGCACCTTGGCCGGGGTGAAGCGCGGGTCGATGTCGGAGCGGTTGGTGTGGTTCTGGTCGCGGTACTGAACCGAGGCGGTCAGATAGCCGTCGCCGAGGATCTTGAAGCCCTGCCAGGCCGAGACCGTCGTGGCCGCGCCGTCGGTGAGGTTGCGGGTGCCGCCGTAGAAGCCGTTGAAGCGGGTGACGTGCTCGCCGTAGGTCACGTTGGCGCCGCCGCCGTGGTCGGTGGCGCGCAGGCCGATGTTGATCACGCCGGCGATGGCGTCGGAGCCGTAGAGGGCCGAGGCGCCGTCACGCAGCACCTCGATACGGTCGATGGCGACTTCCGGTATGGTGTTGAGGTCGACGGCGGCGGAGCCGCGGCCCACCGAGCCGTTGAGGTTGACCAGCGCCGAGGTGTGGGCGCGCACGCCGTTGATCAGCACCAGGGTCTGGTCGGGGCCCTGGCCGCGCAGGGTGGCCGGACGGACGCTGTCGGTGCCGTCGGTGTTGGACGGACGCGGGAAGTCGATGGAGGGCACCGTGGCGGCCAGCGCATTGGCCAGTTCGGTGGAGCCGCGGGCCTGCAGGGCGGCGGCGGAGACCACGTCGACCGGGGCCAGGGTTTCCAGGCGCGAGCGCGGTTCGGCGCGGCTGCCGGTGACCACCAGCTCCTCGACGTTGGCGGCGGCCGCGGTGGCGGCGTCGGCGCTGACGGCGAAGCGGCTCTGGGCCATGGCGCCGGTCGCGGCGAGGCTCACGGCCGACACGGCCGCGAACAAGACTATACGAGAATTCATGTAGTTACCCCTGTAACGGCGCGTCCCCAACGAGGCGCGCGATCGATGACCCTGATGGCGCGTAGTTAGGTAGCGTCGCCGTTAAGCGGAATGACAATTCTGCAACAGCCTGTGCGCAAAAGGACGCGGGAGGGGTCTTCAGCGCCATCGCGATCGTCCGAGTGCGGCCTTTTGGCCGCGTTACAGTCGAAGTCGGTTACCGGCCGCCCCTGTCGGGTAGCCGACTCCCGCGTCGAGGGAATCCGTTATCGCGCGCGTCGCGGGCGTGACCAGTTGTGACCACACCCGCTCGGATGGTTCCGAGAGGGCTTTGGGGGGTTAGCTTTGAAACTGACAACATTCGCGGCCGCGGGCGCATTCGCCGTGGGCCTGATGATGGCTTCGGCGGCCGGCGCGACGGTGATCGACTTCGAGAGCGCGACGGACGGGCTGACCAGCCTGACCCTGTCGGGGGTGACGTTCACACCGGAGGGGTCCGCGCACATCCAGGTGAGCACGACGCCCAACGGGACCAACGGCATCATCAACACCGACGAGAGCGGCTCGCGCCCGGACTTCCTGGCCTCGATCAGCGGCGGCGCGAGCTTCGTGTCGGTGGATCTCGGCGACTACGGCTTCGACAGCGACACGCTGTACCTGCGCGCCTACGACTCGCTGAGCAACCTGCTGGCCTCGACGAGCTTCGACTTCGGCACGACCGAAGGCATGCAGACCCTCAGCGTCTCGGCGGCCGGCATCGACCACGTGGTCTTCGGCGGCTCCGGGGTCAACGGGTCCAGCGTCTATGCCGACAACTTCACCTTCACCGGCGGCGGCGGCAACGCGGTGCCCGAGCCTTCGACCTGGGCGCTGATGCTGGCCGGCTTCGGCGGCCTGGGGGCGGCGCTGCGCCGCCGCCGCGCGGGCTTCGCCACGGCCTAGGCTCGCCGCGGCCGTCCAAGACTGCAAACAAAGGGCGCGGGGTGACCCCCGCGCCCTTTCCATGTCTGCCGACAGCTACCAGCTGTAGCTGGCTCGGGCGTACAGGAAGCGTCCCTGGAAGCCGAAGGGCGAGTACTCCGGGAACGCGCCCACGCCGTTGGAGCTGATCGTCACACCGTTCAGCACGTAGGGCGGGGTGGTCGGATAGGTGTCGAGCAGGTTGTCAGCGCCCACCGCCAGCTGAAGCGCCTTGGTGACGTTCCAGCGGGCTTCCAGATCGATCAGCGTCTTGGGCGCCAGCTCGTAGTCGCCGGCCACGACGTTGTTGTTCGCCGGCTGCAGCAGCTTGCCGTAGTACTCGGCCTTGGCGGTGACGCCGAACGGACCGCGAGTCCAGTCGACCACCAGGTTGGCCTTCCAGTCGGGCTGCCCGTCGGTGAGCGTCGCGGTGCGGAAGTGTGGCAGGAACACCGGCGCCGGGTTGAGCGCCGACAGGATCGGCGTGGCCTGGACGCGTGTCAGCTTGGTCTCGTTGTGCGAGGCGCTGGCGCTGAAGTCGAACTCGCCCCACGCCGGGTCGGGTCGCCACTGGTAGGTGGCCACGGCCTCGACGCCCTTGGTCTCGCTATCCACGCCATTGGTGAAGAACCGCACGCCGCCGATGTCGTTGACGCCGGCCGCCTTGAAGATCGCTATGACGTTGGCCTGCTGCAGGATGTCCGACAGCACGATCCGGTCCTTGATCTTGATCCAGTAGGCGTCGAGCGTCAGCGAGAAGGCGCCGTTCCGAAACACGCCGCCGCCCGAGACGTTGGTCGAGCGTTCCGGCTTCAGGTCGGTGGCCCCGATCAGCTTGGCCCGGGGATCGCTGGGCGGCAGCAGGATGGTCTGCACCGGCAGGCCGCCGACGAAGTTCGTGGACGTCGTGGTGATGAAGGACTGCTGCAGGGACGGCGCGCGGAAGCCGTTAGAGATGCTGGCCCGAAGCGCGAGGTTCGGGTTGATGTCATAGCGGCCGCCGAGCTTGCCGGTGACCACATCGCCGAAGTCGGAATAGTTCTCGTAGCGAACCGCGCCGTCGAGATCGAGCGCGCCGAACTTGCTCTCGGCTTCCGCATAGACGGACTCCGATGTGCGGCTCTTGTCGGTGGCGTTGGCCGGGCTGAAGCCGGAGAACGACTGGGCGCCGGAGCCGCCGAGCACGCCCGGCTGGGTGAAGAAGCCGCCGTTGATGTAGGACGCCGGCTCGCCCGCCTTGATCTGATAGTTCTCGCCGCGGATCTCGACACCGGCCGCCAGGTTGACGCTGTGGCCCGAGAGGTCGACCAGCCGGCTGACGCCCAGGTTGCCGACCGTCTGCTGGTAGATCAGCTTGCCCGCGTCGAACTCATGCGGGCTCGTCGGGCCGATGGAGGCGTTCAGGCTGTCGGTGACACCGAAGTGGAACTGGTTGCGGCCGTAGACAACGCTGGCGTCCCAATCCCAGTCGCCGGCCTTGCCGCGCGCGCCGCCGGCCAGGCTGGCGTCGCTGACCTTGCCTTCGATCTTCGGCAGGAAGCCGTCCGGATAGACGCTGAGGATGTTGGAGCCGGCGTTCTGCTGGATGGCGCGCCGGACGTTGGCGGCGGAGAAGGCGTCGCGGAACTGGTAGCTGCCCCAGCCATAGAGGTGGACGCCGTTGGCGAGGTCGTAGCCGGCGTTGGCGTAGCCGGTCCACTGATCGACCTTTGGGTCGCCGTACCAGTTGTTGTAGCGGTCGTAGGTCAGCTCGCGCGGATCGAAGGCCCCGGCGACGCCGCCGACGAACGGATACTGCTGACGGGGATCCGGGCCGGCGCGAGTGGTGTGCTCCTGGATCTTGGCTTCGGCGGTGAGCGTCAGGAAGCCGGAGCCGAACAGCGGCAGGCCCTGCCAGCCGGTGATGGTGGTCGTGCCGCCATCGTTGCGATGCTTGTCCGGTTGCAGCACCAGGCCGGGGATCGGCGTGGGGCTGGGCCGGGTCTTCACGTCGGTGTCGTACTGGCCGTAGGTGACGGAGGCGTAGCCGCCGGCGCTGGCTTCGCGTAGGCGCAGGTTGATCACCCCGGCGATGGCGTCGGAGCCGTACTGCGCCGAGGCGCCGTCACGCAGGACTTCCACCGAACTGATGGCGGCCGAGGGGATGGTGTTGAGGTCGACGGCGCCGGAGCCGTAACCCACCGAGCCGTTCAGATTGACCAGCGCGGCGGCGTGCGCCCGCTTGGAATTGATCAGCACCAGGGTCTGGTCCGGCGCCAGGCCTCGGAGCGTCGCGGGACGTACGGTGTCGGTGCCGTCGGTGACCGCCGGACGCGTGAAGTTGAGCGACGGCAGGGCGAAGGACAGCGCCTGGGCCAGTTCCGTCGAGCCGTTGCGGGCGAGCTGCGTGGGGCTGACCACGTCCACGGGGGCGATGGTTTCCAGCCTTGTGCGCGGCTCGGCGCGCGAGCCGGTGACGACAAGTTCCTCGACGCTTTCGGACGCGGCCTCAGCGGCGGCGTCGGTGAGCGTGGCGAGGCGAGGCTGCGCCAGAACGCTGGACGCAAAGAGGGTCGACGCCGCGGAGGCGGCGAACAGCAAGAGACGGGATGTCATGGAATTCCTCTGGACGGCGCGCCGCACTTAATGCGACCGCCCGGTTACCCAACCAGACGATAGCTAGTGAGTTTTGCGCCGGAGTTGAATGGCAATTCCGCCACATCTGCGGCTCAAAGAGCTTGAAATTCCAAAACAATGTTCAGAATCGACCCCGCACGGGGGCGATATGTTGATCAAATCGATCAACCTAAAGCAGAGGGCGCGGGGGTTGCCCCGCGCGCAGCGTGAAGCGACTGAATCGAGTCGGAGAGGCTATGGCGCGCTGCGGAGGTAGGGCAGCATGCCGACCTGATCAGGCGGGCATGCAAAAGGCGCGGGAGTGGGCTCCCGCGCCTTCGCATAGTTCAGCCGTGACGCCTGAGATCAGGCGGCGGTGTAGTCGCCTTCGTGGGAGCCGGCGCCGCCCTCGAGCAGATCGGCTTGCGCCTGCTCGTCAGCGATGCGGTCTTCCTCGAACTGGCTGTCGATCACGTTCTCGCCGCGCGCCTGACGCTCGGCCTCGTCCGCGGAGCGGGCGATGTTGAGCGTGATGGTCACGGTGACTTCGGCGTGCAGGCGGATCTTCACCTCGTGCAGGCCGAGCGTCTTGATCGGCTTGTCGAGGGAGACCATGGACCGGTCGACCTTGGTGCCGCCAGCTTCGTTGACCGCGTCGGCCACGTCGCGGCCGGCCACGGAGCCGTAGAGCTGGCCGCTTTCGCCGGCCTGGCGGATCAGGATGTAGGAGGTCCCGTCCAGCTTCTCACCGGCGCCGCCGGCAGCTTCCTTGGCCTTGGCGTTGCGCGCCTCGATCTCAGCCCGCTGGCCTTCGAAGACCTTCAGGTTGGCGGCGTTGGCGCGCAGCGCCTTGGAGCGCGGCAGGAGGAAGTTGCGGGCATAGCCGTCCTTGACGTTGACCACGTCGCCGAGGCCGCCCTTGCCTTCCACACGTTCGAGCAGAATGACTTTCATGTGCCTGGCTCCCTTACTTCACGACGTAGGGGAGGAGGGCCAGGAAGCGGGCGCGCTTGATGGCCTTGGCCAGTTCGCGTTGCTTCTTGGCCGACACCGCGGTGATGCGCGAGGGCACGATCTTGCCGCGCTCGGAGACGTAGCGCTGCAGGAGCTTCACGTCCTTGTAGTCGATCTTCGGCGCGTTGGCGCCGGAGAACGGGCACACCTTGCGGCGGCGGAAGAACGGGCGGCGGGCGCCACCGGCGCCGCCGGCGGGGGGCGCAGTGTCCTGCGCGTCGATGGTGGTTTCGTCGGTCATCAGAAGGCTCCTTCCTTGGCCGGGAAGTCATCGCGGCGTTCGCGGTCGCGATCGCGGCGGGCGAGGATCGGGGAGAGCTCCAGCTCGAGCTCGTCGACGCGCACCGTCAGGTGACGCAGCACGTCTTCGTTGAGCGACAGCTGGCGTTCCATCTCCTTCACCGCCTCGGCGGGGGCGTCGATGGCCAGCAGGGAGTAGTGACCCTTGCGGTTCTTCTTGATCCGGTAGGTCAGGTTGCGAAGACCCCAGTACTCGATCTTGGCGACGGAACCCCCGCCGGCCTCGATCAGAGCTTTCATGGTGTCGTTGAGGGCTTCAGCCTGTTGCGGCGAGATATCCTGCCGCGAAATGACGACGTGCTCGTAGAGCGCCATAGTTTCCTTCTTCCGTTGGGAGGGCGGCGCGCCTGGCGGCGGAAGTTCGGCCAGGAACGATGGATCTCTTGGCGGCGGCGCGGGTGGTTCCCGAACCCTTTGGTGTTCCGCTGAGAGACCGCTCTCCGTGAAGAGGCGCGCTGATAGGGGAAAAACGGCCCGGAGGCAAGGGTTTGGGCCTGGGGGTGAGGGACGCGTCGCGCTTCCTCGATGGGGCTTGACGAGTTCCATCAATTCTATAATCGTGGAAGTATGGAATCAAATACCGCTATCAAGCGCCTTTCCGCCCTGGCCCAGGAGTCCCGCCTCGCGGTCTTCCGCTTTCTCGTGAAGGCCGGTCGCGAGGGTGTGGCGGCCGGGGAGATCGCCCGCCTGCTGGAGATCACGCCCAACACGTTGTCGGCCCAGCTCAGTATCCTGGCGAACGCGGACCTGGTCTCGAGCCGGCGCGATGGCCGCTCGATCATCTACGCCGCCAACTACGACGGGATGAGCGACCTGCTCGTCTATCTGATGGAAGACTGCTGCCAGGGGCATCCCGAAGTCTGCGCGCCGCTGGGCGCCGCCGCGAGCCGCGCCGCCTGCTGCGACCAACCCCAAGGAGCCCTCTCATGAAGCGTCTTCACGTCCACGTCGCCGTGGAGGATCTCGGCAAGTCCATCGGCTTCTATTCGACGCTGTTCGGCGCCGAGCCGTCGGTCCTCAAGGACGACTACGCCAAGTGGATGCTCGATGATCCGCGGGTGAACTTCGCCATCTCGGACCGGGCGCGGGTTCCCGGCGTCGACCACCTGGGCATCCAGGTGGAGAGCGGCGATGAGCTGAGCGAGCTCGCCGGGCGCCTGAAGGCCGCGGGCGAGGTGACGCGCGACCAGGAGGCCACGACCTGCTGCTACGCCAAGTCCGACAAGGCCTGGGTCAACGATCCTAACGGCGTGCGCTGGGAGACCTTCCACACCTTCGGCGAGGCGGTTTCCTACGGTGAGGACGAGCCCGATGTGGCGCTCGCGGCGCCGAAGTCGGCCTGCTGCGCGCCGGCCGAAGCCGCGCCCAAGACCACGAGCGCCTGCTGCTAGGGGGCACGCCAATGTCGCATCAGCCCTATGAGGTCCTCTTCCTCTGCACCGGCAATTCCGCGCGCTCGATCCTGGCCGAGAGTATTCTCAACCGGACCGGCGCGGGACGGTTCAAGGCCTATTCGGCGGGCTCCATGCCGACCGGCAAGGTCAATCCGTTCGCGATCCAGCTGCTCGAAAGCCTGCGCTATCCCACCGACGGCCTGCGCTCGAAGAGCTGGGATGAGTTCGCCGCGCCCGGCGCGCCGGAGTTCGATTTCATCATCACGGTCTGCGACAACGCGGCGGGGGAAGTCTGCCCCATCTGGCCGGGCAAACCGATGCGCGCGCACTGGGGCATTCCTGACCCGGCGGCCGTCACGGGATCGGACACCGAGATCGCGCTCGCCTTCGCCGACGCCTACCGGATGCTCAGCAATCGCGTGAACCTGCTCGTCAGCCTGCCCATGGAGAAGCTCGATCGGCTGTCGCTGAAGCGCCGCCTGGACGACATCGGCCAGACCGACGACGCGCCGCAGCCCGCATGAGCGAGGCGAGCCTGGAGCCACCGCTGCAACCGTTCGACCTCGCCCGGCGCCTGACCGCCGAGGCGCTCGGCACGGCCCTGCTGCTGGCCATCGTCATCGGCTCGGGGATCATGGGCGAGCGCCTGGCGGGCGGGAACGACGCGCTGGCGCTACTGGGCAACACGCTGGCGACCGGCGCGGGCCTCGTGGTGCTGATCACCATCTTCGGGCCCCTGTCCGGCGCGCACTTCAACCCGGCGGTCACGCTGGTCTTCGCGTTGCGGCGAGAGATCGGCTGGCGCACGGCGCTAGCCTATGTCGCCGTGCAGGTGTTGGGCGCGATGCTCGGCGTGTTCGCGGCGCATGCGATGTTCGCCGAGCCCATCCTGCAGATCTCGACGAAGCTGCGGGACGGGCCGGCCCAGGCGTTCTCCGAGGCCGTGGCGACCTTCGGCCTGATCGCCGCGATCCTGGGCGCCATCCGGTTCCGGCCCGAGAGCACGCCGATGATCGTCGGGCTCTACATCACCTCGGCCTACTGGTTCACCGCCTCGACCTCCTTCGCCAACCCGGCGGTGACCATCGCGCGCGCGCTCAGCAACACCTTCGCCGGCATCGCGCCGGGCTCCGCCCCGGCGTTCATCGTGGCGCAGCTGATCGGCGCGGCGGTGGCGGCGGCGCTTTTCAGCTGGCTCCTACGTGCGAGACTGCGGACATGAGCCCTACGCGAATCGAGATGACCCCGCGGCCGGCGCGCCTGGCGGACGCCGCCGCGATCACCGCGATCTACAACCAGGGCATCGAGGACCGCATCGCGACCTTCGAGACCGAGCCGCGGGAGGTGTTGGTCATCGAGGCCTGGTTCGAGCACGCCAAGGCCTTCGTCTCGGTGGAGGCCGGCGGGGAGGTGGTCGCCTACGCCGTGGCGCACCCCTACGCCGACCGCTGCTGCTACGCCGGCATCGGCGAGTTCTCGGTCTATGTGGAGCGGCGCTGGCGCGGCAAGGGCGCGGGGGCCGTGGCCATGGCGGCGCTGATCGACGCGTCCCGGACGGCGGGTCTCTGGAAGCTGATGTCGCGGGTCTTTCCGCAGAACCGCGCCAGCCTGGGCCTGATGGCGCGCTCGGGGTTCAAGGAGATCGGGGTCCACGAGAAGCACGGCAAGCTGGAAGGCGTCTGGATGGACACGGTGATCGTCGAGCGCCTGATCCCTGAGAACATCGACTGATGGGCGCGCTGAACGTCGCCTGCATCTGCGGCCAGGTCCGCGTCGAGGCCGCCAGGCGCCCGGAGTTCCTCCACGCGTGCAACTGTACCCTCTGCCGCAAGTCCGGCGCGTGGTGGGGCTATTTCCATCCCGACGAGGTGACGGTCGAGGGCGCGACGAAGGGGTTCGTGCGGGCCGATAAGGACGCCCCGGGCTCGGAGATCCGCTTCTGCGAGACCTGCGGGGCGACGACGCACTTCGTGCTGACGCCGGCGTCGGTGGCGAAGTTCGGCAATGTGCAGATGGGCGTGAACCTGCGCCTGGCCGAGGAGGCGGATCTGGCCGGGATCGAGCTGCGCTATCCCGACGGCGCCGGCTGGGCTGGCGAGGGCGCGTTCGGCTACGTGCGGGCGGCCCGGGTGTTGGGCGAGAGCTGAGGCGGCCTCACCAGCAGCTATAGCCGCCGTCGGCCAGGACGATGGCGCCGGTCATCAGGCTGGCGGCGTCGGAGGCCAGGAAAGCGGCGACGGCGGCCACTTCCTCCGGCTCGCCCAGGCGGCCCATGGGCGTACCATCGATCCAGCGGCGGTACATCTCGCTGGTCTGGTCGGCGAAGGCGTTGAGCGGCGTGCGGATGTAGGTCGGCGCCACGGCGTTGACGCGGACGCCACGCGAGGCCCACTCCGCGGCCAGAGACTTGGTGAGCTGGTGCAGGGCGGCCTTGGAGGCGTTGTAATAGCTCTGCGGCTGGGGGCGGTTGACGATGAAGCCGCTCATGGAGCCGATGTTGACGATGGCGCCGGCGCCCTGGGCCAGCATGTGGCGGCCGAAGGCGCGTGAGCACCAGAAGGCGCCGTTGAGGTTCACGTCGATGACGTTCAGCCAGTGCTCGTCGGCCACGTCCTCGGCGGCGGTCTCGCTGCGCGCGATGCCGGCGTTGTTGACCAGGATGTCGATGCGGCCGGCCCGGGCGGCGAGGTCGTCGGCGACCTCGGTGACCCGGGCGGAGTCGGTGACGTCCATGACCACGCCGTCCACCGCGTGGCCCTTGGCGGCCATCTGCTCGCGGGCGGCGTCGAGGGCGGCGTCGGTGAGGTCGGCCATCGTCACCAGTGCGCCGGCCTCGGCCATCGCCTCGACGACGGCCAGGCCGATGCCGCTCGCGCCGCCGGTGACCAGGGCGACGCGGTCGGTGAGCTTCAGCCGGTCAAGGTACATGCGCTTGGAAGCGACCTACTTCTTCATCGCCTGGACGGCGCCCAGGGTCTCCTTGACGTGATCGTTGGGGTTCAGGTTCGAGTAGACGTGCACGATGTCGCCGTTCTGGGCGATCACGTAGGAGGCGCGGCTCGACCAGTCGGGCTTGGCGCCCAGGATCGAGTCGTACTGCTTGGCGATCTTGGCGCCGGGGTCGGCGGCCACCGGGAACTTGCCGCCGCAGTGCTCGGTCTCCTTGGAGAAGTCGGCGAGCTGGTCGACGTTGCCGGCGGTGACCCCGATCACCGTGGCGTGGGCGGCCTTGAACTGGTCGATGGCGTCGGAGAACAGGTGCGCCTCGATGTTGCAGCCGGCGGTGTGGGCGGCGGGGAAGAAGTAGACCACCACCGGGCCCTTCTTGAGCGCATCGGCGAGCTTGTAGGTGAAGGGCTGGCCGGCGAGGTAGGCTGGCGCGGTGAAGTCGGGCGCCTTGGCGCCGGCCTTGAGCTCGGCGAAGGCCGGCGCGGCCAGGGCGACAGCGCCGATGGCGCCGGCGACAGTCAGGGCGATGAGGGTCTTCATGGGGGCGGTCTCCGCTCTGAAATTGGCTTCAGATTCCGGGAATCCCTACACCCGTGATTGGGGGTTGTCTCGGGCTCGTCAGTTGTAAGCGACGGTGACCGTAAAGGCGCCGGTGTAATCGCCCGTGGGGGTGGTCGATGTGATGGGCGCGGAGCCGCCGACGCCGAAGGCGTAGCTGCCCGCCGAGCCGAGAACGGAGCTCAGGACCGGCGCGCCGGCGACGGTGCTGGTGGTGGTGACGGTGATCGCCGCGGGGCCGTTCATGACGAAGGTGGCGGGGACCGTGACGGTGATCGCCTGGCCGCCCTCGCCGGTGACGCTGAAGCCGGCGGCGCCGGGGCTGGGCGAAGGCATGCCGGCCACGCCGCCGGCGGTGGCGCGCGCGCCGGTCGCCGGATCGATGGTCACCGAGCCGGATCCGGTGGCGGGCTTGGTGACCGCGCCGAACACCAGGTCGGAGGTCTTGGTCATGGCGATCGAGCGGATCACCTTGGCGGTGAAACGGCCCACGTCGCCGGTGGTCGGCGCGGCGGGCGTCTCGGCGGCCCAGGCGAAGAAGTCGGACTCGGCGGCCCCGGTGGCGAGGCCCGAGTCGTCGCCGCCGACGGTGAAGTCCGCGCCGACGAAGAAGGTCTTGGACGCATTGGCCCCGATGGCCGAGATGGTGAAGGTTCCCGTCGCCGGGTTGCCCGGGCTGCCGGCCAGGGTCGCGGTGCCCATGGCGAAGAACAGGCGGCTCAGCGCCCGCGCACGGCCGCTGCCCGTGCCCACCGGCCCGATCTTGACGTTGACGGTCTTGATGCAGTCGACGCCGGCCGTGCCCGCGCAATGGATGGTGACCTGGGCTCGGCCGGTGGCCGGCCCGACCCGGGTCGCGGTTCCCGAGACGGTGGTGATGGCCCCGGTGTTGGGATCGGCGCGGAAGATGGTGTCGCCGCTGGCCGGGGAGGTGATGGTCCCCAGGTCGACGTTGGCGGTCACGGTGACGGTGTAGACCGAGGCGGCCCACGCGCCGCTCGCCAGGGCGGCCGCGGTCAGCGTCGCCAGGGCCGCGAGCGCCGGGCGCCTGAGAGGTCTCAACTTGATCATCTAGGACGCGTACGCCTCACCCGAAACACGCCGGCACCCTAGCCGTTCGCAGCGCCCACGCCCAGCAACCCAGCCCTGCGTCCGCTAGGGCGCGGGCGCGGCCGGGCGGGGCTCGAACTCCACCTCCGCGGCGACGTCGGGCGTGATCGTGCCGTCCGGCCTCACCGTGACGCTGACCGGGGCGGTGAGCCGCATCTTCAGGCGCTGCGCCTGATCGGCGTCGAGCTGCAGGACGTAGGACCCGGCGGGCAGGTCCTGGAAGTTCACCGAGCCGTCGAACTCGGTGACGCCCTCGACGGCCACGCCCTTGGCGTCGACCAGGCGCAGGCGGGTGGCCGACAGGCCGACGAGCTGGCCGTCGGGGCGGCGCAGCTTGAGGCTCACCATCACCTCGCCGGTGGGGCGCATGGGGTACTCGATCTCCACCACGCCGCCGGGGCGGGGCGTGAACTCGACGATGGTCGGCGGGGTCTTGACGGCGGGGTTGTCGATTTCGCTGAGGCCGACCAGCAGGCGCGCGGTGGGCGCGGTCCCGAAGCCGGAGAGGTAGGCCCGGCCGCTGGCGTCGGTGCGGACCTTCTGCTCGCCGCCCTCCAGGGTGACGTTGGCTACCGCGCGCTCGCCCGGCTCGTAGCGGCCGTCGCCGTTGTCGTCGATGAAGGCGTGGAAGCTCACCGAGCCGCCGGAGCCGGGGCCGGAGCGGGTCAGCTCGTAGCCATGCGCCTGGGGATTATAGCCGACGCCGAAGTTGAGCTGGGCGCCCAGCCGCCAGCTGTTGTCGGCTGTGTCGTACTGGCCGGTGAGAGCGAGGTCGCCGAACCTGGTCTTGGTCGTGGAGCCGGCGATCAGCTCCAGGCCTTTCGGCGCATCGAACCGCTGGGTGGCGGCGAGGCGCAGCGACCACACGTTGCTGATCGCCCGGTCGGCCGTGACGGTGATGTCGGTGATCCGCGCGTCGGGGACGATGTCGTAGTTCACCGCGCCGCGCACCTGCCACTGGTAGTTCCGGAAGGTGGTGGCCGAGAGGAAGCCGCGCAGCTGCTCGCTGAGCGCGCCGGCGGGCGAGGTGCGGCGGTCGTACTCCAGGCCGTTGGAGTAGAGCACGCCGGCCAGGGAGGCGGAGCCGCGGAGCTGGCCGATCCAGGCGCCGCCGCCGTCGGCGTAGACGTCGCGCAGCACCCGCGCCGAGAGCGGGATCACCCGGCCGGCGAAGGCGACGTTGTCGTCGACGGTGAGCTCGGTGCGGCGCGTCAGCGGCCGGTCGAGGTCGGCCTCGGCGTTGTTCTCGTCCAGCAGGCCGCCGTGATACTCGGCGTGGCGCAGTACGGTGTTGGCGCCCAGCACCCGGCCGGCCACCGCTACCGAGGCGCCGCCGCCGCCCTGGTCGTCGCCCGCCACATCCAGACTCGTCGCGAAGCCGGCGATGGAGGAGCGCAGGCCGGCCGTCGCCAGTTGGCGCTCGACGCCCAGGTGGTCGGAGTAGAGCGCCCCGCCGGCGGCCAATGTCAGGTAGGAGGTCAGGCCGTAGTTGAGGTTGGCCACGACGCGGGGCCGACCCAGGCTGCGGTCGACGGTGACGGGATCGAACTCGCGCAGGCGGAACAGGGGCTCGTCCTGGTCGGCGGCGCCGAACTCCAGGGTCGCCTGGCCTTTGCGCAGCAGGCCGCCCGAGGCGTTGATGATCCGCGTCTCCTCGTTGCGCTGGCCGCGTGGGCCGTAGGTGACGATGCGGATGACGTTGACGCCCTGGGTCAGCGGCACCGCCAGGAACTCGTACTGGCCGCGGTCGGCCACCGACTGGGTCCCCTGCAGGACGTCGTTGACGTAGAGCTCCACGTCCGTGCCCAGCGGCAGCTCGCCGCGCAGGTCGATGCGGTTAAAGACGTTGGTCTGGTCGAGCGGCGTGTTCGACATGGAAAAGCCGCGCCCGCCCAGGCTGCGCGGGCCGAGCGCCAGGCCCGGTGTGAAGACGTCGCCGAGGTCCACCTGGCGGGCGTGCAGCGGACCCAGCAGGTCGCCGTCCAGGGAGCGCTTCTCCAGCAGGACCCGGGCGGTGGTGGCGCGGCCGGTGTCGTCGGAGCCGACATAGGCCTGCAGGCCCGCATAGAGGAGGTCGCCGCCGGCGCGGATGTCGTAGCGGGTGGGATAGCGCGGCCGGTCGGCCTGAGCGCCCAGGCCCAGGGCCACGTCGAAGGACGGCGGCGAGATCAGCCGGTAGGGCTCTTCGGCGCGCGTCACCGGGAGGCCCGTGGGGTTGGGCCCGGTCTGGCGCAGGCGCGCCAGGCGCTGCAGGCGGCCCTGGATCGGCAGCAGCTCGGTGGCGGTCAGGCGCATGGAGAGCGCGCTGGCGTCGATGGCGAAGCGCAGCGGCAGCAGCCTGGCCAGCAGCGAGGCGCGCACGAAGATGTCGGTGGGCGTGACGGCCACGTCGTCGGCGGCCAGCGGGACGTCCACCGGGCCGATGCGGGCGGTGTGCGTCGGCAGGTCGATGATCAGGGCGCGGCGCGCCTCGCCCAGCCGGCCGGTGACGCGCCCCTGAGTAGGCGCCACGTCGATGTCGAGCTCCAGCAGGCGGCTGAGCTCGCCCACCGGCAGCAGGGGATCGGCCGGATCGCCATAGGCCCCGAGGCCCTCGGTGAGCGTCAGGTCGTCGAGCTGAACCAGCAGCAGGAGCAGGGTGGCCGGATCAGGCGCCGTGAAGGCCTGGGCTGATGTGGTCGTCCGACGCGGTCGCGGGACGGCGTCGCTGAGCAGCATGGCGCCCATCGGGTCGGTGGGGCTGGGCGGCGATGGGGGCGGCGAGACTTGCCGGACCGGCTCGGCCGCGGCAGGGCGCACGTCCTCGGCCAGGGTCAGCCGGACGCCTGCGCTCCCCAAAGCGTGCAGGGTCGGGGGCGCGTGCGGGGTCAGCAGCCAGTCGCCGACGGCGGCCTTGCGCAGGCGCAGCGGCGGCGGTTGGGCGGGGCCCAGCATCAGGTCCGCCAGGGTGACGCCGATCCGCTCCTGGTCGCGCGCCTGCGCCCGTCCCTCGCCCGCGACGAGGAACATTGAGGCCGCCGTCGCGAAGAGGGCGGCCCGCTTAGAGGGTGATCTTCGCAAGGAGCTTTCCCGGCGATGTGTCGTCGTCGGTGAAGGTCACCTCGAAATGCTCGCCGGGCTCGGGGGCGCGGTTGAGCGGGATGCGGATCGTGCGGCGCTCAATCTCGGTATAGACGCCGACGCCGCGGGCGAGGCCGATCGCCGGGCTCTTGGGCTGGCCGGCGGCCTTGACCTCGATGTTGCCGAACAGGGAGTTGGCGCCCAGGCGGACCAGGTCGAGGGTCAGCACCGGGCTGAGCGGGCCCTTGGCGTCGCCGATGTGAAGCAGTTCCACATGGGCGTTCTCGACGCCGGCGCGAATGTCGGGGTCGTTCAGGCGCACGATGGCCGGGACGCTGAGGCCCAGCAGCGCGTTGATCTGGAAGCGGAGCTGCCCGGTGGCGCTGTTGGCGGCGGCCGCGGCCTCGGCGGTGGTGCCGCTGTCGCGCGGGGGCAGGGCGGAGATGGTCAAGTGGCTGCGCACCTCGACGACCGACGGGTCTTCCGGCGCGGCGGCGACCCGCAGGCGAATGGTCTGGCCCTGGCCAGGGTTGAGGGTCACGCGGCGCGGCGAGACCTGCAGCACGTTCTGGGCGGAGCGGACGCGGTCGGCCACGGCCTTGGTGTCGGGATTGGCCAGCGCATCGGCCAGCGGCAGGATCTGGCCGTCCGGCAGCATCACCCGATCGACCAAGGTGATGTCGAAGGCGCCGGGCGCATTGCCCTGGTTGAAGATGTAGATCGTGCCGGAGCGGTGGCTGCGGTCGAAGGTCACCCGCTTGGGCGAGATGTTGAGGTTGGCGCCCGTGGCGGTGGTCGCCGGCGTGGACGGCGGCGGGGCCGCGGGCTGGGCCGGCAGGGCGCCCGGAACGGCCAGCAGCGCGGCGGCGAGGAGGACAGCCGAGGCTTTCATGGGCAGACTCATGATCGAGGCCCGGCGGTTTGTCGCGCGGAGTCGCCTAAGAGCAGGCGACTCGCAGGGTGGCGGATCAGAGTTAACGGCTGCGGAACGGACATCGGCAGCCCGTCGTCGATCGTGGCGTCTGGATCCCCGCTTGCGCGGGGATGAGTCGGCGCTGCGCGCTCGCTCAGTTGTAGTTGACGGTGACGCTCAGCGTACCCGTGTAGTTCTGGGCGGGCGTCGACGAGGTCATGTCGAACTGGCCGCCGAACCGGATTTCCTGAATGCCCGCGGCCGGGATCACGCCGGGCGCGCCCGCGCTGGTGGCGGGCAGGCTGGCGCCGATGTTGGTCAGGCCGGTCTGGGTGAAGGTCAGGCCCTGAGTGGTGGAGTAGGTGGTGCCGGCCGGGGCGCTGACGTTGAACTTCGCCGAGCTGGTGGTCGACGCGATCATCGAGCCGTTGCCGCCGCCGGAGAGGGTGACGGTGTTGTTGACGTCGAGGATGACGGTGTTGGTGTTGGCGTTGGACGGGCGCACCACCTGACCGAACACCAGGTCCTGGGTCTTGGTGAGCGTGATCGGGGACAGGATCGTGACGCTGGCCGGGGCCGTAGCGGAGACGCTGCCCGCGGCGAAGGCCGCCGTGGCGAGGGTGGAGAGCACGAGCGCGGACCCGGCCGCGATCAGAGCGTTGCGAATGGTCATGGAAATCCCCCGTACAAGCGACGACCGACTTGGGACGATGGCCGGGAGAGCCCTAGGCGAATCCCGCCACGATCTTAGTCCGCTATTAATCTTGTCGATTAGGGGTGCGCTAACCAAACGTCAAGCTGAAGCATAAGCGCTGCAGTTGAGTGCGCTAACCTTCCAATGCATTAGAAATCCATAGGAATTTCCGCTCAACTCTAAGTTCAGCGGGTGGCAATAACCTGATCCATGGGCGAGTCGCCTGATAGGGGAATAGCTCAGTATTCATGTGATGAGTCTGAGGCGCCCTGGAGTCTGGCGTCGGCTCGGCGCGCCGGGCGCTGGTCTTGCGCATGGTAGGCCGGCGGGCTGATGAATCTGGCCCGCGTTCGCCGAACCCGGGGTCTGCGTCGGTCACCGGAGGGCAGGCGCGACAATCTGCCCGGCCCAGCTTGACCGTGCTGCGGCGTCAGGACGCGGGGTCGACCAGGATCTTCACATGCGCCTCGGGGTCGCCCAGGTCGGTGAAGGCCTTAGCCACGCCGTCCAGCCCCACCTTACCGGTGACCAGGCCGGAGACGTCGATGCGGCCCTCGGCGATGTTCCCGAGCGTCGCGGCGAACTCCTCGGGCGAGTAGCCGAACACGAAGGTCAGCTCGATCTCCTTGGTGATGGCGATCGAGGGCTCGATGCGGTCGGTCTCCATGCAGACCCCGGCGACGACGATCTGGGCGCCGGCGGGGGCGGCCTCGATCAGCGCCTGGACGACGCCCGGCGCGCCGACGCACTCGAAGACGATCGGGCGGCCGAAGGATTTGCCCATCATCCGCATCATCTGCTGGGCGCCGCGGGCCTTGGGGACGCCGAGCGCCTCCCAGCGGTCGTGCGGCGACTCCTTGGCCGGGTCGATGATGATGTCCGCACCGAGCTTCTCGGCGGCGGCGCGGCGCCGGGGTGAGAAGTCGGCGGCGATGACCGGGCCGTGGCCGGCGGCCTTCAGCGCGGCGATCACCGCCAGGCCCACCGGGCCGCAGCCGACCACCAGGGCGACGGAATCGGCGTCCATCCGGGCCTTGGCGACGGCGTGCAGGCCGACCGCGAAGGGCTCGGTGAGTGCGGCCTGGTCGGTGGGAAGGCCGTTGGGCACCGCCAGGATCAGAGCCTCGGACAGCAGCATGCGCTCGGCGAAGCCGCCGGGCAGGCGGTTGGAGAACCCCAGCGCCTCCATGCCGCCGTCGGTGAGGGTGACCGGCACGCTGACCACGCGCGTTCCGGCTTTGAGGGCCTTCGACGAGCCGGGGCCATGGTCGAGGATTTCGGCGCAGAACTCGTGGCCAAAGACGGTGTCCGCGGTGGGGTCGAAGCCGCTGTCCGGCGCGCCCGCGCGGCGCGACAAGTCGATCATGTGCTCCATGTGATGTAGCGCGTGCAGGTCGGAGCCGCAGATGCCGCAGGCGAGCGTGCGGACCAGCACCTGGCCGGCGCCTGGCGTCAGCTCCTCGATTTCGTCGCAGACCAGCTGCTTGTCGCGCCGAACCACCGCCCGCATGGCCGTCTCCCGAAACTGCCCCGCCTTGCCGCGGGTTGCCTTATTCCGTAACGCTCGCGCCGCAGATTCCTAGACTCCGGAGCGCTAAATGAGCCTCGCCTTCCTCTTTCCCGGCCAGGGCAGCCAGGCTGTCGGCATGGGCGCTGACCTCGCCGAGGCCTTCGCGTCGGCGCGGGAAGTGTTCCAGGAAGTGGACGATGCCCTCGGGCAAAAACTGTCGAAGCTGATGCGCGAGGGGCCGGAAGACCAGCTCACCCTGACCGAGAACGCCCAGCCGGCGCTGATGGCCGTCAGCGTGGCGGTGATGCGGGCGCTGGAGAAGGAGTTCGGGGTCGGGGTGGAGAAGGCCGCCTTCGTGGCCGGCCACAGCCTCGGCGAATATTCGGCCCTGGCGGCGGCGGGCGCGATCAGCCTGGCGGACACCGCGCGCCTGCTGAAGCTGCGCGGCCAGGCCATGCAGCGGGCCGTGCCGGTGGGCGAGGGGGCCATGGCTTCGCTGATCGGGCCGAAGAGCAATGTGGCGCTGGCTGAGGAAGCCGCGGCGGCCGGCTCGGCTGCGGGCGTCTGCGTCGTCGCCAACGACAACAACGAGGGCAATGTGGTGATCTCCGGGGCCAAGGCCGCGGTGGACCTGGCCATCGAGAAGGCCAAGGAGCTGGGCGCGCGGGCGATCCTGTTGAACGTCTCGGCGCCTTTCCATTGCCCGCTGATGCAGCCGGCCGCCGACGAGATGGCGGCGGCCCTGGCCGAGGCCACCATCCTGGCGCCGCGCGCGCCGCTGGTGGCCAACGTGACGGCCCAGCCGACCCTCGATCCCGAGGCGATCCGCCGGATGCTGGTGGAGCAGGTGACCGGGCGGGTGCGCTGGCGTGAGAGCATGCTGTGGCTGGCGGGGACGGGCGGGGTGACCCGCTTCGCCGAGGCCGGCGCCGGCAAGGTGCTGAGCGGCATGGCCAAGCGAATCGCTCCCGACGCCGAGGCGACGCCGCTCAATGCGCCCGCCGATCTCGAAGCCTTCGCCAAGAGCCTGTGAGAGCCATGATGTTCGACCTGACCGGCAAGACCGCCCTCGTCACCGGCGCCACGGGCGGCATCGGGGCGGAGATCGCCAAGGCGCTGCACGCCCAGGGGGCGCACGTGGTGCTGTCGGGCACCCGCGAGGCGGTGCTGAAGGAGAAGGCCGCGGAGCTGGGCGAGCGGGTTTCGGTCGTCGCGGCCAACCTCGCGGATTCGGCGGCCGTGGACGGACTGATCGAGGCGGCCGAGACCGCGGCCGGCGCGCCGCTGGACATCGTGGTGGCCAATGCGGGGATCACCAAGGACGGCCTTCTGATGCGCATGAAGGACGACGACTGGGCCGAGGTGCTGAAGGTCAACCTGGAGAGCTACTTCCGGCTCAGCCGCGCGGCCATGCGCGGCATGATGAAGCGCCGCCACGGCCGGATCATCGGCATTACCTCGGTGGTGGGCGTGATGGGCAACCCGGGCCAGGCCAACTACGCCGCCTCGAAAGCGGGAATGATCGGCTTTTCCAAGGCCTTGGCGCAGGAGGTTGCGACGCGGGGCATCACCGTCAACTGCGTGGCGCCGGGGTTCATCGAAAGCCCGATGACCGATGCGCTGAACGAGGCCCAGAAGGCGCAGATCCTGGGGACCATCCCCACGGGCCGCCTGGGTGCGGGCGCCGACGTGGCGGCGGCCTGCGTGTTCCTGGCCAGCGACGAAGCGGCCTATGTGACCGGCCAGACCCTGCACGTGAACGGCGGGATGGCGATGATCTAGACTCCGCGTCCATATGGATGGCGCGAAGGCCTCGCCTTCCCATATGGGAACATGCTAACGCGCCGGGGACTTTCGGTGAGCCAGACCGTTGTAGTTGACTTCGCGGCCCGGCTCGCCGATGCAAAGCCTGAACTTAGAGGGACCTACCTAATGTCCGACGTCCTAGAACGCGTCCGCAAGATCGTCATCGAACACCTGGACGCCGATCCGGAGAAGGTCACCGAGAAGGCCAGCTTCATCGACGACCTGGGCGCTGACAGCCTCGACAACGTCGAGCTGGTGATGGCTTTCGAAGAAGAATTCGACATCGAAATCCCGGACGACGCCGCCGAACACATCCAGACGGTGGGCGACGCCGTGAAATTTATCGCCGAGCGTCTCGGCGCAGCCTAAACGCCTGATTCGGCTTAAGGTTTTCAGACCGCCGGGTCGGGGTAGCGCCCCGGCCTCGGCGGTCTTCCTTTGAGGGTCGAGCCCGCATGCGTAGAGTTGTTGTCACCGGAATCGGTCTGATCACCCCGCTGGGGCAGGGGACCGAGATCACCTGGGCCAATATCCTGGCCGGCAAGTCCGGGCTGGGGAACATCACCACCTTCGACGCCAAGGACTACGGCTGCAACGTCGCGGGCGAGATCCCGCGCGTGGATGGCCGGGGCGGCGGGGCGCCGGGCCAGGCGGGGTCGTTCGATCCCGACCAGACCATGAGCCCCAAGGACCAGCGCCGCGTCGACGACTTCATCCTCTACGCCATGGCCGCCGCCGACGAGGCGGTGAAGGACGCGAACTGGACGCCGGAAGGCGAAGAGGACCGCGAGCGCACGGGCGTGATGATCGGCTCGGGCATCGGGGGCCTGGCGACCATTGAGAAGACCTCGGTGGAGCTGTTCGAGAAGGGCCCGCGCCGGGTCAGCCCGTTCTTCATCCCGTCGGCCCTGATCAACCTGGCCAGCGGCCAGGTCTCGATCCGCTATGGCTTTAAGGGGCCGAACCACTCGGTGGTGACCGCCTGCGCCACCGGGGCTCATGCGATTGGTGATGCCGCGCGTTTGATCAAATACGGCGACGCCGACGTGATGATCGCCGGCGGGGCCGAGGCGGCGATCTGCCCGGTGGGCATCGCGGGCTTCGTGGCCTGCCGCGCCATGGCCACGGCGTTCAACGACACGCCGGAAAAGGCCAGCCGCCCCTACGACAAGGACCGCGACGGCTTCATCATGGGCGAGGGCGCGGGCGTCTTCGTGCTGGAGGAGTACGAGCACGCCAAGGCGCGCGGCGCGAAGATCTACGCCGAAGTCCTGGGCTACGGCCTCTCGGGCGACGCCTACCACATCACCGCCCCGGTGGAGGACGGCGACGGCGGCTTCCGGGCCATGAAGGCGGCGCTGCGCGACAGCGGCGTGACGCCGGACCAGATCGACTACATCAACGCCCACGGCACCTCGACCATGGCCGACGGCATCGAGCTGGGCGCGGTGGAGCGGCTGCTGGGCAATTCGGCGCCGGGCAAGCCGATGTCGTCCACCAAGTCGATGACCGGCCACCTGCTGGGCGCGGCGGGCGCGATCGAATCGGCGTTCGCGATCCTGGCGATCCGCGACCAGATGCTGCCGCCCACCATCAACCTGGACAATCCGGACGTGGAGACCGTGCTGGACCTGGTGCCGCACAAGGCCAAGCCGGCGAAGATCGAGGTGGCCATGTCCAATTCGTTCGGCTTCGGCGGGACCAACGCCTCCGTGGTGTTCAAGAAGGTCTCGTGAGCCGGCGGCCCCGCTCTTCCAAGACGGGGGGCCGACGGCAGGGCGGATCGGGCCTGCTGGACACCCCGCCCAAGGGGACGCTTCCGGTCCTCATCATCCTGATCGCGATCGGCGTGGCGGCGTGGCTCTACATCGGCGCCGGTCCGGCGGCGAAACCCGTCGACGTGGTGCTGCCGAAAGGCGGCGGCGTGCGCCAGATCGCCGCCGCGCTGAGCGACGCCGGGGTGATCCGCTCCAAGACGGTGTTCTTCCTGGCCGCCAAGCTGACGCGCCAGGCGGGACGGCTGAAGGCCGGCGAGTACGAGTTCGCGGCGGGTGAGTCGGTGGCCCAGGTGCTGGGCGACCTCGCCGAGGGCAAGGTGGTGCGCCGCTTCGTGGTGGCGCCGGAGGGCTGGACCAGCGCCATGGTGGCCGACGCGGTGCGCGCCCAGCCGCTGCTGACCGGTGACGTCGAGGCGCCGCCGGAGGGTTCGATCCTGCCAGACGGCTACCAATACCAGCGCGGCGAACAGCGCGGCGCCGTACTCGCCCGGATGATGGCGGCTCGCGACAAGGCGCTGGCCGAGCTGTGGGCCGCGCGCGCCCCGGACCTGCCCCTGAAGACGCCCGAGGAGGCGGTGACCCTGGCCTCCATCGTCGAGAAGGAGACCGGTATCGCCGCCGAGCGGCCGCGGATCGCCGGTCTGTTCGAGAACCGCCTGCGCCTGGGGATGCGGCTGGAGAGCGATCCGACGGTGATCTACGGCATCTCCAAGGGCCAGCCGCTGGGCCGCGGCCTGACCATGAAGGAGCTGGTGACGGAGACGCCCTACAACACCTATCGCATGGTAGGCCTGCCGCCGACGCCGATCGCCAACCCGGGCCGCGCGGCGCTGGAGGCGGTGCTGAACCCGGCCAAGACGGATGAGCTCTACTTCGTCGCCGACGGCAGCGGCGGGCACGTGTTCGCCAAGACCCTGGCGGAGCACCACGTCAACGCCGACAAATGGCACGCGCTGGAGCGGGCGCGGGCCGCGGGGGCAGCGAAATGAGCCTGTCGGGGATGACCGGATTCGGCCGGGCGGAAGGGGCTCTGGGCGCCTGGAGCTGGGCGGTGGAGGCGCGCTCAGTGAACGGGCGCAACCTCGAGGTCCGGTTCCGCGGGCCGCCGGGGTTCGAGGGGCTGGAGCGGGCGGCGCGGGACGGGGCGCAAGCGCGGTTCCAGCGCGGCCAGCTGACGGTCGGACTGCAGGCCAAGCGCAGCGAGGGCGCGGGCGCGGTGCGGCTCAACCTGGAGCAGCTGGAGCGCTATCTGGCGGCCGGCGCGCCCTATGTCGCGGCGGGGCAGGCCACGGCGCCCAGCCTGGACGGCCTGCTCAGCCTGCGCGGCGTGATCGAGGCGGCCGACGCGGTGGAGGACCCCGACAGCCACGCCGAGCTGGAGGCGGCCATGGCGGCGTCGATCGGCGCCGCGCTGGACGGGCTGGCGGGCGCGCGGGCCGAGGAGGGCCGGGCGCTGGACGGGGTGCTGGGCGGCCTGGTCACGCAGATCGGCGAGCTCACCGCCAAGGCCTCGGCCCTGGCCAGCGGCCAGCCGGCGATCATCAAGGCGAGGTTTGAGAAGCGGCTGACCGAGCTCGCGGGCGAGGCGGCCAGCGAGGAGCGCATCCTGCAGGAGGCGGCCGCCATGGCGGTGAAGGCCGACGTGCAGGAAGAGCTGGATCGCCTGCGTGGGCACGTGGACGGCGCCAAGGCCCTGCTGGCCGAGACGGCGGCCGTGGGGCGGCGGCTGGACTTCCTGACCCAGGAGTTCATGCGCGAGGCCAACACCCTGTGCTCCAAGTCGGCGTCGGGCGCCTTGACCTCGGTGGGCCTGGACCTCAAAGCCACCATCGAGCAGTTCCGCGAGCAGGTGCAGAATGTCGAGTGAGGCCCACGCCGACGACCACGCCAAGCCGTGGGAAACCGTGCGGCGCGGCCTGCTGCTGCTGGTCTCCAGCCCCGCCGGGGCGGGCAAGACCTCGCTGTCGCGGCGGCTGGTGGCGGACTACTCCGACATGATCCTGTCGATCTCGGCGACCACGCGCGATCCCAGGCCGGGCGACCTGGAAGGGCGGGAGTACTACTTCAAGACCCGCGCCGAGTTCGAGGCGCTGATCGCGGCGGACGCCCTGCTGGAATGGGCCGAGATCAACGGCAACCTCTACGGCACGCCCAAGGCGCCGGTGGTGGCCGCCATGGAGGCCGGCAAGGACGTGCTGTTCGACATCGACTGGCAGGGCGCGCAGCAGGTGGCCAAGAACCAGCCCAACGACAGCGTGCGCGTGTTCATCCTGCCGCCGTCCTGGTCGGACCTGGCGCGGCGGCTGCACGCCCGGGCGCAGGATTCGGAAGCCGTGATCGACCAGCGCCTGGACCTCGGCAAGCGCGAGATCGCCCATTGGGCCGAGTACGACTACGTGATCGTCAACAAGGACTTCGACCGGGCCTACGCCGACCTGATCCACATCTATCGCTCGGAGCGGATGAAGCCGGGCCGCAACCCGTGGCTGCCCGACTTCGTGCAGGGCCTGGCGGAGGAGTAGCGCCTTAGGCGGCCAGCGCCCGCTGGCAGGCGGCGGCCAGGGCGTGGCGGGACAGCGGCTTGTCGACGATGGGCGCAGCGGTCTGGCCGGCCAGCATGTCGGCGTTGCCGGTGACGTAGAGGTGCGGGACCGGGCCCAGCTTCTGAGTGATCGCCGCCATGGCCTCGACGCCGGTGCCGCCGATGATCCGCACGTCGGCGGTGACCAGGTCGGGGCGGTGGGCCAGGGCGCAGCGCACAGCGTCTTCCGGGCTGTCGGCGATGTCGCAGGTCTCGAAGCCGAAGTCGTGCAGCAGGCTTTCGACCTCAAGCGCGATCAGCATCTCGTCTTCGATGATGAGGGCGTGGCGGCCGGGGGAAGCAGTCATGACGCACGGAAAGCTATTTAACTGAGGCCCTAGTGTGTCGCGCGCGACACTTAGCGCAATCTTAAATTGCTGCGACACCCTCGAAATGACCGCCCGGTGACTCGTTCGCGGAGGCGGGTCATCATGCCGGGATGGATCCCGAACCCCCGCCGGACGTCGACGCGGAATACAAGCTGGTCCATGGGCCCTGGCCGCGGTGGGCGTTGCAGATGGGGCTGGCGAAGCTGGCGCTGCGCACCGCCGGCATCGTGCTGGCGCTCTGCGCCGTGGCGATCGTCGGCGTGGTTCTGCTGGCGCGCCGCTAGCTGAACGGCAGCTCCGGCCAGCGCACGGCGCCGCGGGCGTGAGCGCGAGCGGCCATCTCGGCGATCAGGTTCTGGGCCAGCAGGTCCAGCGGCGCGCCCTCCGAATAGTCGGCGGGCCCCGCCAGATCCGCGCGGCCATCCTCGCGCAGGTCGCGCGCGGCGGTCATGCTCTTGGTGCTGGCGGGGTTGTAGACGGCCACGGCCGCGCCGCCCTGGTCGGTGACCAGGCGCATGATCGGAATGTCGGTGACGCCGTCGCCGAAGAAGGCGATGCGATCGAAGGGCACGGGCCGGGCGTCCTGGGCGATGACCTTGTTGATGCCCACCTCGTCCCATTCCTCCAGCGTCCACTTGTTGATGCGGAACAGGTACTGGGTCTTGGACGTGTAGTTCACCGCCAACGCCGGGCCGATGGCGTCGCCGGCCGCGTCGAACATGAAGGCCGAGGCGTAGATCCGCTCGAAGTGGCGCGCGATGGGCGAGCCCTCGATGATCTCGCGGTTGCCCGACGAGATGATGAAGTGGCGCAGGTCGAGGTCGAGGGCGGCGGCGCGGGCGTTCTGGCGCTCGAACCAGCCCTCGACGCCGGGGAACAGCGGCAGGTGGGCGCCGCGCTTCTTCCAGCTTTCGGCGGTCAGCTCGACGCCCTTCTCGCGGGCCTTCTCGAGCATCAGGTGCATGTAGGCCAGGATCGGGTCGCCGCGCTGGTCGCGGGCCAGCGCCTTGGTCTCGGCCCAGAAGTCCGTGAAATCCATCCCCAGCTCGTCGGGGATGAAGGCGTGCTCCTGCATGTTGCCGGGCGCCAGCGTGCCATCGAAGTCGTAGGCGAAGACCGCGCGCGGGCGTTCGGAGCTCATCGGCAAGGCTTAGCCGCCCTGTAGAGCGAAGGGAACGCGCTCAGCGCGGACGGCGCCGCGTGCGGGCCAGCAGGACAACGCCGCCCAGCGCCACGCAGCCGCCGTAGAACGCCCACTTCAGGTCGCCGTTCATGAAGCTCTTGCCGGGGAACACGTTGAACCCCTGGGCGATCCAGACGCCGCCCAGCGCGATCAGCAGGATGCCGACGACGGTGGAGGTCATGCGCATGGGCTGTCGGCTTCTCTAGCGGCCCTTGAACTCCGCCGGGCGCTTCTGGGCGAAGGCCATGATGCCTTCGCGGGCGTCCTCGGTGCGCGCCGCGTCGCCCTGGACGTAGGCCTCGGCTTCCACCTGGTCGTGCCAGGCGGCGTCCATAGAGGCCCAGATCAGGTTGCGGGTGTAGCCCAGCGACTTGGGCCCATCGGCGAGCTGCTTGGCCAGGTCCAGCGCCGTGGACATCAGGTCGGCGTCAGGGACGCAGCGGTTGATCATGCCCCATTCGAGCGCGGTCCTGGCCGGCAGCTTCTCGCCCAGCAGGGTGAGCTCCATGGCGCGGGCCTTGCCCACCAGGCGGGGCAGGAGGTAGGTCGCGCCGCCGTCCGGCACCAGGCCGATGCGGCGGAAGGCCTGCAGGAAGTAGGCGCTCTCGCCGGCGACGATCAGGTCGCAGACCAGGGCCAGCGAGGCGCCGACGCCGGCGGCCACGCCGTTGACCGCGGCGACCAGCGGCTTGGGCGACTTGCGGATCATGCTGACGAAGGGGTTGTAGACCTGCAGCAGCGACTGGTTGGGACCGCCCGGGTTCTCGGTGATCCGCCGTCCGCCGCCGGAAAGGTTGGCGCCGGAGCAGAAGCCGCGGCCCTCGCCGGTGATCACGATGGCGCGGACGTTCTCGTCGCCGATGAAGGCGGAGACGGCGGCGCGCAGGTCGTCCATGAGCTCCACGCCGGCCGCGTTCAGCGTCGCCGGATCGTTCAGCGTGACGATGCCGATGCGATCCTTGACCTCGGTCTTGACCTTCGCGGGGGCCTGAGCACCGTCCATGGGTTGTCTCCTCGTCGAGCCTTGTTGGCGCGATCTAAGGGAGTCTACCCCGGCGTCAGCCTAGCAAAAACCGCTTTAGGCGGCGGCGATGGAGGTGACGTCGGCCGCGGCGGGGGCGGCGGTGGTGCGGTTACGCCCGGCGTGCTTGGAGGCGTAGAGGGCCGCGTCGGCGCGTTCCACCAGGCTGGTGGTGCTCTCGCCCGCCAGGCGCTCGGCGTAGCCGGCGGAGACGGTGATCGCGCCCAGGTCCTCGTTGGTGGAGCGGCGCTTGAGCGAGCGGGACGAGACTTCCTCGCGGATCTCTTCCAGCACGGCCATGGCGGTGCGGCCGCTCTCGGACGGGAAGATGATGGCGAATTCCTCGCCGCCGTAGCGGGCCGCCACGCGCGGGACGGCGCCCAGACGGCCGATCACGCTGGAGACGTAGCGCAGCACCTGGTCGCCGATCTGGTGGCCCCAGGCGTCGTTGAAGCCCTTGAAGTGGTCGATGTCGATGATCGCCAGGGTGACGCCATTGCCTTCCGCCTCGGCGAGCTCGCAGAGCGCCTCCAGGCGCTCGTCGAAGGCCTTGCGGTTGGTCAGGCCGGTGAGGCCGTCGGTCATGGCGTCCTTGCGGACCTGATCGAGGTTCTCGCGCAGGCGGCTGAGCTCGGCGGTGGTCTCGGCGAGCTGGGTTTCTAGGGTGGTGTTCTCGGTGCGCACCTTCTGGGTGGCGGCGGTCAGGTCGGAGACGACCGCCTTGATCTCCTCGGCGTCGTCATTGGCGAGGCGGCCCGAGGCGATGGCCAGCTCCTGGCCGTACTCCTCTTGAGATTTCTGAGCGGTTTCAATCGCCTTGGAGACCGAGCTCAACTCCTTGGCGAGGACGTCGCCGGCCTCGAGGATGCCGCCGTTCAGCTTGGCTTCCGGCAGGTACTGGGCGGCGAGCTCCTCGCCGAGCGTCTCGGTGATCGGCTCGCCGGCGGCGATCAGGCGGTCGATCTCGACGGCCAGCGCGCTGGTGGTCTCGGTGACGTAGTGGGTCCAGAGCTGGTAGTTGCGCATGGTCGGCCACACGCGGTGCGCCTCCATGACCTCGAGGGCCTTGCGCGCTAGGTCATAGGCGGCGGGGCTGCGCAGCGCATTCTGGATGTCCGAAGACATGAGCATACTTCCCAAGCGGGCCCGCGCGGCGGCGAGCGACTGAACCTTCGGGAAGATCGTAAAGGCGAAGCCCAAACGACGCGTTAAAGGACGCGCCGTGCCGCAGGGTTAATCGTCGCTTACCGGGCGCGGCGGCTTGGACAGGAAGGCCGGCACGTCGCGGCCGAAGCCGACCACGCCGTTGTCGCCATCGTCGCGGTCACGATCGCGGCGCGGTTCGGCGCGCTCGGAACGGGGCTCGTTGCGCGGCTCATTGCGCGGGGGCCGCGCGTCGCGGCGGGGACGTTCCTCGCGTTGCGGGCGCTCGCCGCGGGGGCGTTCAGTCTCGCGGCGGGGTTCCGGCGCGGCC
>JACXTT010002283.1_pt1 | contig 30625 bp, 30 predicted proteins | sample 9270951 | NCBI WGS metagenome assembly JACXTT01 (sample SAMN15532306, study PRJNA645909) | rock metagenome | isolation source: weathered quartz diorite | place: Puerto Rico | collected 2017-06-21 | reverse complement strand
GCGCCGAACACGGCCATGACGGCGTCGCCGATGAACTTCTCGACCGTGCCGCCCTTGCGCTCGAGCTCGAGGCGGAGCCGCTCGTGGTAGGAGGAGAGGACCGCGCGCACATCCTCGGGGTCCATCCCTTCCGCGCGCGAGGTGAACCCGACGAGGTCGGCGAAGAGGATGGTGACGACCTTCCGCTCCTCCCGCCCGGCTTGGGGAGCTGCCGTCAGCGAGGTCCCGCACGCGTTGCAGAACGCCGAGTCTTCGGGGTTCTCACGCCCGCAGTTCGGACAGCGGATCACCGCCAGAGTCTAGAACCCGCGCGGGCGGAGGTATGCTGCGGCGACCTCGGGAGGGGAGCACATGCCGGCGTCGATCGGGTACCTCGTCATCGACTCAACGGACCCACAGAAGCTCGTGCCCTTCTGGTGCGGACTGTTGGATGTGCAGGTCAGTGGCGACATCGACGAAGGCCAGTTCGTCATCCTGTCCCCGACCGCGAGCGGGTTGAGGATCACCTTGCAGCGCGTCCCCGAACCCAAGCAGGGCAAGAACCGTCTCCACCTGGATCTCATCGTCGAGGACCTCGACAAGGGCGTCGCCGAGGTCGAGGCGCTCGGGGGCCGCTGGCTCGAGCCGGGCACGACTCGCGAGGTCGAAGGCTTCGCGTGGCGCGTCATGGCCGATCCCGAGGGGAACGAGTTCGACATCGCGCTGACGTCCGGCTGACGGTCGGGGGAGCGCTCTACGGCCATGGGGTTTGAGGTGACAGCCCAGGGATGATCGCGGATGCGTGAGGAGCAGGGGCTTCGGTGAGGATCGTCGGTTATCAGGAACTGACCATCGACGCCGATCCGCGCACGCTCTGGGGCATGATCTCGGATGTCACCAGGACCGCGGAGTGGAGCCCCGACGTGATCGCCAGTGTCTGGGTCGACCCTGGGCCGGCCGTCGGCGCGCGCTTTGAGAGCGTGAATCGAATGCCCCTGATCCGTCACTGGCGAAGCGGTGCCACCGTGACCGAGTGTGACCCAGGCGGACGGTTCGCGTTCGGCGTCGGAGCCAATCCCGATGACCCCAACACCACGTGGACATGGGACTTGGACCCCACGATGGGCGGAACGATCGTGAGGCTGAGCTACGAGATGTACCACGAACCCTTGATCGTGCTCATCTACTACCGGCTGACGCGGCGGGCCGATCGCGTCCACCGAAGCGTGGGGGAAACGCTGTCTCGCCTCAAGGCCGCAGCCGAAGCTCGCTGATCCGTTCCTCAGACGTGCTGCAGGACGCCGTCCAGCGGCCGCGGCACGCGGTCGAGGTCGAGGGCGTCGACGAGCAGTCGGGCGTAGCGGACTTTCCGACGTGCCACGCTTCCCATGAACCGGCGAAGCTGCTCGTCCATAGGTCGCCCGAGCCAGGCCGGCTGCTTCTGTAAGGTTCGGAACGCCGAGAGGTCGCCTTCGGCCGACAGGACCTCGAGGACCGAGTCGGCGCCGAGCGCTCGGATCAGCTCCGCTTCGAGGTCGGGCTCACAGACGAAGAAGCCCAGGCCCTCCATGCCCGCACGTGAGACCTCCGTTCCCATCCCGGCCAGCCGGAGCGCGCGGCGGACCTCGCCTTCCTCGCCCGCGTCGCACAGGCCGGCCAGTCGCAGACCCCCGCCCGCCGGCCCGTGTCGGTCGAGGAAGCGCCGGATGCCGTGCGCTCCACCCATCGGGATGATCGAGATCCCTTCCGCCTGGAGGTCGCGGCCTCGCCGACGGGCGAGCACATCGAGCGCCTGCAGGTCGCTCTGGCCTTCCACGAAGATCGCTGCTCGAAGGTCCTGGAACCCTGATCCTCCGGCGTTCATGACCTGCAGTTACGTCCTCCCGTAGGCGATGGTGAGGAAGTCCGACGAGCTGGCCCATCTGAAGCCGTCGCTTGGTCCGGTCACGAGCACCTGGGACCCGTCAGGGCTCACGGCGAGGGCATCAGGCCAGATTGCCCGGCCCGCACCGCGGTAGCGGGCAACGCTCAACTGGGCCCCAGTCGTTGCTCGGTAGGTGACGGTTGCGAAGTCATAGGGAGTGCTGCTCGAGTCGATACTCGCACCCGTGACGTACACCTTGGAGCCGTCCGGAGCGACCGCGAGATCCGTCGCGATGGAGCTGTTCAGCCCGGCGCGGTACGTCGCCACCCACCGCTGAGCGCCGGTCTTGGCGTCGAGAGCAAGGGTGACGTACCCGCGTTGATCCGAGCTCCCGACGACGAAGACCGAGGATCCGTCCGGGCGCACCCCGATGGCGCGCGGGTTTCCTCCCTCGTCCGTGTGCGAGGTCCACCGCTCGGCGCCGGTCGACGCCGAGTAGGCGACGGTCGTGATGCCGTACCCCGCCTGAGGGTCGTCCATGCTCTGTCCGGTGACGTACACGACGCCGCCGTTTGGATTGACGGCGATGCCGGCGGCGCCGTCGGCGTTCCGAGCTCTCCCGTCGTATCGCCGTACCCACATCACTGCTCCCGTTCGCGCCTGGTAGGCGACGGTCGCGTAGTCCCCATCCTGTGTTCCGGTGACACCGGTGATGCCGGTCACGAAGATCCGCGTGCCCGATGGATCGACGGCAAGGCCGGCAGCGGCGCTGGTCGAGCCGGGGTCTCCGAAGCGCTCGACCCACGCCTGGATGCCGCTGGCGGCGTCGTAGGCAACGGTCGCGAACGCCGCGAACGGCGCCCCGGTCTCCCCAGGCGCCGTACCCTCGCTCGTCCCGGTCACGAAGACCAGTCTGCCGTCCGGACTCACGGCAAGTGTTCGAGGCCGGTCCGACAGATGGGCGGGGCCGTCGTAACGGGTCAGCCAGAGCCGGGCACCCGTTCGGGCGTCGTAGGCCACCGTCGCATAGTCCTCGAGGCCCTGCGAGCCCGTCGCGCCGGTCACGTATACCTCCCTCCCATCGGGGCTCACCGCCACCGCCGTCGAGAGCTCGTCGCCGGGGCCATCGGGACCGCGGACAGAGTCCGGCCCGGGGGACATGGCGGCCCACAGCTTCGTCCCATTCCTGGGGTCGTAGGCAACCGTCGACATCGCTGCGGCCGACGCGATGCCATAGCTGTATCCGGTCACGAACACCCGAGCTCCATCTCGGCTCACGGCAACGCTCTGCGGCTCGTCTCCCGAGTGGGCCGCGTCGAATCGACTGACCCATCGCTGCGTCTGGGGGGACGGAATCACCGACGCGGGGAGTGTCCGTCGGGAGAGAGCCCAGATCCCCAACGCCGACACGGCGAAGATCGCGAGCGCCAGGGCTCCCGCGGCGAGCCTCCGACTCCGTTCTCGCCGGTGCACACGTCGAAGCGTTCCCTCGTAGCCGTTCGCGTCGAAACGAGCCCGCTCGACCTCCCGACGCATCAGGGCTCTCAGGTCACTCATCCTCGACCTCCAGACGTTCCTTCAGGACAGCTCGGGCCCTCGACGTCCGGCTTCGGACCGCGCCCGCCTCGATGCCCAGGACCCTCCCGGCCTCCTCGGAGCTCAGGCCGATCCATTCGACGAGGACGAGGGCCGCCCGTTGGCCGAGCGGCAGGGCGGCCATCGCCCTGATCAGATCGGAGCGCGCTTCCGCCCGTGCGGCGACATCATCGGCCGGCTCGGGCCGGAGCCGAGCCCTGGCCCGGAGCCCGATACGTCGCAGCCGGTGACGATTCAGGTTGAGGGCGATGCCGTAGACATACCCGCCGGGAGACTCCATCCGGGAGATCCGTCCCCACCTCTCGTACGCGCGCGCCATCGCCTCTTGCCCCAGCTCCTCCGCCTCGCCCGAGTCGCCCGTCACCAAGTACAGCGCCCCGACGAGCCGGAGATACTCGTGCCGGAAGAACGACTCGAAGTCGGCGTGGTTCGGCCTCCGCTTCGGGCGGGCGGTTACCCTCGTTTGCATGGCCGCAGTGATATTCCTTCAGCGAGAAGCTTCGTTGCGTCGCGGGTGCAGCGACCGTCGACGTCGAGCCGATGCCGTCATGGGGCGGCCGGTGCTCCTCCTTCCGGTGGTTGCGGTGGGTAGCTACCAGTACCGGGCCGTCGCCATCGCCGCCACGGTCACGACCAGCAGGCTGAAGGAGATCCGCGCGTAGATCTTCAGCGTTCGCTGGATCGTGGCGATCTGCGCTCCCTGCTCGGGGGTGGGCGGGGCGCCCGAGGCAGCGATCGTTCCCTGCATGCCGAGGAGCCTCTGGACGTTGGGCCTGGTCACGAACATCCCGAAGGCGGCCGCCACGATCGCCGTCACCATCCCGACGGTGAGCGCGTCCCCATACGCGGTCGAGAGGAGGCTCCCAAGGGAGCCGAAGTCGCTCGCGATCTTGATGTACATCACGAGCCCGGCCACGATCGTGAGCCCCGCAAGCTGCAGGAAACGGTCCACGAGCTTGCGCTGACCGAGCAGCTGTCCCATCACGGGCCCCGCAGCCGGCCCGACGGCCGCCGCGGTCGGCTGGAGGAACACGACGAACAGGAAGACGCTCCCCGCCCACGCCACGCCCGCGAGGATGTGGATGAGCCGGAAGATGATGAAGAACCACTGCGTCGCGATCACCGGTTACCTCCCCCCTCGACCGAACGCGGTGGACCTTACCAGCCGTGCTGCTCCGATGTTGAGTGAGGGGCTAGCTCGCTTCCTTTCGGCCGAGCAGCTCGAGTTGCTCGGTCTTCAGCCTGTCGTAGGACCCTTTCGCGTAGTCGAGGAGCTCCTGCGAATAGTCCGTCTCGGGAACATAGCTCTCAAGCGGTTGCCCCGATGCCACGATCGAACGATAGGTGTACACCCACGCGAGGTAGTCGAGCAGGACGTCCGGGATCTCGGCCTCGATGATGAGGTGGGCGTTGTCGACGATGATGCGCTCTCTCGCGACGTCGATCGGCATCAGGACCGTGTCGATCCACGTGCGCCACTCGGTCAGCTGTTCGTCGGTCGGCGGATCTGAGGGGTTGAACACAGAGGGCCTTCCGAGTCGTTGGAGGAGCGTCCGATACGCGGTCATCGCGGTTTGCGACGTGACGTAGAGAGGGCCGTAGAGGCGGTCGAGACGTTCGTTGACGAGCGCGAGTCGCTCCTGGCGGCGCGCGAGCCTGAGGTTGTTGATGTACGTGATGACGTACCCGCCGAGCGCGAGGACGATCGCCACCGTCAGGGAAACGGCCTGCATGGGTGCTGAGCTTAACGGCAACTCCACGACGGAGGCACGTGCTGGGGCACCGGCTTATCGGCGATCGGGGCTGCTGATCATCGGGTAGACCAAACCGCACGCTGAGCAGATCAACGTGTCGCGCTCGGCGTCCATCCTCACCCGTCCACCGCAGGTGGGACACGAGAGAGCCGGTCCGGCCTCCAGGTCGGGGCTCCACTGCGTGCTGCCGCGAAGCATGTCGTCGAAGCTCCACGGCCGCAGGAGGTTGTTCGGATCGGCCATCACCCGTTGGTAGGACTCGTTCATGGCGTCGAGAAGGACGCGAGATCGCTCCTGCGTCACCGGGTCGTACGGGTTGCCCTGCAAGGCGCCCGTGAGCTTCTCGCGCCACCGCCGTCGAACCGCATACCAGCTGAGGAGGTTCTGCGTGCGATAGAAGGTCTCGATCAGCTCGTACCAGATGTCGATGCCCTTCGTGACGCGTTGCTCGAACGCGTCGAAGGCCGCCCGCTGATCGCCCGTCCTCCACGACTCGGTGATCGCCTGAAACGCGTATTTGGCGGAATGCAACGCCACATCGACGCCCGAGGAGAAGATGGGGTCGACGAATCGAAGCGCGTCGCCGGCCAGGATCCATCCCGGGCCGGCGAAACGGTCTACCTTGTAGGAGTAGTCCCCTTCGACCCACCAGGGCCTGATCCGGCGCGCGTCCTGCATCGCGTAGCTGAACGTACGGTTTCGGCGGATCATCGAGGCGAAGAACTGGTCGTAGTCCTTCCCGCTCCGCTGGAAGTCCGCTTTGTCGACCACGATGCCGATCGACCACTTGTCGTACCGGAGTTGGAACTGCCATGCCCACCCCTTGGGCAACCCGAGGAAGTAGAACAGTCCGAAGCCGCGAAGGCGCTCCGGGGGCGGCTTGACTCCCGTGTACCAGGTGTACACGCAGAACTGGTTGAAGTTGGGGTCCTTCTTCTTCATGCCCAGCTGGGACGCCAGCAGGCATCGCCGCCCACTCGCATCGACCACGATCTTGGCCCGAAGGTCGCGCTCCCACCCGTCCATGGCTTCCGCCCGCACGCCGACCGCGCGGTCTCCCTCGAAGAGGACTCGCGAGGCCTTGACGCCCTGGACCACCTTGGCTCCCGCCTCGTGCGCGTGTCGCAGCAGGAGCGTGTCCAGCACGTCGCGCTCGACGTGGAACGTGAACGGTTGCTGGTTGCCGGGGATGGTGACCGAAAACAGCCAGATCTCGATGAACTTCCAGAGCGAGGACCGAGGGGAATTCCACGCGCTGCCCGGCTTCGGGACGAATCCGGCCTCCCTGATCTTGTCGAAGACGCCGAGCTCCTGGAACACGAGGTTCGTCGAAGGCACCAGCGACTCGCCGACGTGATCGCGGGGGTGGATGTCCTTTTCCAGGATGATGACCGAATGGCCGTCGCGAGCAAGGTACGATCCGATGCTCGAGCCGGCGGGGCCGCCGCCGACGACGATCACGTCGGCGTCGAGCGTTCGTTCCGTCACGATCGATCCTCACACGGGACTGCAGGATGAGGAGTGCGGGCCGTTGGCTAGCATACGATGAGGTCATCGACTGATTGCAACCATCGCGTAGGTACGACAGTGATTCCTCGCAGAACCATCACGGAGCCCACGAGAGAGGTCCACGGCTGGACCACCGATGTGTGTCGACGGTCACACGCGACACTGGGCGTGCTGTCCGTCGAGTCCCGCTACGATGCGGAGCGTGGCCCGTGTTGACCCGGGTGCGGCACGCCGCAGCAGGCCGCTCTCGGAGGACGAGCTCCGCGATCGAGCGGAGGTCTTGCGTTCGACCGATCCGTTCTCGGTGCTCGGTGAGGACGGCCTTGGGAATCTCGCGGCGACGTTGACCTCGGCATCGCTTCGGCGAGGCGACGTCATCGTCCGCGAGGGCGAACGCGCCGACAGCGGCTTCGTCGTCGCCATGGGGCACGTGAAGTTCGTCGTCCACGGCCCGAACGGCCGCCGACGGATGGTCGGGGTCGCGGGGCCGAACCAGTTCTTCGGCCTGCCCGGCCTCGTCGATCACGGCCCGCACGTGATGGATGCCGAAGCCGGCGACGCGTGCGCGCTGCTCGGCGTGAGCGCTGGCTCGTTCTGGGAGCTGATCGAGGCGAGCCCGGTGTTCGCACGGCGCGTCGTCGAGCTCATCGGCCAGCGTCTTCGCAGGGCGGACCACGCCGTCCGCGACCTGGTGTTCTACGACGCGAGCGCCCGCCTCTCCCGGATGCTCCTCGAGCTGGCCGAGCGACACGGCATACCCCTGGCCGAGGGCGTGCAGATCGAGGCTCGGATCACCCAGAGGGAGCTGGCGCAGTTGACGGGGATGTCACGGGCCAGCGTGAACAAGCTCCTCGCGTCGCTCATTCGCCGGGGGTGGATCGAATGGAACGAGGGCAAGCCCATCCTGCGTCGCCCCGACCTCCTTATGGGTCAAGCCGGGCCCATGAGTGACGTCCAGTACCACCTCTAGGGTTGTGAGATCGACGCCGAGCGGCTTTATCCGGGGGACGCCGCTGCAGGGGAACGCGAGACGGGGGGCGACGGGTCGTAACAGCGCGGCCATCGTTGCCCGCCTCAGGACGTCTCTTCTTCCCCGTCGGTCGCCCGCCGGTTCCGTCTGGCTCCATCGAGTGCCAGGCCGAGCAGGACCAAGCCGAGGATTCCCACGACCACCGCTTGCACGGCCGAGCCGGCGACGAGCCACACGACGACTGCCGAGGCCAGGAACGCACAGCCCGCCACCCAGGAGAGAACGATCGACCAGCGGGGCACCCGCGCAGGGCCGGGCAGTCCCATCCTGCCCTTCATGAGGACGTCCCGGGGAGTCCGAACGTCCAGGTACCACCCCGGGCCTCGACGGTAGCTTCCCTCGCGGGCGGCGCCGCCGGTGTTGAGTGAGAGGAGCCCGAGGAACGTGAGGATCGCGGCGATCAGGATGGTGGTACCCACAGCTCGTCGTCCGCAACGATATCGCCCCCTGGGAGTCCCGGGGCTCCCACACCTTCCCGAGCCCGCGTACGCAAATGTGAAGCAAGAGCCCGGGACAGTGACCAGGTCATCCGGCGAGACGCGTGCGCGCCTCACGCCCGATAGGCGACGGTCCCGAAGTCATACTGGTGATCCGGCCCGATCGTGGTGCCGGCGACCACGGCGACCTGCCCGTTGCGAGTGACGGCGACGCCCGATGAGGCGCTGAAGAAGCCTCCCCCACTGAACCTCGCCGTCCAGAGCTGGGATCCGGTGGTGGGATCGTAGGCGATGGTCCGGTAGGCGACATCGGTGTTCTGGTAGAAGTCCGCGCCGGCGACGATCAGCCGGGACCCATCGGCGCTCACCGCGAGACAGCACGCCGATCCCTCCCTGCCGGACCCTGCCCTGAACGCAGCGATCCACTGCTGCGATCCCGTGGCGGCGTCGTACGCGATCGTCACGGCATCGAATCCGCCCTGCTGGTCGCTCTGGCCGGTGACGAAGACGAGCGTGCCGTCCGGGCTCACGGCGTCCCGGTTGGCAGCGTCGATGCCGTTCACCGGCCCGTTGTACGTCGACAACCAGAGCTGGGTGCCCGTCGCTGCGTCGTAGGCGATCGTGAGGTAGTCCCCGTCCACGCACAGATCGATCGATCCCTGGCAGCCGGTCACGAACACACGGGAGCTATCGGGGCTGATGGCGAGACCATACGGAGTGTCGCCGACCTTGTTCGGGTTGTTGTATCGGGCTACCCACCGCTGGGAACCCGTCGTCGCCTCATACGCGATGGTGACGTAGTCGTTGTACAGGTCCGCTCCCTTGCTCCCGCCAGTGACGAAGACGGTGCTCCCGTCGGGACTGACCCCGAGTGCCGCAGTGCCGGTGTCCGAATCGGTGGGCCCGTACAGCGAGGCCCAGAGCTGGGAGCCCGTGGCGGCGTCGTACGCCACGGTCGCAAAGTCGGTGTCCCGGGGGTTGGGTGAGCTCTCGCCCGTCACGAACACCTTGCTGCCGTCGGGGCTGACGCCGATGTGGCGGGCGCCGCCGCCGATTCCGGCACCGTACCGTGCGCTCCACAGCAGCGTCCCCGTCGCGGCATCGAAGGCGATGGTCTCGTATTGGGTCTTCGCGTACGTCATCCAGCCCGTGACGAACACGCGAGTCCCGTCTGGGCTCGCGGCGATCGCCAATCCGTAGCCGAAGGTTCCCTGGTGGAACGACGCGGACCAGAGCTGACGGCCCGAACCGACCGAGTACGCCACCGTCTGAATCGCCCCGCCACAGGAGGGGTTGCATCCCGTCACGTAGACGGCCGTGCCGTCGGGCGCGAGCGCCAGGTCGTTCGCGAACCCCGACTCGTAGACCTGGCTCCAGAGTTGGCGACCGGCAGCGTGAGCAGGGTTCGTGACGACGGTCAATGCGGCAACGGCGACGAACGTGACGAGAGGAGAGAGGAACCGGCTGGTCGGCAAGGCGGGCCTCCTATCCAGGTGTCCGGGGGCAGAGCCTAGTTCGAAGGGCGATGGGAGGCAAGGCGTCACACAGCACGAACTGCGGGGAAGCATCACGGAAGAGGGCTTCACCGGCGGAGTTCACGGGGACCGGCGAAGGGGCCCAGGACCGACGCGCGCCCGCGTGGGCGGAGTGATCACTGTCACGTCCTATCTTGTGACGCGCGACACAGACAGGTCCATCCACGGGTGCATACTGCGCGAAGGCATCCAGAAACGTCGGAGAGCAGACCGAGGAGGTGAAACACAGTGCCGACGAAGAAGGTGACGCCGCGGAAGCCGGCCGCCAAGGCGGCGAAGGCTGGCGGGAAGACGGTAGCCACTCGGGTCTCGAAGTCGGGGGGGCGCAAGCTTCGCCGCGGCCCTGGCTAACGCGACACGATCCGAACCAGCGCGGGCCCAGAGTGATCCGGGCCCGCTGCACGATGCTGCGGCTGCAGGCCTCCAGTACCTGGATGGTCCCGAGGACGACGTCTCCGTATTCGGCCTTGGGGTCCAACAACGCGATCTGGCGAGTCCGCTATCACGGCGGCGTTTGGTCGTCGTGGACACAAGTGCCCTAAGCCAAGCCGTCCACCCGCCGAGTATTAGTAGCAAGCGATGAGGCGGTTCAGCGGTCGAAACCGGACGCCTACGCGCCCCGAGCCTGCCTGCCCCGGTCAATGGAAGACGTAGGCCGTCCCTGTAAAGGCGTTCTTCCCGGAGGCTCCCACCAACTCTGTTGAGCGGTCGATGGCCACAGCGTCGCCGAAGAAGTCGCCCGAAGCCCCGTCGGAGGAGGTGAGCTCCGCCTGCTGTGACCAGAGTGTCCCCGAGCGAACGAACACATAGGCCGCCCCAACGTTGGCGTTCTTCGTGTCGGCGCCCACGACTGCGGTAGACCTGGAGATAGCGACGGAGATGCCGAAGTTGTCGTTCGAAACGCCATCGGAGGCGATGAGCTCCGCTTGCTGGGACCAGGTCCCGCCCGAACGAACAAACACGTAGGTCGCACCAGTGGACGAGTTCGTGCCGCTGGCGCCCACCACAACCGTGGAGCCCGAGATTCCTACCGAGGCACCGAAGAAGCTATGGCTAGCCGCGTCGGAAGCTGTGAGCTTTGATGGCCGGGCCCAAATCCCCCGGAGCGGACGAACACGTAGGCCGCTCCGGTCTCCGATTTCTCGCCGTCGGCGCCCACGACTGTGATCGGACCCGAGATCGCCACCGAGGCTCCGAAGTGGTCGCCCACGGTGCCGCCCGAGGGGGCGGTGAGCTCCGCCCGCTGGGACCAGGTCGTCCCGGAGCGCACGAACACGAACGCCGTGCCCGGAATCCCCAGGTAGGAGGGACTGCCGACCACGACAGTGGAGCCAGAGATGGCCACGGAGACACCGAAGATGGCTGCGATGGGAGATGGCGTGAGTTCCGCCTGCTCGGACCACGTTGCGCCTGAGCCCACGAAGACATAGGCCACTCCGGTTGAAACGTTCTTGCCAGGGGCGCCCATGACGATCGTCGATCCGGAAATGGCCACCGAGCTGCCGAACCAGTCGCCCGAGGCGCCGTCGGAAGCCGTGAGCTCCGCCTGCTGGGACCATGTTTCCCCCGAGCGCACAAACACGTAGGCCGCCCCAGTGTTCCCGTTCCGGTACGGAGCGCCGACCACCGCCGTCGATCCGGAGATCGCCACGGAGATGCCGAAGTCGTCTCCCGAAGTTCCGTCGGAGGCGGTGAGTTCCGCCTGCTGAATCGGAGCGGCGTCGGCGCGGATACCAAAGACGGGCGTCGCGTGCCCGAGCAGGATCATCGCTACCGAAATGAGCCACGTCCCGGGATGGTGGTGGAGCATGACGCCCCCTTTCCAACGGTGCGACGAAGCCTCGAGAGTAACTTCTCCGCCCGTCCCAGTGAAGGGTGGACGGCGCGGACTTCTTCGCTGTGGGAACCCCTCGTCGGGTTAGCCGATCCAACATAACGATGCGCCGACTGACGCCCCCTGGCACGATCGTCATCCTCATCTTGGTGGGAGCCTGTTCTCTGACGTCGTCGGTGCCCGCCGGGCTCGCGGGCACCTGGTACGACAAGGATGGTCGGGCGCTCTCGGTCGGTGGTCAGGGGCAGTCATTCGTTCTGCGGGTCCAGGTCGGCCCGAAGCACTGCGATCTCGGATCCGTTGTCATCATGGACCTGGCATGGCCGATCGGCACCGAGGCGACGGGTGTGCAAAGGCTGAGGTACGAGTACCTGCGCGACCCTCAGGGGCATTTCAGCGACGAGATGCGTTCGGCATTCGAGGCTCATGCCCGCGTGCCGGCGGGTGCGACCGATACCGGCTTCCATCGTGATCAATGGCCATCTGTGGGTGGACGACGCGAACGCGGATGCTGTCTACGTGGTGAGCCTCGGCGGCGCGGAGCGATGGCCGCGCAATCCGCAGCCCATCGGATGTGCCTGAGCGCTACCCCACGATGATCCTTGTGCGGCGGGCAGGCCGAGTGCGCGGCCGCCTTCACGCGAGGCGTCCACGGGATCCTCTTTCCCCCGGCCAGGCATCCGGCTAGCCTTGCTTCATGGCATACGGGACGTTCCTCCTCGCCGATATCTCCGGCTACAGCCGGTACCTCGACGAGGCCGGGCTCGAGCACGCCAGCAAGCAAGCGGCGAAGCTCCTCAACGCGATCATCGCCGCGAACCGCAAACGCTGGCGGGTTGCGAACCTCGAGGGTGACGCGGTGTTCTTCGTCCGCGATGGACGCGTGCCACCTGTCGAGCTGCTCGCATTCGTTGGCGACCTGTTCCTAGGGTTCTACGACCGCGTCCTCGACATCAGCCAGGACATCGACTGCGGTTGTGGCGCGTGCGGCGGCGCGAACCGCCTGAGCCTGAAATTCCTCGCGCACGCTGGGCACTACCAGGAACGCGAGATCGGCGGCCGACACGAGCTGATCGGACCGGACGTCGTCGTGGTCCACCGCCTCTTGAAACCCGAGGTCGGGATGTGGGAGTACCTGCTGATGACGCAAACGTACGTGGGCGAGGACGTGTTCACGGCGCTGCCGACGAAGACGGGGGTGCTCCCACTCGAGGAGCCCGTGCCCTTCGTCGTCGCCGACCTCGCACCAGTGCGGCGCGAGATCGAAACGAGTCACTCGGTCTACGTCAACGACCTCGACGCGGTGCGAAAGCTCGAGGTGGCCGTGGAAGCTCCGCCGGACCGCGTCTGGCGGGCGTTCACCGCAGTAGAAGACATCCGGGCGTGGAGTGGGGCATCCGAGATCCTTGAGTACCGGGCGCTCGCCGGTCCGATCGGCACCTCGTACCGTCTGATCCTCGCAGACGGCTACAAATTCGGGCAACTGGTCATCGCGATGGATCCGCCCGGGCACCGATTGACGCTTCGGCGCGACGACGTGCCTGGAGTGCGGTTCGTGCACACCACCTATTCGGTCGGTCCATCGAACGGCGGGTCCCTCGTCACGTTCGCGCAAGGAGTCTCGCGCCGCGTGCCATTCGCGTCGAAGTTGATCGCGCGCGTCGAGCAGCAACACCCCGACGCCGCTGCCGCAGCGGCGCTCCAGCGCTTGAAGCAACTCTGCGAGTCCGGGTAAACGCACGGGCGCGACGCACCCTCATCACGCGGAGTAGTGTTCGATGCAGGCTGGCCAGTCAGCCGAAGATCGGAGGTGCACGGTGAACCCGGACGATTTCCCCGCCCCGAAAGAGGGGTTTGTGCTCACGCAGTTCCTCGTGGTGTCGGACCAAGACCGATCCCGCGAGTTCTATCGCTCGATGTTCGACGGGCAGGTCCTCCTCGAGCGCGACCCGGTCATCATGAAGGTCGCGAACTCCTGGCTCATCCTCAACGTCGGCGGCGGTCCGACGGATGACAAGCCGACGGTGACCCTGACGACACCGCCCGATCCGAACCGCACGAGCGCGTTCCTCAACGTCCGCGTGGCCGACATCCACAAGGCCTACCGGGAATGGTCGGCCCGGGGCGCCGAGTTCCTCACCGAGCCGAAGGACCACGGCCGAGAGATCCGCGCGTACATTCGCGACCCCGACGGCCACCTGATCGAAGTGGGCCAGTCGGTCGGCATCCGCTGACGATTCACCCGGGCTCGGACGAGCTCGGCCTCGGGATCGGGTTCGAAGACGAAGAAGTTGGCCTTCCGACCAGCTTGCGGCCGCCGCTAGACGCTCACGAACACGTACGCGGTCCCATTCGTGCCGTGGCCGATTGCGCCCACCAGGAGCGTCGACCTATTGAGGGCCAACGACACACCGAAGGATTCGCCCCGCCCGCCGTCGGACGCCGTGAGCTCCGCCCGCTGAGACCAGATGCCACCAGATGCGGTGTAGATGTACGTTGCACCCGCGCCCGATTGCCGGCCCCAGGCTCCCACTGCCACGGTTGAGCCCGAAACGGCAACGGTCCAGGCGTACCAGTCGTCCTTCTGCGCGTCGGAGGCCGTGAGCTCGGCCTGCTTGGTCCAGGTGGTCCCCGATCGAACGAACACATAGGCGGCTCCGAGGTACCCGTTCTTGCCGTAGGCGCCAACTGCGGCCGTGGAGCCCGAAAGCGCCACGGTCTGGCCGAAGGAGTCCTTCATGGCGCCGTCGGACGCCGTGAGCTCGGCCTGCTGGGTCCAGGTGGTCCCAGTGCGCACGAACACGTACGCCGCACCCGTGTACAAGCGGTGGCCGTTTGCTCCCACCAGGGCGGTGGAGCCTGAGATGGCCACGGAGTAGCCGAACTTGTCGACGTTGGTCCCGTCGGAGGCGGTGAGCTTGGTCTGCTGCGACCAGATTCCCCCCGCTCGAACGAACACGTAGGCGGCTCCGGTGAGTCCTTTCTTGTAGGGCGCTCCCACGACGGCCGTGGAACCGGAGACGCCCACCGAGGCACCGAAGGCGTCGTCAAAGGCGCCGTCGGAGGCCGTGAGCTCAGCCTGCTGGGTCCAGGTGGTCCCCGATCGAACGAACACGTAGGCGGCATCTTTGCCCGTCGCACCCACCACGACGGTGGAGCCGGAGATGGCCACCGAGCCGCCGAAGAAGTCAAGCGTGGCACCGTCGGGGGCGATGAGCTCCGCTTGTTGGGTCCAGATCCCGCCCGATGCAACGAACACATAGGCGGCCCCAGTGAGGGAATGAGTGGATGGGGCGCCCACCACGGCGGTTGACCCGGAGATGCCAACAGAGGCGCCCAAGCCCACCGCGTCGGCAGCTGTGAGCTCGGCTTGTTGCGATGGAGCGAGTGTCGATCGGACGGCCGCCTGCAATGCCTGGGGGGCCTGGGCCAGTGTCATCCCTGAGGATGGTGCGCCAGGGAGTGCGCGGCCTGGCTCGCGCACGGAGGCCGCTGCCATCGCGACGGGCGTTGCTACCAAGCTCCCGGCGGTCAAGAGTGCGGCGATCGCCCCGAGCCGTCGAACGTTCGACTTAACTGACGACCGAGGACCCATGGCGGGCTCCTTTCGAGTCTGGAGACTCAGAGGAAACGCTACTTCCGCCGAGGAGGCCGGTTCAAGCCCGGTCGCGAAGTCAGGACTCTCGCTCACCACCCAGCCAGCCGCTCAAAGCAATAGGACCCGGGACGCCGTCGACCGCGGCGTCCGCGTCCGCAGGGAGCTTGTGTCCCCAAGGCACGCCATGGACACTGTCCGATGATGGCGAAGCCCAAGTCGGAACTCGTCACCGTGTTGTTCACGGACATCGTGGGTTCGACCCAACTGGCCGGACAGCTCGGCGACAAGCGGTGGCGCGTGCTGCTGACGCGCCACAACGCGGCCCTGCGCCGTGAGCTGAAGCGGCATCGCGGGCACGAGGTGGACACCGCCGGCGACGGGTTCTTCGCGACCTTCTCGCGCCCTGCGGACGCGATCCGCTGTGCGAGCGTCGCCCGTCAGGCCATGCGGGAGCTCGGAGTCGAGATCAGGGCCGGCGTCCACATGGGTGAGTGCGAGGTCATCGGCAAGAAGGTGGGGGGCATGACCGTGCACATCGGCGCGAGGACCCTTGGCGTCGCCGCGCCGGGAGAGATCCTGGTCACGGGCACGGTCAGGGATCTGGTGGTTGGGGCCGGCTTCGAGTTCGCGGAGCGCGGGGATCACGAGCTCAAGGGCGTGCCGGGGTCCTGGCACCTGCTCGCGATCGCCGCGATCGACGGCAGTCCGGTCCCTCCTCTACTCGACCAGTTGGCCTCGGCCGAGCTCCGATCGCAGATCAAGGCACCGCCGCTCCTCGAGCGGCGCGCCGGCCGCGTGGCCGCGCTGTCGGTCATCGGAGTCCTCGTGCTGGGGGGCATCTTGGTGCTGCTGGTCGCACGCGGACGAGGAAGCCACGTTCCGCCTCCCGTCGACCGACTTGTCCGGATCGATCCGGAGACGGGGAAGGTCGTGGCCACCCTTCCCTTGGGCGGGAACCCGGCAGGCGTCGCGACCGGGGCGGGCGCGGTCTGGGTGGTCGATGCGTCGAACGATCTGCTGCTTCGCGTCGATCCGGTGAGCAACCGCATCGTCGCGAGGATCACGGTCGGAAGGCATCCGTCGAGCGTCGCGGTGGGTGGGGCCGTCGGGCAGGAGGCCGTGTGGGTGACGAATGAGTTGGACGACACCGTCTGGAAGGTGGACCCCGCGAGCAACATGGTCACCGCCAAGCTCCCCGCCGGGGTGGACCACCCCGATGGCGTCATCGTGGGCGAGGGATGGGTCTGGGTCCATACGAGCGTGACCAACCAAGTTGCCCGGTTCGACCCATCCACCGGCGAGCCCGGGGGATCGTTCCCCATGTGTTGCTCGCTCGCTGTCGGCTACGGCTCGGTGTGGATCGGTTCGAGCAGTCTCCTTCGGATGAACGTCCAGGATCTGAGCCTGCAGCATGACGGCTACGACGGCGTGCAGCCGGCCTGCGGGATCTCGATCGGCGAGAGCGCCGTCTGGGTCTGTGGCGGCGGCAGCATCCTGTACGACATCGACCCTTCCTCGGATCAGATTCGCTCACACATCGGCGTTGGACACGATCCTGATGGCGTCGTGACGGGCTCGGACTCCGTATGGTTGGCCAACAGCGACGGGACGCTGGTCTGGGTTCGCACCGCGACGGACTCGGTCGCGGGCACGATCCAGGTCGGAAAGGACATCAGCGGGGTGGCCGTCGGGGCTGGAGCCCTCTGGGTCACGGTGGACGTTCCCTGATTGGCCATGGCACGGGGTCTTGCTCCTCAACCGAACTCCCGATCATCGAAGCATGTCGCCGCTTTGGATCGGGATTTGTAGGGGCTTCGTTGCGGCCGTCCCGGTTTCGCGGCCGTGGCGCCCTACCTGCGTACGACCGGCGGACGGAACGCATCGGGAGGCGGGAAGACCGGGGGCGGAGTGGCCGAGTAGTACGCAATCTCCAAGACGTCTAGCCAGCCATCCTTGACGAACAAAAGCAGCTCGCAGCCGCCGTCGAGTGACTCATCCAAAGAGTGAGCCTCGACAGGTACTCGCTCGCGAACGTCGGACGCCGGCCCCGTCGAAGACCGATCGACCGAGAGGCACATCGTCGCGCATCCGCAGCGGCATTGACCCACGACGCGCGCCGTGCCCGCCTGGCGGCGCAGATCCGCCACGCCGGGGAAGTCTGCTGACAGCAGATGCAGGAGCGCAGCGAGCTCGGCGTCGCTCAAAGGGCGACCCGGGAGGTCACTGTCTTCAGTGCTCATGTCTAGTGGCCCCACGTGTACTCAATGAGATCCGTCCAGAATGGCACCCACCGCGGTTCTTGAGGTTCTCGTTTGAGCGCCGCTATCCTGAACTCCCGGCCGAAGTAATCGCGAAGATCGGCACCATAGAGAACAATGTCGGTCTGGTACATCGACCATACGGGGTTGCCCTCTGTGCGAGGCTCCTCCGAGATGTACCGATGGCCATAGACCGGGATCAGCGAGGGCGCCGCCTCCATGGCGATGCGGGCTCTCTCGATCTGATCGGGCAAACCCTCCGGACGTTCTCCCCAGCCGTGGTACCAGAACGTCCGATGCTCGATGTCAAAACAGATGCTCCTGATGGGCCAGTCCAGTTGCTCGCGAAGGGTCTGCTGGTCTCCGCGCCAATCCGGAAAGCGTGGGACGCGGGACTTAAGGTCGAGGGGCATGACCTTCGACAGGAACCACCGGAGGTCTTCGGGGAACACGATGTCGAGCGACCGTTCGAGCCCGTTGACCTCTTGGTCCGTTAGGCCGTCGGCGAGAACGAACCCCCGGTCCACGAGTTCGTCAGTAACCTGCTTGAGGTCCGCCTCGTCCACGCGACCATCGTCTCTGATCAGCTGCGAAGACGTCTACGCTCTGCCGCTTGGCTTCCCCAAGCGGACGGTGCGGACGCTCGGGTCCCGGGTTCGGAGGTCCTTGGCGGCCGGGGTGAGCTGCTGGTGAGCCGAGCCTCGTGCGAGGGCTCCGCTCCGCGATGCGGGGAATCCTTGAGTTGCCTTGTCCTCGCGATCCTGTGCACCCTAGCATCGTCGAGTGGTATCGGCGCCGGTGTCGGGAGTAGGAGTGGCGCGAGCGCGATCGCCGATCCGGGCGATTATGGCCACGGTCGCAGTCGCCGCGATGGTCCTCACAGGGGCTACGGCCGTCGGCCAGCCCGGCAGGCCGGCCGCGACGGCGAACTGGCCGCTCTTCCACGACAACGGGGCGGCCACCGGCTTCAACCCGAACGAGACGGTGCTGGGCGTCTCGAACGTCCCTTCGCTCGTCCTCCGCTGGCGAGCGACCGAGGACTACCGCAAGGTGCTCGGGTACACGCCCGTGGTGGCACTGGGGATCGCGTACGTCGCAGGCGAGACTGGGGACTCGTCCTCCCTGTATGCCTTCGACGCCGCCGGGGTGACGAACTGCTCCGGCACACCGGACCGCTGTACGCCGCTGTGGATCGGGATGACCAGCCATGGCTCAGGGGTCGTCACCTCAGCGCCAGCGGTGGGGTCGAGGTTCGCATACATCGTCCAGGACAACGGAACGGTGTCGGCCTTTAGAGCCTCGGGGTGCGGGGCTGCTACGTGCACGGCCATCTGGACGGGCTCCACCGACAGCTCCACCCTCGATGCCTCGCCCGTGGTTGTCGGCGGCGTCCTCTACATCGGGTCGATAGCGGGTTCCCTCTATGCCTTCGACGCGGCGGGCCAGACCAACTGCTCCGGGGCGCCGAGGGTCTGTGCGCCTCTTTGGACTGGGCAGACTGGCGGGCCGATCGAGGGCTCGGTCGCGGTGTCCCGCGGCGTCGTCTACGTCGGTTCCGGCGACGGCGATCTCTATGCCTTCGACGCGGCCGGCCAGACGAACTGCTCCGGAACGCCACTTGTGTGCGCTCCACTCTGGACGGGCACGACCGGAGGACCCATGCAGTTCGGGGCGTCGCCTGCCGTGGCGAACGGCCTCGTCTACGTTGGGTCGGGCGACTCGTCGCTCTACGCCTTCGACGCCGCCGGGATCCTCAACTGCTCCGGCGACCCCAAGTCATGTTCGCCACTTTGGACTGCCCCGACCGGGGGGTCGATCACCTCGACGCCCGCAGTGGCCGGGGGCGTCCTGTACGTCGGATCGAACGACGGCAATCTCTACGCCTTCGACGCCCTCGGGCAGACGAACTGCTCCGGCACGCCCAAGAAGTGCGCGCCGCTGTGGACGGGATTCACGGTCACGCTGAACGGACTTGGATCGCCCGCGGTGGCGAACGGCGTGGTGTACGAGCAGTCCTCCGGGTCCCTGTTTGCCTTCGACGCCGCCGGGGTCACGAACTGCTCCGGGACCCCGACCACGTGCACCCCGCTGTGGAGCGGCAGCCTTTTCTACTCGCCGTTCGCCTCGGCCATCGTGGTAAACGGGTTCGTCTACGTCGGGGCGAACTACGCGTTGAAGGTTTTTGGCCTACCGGGCTAATCGTTGTGAACGACCCATCCCATCCGGCGTCGCTCACCTGTAAGACCTGAATCGGATAGGCCCACACGCACAGCTGACTAAAGGTCCGGAACCGGAATGCCCCGTCGCGGACCCCGCGGACGCTCGCGTCCCGGCTCACCGCCCTCCGCGGTCGGCGAGCGTCGCCGCTTGAGCCGCCGTGCAGCTTAGCGCCCCTAGGTGGCGAGTCCCGGCCTGTGCCGTCCGCCCGCCTCCGTGCCGTGTCCTGTCCCGGGTTGCGGCCGCGACGGGCTCTCCCTCCTGCCTTCCGACGGTCTGTATGGACAGCGAGGGGGGGTCGCCCGTACCATCGGGCGGCTTCCTCAATTCCACATTCTGCGAGCGAGGTCTGACATGCCCAAACGAGTCCTCATCATGGGAGCCGCCGGACGCGACTTCCACAACTTCAACGTCGTCTATCGGGACGACCCGTCGGTCGAGGTCGTCGCGTTCACGGCGACGCAGATCCCCTTCATCAATGACCGGAAGTACCCGGCCGAGCTGTCCGGGAAGCTGTACCCGCAGGGCATCCAGATCTACGACGAGAGCGAGCTGGACCGGCTGATCGTCGAGCTTTCGGTCGACGAGGTCGTGTTCGCGTACTCGGACGTGTCGCACGCGTATGTGATGCACGAGGCGTCGCGCGCGATGGCGGCGGGGGCTTCGTTTTCCTTGCTGGGGCCGAACGCGACGATGCTGGAGGCGAACGTGCCGGTCGTCGCGGTGTGCGCCGTGCGGACGGGGTCGGGGAAGAGCCAGACGACGCGGAAGGTCGTGCAGACGCTGCGGGACGGGGGGAAGACGGCGGTCGTCGTTCGTCACCCGATGCCGTACGGGGACCTCGTCGCGCAGCGCGTGCAGCGGTTCGCGTCGTTCGAGGACCTCGATCGGGCGAACGTCACGATCGAGGAGCGCGAGGAGTACGAGCCGCATCTCCGTCGGGGGACCGTCGTCTACGCCGGCGTCGACTACGGCGAGATCCTGGAGCAGGCCCAGAAGGAATGCGACGTCCTGGTGTGGGATGGCGGCAACAACGACACGCCGTTCTACCGGCCGACGGTTCACATCGTGGTCGCGGACCCGCTGCGGGCGGGGCACGAGTCGAGCTACTTCCCCGGCGAGACGAACTTCCGGATGGCCGACGTGATCGTGATCAACAAGATCGACTCGGCGACGCCGGAGCAGGTGGCGGAGATCGAAGGGGCTGCCGCTGCGCTGAACCCGCGAGCGATGATCGTGAAGGGCCGGAGTCCTGTGACGCTCGAGGAGGGCGCCGAGTTGTCGGGCAAGCGCGTGCTGGTGATCGAGGACGGCCCGACGCTCACCCACGGCGAGATGCGCTATGGGGCCGGAGTGGTCGCGGCGCGTCAGCACGGCGCTGCGGAGATCGTCGACCCGCGCGAGTTCGCCGTCGGGTCCATGAAGGAGATCTACGCGAAGTACGACATCGGGCCGGTGCTGCCGGCGATGGGGTACTCGAACGGGCAGCTGCACGAGTTCGAGCACATGATCAACGCCGCGCCGGCCGATGTGGTCGTGATCGCCACGCCGATCGACCTGCGCAAGCTCGTGAAGATCGAGCGGCCGGCGTTCCGGGCCTTCTACGACCTGGAGGAGGAGGGCGCGCCGACGATGGTCGACGCGCTGAAGCCCGTCCTCGAGTAAGCGGCGTGCGCGTCCTCGTCGCCTCCTTCAACGTCCACTCGTTCCGGGGCGGGGTCGACAAGGCGGCCGGGTCGCTGGGGGAACCCGGGCCCGCGATCGTGCTGCTCCAGGAGTGCGGGCCGCAGTTTCGCCTGGAGCGGTTCGCCCGGGCGCGACGGAGCGCGGCGCTCGCGAGCGGACGGTCGTTCGGCCGGATGCGCAACGCCATCGTGTTCCGATCGGACTGGCAGACGGTCGGCGCGCCGATGGTGCACGAGTTCGAACGACGGGGCAGGGCGATCCCGCGTGGTCTCGTCGCGGTGCGCCTGCGGGGGAAGGCCGCCGAGCTCACGGCGGTGTCCGCCCACCTCGGGCTGTCGGCGGAGGAGCGTGCGCGGCACGTCCGCGAGCTGCTCGAGGTGATCGGCGGGCTGCGCGCTCCACTCGTCCTGGGCGTCGACCTGAACGAGGGACCCGAGGGGAACGCGGCGCGGCGGCTATCGGAACGGATGACCGACGCGTTCGCGGCGGCGGGGCGGGGGAGCGGCGCGACGTTCCCGTCGAACGAGCCGACCGCTCGGATCGACTGCCTGTTCGCCGGCGCCGGCATCGACGTCATGGGCGCGTGGGTGGCTCGGATGGGCGGCTCGGATCACCGCGCCGTGCTCGCGGACCTGGAGATCTAGGGCCCGCAGACCTCGTCCAGGAACCTGAGGGTCTGCTCGAAGATGTATGGCGCGTCGTAGTCGAGCGACGCCACGTGGTACGAGTTCGTGAGTCGCAGCAGGTCCTTCTTCGTGCTCCCCGCGCGGGCGATCACGCGTTGGGAGTTCGCCGGCTTCACCGTGTGGTCGTCGACCGCGGAGAAGACGAGGAGCGGGATCGTGACCGAGGGCAGATCGCGATCGGCTGTGCGCAGGAGCTTCCCCATCTCGTTCGCGGCGCGGAGCGGGATGCGGTCGTAGACGACCTCGTCCTGCCCGGGCTTCTTGATGTCGTTGCCGATGCCCTTCGCGCTGCGCATGACCAGGCGAATGACCGGTGCGAGCGCGAGCTCCGGCCGGCGGATCAGCGGGTTGATCACCGCGACGCCGCGCAGGCGGTCCCGGTTCGTGGCCGCGAGGTGTAGCGCGAGCGCTCCGCCCATCGACTGGCCAACCACGATCACGCGGTCGCACCGCGACGAGAGGTCGTCGAGCGCCGTGAGCACCTCGCGCTCCCACTGGCGCCACGTGGCCGTCTCGAGGTCCTCCCACGTCGTACCGTGGCCGGACAGGCGCGGACCCACCGACGAAACGCCCTGCGTGGCAAGCCATTCGCCGAAGGGCCGCATCGACGCGGGGGCGCCCGTGAAGCCGTGCAGCAGGAGCGCGCCGCGAGGACCGGCGTCGAACCGGAAGGGCTCGGCGCCCGGCACCACCCGTGGCGTCGTCAACGGTGCGCGCGGGGCCGGGACGTGGGGTTGCGGAAGAGCTGGAGCACGAGAAACAGCGCGAAGACGCCGGCCGCGCCCACGAGCAGCACGAGCAGCGCGAGGAACGTCCATTCGAGCGCACCAAATGCCAACATCGCGGCGGTTTCCTTCCCCCCGTTCGCCCGATAGTCTATAGGGGTGTTCTGGTGGCTCATGAAGTACGTGTTCCTGGGCCCGATCTTGCGGCTGTGGTACCGGCCGCAGGTCACGGGCTTGGAGCACGTCCCCGAGGACGGCGCGGCGATCCTCGCGCCCAACCACCAGTCGTTCCTGGACGACTTCCTCCTGCCGCTCGTCATCCGCAAGCGCAAGGTCGTGATGATGGCGAAGGCCGATTACTTCGACAAGTGGTACACGGCGTGGTTCTTCAGGGCCGCTGGCTGCATCCCCGTGCGCCGTGAGGGAGGGTCCGCTTCGGCGAAGGCGCTCACGGGCGGCATCGACGCGCTCCGGGCGGGCAAGCTCGTGGGCATCTTCCCCGAGGGCACCCGCTCGCCGGACGGGCGCCTGTACCGCGGGAAGACGGGCGTCGCGCGGATGGCGCTGGAGGCGCAGGTCCCGGTGATCCCCGTGGCGCTCGTCGGCACGTACGAGGCCTGGCCCTACGACCGCAAGCTCCCCAAGCCCGGTCGGGTGGAGATCCGATTCGGCAAGCCGCTCACGTTCGAGCGGAGCTACGACACGCCGGCCGACCGGTTCGTGCTCCGGTCCGTCACCGACGAGATCATGTACGAGATCATGATGCTCTCGGGCCAGGAGTATGTGGACGACTACGGCGCGCGCATCAAGCGCAAGATGGATCGCGCGGAGGCCGAGGCCGCCGGGGAGGCCACGGTGGTCGTCCCGGAGACGGCGGAGAAGCCGGCCGGGTAGTCAGTCCTCCGGGTTCGCCCATCCGAGAGACCGCTCCACCGCACGGAGCCACTGCTGGTAGCCGTCTTCCGCCCGCGCTGGGTTCGTTGGGTCGAACGTGCGGTCGGCGCTCCACTGCCGGGCGAGCTCGTCGGTCCCGCTCCAGATGCCGGCCGCGAGCCCCGCGAGATACGCGGCTCCGAGCGCGGTCGTCTCTTGCACGGCCGCGCGCGCGACCGGCACGCCGAGCACGTCGGCCTGCAACTGCAGCAGCAGGTCCATGGCGCTCGCGCCGCCGTCGACGCGGAGCGAGGTGAGCGCGATGCCGGCGTCGGCCCGCATCGCGTCGACCACCGTGCGGGTCTGGTACGCGATCGACTCGACCGTCGCGCGAACGAGGTGCGCGCGCGTCGTGCCTCGGGTGATCCCGGCGATCGTGCCACGGGCGCGCGGGTCCCACCACGGCGCGCCGAGCCCGGTGAGCGCCGGCACGACGAAGACGCCACCGGAGTCGGGGACCGAGGCGGCGAGCGGCCCCGCGTCCGACGCGTGGTCGATCACCCCGAGTCCGTCGCGGAGCCACTGGATCGCCGCGCCCGTGACGAAGATCGAGCCCTCGAGCGCGTAGGTGACGGCGTCGCCGGGGCTCGCCGCGATCGTCGTCAGCAGGCCCGAAGGCGACGCCGGCGCCCGATCGCCGGTGTGCATGAGCACGAATGACCCCGTGCCGTAGGTGTTCTTCGTCTGGCCGGGCGAGAAGCATGCCTGGCCGAACAGCGCCGCCTGCTGGTCCCCGGCGATCCCGGTGATGGGGACGGAGGCTCCGAGGAATCGGTCCGGGTCGGTCGTGCCGAAGCGGCCGGAGGACGGCCGCACCTCGGGCAGCATCGCGGCGGGGATGCCGAGGCGCTCGAGCATGGGCTCGTCCCACGCCAGGCGATGGATGTCGAAGAGCATCGTGCGCGAGGCGTTCGTCCGGTCCGTCGCGTGGATGGCGCCGCCGGCGAGGCGCGCGAGCAGGTAGCTGTCGACGGTCCCGAACGTGAGGCGACCGGCGCGCGCGGCCTCCCGGGCATCGGGGATTTCGTCGAGGAGCCACGCGAGTTTCGTCGCGGAGAAGTACGGGTCGAGCACCAGGCCGGTTCGTTCGCGAACGGACGGCTCCCAGCCCTCGTTGCGCAGGACATCGCAGAGGGGAGCCGTGCGCCGGTCCTGCCAGACGATCGCCGGGTGGATCGGCCGAAGCGTGCCGCGGTCCCAGACGACCGTCGTCTCGCGCTGGTTCGTGATCCCGACGGCGTCGAGGTGGCCCGGGCTGGTGTCCGCTAGGGTGAGGGCTTCGCCGCACGCCGCGAGCATCGCGTCCCACCAGTCGTCGGGATCGTGCTCCACCCACCCGGGCCGGGGGAAGATCTGCGGGAACTCGCGGTAGCCGCGTGCGAGGACGCGACCGCGTTCGTCGACGATCAGGGCCCTGACGCCGGTCGTCCCGGCGTCGATCGAGAGCACGCGCGACATGCCGCGCGCATGGTACTGCGGGCTCAGAACCCCCAGGGCGCCCAGCCGTCGGCCGCGACCATGCAGGCCGCGACCGCCACGTTGGCCGTCGCATCGTACGGGTCGGCCCCCGCGTGGCCGCACGTCGGCGCCCACGCGTTCCAGATCCCCGGGTACAGGATCTGGAACACGCCCTCGGCGTGGCCGTAGGGGGGGACCTCGGTCGCGTTGTAAGCGTTCGGGCGACAGTTCGACTCGCGCGTCGCGACGAACAGGGCCATGCTCACCTGGTCGGCCGGGAAGTCCGCGACGATCAGGTCGTGGACCGCGCCGGACTGACAGCCGCCGTTCAGGTTCTGCAGGTAGGCGGCGAGGCTCGCGGCCAGCGCCGCCTGCTGCGCCTCCAGCTCGGCCTTCTGCTGCTCGAGGTTCGCGACCTTGATCCCCACCGCGTCGGCGAGCGCCTGCGCCTGGTCGAGCTGCCCGCTCACGCCGGCCGCGAGCGCCTGCAGCTGGGCCACGGTCTGCTGGACGACCGCCTCGCGGGCGGCGAGCTCGTTCGAGAGCTGGGTGAGCGAGCCGCGGAGCGTTTGCACGGTCGCGATCTGCTCGCTCCCGACGTTCAGGGCGTGGGCCGCGTAGACCTGCGCCGACGCGAAGTCGCTCGGGCTCTGCGAGCCGAGGAAGAGGGCAAGCGACACGCTCGGGCCGAGCTCATAGGCGTCGGCCGCGCGCCGGTCGAGCTCGGCCTGCGCCGTGGCGAGCTCCTGGGTCAGGGTGAACTGGGCCTGCTGGACCGTGAGGGCGTCCCGCGTGGCGAGGCCGAGGTCGGCCTGGGCCTGCGCGTACTGCGCCAGCAGCGAGTCCAATCGCGCCTGGACCGATCGGAGGGCCACGTCGGCGGCGGCCCTCTCGGACTTCGCCTGGCCGAGCTGCTGGTCGATCGAATCGGCGGCCGCGCGCGGCGGCGCGCCCGCGGCCGCTGCCGCGAGCGCGAACGTGGTGATGGCGATGACGGTTCGGCGCACGCCGCTCCTTCGGATCCGAGAGCCGGGCGGTACCACTGGCATCGGCCGGCCCCTTCGGTCCCTTGAGATGAGCGGGTCCCTACAATGCCCTGGTGAGGCTGGGGATCCTCTGCGGCGGCGGGCCGGCGCCCGGGATCAACTCCGTCATCTCGGCGGCCACCATCGAGGCGGTGAACTCCGGGTGGGAGGTCGTCGGGATCATGGACGGCTTCGCCCACCTGATCGAGGGCTCGACCGACCACACGGTTGCGCTCGGCATCCCCGACGTGTCGCGCATCCACGCGCTGGGCGGCTCGATCCTGTTCACGTCACGCGCCAACCCGACCGCCCGTGACGAGGGTGCGGCCGACCCCGAGTGGCGGATGACCGCGAGCCTCGCCTCCCTGCGGCGCCTGGGCATCGACGCGCTCGTCACGATCGGCGGGGACGACACCGCATTCTCCGCATCGAAGCTCGCGGAGCGCGCCGGCGGCGCGATCCGCGTGGCCCACGTGCCGAAGACGATCGACGACGACCTGCCGCTTCCGGTTGGCATCCCCACGTTCGGCTTCGAGACAGCCCGCCACGTTGGCGTGGAGCTGGTCAACAACCTCATGACCGACGCGATCACCACGAAGCGCTGGTTCTTCGTCGTCGCGATGGGGCGGACCGCCGGGCACCTGGCGGTCGGGATCGGGAAGGCCGCGGGAGCGACCCTCACGATCATCGCGGAGGAGTTCGCGCGCGACGAGCCGATCCGGCTCGCCCACGTCGTGGACCTCGTCGAGACGGCGATGCTCAAGCGCGTGGCGCACGGGCGGCCGTTCGGCGTGGCGATCCTCGCGGAAGGGATCGCGCTTCGCCTCTCCGAGGAGGAGCTCAAGGCGACGATGCCCGACGTGCACGTGGACGAGCACGGCCATATCCGGCTGGGTGAGCTGAACCTGGACGGCGTGCTCGCGGATCAGATCCGCGGACGGTTCCAGGCGCGCGGCGAGAAGGTGACCGTGGTCGCGAAGAACATCGGCTACGAGCTGCGCTGCGCGCCGCCGATCCCGTTCGACATCGAGTACACGCGGGACCTCGGCTACGGCGCGATCGACTACCTGCGGACGCTCTACCGCGACGGCGGGCCCGAGGTCGGGGCGATGATCACCGTGCAGCAGGGACAGCTGGTGCCGCTGCCGTTCGGTTCGTTCACCGACCCTGCGACGGGGCGCCCGCGGATCCGAGAGGTGAACCTCCGGAGCGGGTCCTACCGCGTGGCGACGGAGTACATGATCCGGCTCGAGCGCGAGGACCTGGACGACCCGGCGAAGCTCGCCGCGATCGCGGCCGCCGCGTCGATATCGCCGGACGCGTTCCGGTCGCGCTACGGGTACCTCGTGGACGCCCGGGCGGCCGCGCTCGACTCGAGCTGACGGGCTACACGGCCCGGCGGCTCGTCTCCTCCGCGGCCTCGCTCGGCTTCTCGGGCGGAGCGGGATCGGTCCCCGACCGGAGCGGCTTCGGCAGCCGGGCCACGGAGCCGCCGCGCACCGAGGCGGCGAGGACCACGACGAAGCCGACCCCCGCGACGAGTGCCAGGAGCACGGCCGGCTGCCAGAGGAACGCGAAGCCCAGGAGGAGGAAGAACACGCCGGCCATCGGCACGCCGTTCACGGCGTGGGGCGAGAACGTCTCCATGATCCAGCGGCCCGCGGGGAGCCAGCGGCCCTCGCGCCACTGGATGGTCGCGAGCGGCCCGGCGAGCCCGATCAGGATCAACAGCAGGGCGAGCGGGAGCACCATGCGGGCCAGCTTACCCGGTGTCGTCCGTCGGGCGTCAACCTCGCCGGTCAGCACGGTAGACTCGGCCGCTGATGAGCGCGCCCGTCGATCTCCGTTCCGACACCGTCACCAGGCCCACCCCCGAGATGCGCCGCGCCATGGCGGAGGCGGAGGTCGGCGACGACTGGTACGGGGACGACCCGACCGTGAACCGGCTCGAGGAGCGCTGCGCGGAGACCATGGGGAAGGAGGCAGCGGTCTACGTCGCGACCGGCACCATGGCGAACCAGATCGCGCTGCACGTGTTCGCCCGGCCCGGGCACTTCGTCGCGGCGGAGACCACAGCCCACGTGGCCACCACCGAGGTCTCCACGTCGGCGATCCTCTCCGGGATCGCGTTCCACCGGATGGTGGGGGAGCGCGGGATCCTCTCCGCCGAGCAGGTGGCCGCGGCGCTCGAGCCCGACCCCTACGGCGTCGAGGTCGTGGACCTGCTCGAGGTCGAGAACACGCACCAGGTGGGGGGCGGGAGCGTGCTGCCGATCGATGACCTCCGCGCGATCCGCAAGGTGGGGCTCGAGGCGAACGTCCCCCTCTACCTGGACGGCGCGCGGCTCTTCAACGCGAGCGCGGCGAGCGGCACGCCGGTCGGGGAGTACGCCGGCGAGGTGGACGCGCTCATGTTCTGCCTCTCTAAGGGGCTCGGCGCGCCGATCGGCTCCGTGCTGTGCGGTTCGGCCACGTTCGTCGAGGACGCGCGACGAACGAAGATCCTGATCGGCGGCGCGTGGCGCCAGGCCGGGATCATGGCCGCCGCGGGGCTCATCGCGCTCGAGGAGGGGCCGAAGCACCTCCCCGAGGACCACGCGAATGCCCGGCGGCTGGCCGAGGGACTCGCCGAGGCGGCGCCCGGCACGCTCGACCCCTCGCAGGTCGAGACCAACATGGTGTTCGCCGACGTCACGGCGATCGGCCTGGAGCCCTTCGACGTGCTGGGCCGGCTTCGCGACGCGGGGATCCTCGCGAACGTCGTCGCCGGCAAGGTCCGGTTCCTCACCCATCGCGACGTCGGCGCGGCCGATGTCGAGCGGGTGATCCCCGTCTGGCGACGGGTGATCGAGGAGGCCCGCCACGAGCGGAGAGGCAGGTGAGCGCATGAAGTTGTTCGGGCCGCGCTATCCGGAGGAGGTGGCCAAGCGCGTGCCACCCGGGCAGCGCCTGGTGAAGGGGTGGCCGGTGCTGCACTACGGCCCGATCCCGCGGTTCGACGAGGCGACGTGGGACTTCACCGTGACCGGGCTCGTGGAGCATCCCTTCACGGTGTCGTACGCGGAGCTGACGGCGCTCGGCCCGGTCACCGTGCAGGCCGACATGCACTGCGTGACGGGGTGGACGACGCTCGACAACCAGTGGGAGGGCATCCCGTTCCGGGTGCTCGCCGAGCGCGCGGCGCCGAAGCCCGAGGCCCGTTGGGTCATCACGCACTGCGACCACGGCTACACCTCCAACCTGTCGCTCGCGGCCCTGATGGACGACGACGTTCTGGTGGCGTGGGGACACAACGGCGCGCCGCTCGAGCCGGAGCACGGCTTCCCGCTTCGCCTGGTCGTCCCCAAGCGCTACGCGTGGAAGAGCGCGAAGTGGCTGCGGGGGCTCGAGTTCACCGATCGCAACGAGCGCGGGTTCTGGGAGGTGCGCGGCTACCACACGCACGCCGACCCGTGGCGCGAGGAGCGCTATTCGTACGAGGAGAGCAAGGAGTCGGAGACCGAGTCCTAGGGTCCGGTCACGTAGATCTTCACCGTGTCACCGGCATGGACCGTGGTCCCCGGGTCGGGCGACTGCAGCACCACCTGATCGCCGGTCGTCCCAGGAAGGACGATCACGTCCACGACCAGGCCCAGGGCCTCGAGCTGCGCCTTCGCCGCTTCCATGGTCATACCGCGGACGTCCGGCATCGCGAAGCTCTTCGGCCCCTTCGAGACGATCAGCGTGACTTTCGAGCCCTTCGGCGCGACGTCTCCGGCCGGCGGGTTGGTGCCGATCACGTTGCCCGCGGGGATCGTGTCGGAGAAGTCCTGACGGATCTTCACCGTGAAGCCCAGGTTCTCGAGCGCGGTCTGGGCCGACGCCTGCGGCTGGCTCGCGAGGTTGGGGATCTGCACGGGCGGCGGCCCGGAGCTGACCGTGATCGTGACCGCGAGGCCCTTCACGACCTGATGGCCGCCCTCGGGGTTCTGGTCGATCACGTGCCCCTTCGGGACCGTCTCGCTCGAGGCCTCGACGACGAGCGGTGTGAACCCCGCGGAGGTGAGGGCCGCCTCCGCGTCCGCTTGCGTCGCGCCGCGGACGTCGGGGAGCAGCGCGAGCTCCGGCCCTTTCGACGGGATGATCGTCACCGAGTGCCGCGTTCGGACCTTCGTCCCCGCCGCCGGGTCGGTCCGGATGATGGCGCCGCTCTCCACGCTCGTCGAGAACTCGCCGGGCCCGATCCGAGGGGTGAGCCCCAGCGCGCGAAGCCTCGCCATCGCCTGGTCCTGCGGGACGCCGGCGAGCGAGGGGAGCCGCACGTAGTGCGGGATCGCGTAGACCCAGGTGGCCCACCCACCGACGCCGAGCGCAGCGAGCAGCAACACGAGCGCGGCCGCGGCGCGCATCCGGCGGCGGCGAAGCACCTTCGGCGAGACCGGCCGGGGGATCGTGACGGTCGTGGCGCGCTCCGGGCCCGCGGCCTCGGTCGGCGGCACCATCGCGGCGAGCTGCACGAGTC
>JACXTT010002282.1_pt1 | contig 30631 bp, 24 predicted proteins | sample 9270951 | NCBI WGS metagenome assembly JACXTT01 (sample SAMN15532306, study PRJNA645909) | rock metagenome | isolation source: weathered quartz diorite | place: Puerto Rico | collected 2017-06-21 | reverse complement strand
TGGACGGGCGTGGATCTGTTCTTTGTGCTGAGCGGTTACCTCATTGGATGCCAGCTCTTCAAGCCGCTCGTCCAGGGACGGCCGCTGTCGTTCCGGACGTTTTACCTGAAACGGTTCGTCCGCACGCTGCCTGCTTACTTCGCCGTCCTCGCGGTGTATTTCCTTCTCGACCCCACGCCTTCGCCAGCGTGGAGATTCTTCGTCCTGGCGCAGAATTTCGGCAGCCCGAATACGTTTGCGCCCTCGTGGTCTCTTTGCGTCGAAGAACAGTTCTACCTCCTGTTCCCGTTGGTGGCGCTGTATTCACGCCGCATGGTGCTGTTCGTCGTGCCTGCGGTGTTGTGCCTCGGCTTGGCGCTCCGTTCCGGCATCTGGATGAGCGTTCGTCCCGACTTGGTCGCCGATCCCGCCGCCGCTTTGCAGGTCTACATGAGCCATCTGTACTATCCGACCTGGTGCCGTCTGGATGGCATCGCCCTCGGCGCCGGCCTGGCGGCCCTGCAGTGGTACCGCCCGAGAATCTGGCGCGCGCTCATGGATCGCGGCAATCAACTGCTCGGGTGGAGCGCCGTTTCTCTGCTCGTGGCTGTGGCGATGCTTTGGAAGCACTATTCGTTCTGGAACTGCACCGCTGCGTTCACGTTCCTGAATCTCGCCTTCGCCTTGCTCACGGCTTCGGCGCTCAGCTACAAGGGAGCGCTGTCCCGTTTGCGCGTGCCGGGAGCGCAGTTCATCGCCCTGATTTCGTATTCCTTGTACCTGACCCACACGCTGATGCTGGATGCAGCGTTCCATATCGACGGCCTGCTGCAATGGTCGCCCCAGTCGCCCCAGGCAGTTGCGCTGGCGGCTGGCCTGATCCTGTTGGCCGCTCTTGCGCTCTATCACGCCGTGGAACTGCCGGCGCTCGAGTATCGCGACCGCCTGCTCGGCGAGCAGCGTAAACAGACACAATGGACGCGCCTGGTCGCGCAGCCCGTGGAAAGAGAGAGTTGAAGATGCGAGTCCTGTTTCTGGTCACCAAGGCGGATCTGGGCGGCGCCCAGGTTCATGTCCTGGACCTGTTGCGCGGTTTTCGAAACGTGCTGGATATGGTGGTCGGCGTCGGAGAAGAAGGATATTTCACGGACGGGGTGCGCCGCCTCGGCGTGCCTTTCCAGGTGATCCCCAACCTGGTTCATCCGATCGAGCCATCCAAAGATGTCCGCGCGCTCGTGGATGTCGCCCGGCTGATCCGCCAGTCCCGCGCCGACATCGTGCATACGCATACCTCAAAGGCGGGGCTGATCGGACGCCTCGCGGCGCGAGCGGTCGGAGTGCCCTGCATCTTTACGGCGCATACCTGGTGCTTCACGGAAGGGATTTCGAAAAAGCAGCAGATGATTGGAATCCCCGCCGAGCGGATTGCGGGAATGTGCAGTGCGGCGATCATCAACGTCTCGCGCGCCAACCACGATATCGCCATGCGCCACCGCATCTCGAATTCGCGCAAAATGCTCACCATCTGGAACGGCATTCCAGATACGGATTGGCGCGCGCAGCCCGCTTCTCCCGGCATCCCGCTCATCGCCATGGTGGCCCGGCTTGTGGAGCAGAAGGATCAGCGAACCCTACTCCGCGCTCTGGCCCTGATGGATTGCAAGGCGCGCGTGCTCCTCGCCGGCGACGGACCGAACCTGGAATCTCTCGAAATCGAAGCCTTGCGGCTCGGAGTGCGTGATCGGGTCGAATTTCTCGGGCGCCGTCTGGATGTGGAACGCATCCTCGCGGGCGCGCACATCTTTGCCCTTCCTTCCAAGTGGGAAGGCTTTCCCCTCAGCATCCTCGAGGCGATGCGCGCCGGGTTGCCGGTGGTTGCCTCCGACGTGGGAGGCGTGTCCGAAGCGGTCGAAGACGGCCGCACGGGCTACCTGGTTCGCCGCGGCGATGTGCAGATGCTGGCGCAAAAGCTATCCGCCCTCGCCGGCGATCCCGCCCTCCGCCGCCGGATGGGGAACCTGGGACGCCAGCGATATGAGGAGCAGTTCACGCTCAAAATCATGCTGCAGAGAACCATGGCCGTCTATCAGACGGCTGCGCCTCGCGCAGCTGCGGCGATCCCGGAGATCCAGGCCGCCGCGCTCCCGGTTTCCACCAGCCAGATGTCCAAGCTGCGGTCTGGCCGTTAAGCATATGCGTTCCCGAAGTACCACGAAGAACTTCAAAATGTTCACGATCAATCGAATCTATTGAAGAAGAAAGAACCCAATGACACCAGTCTCTACGCTTGAACAAAGCTCTCCGGGCGCTCTTCGGTACGACAGCTACAACCCACTCATTCGGATCTCCTATCTGGTGACCTCCGACATCCTGAGTCTTCTGCTCGCCGTCTTCATCAGCCTCACGATCAAGTCGATACAGAGCGGCGGGCTCAACTGGCCGAACTACCTGCGTTTGTGGCCGCTGCTGTTTGTCTTTCCCGCCGTATACTGGGTTGCCGGGCTGTATTCCAGCATCTCGCTGAGCCCTCCGGAAGAACTTCGCCGGGCCACTTTATCCTCCGTGTTCGTGTTCATGACTCTCGCTGCGGCCACGGTCTCGTTTCGTGGCGCCACGGCCTATTACACCTGGACCACGCTGCTGTGCATGAGCCTGAGCATCATCCTGGTTCCGCTGCTGCGGGGCGCGACGCGGTATCTGTTTGCGAGGGAAGTCTGGTGGGGCAGCCCGGCGGTGATCTTCGGCGCCGGACCGGCCGGCCGGCGTGTCGTCAGGACTCTGCTCGTACAACCAGGGATTGGTTTGAGGCCGATCGCCGTTGTGGACGACGAGGCGGAGCCCGGCGAATTCATCGATGGCATTCCCGTGGTGGGCGGCCACGAACTTGCCGCCCTGGCGCCGGAATCACACCGGCTCGCCCATGCGGTGGTCGCCATGCCGGGGAAACCAACAAGCAGTTTTATGGGCACCATGGAGCGCCACGGCCTGCACTTCTCGAGGATCCTCATGATTCCGAACCTGGCCAGTGTTTCGGCAGCCGAGGACCATGGGCATAGCCATCATGTGATGAATGCGTCCCTCCCCTGGGTTGGCGCGGCGCCCGGCGGTCTGTGCACTCTCGAAGCCGATACCAAGAACGTCGGCGGCATGCTCGGGCTCGAGGTTTGCCAGCAGGCGTTCCTTAGCGAACGGCAGTGGCCCAAACGCGCTTTGGACCTCACCCTGACCTTGCTGGCCGCGATTTTCGTAATCCCGCTCATCGCGATCATCGCGATGTGGATCAAGATCGATTCGCCCGGTCCGGTCTTCTATGCCCACCAGCGAGTCGGCTATGAAGGCAAGCCATTCGGCGCCTGGAAATTCCGGTCGATGGTCCAGAATGCGGATCAGGTTCTCGGCCAGTATCTGGAGCGGAACCCTCAACTCCGCGAGGAGTGGGAGCGCGACCACAAGCTGCGCCGAGATCCAAGAGTCACTCTGATCGGCGGCATCCTACGGCAAACCAGTCTCGACGAGCTACCCCAGCTGTGGAACGTCCTGAGGGGAGAAATGAGTCTTGTAGGCCCGCGTCCCATCGTTACGGAGGAGATCTCCAAATACGGACCTCAATTCATGCTCTACACCAAGGTGAAGAGCGGCATGACGGGTTTGTGGCAGATCTCCGGCCGTAACGATACGTCGTATGACCAGCGCGTCCGGCTGGACTCCTTCTACGTCCGCAACTGGTCGGTGTGGCTCGACCTCTATATCCTCTTCAAAACGATCAAAGTCGTGCTGTTCCGCAAGGGGGCGTATTGAAAGAACTACGAACGATACGGCTTCTGCTGCCTCTCCTTCGGAACCAGTCCCGCGGCCTGGCGGCGGTTATTCTGCTTGGGATCGTGTCTTTTCTGGCGGAGGGCATCGGGCTCAGCCTGTTCGTGCCCTTGCTCCAGAGCCTCGATCCCAGGACCGAAGCGGCGAGCGGCCTGAGCCTGCTATCGTTTCTCCCGCCGGACAACCGTCTTGCGTGGATCGTAGGACTTATTCTTGCAATGACCGTTTGCAAGGGGATGCTGACGTACGGCTACTCCGTTCTGGCCGCCGGCATGAACGCTCGCGTCACGCACGGCATTCGTTCGCGGATGTTTTCGAAGATGATCGGCATGAACCAGCGCAGCCTGGACGAAGCCGGATCGGGGCGTTTGATCAACCTGCTGTCCATCGACACGTGGCACACCAGCGACGCCATCTCCCTTTGCATCGGGCTGGTGATCAATCTTTGCTCGATCCTGGTGTTTTCGGCGCTGCTGTTCTCGCTCTCGTGGAAGCTCACGCTTCTAGTGATCGCGGGGGTGGCTGCGATCTCACTCGTGCTGCAGGGAATTTCAAGAAGCGCGCGGGGCCTGGGGCAGCAGGGGATCGAAGCCAACGCCACGTTGAGCCAGCATATGCTCGACGGTCTGGAAGGCGTTCGCGAGATCCAGATGTTCAACCTGAACGCGCACCGTCAAATGTTATTCGATGCCGCGTCGGATCGGGTCCGCTCGATTTACCGCAGGCTGGATCTCTTGCACCGCGGCATCGCTCCCGTCTCGGAGATTCTGTACGTCGGTCTCCTGCTCACCCTGTTGCTGATCGGAGTCATGGGGCACGGTTCCATGCCCAGTTTGATGGTCTTTCTGTTGGTGCTGTACCGGCTGCAGCCGCAGATCCGTCTGCTCGATAGCAGCCGCCTGAGCCTCGAGGCGTTGACCGGATCCGTCGAAGATGTAACGCGCTTTATGAACGATCCGGTTGCCGAAATGCCAGAGACTTACCTGGTAGCCCCACGGCGGGGCGAAACGGGAGTCGCTGCCTCGGGCGCCGCCATTGAATTCGATTCCGTCTCTTTCTGGTACGATGCCGATCGCGAATTTGCGCTCGAGAACGTCTCGTTCCGAATCCCGCTTGGAAGCACGACAGCCATCGTTGGCGCGTCGGGATCCGGCAAGACGACCCTCGTCAGTCTGTTGTGCCGGTTCTATCATCCGGGTAGCGGCGACATTCGCGTGGATGGCCGGTCCATTTCCGCGCTGCGCCTCGAAGACTGGCGCCGCGAGATCGCCTGGGTGAGCCAGGACGCGTACCTGTTCAGCGGCAGCATTCTCGAGAACATCCGCTACGGCCGGCTCGATGCTTCGAATGATGAAGTGATGCGCGCCGCTCGGCAAGCCGACGCCAGCGGATTTATCGACCAGCTGCCGGATGGCTTTCAAACTCTCGTCGGCAATGGCGGAACGCAACTCTCGAGCGGGCAGGTGCAACGCATCGCGCTGGCGCGGGCCCTGGTGCGCAAATCGCGAATCCTGATTCTCGACGAAGCGACCAACGCGATCGACAGCCTCTCGGAGGATTGGATCCAGGATTCTTTGCGCCAGATGGCGGGAGAGACTACCGTGATCGTGATCTCGCACCGGCTCTCGAGCGTCAAGCACGCCGATCACGTGATTGTCATCGCGAACGGATATGTCGCGCAGCAGGGCTCCCCACGAGAGCTCCTTGCCGCCGGTCATGGATATTTCTCGAAACTCAGGACGCTCCAGCATGTCGACTAAACGCGATCCACGCTACCAGATGTTGGAGGTCGAAGTCTGCAATCCGCCGAAGTCGATCGTGGTTCCCGAAGACGCCTGCGGACTGGCGGTCGTGCTGCGGCTCGACGACAAACCTGTTGGTTTCTTCATGGAAGCCCTGCCTCCTGGCGCCGTTCTGGAATCGGACCAACTGGCTGCTCGAATCCTGAAACACGCCGGAGAACAGATCGTCAGCGAGAGAGCCTATGAGGAGCTTCGCGGCGGCCTCGATTGCAGCGATTTTCCGGCTCTCGATATCGCCATCTGCACCCACAATCGCCCCGACGTTCTGGCCAGGTGCCTGACCAGCCTTCGGCGAACCGGCGTCATGACGGCGCGGAGCGTTCGGGTCCTCGTGATCGACAACGCCCCGCCAAACGATCGCACGGAGGGTGTGGCTTCTCAGTTTCCCGGTGTCGTCTACATCAACGAACCCAAGCCGGGCCTCGATTTCGCGCGGAACCGCGCACTCGAAGAATCGACCGGCGAATTGCTCGCGTTTCTTGACGACGACGTGGCGGTGGACTGCTGCTGGCTCGAGGGCCTGCAAGAGGCTTGGGCCGCAAATCCCGACGCCGGCGCCTTTACCGGCCCGATCCTCCCGCTCGAACTCGAGACCAGAGCCCAGATCGTATTTGAAGGAATGGGCGGGTTTGGCAAGAGCTTCGCGCGCGTTCGTTTCGCTTCGGAATTGCCCGAATCGCCGACCTACCCTTGTGGCGCCGGCGTTTTCGGCGCAGGCGCCAATATGGTCATGCGAACCTCTGTGCTGCGGAGGCTCGGCGGGTTTGACGACGCCCTCGACACTGGCGCACCGCTGCCGGGCGGTGGGGACCTGGACATCTACTACCGGATCGTCCGCGCAGGACATCCGCTGGTGCGCGAACCCAAGATGCTGGTCTATCACCAGCATCGCCGCGAATACCGCGCTTTGCGCCGCCAGATGTGGACCTGGGGCCTGGGAACCATGGCTTACATCACGAAGTCGTGGAGAACCGATCCGTCGCAAAGGCCGAAGATCCAGCGATGGCTCCTGTGGTGGATCAGCTACCAACTCAGCAAGGCCTTCGCGCCCTTTCTGCGTAAGAGCCGCGTTCACTGGCCGGTCGATATGGTGCTGGCGGAAATCCTCGGCGCCGTCGTGGGCTTGTGCGGTGAATACGACAGGTCGCAGGCTCGGGTGGAACGGCTGCGGAGGAAATTCGCATGAACGTTCGATGGAAAGTTGTTTGCGTGGAACTGAGCGAGGCTCTCGGCGAATTGCACTGCGAACCGCCGTATTGCGGCATCCGCGCTGTGTTCCTGTGGAAGGGCATCCCGCTGGGACACGGCTGGCTTTCCGAGGCGCAATTGCCGCTCACCCCCGCGCAGTTGGCGAATGTGGCGGCCAAAGCCATCGCGACCGGCATTGGCGATCGTCTGGTTGACGAAGGATTCCGCTCGGCGACTCCGGGTTTGCCGGAGCCGGCGGTTCAGGATCCGGCTGGAGCGCTGGCGGCGCTGCTTGCGATTCAATCGCCAGTGAGCGAGTTGGAGCAGCGCACGGACCGGAAGCACAGCGGCAGCGGCGACAGGGCGTCGTCGAGGTTGCCCATCACCGTTGCTGTCTGTACCCGGGAGCGGCCTGAGGATCTATCCCGCTGTCTGTCCTCACTGGCCGCGTCCCGCGTTCGTCCGCACGAGACCATCGTTGTCGACAACGCGCCAGCCACCGCGGCTACGCGATTCGTTGTCGATCGATTCCCGGGAGTCCGCTACCATTGCGAGCGGCGCAAAGGTTTGAGCGAAGCCCGGAATGCCGCCTTGGACAATGCAACCGGCGAGATTGTGGCATTTGTCGACGACGATGTGGTTGTGCCGCCGGACTGGTTGGAGCATATCCATCCTTGCTTCGACGACCCCAAAGTGATGGTCGCCACGGGCTTGATCCTGCCCTGGGAGTTGGACACTCCGGCCCAGTTGATCTTCGAACAGAGCTTCCAGTATTTTCATCAGGGCTTCCGCCGCCGGTCGTTCGACGCGGCGTATTTTGAAGCCCTGCGGGACAAGGGCGTACCGGTATGGTCCATCGGTGCGGGTGCGAATATGGCGATCCGCAAGTGCGTTTTCGACCAGGGCGCCCGCTTCGACACCCGGCTGGGGCCCGGTTCCTTTGGAGGCTGCGGCGAGGATTCCGAATTCTGGTATGGGGTGCTGTCTCGCGGCGGGACCTGCGTTTACGAACCGGCCGCGTATGTCTTCCACCGGCATCGCCGCGACCTGGCGGCGCTGCGCTCCCTTGTCTATCAATACATGAAGGGCCACGTGGGCGCACTGATCCTGCAATTCATGAAGTATGGGGATGCCGGCAACCTTCGCCGGCTGTTCCTGCAACTGCCGTTTGAATACCTGATCCTGTTTCTGCGGCTGATCGTAAGCGGGTTTTCTCTGGATTACCGGATTCAACTGCGAGGCGCGCTGGGATGCCTTTCCGGTCTCTCGTTTGCGTTCTCGCGTAGAAGGGAGGAGTCCCCCGTCCGATGACAATCGACCAAATCACTCCAGCCGCCGTGGCCCCTGCGGCGGCGCCCGCAACTGCCACCGGTCCGTTGGTGTCGGTAGTGATCGTTTGTTACAACCAGGCGCGCTACCTCGGCGATGCAATCGGGAGCGTGCTCGCGCAGACCTACCCGAGGCTCGAGGTGCTGGTTGTGGACGACGGATCGACGGACGCGACCGCCGAGGTAGCGGCAAGCTGCCCGGATGTCCGTTACATCTTTCAGACCAATCGGGGCCTCGCCGCCGCGCGCAACACAGGCCTCCGGCACAGCACCGGAGAAGCGATCATTTTTCTCGACGCCGACGACCGGCTGCTCAGCCGCGCGGCGCAAGCTGGCGTCGACCAACTACGCGAATCTCCCGAGGCCGCGTTTGTCTTCGGAGGCTATCGCAACATCTTCGATGATGGGTCCGCCGCCCCCACCGATCCGCCACAGAATATCCAGAAAGATCACTACCTTCATCTGCTCGAAGGCAACTTCATCGGGATGCACGCCACCGTCATGTACCGGCGTGCGGCTCTGGCCGCCGCAGGCGGATTCGATGAGAGCCTGAAGGCGTGTGAAGACTACGAACTCTATCTGCGGCTGGCACGGCGGCTCCCGATCGGTTCCCATGGCGAGATCATCGCCGAGTACCGCCAGCACGACACCAACATGAGCAAAGACTATGCCTTCATGCTGCGGTCGGTGCTCTCGGTTCTCCGCATGGAGCGCCCCTTGCTTTCGGGCGCCGCAAACCATGAGGCGCTGCACCGCGGAGTGCGCGTATGGAAGGATTACTACGGCAACCTGCTCTTGCAGGAATGGCAGCGGACGCGTGGAATCGGGCGATTTCTTCGGATTCTCCGGCTCTGTCCCAGGCAAGTCGCGAGACGTGCCTATCGATCCTTGCAGCGGAGGCTTCGCGGTAAAGTCCGCTTTGGCAGCCTTCGCCGTCTGGCGCCCTTCAGCAGGCGGTTCGGCCTGGAACGCGGCCAGCCGATTGACCGCCACTACATCGAGTCATTCCTGGCGGATCACGAGCGGATGGTGCATGGACGTGTGCTGGAAATCGGCGACGACGCGTATTCGCGCCGCTACGGCTCGGGCTCCATCACCCGGCAGGACGTGTTGCATGTCGCGCCTGGCTTTCCTGGGGCGACCATCATCGCGGATCTCGCCTCTGCGCCGCACATTCCATCCGAAAGTTTCGACTGCATCATTCTCACGCAGACGATGCAGTACATCTTCGACCTGCCGTCGGCGACCGCGACCTTGCTCCGGATTCTACGCCCCGGCGGCGCGGTATTGGTGACGCTCCCGGGTATCAGTCAGATTTCCCGCGACCAGCAGGACAAGGAAAGGGACTGTTGGCGGTTCACCGCGTCGTCCGCCCGGCGGATGTTCGAAAGGGAATTCGGCGAAGGCAATGTGGAAGTGCGCACGTACGGCAACGTCCTGGCCTCCATTGCGTTTCTCGAAGGCTTGGCGGCGCACGATCTGACGCAGCAGGAACTCGATGCACACGACCCGGATTACCAACTCGTCGTCGCCGTAGCGGCCGTCAAGCGAGGGGAGGAGGGTTGTAGCGCATGATTTCCAATTGGTTCCGTTCCCGGTCGATCATCCTTCTGTACCATCGCGTCGCCAAACTCGAGTGCGATCCCTGGTCTCTGGCGGTTACGCCGGCGCACTTCGCAGAACATCTGGAGGTCCTGCGGCGGCATCGCCGGGTGCGGCTGGATCAGTTGCAGCCCGGCCGATGGTGGAATCGAGGCGGCCTGTCGGTGGCCATCACCTTCGATGACGGATACGCCGACAATCTGTTCGAGGCGGCGAGCCTGCTCCGGCGATACGAAACCCCGGCGACCTTCTTCATCGCCACCGGTTACGTCGGCGAACAGCGCGAGTTCTGGTGGGACGAGTTAACTCGCATCGTCTACGAGTCGAAATGCCCGCCCGGCTGCAACGCCGCCGACGAGGACGATCGGGCGTCCAGAGACAGGATTCATGAGAGCTACTACCACCGTCTGCAGCCGATGTCGCACCAGGCTCGGCGGGGAGTGCTCGACGAGTTGTCGAAATCCTGCGGCGTGGACTTGTCGGGCGGCCGGCCCTCGCACCGCTCGATGACTCCCGACGAGCTGAAAAGACTCGCCGCCCACGATCTGTTCGAGATCGGAGCGCATACCGTCACGCATCCCAATCTCGCCACGCAACCGGTCGCCGTACAGGATGCCGAACTGAAGAACAGCAAACGCTGGTTGGAGGAGTTTCTCAACCGGCGCATCCCCACATTCTCCTATCCTTACGGAGGCAAGAACACGCATTACACCGAGGAGACCGTCGCCCGAGTGCGCGATGCGGGCTTTCTGCGCGCGTGCACCACCTGTTCCCGGGCGGTTGGCTCTGCCGACGCACTCGAAGAGCTGCCCCGAATCAATATCCCGGACATGGGCGGCGACGAGTTCGAGAAACTGCTCCTCAGTCACTAAGCGCAGACAGTTTTCACAATTTCGAAACGAGTGACGGCGGAATTGTTCATTTCAATTCCACCCTAACAGCGATAAACTCTTCCTGAGCGCTTTTTCATGACCACTCATCGACTTGCAATACTCGCCGCATGCACCGCGGCCCTGTCTCTGGCGCAGGAGTTCCGCGCTTCCGTTTCCGGCATTGTCTCCGATCCCAGCGGCGCGCCCGTAGTTGACGCCCGCATCCTTGTCACGAGCGTGGAACGCAACGTAGTGTACGATGCGGTCTCCAACGCGAGCGGGTACTACCTGGTTCAGTTTCTGCCCGCCGGACGCTACACCCTCGTTGTGGAAAAAACGGGTTTCAAGAAGTACCTGCGCGAGAGCATCGCGCTGATCGCCGCCGACAAAGTCAACATCGATCCGAGGCTCGAGTTGGGCTCGGTCACAGAGAGCGTCAATGTGTCCGATCATGTTTCCCTGCTCCAAACTGAAACCGCCTCGCGAACCGGAACCATTGACAATCGCACCCTGGAGAATGTTCCTTCGGGCGGCCGCAACGCCTATGCGCTCCAATACAATCTTCCGGGCGTCGTCAAATCGAGCACCTACTGGGGCTCCATGGAACTCTACGCATTCGGCAACGTAAACGGCGTGCAAATCGGGGGTGGCCGATCCGGCGAAAACGAAACCGTGGTGGATGGCGTCACCAACACCAAGTCCGATCGCGGTGTTTCCTTCGTGCCGAGCATCAACAGCACCCAGGAATTCACGGTGCAAACCAACTCCTACGATGCGCAGTTCGGGCGCGTCGGCGGCGGCGTCAGCATCATCACCCTCAAATCCGGCACGAACCAGTTCCACGGCCAGTTGTTCGAATACCTCAAGAACGAAAAGCTGCGCGCCATGGACTGGGCGGCCAACAAACAGGGCGCATCCGCGACTCCTTTCAAGAACAATACCTTCGGTTTCGAAGTCGACGGCCCCATCTGGGTTCCCAAGCTGTATAACGGGCGCAACAAGGCCTTCTTCATGCTGTCTCTCGAGGGTCTGCGCGAACATTCGGCAGGCGGGCAGCTTCGCACCCTGCCGACGGAGGCGATGAAGCAGGGAGACTTTTCGAAACTGCTCAATGGTTCCGGCGCCCTCGTCAGCGTCTACGATCCGCTCACCAATCAACTGCAGGCCAACGGCCAATATGCGCGAACCCCATTTGCAGGCAACGTCATTCCCACGGTCCGTATCAACGCAGTGGCCGCCAATGTCGCCAAGTTCTATCCCAAGGCGAACCTGCCTGGCGACGGGCCCGCGCTCATTAACAACTACGCCAAGGTCCTGCCCACAACGAACGGGTATGACGCATGGCTCGGCAAGCTCGACTACAACTTCTCGGACCGCAGCCGGATGTCGTTCCGCTATGGCCAGACGCCCTGGTTGAACTTCGCGCAATTGGTTTGGGGGGACAACGCCGCCGAACCCAGCGGCCAGTATCCATCGACACGCGTTTCGCGCAACTGGGGCGCCGACTGGACTCACACCATTTCGCCTTCCATGGTCTTCAATCTCCGCGGCGGTCTCGCCCGCTACGAGGGCTTCAGCGGCAATGGCTTCGGCGGAGGCTTCGACCCCCGGCAACTGGGCTTTCCTTCCGCCCTCGTGAGCCAATTCACCCGCCTTCAGTTTCCGCGCTTCAACCTCGGAGCCTACTCGGAACTCGGCGCCAACCAGGTGAGCGGCTACACTACCAACGACACTTACTCGATCCAGCCGAACATGAGTTGGACCCGCGGACGCCATTTCCTCAAGTACGGCGCCGAACTCCGCCGTTACAACAACAACTCCATTTCCCCTGGGGCGGCCAGCGGCGCCTACACCTTCGACAAAGGGTGGACGCAGCAGAACCCCCTGCGCGGCGACGCCGCGAGCGGCAACGAATTCGCGTCGTTCCTTCTCGGTTACGCCGCGAGCGGCAATGTACCTCGCAACATCGACGCTGCCTTTCAGAACCGCTACTATGCCCTCTTTCTCCAAGACGACTTCAAGGTGAACGGCCGCCTGACGCTCAACCTCGGCCTGCGCTGGGACTATGAGACGCCCTACTACGAACGCCACGACCGCATGATCAACGGCTTCGCTTTCGATCAGGCGAGCCCGCTCGCTTCGCAGGCGCCATCGTTGACCTTGAAGGGCGGGCTGCAATTTGCCGGCGTCAACGATTCCTCGCGCTACGCCTTCGATCCCAAGCACGGCGCGGTGCAACCCCGGATCGGCGCCGCGTACAAGCTAACGAACAAGTGGGTGCTGCGCGGCGGCTTCGGCGTCAGCTACCTCGGCCAATCCTCGGCAGGGCCGACCGGAGGCTTCAGCCGCACCACGAACATGATTACTTCGACGGATGGCAATCTCACGCCGTCGGCAACCCTGAGCGATCCTTTCCCTTCGGCGCAATTCCCTTCCGGACTCTTACAGCCGGTCGGCAACACATTGGGCCTTGCGACCAACCTCGGACAGGCGGTCAGCGCGCCCTACCGGGACCGGCCGCTCCCATATTCGCTCCAGTATTCCTTCGGCTTCCAGCGCGAACTGCCCGACGGCTGGCTGCTCGACGCGAGTTACGTTGGGAACATCACTCATCGCCTTCCAGTCTCGCTGAACCTCAATTTCATTCCCCTTGCGACCTTGACGAGTCTGCCCGTCGAACAGCGCACAGCCTATTTCACGGGTCAGGTCGCCAATCCACTCGCCGGTCTGCTGCCAGGAACTGCCTTGAATGGCGCGACGATCGCGCGCCAGGTGCTGACCTACGCCTATCCCCATTTCGCTCAGGTTACGGCAACGGATGTGCCGATTGGAGCGCAGCGTTACGACAGCCTGCAGGTGAAACTGAACCGCCGCTTCGCCAAGGGGCTCACGATGACGGTATCGTTCACCCTAGCCAAGACCCTGGAACAGATCGCTCCGCTCGTCGCCCAGGATGTCGATCTGTCGAACCTCACCAACACCAGGCTCGAAAAGCGGTTGACGCAATACGATGTGCCGCGCCAGATTTCTTTCATTGGCAGTTATGACTTGCCCGTGGGCCGCGGCCGGCACTATCTGAATGCCATTCCGAAAGCCCTGGATGGCGTGGTCGGCGGATGGACCTTCTCGGGCGTTTACATGACCCACAGCGGCTATCCGTTCGACTTTCCCAATGCCGCCCCCCTCGCCGCGCGTTCCGCCAAGCTGACCGACGCTCAGCGCGATGAACTGGCGCGCAAGAACGGCCGTAGTCAGTTCGATCCCTCCTACGACAAGTACTTCGACACGACGCTCTTTCCGGGCACGGCGGGACCCGCCGCGTTCACGCTGCGCAACTTCCCCACGCGCTTTCCCGACGTCCGGAGCAAGCCGCTCAATGTGATTGATTTTTCGGCGTACAAAGAATTCCGTTTCTTCGAAAAGGTCCGCTGGCAGATCCGCCTGGATGCCCACAATCTGGCTAACTTTCCGTGGTTCGCCTCCCTGCAAACCAACAACGTGACCAACGCGCAGTTCGGCCAGCTGCAGGCGGACGCCAAAAACGAATTGCGTGTGCTCGTGGCGGTCATGAAGGTCGTGTTTTAAATCAGAATCGATCCTTGGCGATGGCCGGAAGGAAGCTTATGCGGAGGACAGCCACTTGGAGGGCGGCAAAGATTGCGGAGACCAACAGACCTTTGCCCCACCCCAAGCCTGTTCTCCATCGAAATCCGGCTACCGAGCCCGCGGCGCTGGCAACGCCGACGACCAAGGTCAATAGGACCTCAATTAGGGTGAAGTGCCCCGAAATGAGGTTTGCCCATCCGAGAAGAAACAGCCAGATGAGGGTCATCAGCCCGAGCCACATGAAGAAGCAGGGCAGTGCTGCCCACTTGGCGATCTCCCGCTGGCGCAGCCCTAGAAGTATTGGAAACCACAAGGGCAAAGTCTGCACGATGTGCCGAACGACACCGTTGCTGACTAAGCCGACAACGTACAACGCCAGCACCATGGCTAACGCAGAATAACCGACGATCTTCGGCGGCGTGTTCATAGCTTTTGTGCAATGTACGAGACTATGTTGGCCGGAGTTCCCGCATTTTGCCAGCGCCTTTGGGGTTTACAGGCGCTGTTCGTTAGTTTGCCGGCCAGATGCGCACGGTCTTGTCGAAGCTCGCCGACACCACGCGGCCGTCGGGCAGGAAGCAGACCGAACGCACGGTGCGGTCGTGGCCCTTCATGGTCGCCGCCACCTGTTTCGACGCGACGTCGATGATCTTTACGTTGCCGTCATGTCCCGCCGCGGCGATTCTGCTGCCGTCGCGGGAAAAGGCGAGTCCGTTGGCGTCCACCCCGGCGATCTTGCCCTTTTCCGCGCCGGTCGCCCGATCGAGGATGCGCACGGTCTCATCGCCGAGCGAAATCGCCATCATGACGCTGTCCGGGGAGAACGCCACCGCGCGAACCTGCGTACCGGCCTGGACCTTGCGTTCCGGCTTTTTCGTCGCAAGGTTGAAGAGATATAGGTTGCCTCCCGAGGTTCCGCCGCTGAACCAGCGCCCGTCCGGCGAGAACGCCGCCGCCGTGTAGCTATCGAGTTGCTTGGGTAAAACGCCTTGCGCGGCGCCCGTCATGGCGTCCCACTGGCGCAAGCTGCCGTCCAAGCTGAAAGTGTACAGCGCCTTACCGTCGGCGCTGAAGCCGGCGCCGATGATCGCCGATTCGTGGCCTTCGAGGACCTTGAGTTCCTTGCCGGTGGCGTCCAGCAGTTTCACTTTGTGATAACGCTCACCTGCCGCGACACGATTGCCTTGCGGTGAAATCGCGACTGCCTGCACGGCGCCGCCAGCCGGGGCGGATCCGATCTGCGTACCTCCCGCCGCGACATCCCACAGGATGGTTTTCTCGTCCTCGCCACCGGATGCGAGCATTTTGCCGTCCGCCGAACAGGCCACGACATGGGCGTCACGCGCGTGTCCGGTCAGGGTCAAGGCCACGCCCTGTCCCCAAATCAGGGACGCCGACGCCATCAAAAGAGCGGCGATGCAGGTTTTCATCATTTTGTTGTTCTATGCACTCCTCACCTCTCCATGCGTGAAAGCCGTTGGAAAACTGTCTCCGATTGCTAATATCGGGGCGGACGGCTATGAACTTACTTACGGGGGCAATCCTACTTACTCTTTCCTCTCTACTGCTCTCAGCCCAGCCAGCGGTAAACCTCGGCAGGGTTTTGGATAGCAAATCGCTGCACATCGTGGCGTTTGGCGACTTTGGCACCGGCAGCGAGAGCCAAATGGCCATTGCGCGCGCGATTGCCCGGCAGCATTCCCAGCAGGCGTTCGATTTCGGCATCACGCTCGGCGACAACTTCTACCGCTGCGGCGTGCATAGCATCGAGGATCCCAAATGGAACCGCTTTTGGGAAAAGCCATACGGCGGGCTCGGCATTCCGTTTTACGCGGCGCTCGGGAATCACGACTATGGCCGCCCTCCCGCAATTTGTCCGGGGCTCGCCGGATCGCCAGATGTCGAGGTCGAATACACCAAACACAGCAAGAGCTGGCGCATGCCAGCACGATATTACACGTATCGTGCAGGTCCCGCGCTGTTCATTGCGATTGACACGGAAGGCTGGACCGGCGATCAACTGAAGTGGGTAGAGGATACATTGAAGGAATCCGCGAACGACCGCGGCATCCAATGGCGCATCGTGTATGGGCACCATCCGATGTACACGTCCGGGGTCCACTTGAACCAGCGGCGCATCAGCGTGCTGCGGGACCAACTGCAACCGGTGTTCGAGGCCGCCAAAGTCGATCTCTACATCTGCGGCCACGATCACGACCTGGAACACCTTCGCAAGGGCGGCGTTGAGTTCCTCATTGCCGGCGGAGGAGGCGCGCAACTTCGCAAGCCTCGCCGCAAGGATCCGGCATCGGTCTTCGTGGTGGCGAAGCACGCGTTTCTCGACCTGCAAATCGACGCTGAAGGCTCCGGAAAACCCCGCCAACTCACCGCGAAGTATCTGGATGAGAACCTCCAACCAGTGGAACGCTTGTCCCTGCAAATCCGCAAATAACGATCTTCATGGCAGAATTGCCGCCACGTTTTCGCTTGCTATGAGTGGGGAGAAGCGAACATCACTCATGGAGAAGAAACCTGTGGGGAACAAAGTCCTGCCACCGCCGCCAGAGATCCTCGAGCCCGGAGGTTCCAAAGGCCTGACATGCTGGGCGGCTGCCCTGGCGTCGTTCGTAGCCATTAACCCGAAAGCGCCTGGCAAGTACAAGGGCAAGTCCCAAACGGATCTCGTTGAAGATCTGGCGCTGCCGGAAAAGATCATCGAGTTCCTTGGCTTGAAGAAGATCATACTCGAGAACGGGGCGCTGACGGCGGACGGCTTGAAATTCATGCTCATCGATTCGGGTATGACCATCAAGGGGTTCCCGAAAATCAAGAATCTGGGCCCGATCTTTCTTTACAACCAGTTGGCGGCGCACGGCTATTTGTATCTCGTGCTCATCCAGCCAGGCGGTGTGGCGCATGCGGTGGTGGTGTACGGCGTGATCAACGCGTTCAGTCCCAACTGGTCGTTGAGCGTGATGGACCCGTGGCCGGACAACGGCGGCATTGTCCAGTACACCAAGGCGGACCTCGCCGAATTCACGCAGGCCATGGTGGGCTGGATCGTCTAAGACTGGATCGGAACTTGCACTCACGCTCGCTTTATCGCGGAGCGCGAACGCGCCTCGATAGAATTGTGTCCAGGCCGCCGAGTTTGTCCAGGGCTTCGAGCAGAATCCGCCTGGCTCTCTTGTAGTCCTTCGCCCCTAGATCGCGGGCCAAATCCGCGTGCAATTGCTTGCGGATGCCGCGAGTCTGATTCACCACATCCCACCCGTGCTCCGAGAGACGGACGGCCTTCGCGCGCCGGTCTTCGCCGGACGCAGCAACCTCCACCATTTCGATCTTCATCAGTTCCGCCACCATTTTCGAGGCCGCCTGCTGGGTTACTTCCATCCTCGCGGCGAGTTCCGTAATGGATCGCTCACTCTCAATCAAATGCTGTATCAGGTAGCCGTGGCTTTCTCGCGCGCCCGTCAATCCGGCTTCGGCAAGGCGTTCCAGCACCAGTTGATTCACCCGCAAACCGAGAAATAACGCGAGGTGGCCCAAGTCGAGACTTGATTTCACAACCATGGTTGTGTATTCTATCATTTCGAGGAGGCTCTCGTGCAAACATCGAATCTTGAAACGGCGAAGCGCTACATGGAAACGGTCGCCGCATTGCATTCTCCGGACGCAGTAGCCGCGTTTTATGCGCCGGATATCGAGTTTCGCGAGTTTCCCAACCGCATTGCACCGGCGGGGCGAGTACGCCGGGCCGCCAGCCTGCGCGAGGCGTTTCAACAAGGGCAGAAGCTCCTCGCTTCGCAGCGCTATGACGTGAAGCACGCCGTCGAGTGCGGCGACGAAGTGGCGATGGAGGTCGAGTGGACCGGAGTGCTGGCGGTCCCCGTCCAGAACCTGCCGGCCGGCGCCAGGATGCAGGCTTTTATCGGGATGTTCCTGACGTTCCGCGACGGCAAGATCGTGTCGCAGCGGAACTACGACTGCTATCCGCCTCTTACGGCGGAACCGAGCGCCTGATCCCAGTCAGCGATCAGATCGTCGATGTGCTCGAGGCCCAGCGAAACGCGCAGTAGATTCTGCGGCGTCGTGCTGCTGCGCCCCTCAATCGACGCGCGATGTTCCACTTGCGAGTGCGTGCCGCCGAGACTGGTGGCGCGGATGAACACTTTGGCCGCCGCGGCGACGGCCAGCGCCTCAGGCTTGTCTCCGCAAATCTGCACCGATAGCATCCCGCCGAATCCGCCGGTCATTTGCTGAGCGGCCAGCGCGTGTCCCGGGTGGGATTCGAGGCCCGGATAGTGCACCGCCTCCACCGCCGGATGTTTCTTCAGGAATCTCGCCAGAGCCAGCGCGTTCGCGGATTGCGCACGCACGCGATACGGCATGGTTTCGATGCCGCGCATCATCAGCCAGCAATCGAAGGGCGAAGGCACGGCGCCGCCGGTCTGCTGAAAGAGGCGGGCGCGCTCGAACAGGTAGTTGTCGAAGCGCGTGATCAGCGCGCCGCCGAGCACATCGCTGTGGCCGTTGATGAACTTGGTGGTGGAGTGCATCACCATGTCTACGCCGTGGTCGAGCGGGCGCTGCAGCACGGGAGTCGAAAACGTCCCATCGCAGACGGCGATTGCGTTGTTCGCGTGCGCGATTTCGGCAATGGCTGCAAGGTCGATCACCTTCATCAACGGGTTGGACGGGGTTTCGAGCCAAAGGATGCGTGTAGAGCCGGGGCGTATCGCCGCGCGCACGGCGTCGAGGTCCCGCATGTCGACGTAAGTGGTTTCCACCGGCCACTTGGCGAACAGCTTACCGGCTACCGCGCGCATGCCGTAATAGACGTCGTCCGAGGCGAGCACGTGATCGCCGGGTTCGAGGCCGTGGATGCACGCCGTGATGACGGCAAGGCCCGACGAAAATGCGAGCGCCTCTTTGCCCCCTTCGAGCGCCGCGAGGCAGGTTTCAAGCGCGCGGCGGTTGGGATTCTGCTCGCGCGTGTACTCGAAGCCTCGCGGGTAGGAACCGTCCTGGTTGCGTTCGAAAGTGGTTGTCAGATGGATCGGCTGCGCGACCGCGCCCGTACTTGGATCAATGTGGCGCCCCGCATGCACCGCTAACGTCTCGATTTTCATCTTTGGGGAAACGGTAGCACAAAGAGCTTCCTTCGAATCACTCCAAACGAAGATGGAGAGTCGCGTTAGCATGAATCCACATGGACCCGGTTCTCGCCTGGACGCAGGCCAATCACGCGGCAATTATCGACTTCATTCGCGAAATGGTGGAGTGCGAATCTCCGAGTGACGATCCCGCCGCGGTGAATCGCTTCGGGGAACTATTCGCCGACCACGTAAAGGACATCGCCGCGAACGTGAAGTTCCTGTCTGGGGGCAAGACCTACGGCAAACATCTGCGGGTGGAATTCAAGCTCCCCGGCCGCGTGAAAAAGGGCGAAGGCCAGATACTGGGTCTTGGCCACGCGGACACGGTGTACCCGATGGGAACTCTGAAGTCCACCCCTTTCCGGTCCGAACCGGACGCCTTGTGGGGACCCGGGGTGATTGACATGAAGGGCGGCCTCGCCTTCTTTGTCTTCGCCATGCGCGCGCTGCGGGACCTCGATATCCCAGTGACCCGCAATGTGGTGTTGCAGATCAACTCCGATGAAGAGGTGGGCAGCGAATCGTCACGCCCGTTCTCTGAAGAAGCCGCCCGCAAGAGTGTGGCGGTGTTGGTGCTCGAGCCCGGCACGGGTGCGGAAGGCAAGTTGAAGACGGCGCGCAAGGGCGTTGGCGACTATACGGTGGTGGTTCGCGGCAAGGCAGCGCACGCGGGCGTCGACTTCACTGCAGGCGCCAGCGCGATCGTCGAAGCCGCGCAGCAGATCCTCAAAATAGCCGATTTTACCGACCTGGCCAAAGGAACCACCGTCAATCCCGGAGTCATCGCTGGCGGCACGCGCACGAACGTCATCGCGGAGGCCGCAACTGTCGAGGTGGACATGCGGATCGCGAAGATCGGCGAAGCGGCGAAGCTCGAGAAGAAATTCCGCTCGCTGAGGCCGGTTGACCAACGCTGCACGCTGGAAATCAGCGGCGGGTTGAACCGGCCTCCGATGGAGCGCACTAAAGGGATTGCCGCGCTGTTTCAGAGGGCGCGCGTTCTGGGCCGTGATCTTGGCGTGAATGTGGAAGAATCGTCCACGGGTGGCGGGTCGGATGGCAATTTCACAGCTGCGATCGGCATTCCGACGCTCGACGGCATCGGCGCCGTCGGCTTGGGCGCGCATACGCCGCACGAACATCTGTTCACGAACCGAATTGCGGATCGGACGGCGCTGTTGGCGAAACTGGTCGCCGCGATATGAGTTGTGAAATACCCCGGATGGTGAACAGGGCGGTCAAGCCTACTCACCATCCGGCTCGCGATCCGGAACGTTCCCACCATGCTTTGCAGCCCCCCGGTCCGCAATCCCCTCAACCTGATCGCAGGCCAAAGGGGTGTCTAGTAAAGAGGGAGTGTTCCCGGCCGCGACATCGGGACCTTGCGGAGGCCACCAGTTGATCCAGCCGCAATGTCCCCGCGCCGAAAGGCCCGCAACCCAGGGTCTCTTCCGCGCAAAAATAAGATCGAAATATTCCCTACCGCCCGGGTTTTATCGCCCCCCCACCACCACCGCCGGCACCCGTTGGCATGAATGAGGAACGGAAACCTCTTCAACCGCATTGACGCTCGCCTGGGCCGGAACCGGGGCCCTCTGCTCGAGCTCACGGTCAGGCTCCAGCAGCATTGCTTCCATACGGACCAGTTCATCGCGGCGGCCAGCCAAGTAGGCCGCCAGGCAGTACAATTCGAGCGTCATGCCACTCCCACCCTCCCGGACGTTTACTCTTCCCTGATCCCAAGGTACCCGCCTTTTGACTTGGCTGAAATCGGAAAGCTTCTGAACGTGCTGTAGGGATTTTGCCTACAAACCAATCGTGAATCGGTAGTTTCGGCTCGCGGCGCCGGGCGCGGGAATCGGCCTGGCGGCTCGCGAGCTTCTGCGGGTGGCCTATCTCTTGGTATCCTTTGGGATACTGTCTCATACAAGTAGTGGGGTTTTCGCTTTCAGGGAGGTTTTTCGACATGACGACTCGCCGGAGTTTCTCCGAGATGTTCATACACGGGCTCGGTGGCTTGATTACAGTCGCCATCTCGGGTTTGGGAGGCGCGTATCTGCTCACGCCGGCCCGCAAGAGACGGGCAGCAGGCTGGGTGGAAGCCGCTGATGCTTCGAAGCTGAAGGCTGGTGAGGCGGAAGAGGTGGTCTTCGAACGCACGCGCGTCGATGGCTGGCGCGTTTCGAAGGAAAAGACCAGCGCGTGGATCGTCAAGAAATCCGACCAGGAAGTGATTGCCTTCGCCCCCAGTTGCTCGCATCTTGGCTGCGCCTTCCGCTATGACGCTGCCCAGAAGAACTTCATCTGCCCCTGCCATGTGTCGCTGTTTTCGCTGGAAGGCAAGGTTCTTTCGGGACCTGCGCCCCGCAGCCTCGACCGTTACGACATCAAAGTAGACAACGGCCGCGTTCTGCTCGGCGACATCAAAAAGGCCTAGTCCATCACCATGATCAAGAACATCCTCAACTGGGTGGAGGAGCGGATCGGCGTTGGCGCCGTCATTTCACATCTTCTTTACGAAGACATTCCGGCGTCGAGCGGCTGGAAGCATGTGCTCGGCAGCGTCGCGCTGTTTTCGTTCCTGATTCAGGTGGTGACCGGGCTGCTGCTGGCGATGAACTATGCCCCTACAGTGGGCGAGGCATATTCGAGCCTCAAGTACATTCTCAACGAACTTACCGGCGGGCCGGTCATCCGGTCGATGCACCACTGGGGCGCGAGCATGATGATCATCGTCGTGGGCTTGCATATGGCCCAAGTGTTCATCTGGGGCGCATACAAGAAGCCTCGCGAGGCCACGTGGATGGCGGGTGTGGTTCTGTTGCTGCTGACTCTCGGCTACGGCCTGACTGGGTACCTGCTGCCTTGGGACAATCGCGCGTACTGGGGCACCGTGGTGACCGTCCAGATCGCGGGTTTGATGCCCGGGGTCGGCGAATACGTGCAACGGCTGCTCGGCAGCGAAGGCGGCGCCATCGGAGCGGTGACTTTCTCGCGGTTTTACGCGGCCCACGTGCTGGTGTTGCCTCCCGTCACGGCGTTGATGATCATGTTCCACCTCTATCTGGTGCGGCGGCACGGCGTTGCGCCGGAACCGCAGGAGACCGAGACCAAGAAGTTCTACCCGTCGCAAGTCTATAAAGACACGGTGGCGATGTTTGTGGCGTTCGCGATCCTCGTCACGATGTCGATCGTCGCAAGCGTACCGTTGGGGCGCATGGCCGATCCGACAGATACGACCTATACGCCGCGGCCCGAGTGGTACTTCCTGTTCCTGTTCCAGACGCTGAAGCTATTCGAAGGTCCACTGGAGCTGCTGGGTACGATGGTGCTACCGAACCTCGCGATCATCGGGTTGTTCGCGGTGCCGTTCATTGATCGCAGCAAGGCGGTAACGGTGGGCAAGCGCGGCATGGCGATCGCGGTCTTGGGCCTGGCGGGCATCACCTGGGGCGGCTTGACTCTGGCTGCAGTGAAGAGCACGCCGGTGGACAACGAGTTCGCCCAGGCGCTGGATCGGCCCGCCGAACCGTGGCAGCAACTGCCCGCGGATGAGCTGGCCGCGGTAGGCTACTTCCGTTCCGCCAACTGCGCCAAGTGCCATGAAGCCCGCAAGACGGCTCACGACGAAGAGTGGCTGCTCGAGCACTTTAAAACCAACAATCCCGGCGGAGTCTCGCTGCGAGACGGCCAGTGGAAGGCTCTTGGCCGTTTGTCGGCGAAGCTGACCGATGTGCACAAAGAGGTAATCGACCCGTCGTCGAGCACCCCGGCGTGGGCGTTATCGGGAGCGGCTGTGTACCAGATGAACCAGTGCGGCGCCTGCCATCCGTTAAAGGGCGCGGGCAATAAGATCGGCCCGGCGATCGATGGGCTGGCGTTCCGGAGGGACAAGCCCTGGGTGGTGGAACACTTCGCCGAGCCGCAGAAGCTATCGCCAGGAACATCAATGCCTCCGTACAAGCTCAAGCCCGAGGATCTGGAGAATCTGACGCACTACATCATGATGATTCCGCGGTAGACTTGCATCCAGACATTCAAGTAGACATCAGCTAGCGCAACCTACTTGTAGACTATTGTAAACATATGATTTACAATAAAGCAGCAAGTAGACATTGTGCCAGACATTCTGCCGGACACACAGGGCGAACACGTTTCTGCCATGGAGCCTTTGCGCATCGGCGAGGGCTCCCGCTTCAGACCGCGTTTGACCGAAATGGCATTCGAGCTCGGGCAGCGCGCCGCGAGTTTCCGCAGTAGCCTTCCTCCGGCTCTCCTGGACTCTCTTGCGACCCTCGTTCGAGGGATGAATTGTTACTACAGCAACCTGATCGAAGGTCATAATACGCATCCGGTCGACATCGAACGGGCGCTTAAAAACGACTATAGTCAGGACCCTGTCAAACGCAACCTGCAACTCGAAGCTGCGGCTCACATCGCGGTGCAGGAATGGATCGATTCAGGGGGGCTTTCCACTGCCGGCGCGGCAACCCAACCGGCAGCCTTGCGCGAGGTCCATCGCCGCTTTTTGGAAAAGCTGCCGCCCGAGCTGCGCTGGGTAGAAGACCCGGAAACCGGCAGACGCGTGGAGGTGGTTCCCGGGGCGTTTCGCGAGGATCTGGTTCAGGTTGGACGTCACATCCCGCAAGCGATTCCCAGGTTTTTGGAGCGGTTTCATGAAGCTTACCGCGTCATGAGTAAGACGGAAACCCTTCTTGCCAGCGCCGCGATCCACCACCGCCTTTTATGGATCCATCCGTTCGCCGACGGCAACGGCCGGGTAGCCCGGCTGGTTTCTCACGCAATTCTTCTCGAAACACTCCAGACCGGCGGCATCTGGTCCATCGCTCGGGGCTTTGCGCGCAACGTGCAACAGTACAAGGTTCACCTCGCCAATTGCGACATGCCGCGCCGCAACGATTTGGATGGACGGGGCTCGTTGAGCGAAGAAGCGCTTGCCGAGTTCACCGGATTCTTTCTCACGGTTTGCATCGACCAGGTGGCCTTCATGGAAAGCCTGGTCGCTCCTGGAGAATTGGCCACAAGAATCCAGGTCTGGGCGGAGGAGGAAATCCGCAAAGGGCAATTGCCGCCTCGAAGCGGCGCTCTTCTCGAATGGATCCTGCTTCGCGGACAGCTACCTCGCGGCGAAGTCAGCCGCATTACGGGAACCGGTGAACGGCAGGGAAGCCGGATCATCTCGGAACTGGTGAAGCGGGATATTCTCAAGTCCCACGGGCCTCGCGATCCGCTGGTGCTGAACTTTCCGGCGAGGCTCGCGCATCGCTGGCTGCCGGGCTTGTTCCCGCCGCAGCCGGATTAACTCAGTTCCGCCGCGAGGACACCGGCGATGCGGTGGGCCCAATGGTCCACCATGCCATTGTCCGCGCCTTCCACCATCACCCGGGCGAGCGGTTCGGTGCCGGAGAAGCGCACCAGAATGCGGCCTTTGCCAGCGAACTCGCGCTCGGCGTCGGCGATTTCCGCGGTTACTCCGGGCAGGTCCGCGAGCGGCTTGCGTTCTTTAATACGGACGTTCAAAAGCAACTGCGGGTAGACCCTCATTGCCGAAGCGAGCGTTTCCAGATCCTGGCCGGAACCGTGCACCACCTCGAGCAACCGCAGGGCCGTGAGCATACCATCGCCGGTGGTGGACCACTGCCGGAAGATGACGTGGCCGGACTGCTCCCCGCCCAACGGCAGGTCACGCCGAACCATCTCTTCGAGCACGTACTTGTCGCCTACCGCCGTGCGGATCAGTTCGATACCGCGTTCCTTCAGCGCCACTTCGAGGCCCATGTTGGACATCACGGTCGCCACCACGGCGGGGACCCCGAGCGCAGTTCCTGTAATCAGCATCACCGCGTCCCCATCGATTTCTTTGCCGGACTTGGCAACGAACAGCGCCCGGTCCGCGTCGCCGTCGAAGGCGATGCCGACGTCCGCGCCCGATTCCACTACCGCCGCCTGCAGGCCCGCCAGATGCGTCGAACCGCAATGGAGGTTGATGTTCCGCCCGTTCGGGCTTACGCCGAGCCGCGCGACGATTTTGGCGCCCAGGCGCTCGAACAGGGCGGGCGCCAGAGCGGAGGCCGCGCCATTCGCGCAATCCATCGCAATGCGCAGGCCGTCCAGCCGGGTGGTGCACAGGGAGGCGAGAAAATCCAAATACTGCTGGTCGAGCCCTTCGTCAACGGGCAACGCCGCCGGCATAACTTCGACGCCGGATTCGAGCGCTGCGAAGATCCACTCTTCCAGCTTCAGTTCTTCCGCATCGGGCATTTTGAAGCCGGAATGATCGATGACTTTGATGCCGTTATCGCGAAATGGATTGTGCGAGGCGGAAATCATCACACCTGCCGAAAAGTCGTCCACACGAGCAAGGAACGCAACGCCTGGCGTGGTGGTGATTCCGGCGAACTTGGCCGTCACGCCTTTTGCCGCCAGCCCGCCTGCGACATGTGCGGCGAGCCAGGATCCGGATTCGCGGGTGTCCATGCCAATGACAACGCTTTTGTGGACATGACCGCCTTCGACAATCCAGTTGCCCAAAGCGACGCCCAGCGCAAACGCAGTAGGCCGGTCGAGCGGGGCTTCTCCAGCCACACCTCGAATGCCGTCGGTGCCAAACAGTTTTCTACTCATTGTCTTCAGTATTGGAAACGCTCGCGCTACTGCTGCTGCTGCGATACGCGTTCCACCAAGGCCTTCACAGTAACCATCGGCGAAGACTCGAACCGAACTTGAGGGTCTCCGGCAAAAACATGGACTCTTACAGACTTTTCCCCGGGTTTCCACTCCACATCGATCGGATCGGTTTCCGCATATTCGATCTGGTCGACCTTGTTGGCAGGGCCGATAATGCGCAGTACCTCGGGCGTAACGGCCTCGCGGTAGACTTTCCATCCATCAGGGGGCGTACTCTGATACCGGATGCGCACCGGCACCTGCTTGGAGAGTTGCTTGTCGAACTGCAGCCGCAACTGCGAGGGAACGGCGCGAACGAAGGTCACGCCAAACGGTAGCGTGATGTTCGAACGGTCAATCGTAAAGGTGCGTTCGCCTGCCGTGCTGATGTTCGCGAGATCGATTTGCGCAGCGATCTCCTTCAGCGAATCCTGACCTAGCTTGCTCGACGGTCCGCGGATTTCGAGCACCAGATGATCCGGGGCTTCGGTGGCGAATTCGAGGTTGCGCGGCTGGTTGCGAAAGAAGATCGGCACCGAGGCGGAAGTCACCACGTCGGGTTCGAGAATCAGGGTGAACCACAGCACGATCGCCACCCCGAGAGACGCCAGCTTCCACCAGATGTTCTCGAAGGTGAGCTTGATCATGAACGCGCCTCGGTGACTGGCGCGTTTTGCTCCGCCGGCCCGTTGGAATCCGCTGCCTGATCGCTGCGATGGCCCGCGGCGTGCTGATTGATGCGCTCTTCTGCACGCTCGAGCGTCACGCCTTTCTCGAGTTCGCCGAACGAAGCGACGGAAATCTTGCCCGTTTCCTCGGAAACGAGCAGCGCGAGGCAATCTGTTTCCTCTGTTACGCCGATGGCCGCGCGGTGGCGCGTGCCGAGTTTGCCGACTGCTCCCGGATTGGTGGTCAACGGCAGAAAACAGGCGCCCGCGGCGATGCGTCCGCCCTGGATGATCGCCGCGCCGTCATGCAACGGACCGCGGTTCTCGAAAATCGTAATCAGCAGGTCGCGAGACACGAGCGAATCCATCGCAACGCCACTCTCGATGAATGTGCGCAAGCCTGTGTCGCGTTCAATCACGATCAGTGCGCCAGTCTTGTGCTGCGAGAGGTACGAGAGCGCGAGCAGGATCTCGTCGGTCACCTCGCGGCGCTCGAAACTGGACTTGAATCCAAGAGCGCGACTGCGGCCGATGCGCGCGAGAAGCCTCCGGATTTCCGATTGGAACATCACGATGATCGCGAGAGCGGTGTACGGCGCCAGGCGCAGCAGGATGGTCCGGAGCAGTTCCAGATGCATCCAGACCGAAATCAAGTAAACGATGAGAAGCACCCAGATTCCATTCAGCACTTGCGCGGCGCGGCGGCCGCGAATGATCATGAAGAACTGGTAGACCAGAAACGAAACCACGAAGATGTCCGCGGCGATCAGCAACAGTTCGCTGACCGGCGGAATCAAGATCTCGCGGCCGAAGAACTGGATCATAGTTTAGCTGCGGGTGCTCCTGGAAAAGGGAATCGCGCGGCGGCGATCAATACGCCGCGAACTTCAATGCGCTTCAGGTCGGTGGTTCCGACGCCATGCGCCTCGGCGAGCTTCAACGAGTTGTCGCAGATGGCGAACGGGGCGACGCCACGATCGGCGCGGGGATCGTAACCCATGACGGCGGTCGCTACGCTATCGGTGGTGACCGCATTGGTCCCGAGGATCAATACTCCCGGCGTCACGTAGCTCAGCTTGCCGCCCACCCAGGGGCCTTCGCCTCCAGCCATCGTTTCGATGCCGTCGATAAAAGCGATGTCGATGGGACGGGCCGAGGCGATATCCGCCACAATCCGAGGCATGCGGTATTCGGCGGAGCGGCTGGACGCGGGGTCGTTTTCAGCGGGCGAACACTTGGAAGGCTGGCGCTTGCCGAAATGGCAGACCTCGCCGCGGCCCTTGGTGGGGCTTTCGTTGGGATCGTGGATGCCCGCGTCGTCGCCGTAGATCGACGCCGGCGTATTGCCGAAGCAGTTCTTCATCGACAGCGTGACGCCGCAAGTGGCGTGATTCTTCAGCTTGGCCATCGACACGAATACGTCGGTTTTGTCGTAGGCTTCGTTGAGGTCGAAAGCGCTGAAGATGTGGCCGCCGTTGGACGTCCTGAATCGCGCATACTTCTTACCGGTTCCGCGAGCGTTGGTGTTTTCGAACTCGAGAACCTTCGACAAGCTCTTCAACTGCCGCACGTTCCAACCGGAATCGAGCAGGTATTCTTCCATCGGGCCGCCGGTTCCCCAGCAGCTCTCGACGAGGCGGATGCGGCGCGCGCCCGCTTTGTCGAGCAGCGAAATCATCGCCATGATGGTTCGCGGGTGAGTGTAGTGGGTAGAGCCAAGAGCCTTGCCCTGAAAGCGTAGCGACGGGCTTCCGGTGAGGTTGAGTTTGACGGTGACAGTCTTGTTGCTCACCAGTTTGGACAAGCCGCCAATCTGGTCGAACATGGTTCCCATCGCGGCGCCGAGGTCGTCCTGATACGAAGCGACTTTGGCGATCGAGACTGGCGCGGTGGGCGCAAGCTTGGCGGGCGCAGCGGCGGCGACCTTCAAGGATGAAGGAACAGCCGCGGCCGCTCCGGCGATGGCAAGCAACTCACGTCGAGTCATGTCTATAGTTTAGATCACGCCGCAAAGCGGCAGCTTTTCAGGCTTGTTACGTGCAAAACGGGACCACGAATGGCGGTCCCGTCTGCACATACAACGAGTTGTTAGCGCTAAAAATTCAGACGCAAGCCCAACTGCATCACGCGGGGACGATCCGCACTCTGCAACGTTGCGAACGTCGGACTTACAACGCTCATATCGGGCGGGAAGAACTTCACGTTGTTCAGCGCATTGAAAGCCTCGGCGCGGAACTGGATGAAGATGCCTTCCTTGATGTTGAAGTTCTTGAACGCCGAAAGATCGGTATTCCACCAGGCGGGCGCGGTGATGATATCGCGGCCGGAAGTGCCGAACTTCAGAGGCAGGGTCGTCGAAAACGCGTTGGGATTGAACCAGTAGCGGCCTTTGTTGGAACCGCCGAAGTCCTCACCCGGGTTGATGCCGTTGAATGACGAGAACGGGCTGACGCCAGTCGCGTCGGCGCGCTGGGAGATGAACGCCAGCGTGGTTCCGTTGGTGGAGGTCACGCTGCGATGCACACCCGACTGCCACGAACTGATGGCGTTCAACTGCCATCCGCCGATGACGTAGTCGCCGGCTTTGCCGAGGTTGTTGAGCATACGTTTGCCCTTGCCGAACGGCAGTTCATACACAACGCTGGTGACCCAGCGGTTGCGGATGTCGAAGTCCGAAAGGCCTTTGTCGAGCTGGAAGTTCGCGGGATTCAGGTTCGGCGAGCCGAACGAGCCGGCGGAATCGGTGTCGATCGACTTTGCGTAGGTGTGCGCCATCAAAATCTGGAAGCCGTTGTTGAAGCGGCGTTCGAGTTTCAGGTTCAAAGCGTGGAACTGCGATTTGCCGGCAAGCGACGAGTACAGCATGCCGCTCAAACGCGGATACTGGGTCGCAACGCCAGGGGTGACATCATAAAGCACGCCGGGCGTTACGTTGGCGTAGGCGTTGTAGCGTTTCGAAAGGCGGCGGCCCTGCGAGCCCACATAGGCGGCTTCAGCGACCCAATCCTTCCAGAACGACTTCTGCACCGAAAAGGTCCACATGTACACGCGAGGCTTGCGGCCGTCGAGTTCCGTGGCGAACAGATTGGTGCCGGCAGGCGTGATGTAGTTCGAATCCACCGGCGGAACCACAACCACGGGCAGCGTGTTCTTGCCGAACTCGAACTGCGGCAGGCCACGGCCGGTCGCGTTGAGGTTCTGCTGCGTGAACACTGGCGGGCCGTTGGTGGTGAACTGCGTTTCATTCATCTGCGTCTGGTCGTAGTAGATGCCGGCGCCGCCGCGGATCGCTACGCTCTGCGCCCACTTCGGGTTGTAGGCGAAGCCCAGGCGGGGAGCGAAGTTCTTGTAGTCAGGCGAAACGATCGACGGCCGTATCTGACCCAGGGTCGGAAAGAGCTGTTTGCCCGTCTTGAAGTCGAAGCCGTACACGTGGCCCTGTTCCTGATCGATCGGGACCGCGGGGCCGACATATTCCCAACGCAAACCGTAGTTGAGGGTCAACTCGCGGCTGATGCGCCAGTCGTCCTGGATGTACAGGTTGTGGGTCATGAACGTGAAGTGCGTTGCCGATGTGCCGACTGCGCCGCTCATGTTGGTGGGGTATCCAAGCAGGAAGTCCGCGACGCCGTTGCCGGTTCCAGCCACGGGGTTGCCGGTTGCCGCATTCAACGAAGCGGTGTAGCTGGCGTTGAAGGTGAAGCTGCCGCGTGGGCCGTTGTCGCTATCGAGCAGGAAGCGGGTCTGGCGGATGTCGTAACCCATCTTGACGCTATGGTTTCCGCGGATCCAGGTCAGGTTGTCGGTCAACTGGTAGTTGTTCAAAACGTTGCCCTGCGTCAGGCCGTTGCTGCCGATGCCGCTGTAGCCCTGCCAGCCAACGTTGGGAACGCCCCAGTTGATCTGCGCCGTGGAAACGCCGGT
>JACXTT010002281.1_pt1 | contig 30636 bp, 20 predicted proteins | sample 9270951 | NCBI WGS metagenome assembly JACXTT01 (sample SAMN15532306, study PRJNA645909) | rock metagenome | isolation source: weathered quartz diorite | place: Puerto Rico | collected 2017-06-21 | reverse complement strand
AAAAGGGTGCGCCGTTTACGACCGTGTGCGGCACGATCTGCGGAAGACCACCGCCGAAGTGCGTCGGTTCGAACACGTATTGAAAGATGCGGCGGATGTCTTTCCAGGCGCGTTCGTTTGCATAAAGCCCAAGCGCGCCGTGACGAAAATTAAGCGGCCGAATATCGTCGAGCCCAAAGATATGATCGGCATGGCAGTGAGTGATGAGCACCGCATCGAGATGCTTCAAGCCGATCTTCAACGCCTGTTGCCGAAAATCACTGGAAGTGTCAACGATAACCCTTTGCCCGGCATGTTCGATCAGCACCGAGACACGCAAACGCTTGTCGCGCGGATCATTGGATGTGCAGGTCTCGCAGTCGCACCCAATTGAGGGAACGCCTGTCGAGGTGCCGGTTCCGAGAAAAGTAAGTCTCATGCGGAAACGAAAAACTATTTGACATTTGGCATTTGACATTTCGACATTGACAGAGCGAAGGATGAGCCTCGCTGTCGTCCGACGGTCCTTCGTTGCCAAATCTCAAATGCCAAATGTCAAATAGTCTTTTACTGTTTCTTGATAAATCTGCGCGGTCATTTCCCGCCCGTAATGTCGGCGCCGCTAAAACTTGATGGAGGCGGCGTTGGCGATTGTGCGAACGAGACATACTGCATGCGCAGATCGGCAAGCAGGTTCTCGATCATCTGCGCTTCCTGTTCATCGAGATTGCCTTGCGTCTTCTGCTCGAGCATTCCCAGCACATCGATCCAATGTTTCGCGGTTTGCAAATCGACGCCGGTCTCGCCGGTCACCGGATGCGGCATCATGCCCAGACTCGCGGCCGCGTTCGAAGCCAGAGACATGATAAGACTGAGAAAACTTGTGGGATCGTCGAGCGGATCGCCGCCGGTTCGTCGCGATGCGCGTTCAGCGCGCGGTGCCGGTCGCGCAGATTCGCGGGGCTCAGGTGCAGATGGTGGCGCACTCTCTTTTTGCGCCGGGCTCGACGACATTGCGGCGGCCGCATTCTCAACCGCCGCAGCGTTGGCACTGCGCTCGGCCTCTGCCTTTTCTTCCTCAGATAGTTCGCGAGGCGTTCCGTCCGGGTTAAATGGGCGACGGTCGACTACTTTGAATATAGGTTGTTCTTCAGACATAGCTCTTCCAAAACAGTTAGGCGCTAGCGTATTGGTACCTTCACTCGCGCTCTGATTGATTTAAGATTAGGACACCGTGATGTTAGCACTCGATTTTAATTGATCGCAAAGCTCTGCGCTCAGACTTGAAACTTCAAACGCGAATCCGGAAACTACTTTATATGCCGAAAACTTTTGCGGACTTGGTTGAATTGATGGATCGACTGCGCGAGCCCGGCGGATGTCCGTGGGACCGTGAGCAGACATACGCGACGCTTGCCCCGATGTTGCTCGAAGAAGCCTACGAGGCATTCGATGCAATGGATGAAGCTCAGCATGGCCGGTTCGAAAACCTGCGAGAAGAGCTGGGTGATCTGCTCTTTCAAATAACTTTCTTTGCTCGGGTGGCAAAAGAGAAGGGCGCGTTCACGATCGACGATGTGATCGAGCAGGTGCACGAAAAGATGGTCCGGCGACATCCACACGTTTTCGGCGATGTCGAAGCCGGAGACTCGACCGAGGTTCTGAGGAATTGGGAAGCAATCAAGGCTGAAGAGAAGCGCGCGAAAGCTAAAGACGAATCGCAACCGATTTCGATTCTGGATGGCGTTTCGACGAAAGCACCGTCGTTGATGGAAGCGCACCAAATTTCCACCAAGGTGGCGCGCGTGGGCTTTGATTGGAAGGACGTCGAAGAGATTTTCGCCAAGCTTCATGAAGAGCTAAACGAATTGCGCGACGCGATCAAAGCGCATGCGGACAGTAATGACGAGGAAGATCATGCGCATGTACGCGAAGAGATTGGCGATCTCTTATTCGTCATCACTAACATCGCGCGCCGACTGAACGTCGAACCTGAAGCGGCGCTCAAGTTGAGTAATCGCAAATTCCGCAGGCGATTCAATCACATTGAAGCGAAGCTGCATGAACAGAACCGCAGCTTTGACGACTCGACCATTGAAGATCTGGAAACTCTTTGGCAGGAAGCCAAACGATCAGAATAGTTTCGTATCCTATAAAATATTGCGGCGTGATATAGTGCGCGTCTTTTGATAAGGGCTTCAATACGCGAGGTGGTCGCGCGCCTTGCCTGAGCATGATTGAGCAATCCAACCTAAATAACCGCACGCAATGGGCGAAGGTCATCGATCACACCCGTTGCATCGGTTGTCATGCGTGTACTACGGCGTGCAAGTCTGAGAACGTCGTGCCCGTCGGCGTCACCCGCACCTACGTAAAGCACGTTGACGTCGGCGTGTTTCCGCAGACGCGTCGCGCGCATCAAGTGACACGCTGCAATCAATGCGCGCACGCACCGTGCGTAGTTGCCTGCCCGACGGCGGCGATGTTCAAACGCGCAGACGGGATCGTCGATTTCGACAAATCGATCTGTATCGGCTGCAAAGCCTGCATGGCGGCTTGTCCTTACGATGCAATCTTCATCAATCCAAACGATCATTCGGCCGAGAAATGTAACTTCTGCGCGCATCGCATCGATGTCGGACTCGAACCGGCATGCGTCGTTGTTTGCCCAACGCAGGCGATTCTGATCGGTGACATGAACGATCAGTCTTCATATGTGGCTCAGATCGTGAATCGCGAACCCGTCAATGTGCGCCGACCTGAGAAAGAGACGCTCCCGAAACTTTTTTATAAAGGAGCGCACCAGGCGACGCTCGATCCGCTCGCAGCGCGCCGGCCGGAAGCTGGCTTGTTTATGTGGAGCGAGCAGCGCGAATCGTCCGAACACGTCGTCTCGGGTAATGCGACTTACAACAACACCTCCGCGGCAGCGTTGCTGAGTTATGACGTAGCGCATTCGATTCCCTGGGATTGGCGCGTGAGTCTCTATACGTGGACAAAAGGAATTGCCAGCGGAGTTTATTTGGTCGCGGCGCTGCTGGTGTGGTTTGGATTGATTCAACCGGACAGTCTGCTGTGGCTATGGGTCACTCCGGTCGTTTCGGGTACGTTCCTGGGGATCACAGGTTTGTTGTTGATTTGGGATCTTGAGCATCCGTCGCGGTTCTACATGATTTTCACGCGACCGCAATGGCGTAGTTGGCTGGTAAAGGGGGCGTTCATCATCGCGGGATATACGCTCGTGCTCGCCGCGCATTTTGTCGGCAGCATCCTGAGTTCGACTAAGATGCAGAGTTGGTTGATGATTGCGGGCATTCCCCTTTCGTTGCTGACTGCTGTTTATACTGCTTATCTTTTCGCGCAGGCGAAGGCGCGCGATCTTTGGCAGAATCCGCTGCTGCCACCGCATTTATTAGTTCAGGCGTTGATCATGGGAGCTTCGTTTCTAACTCCGTTTGCCGGAATGTTTCGCGACTTCGGGCGCGCGTCTTTTCTTTTCCGTCACCCTGGGGCGCCCGAGAGAGCGTTGCCCCATTATGCGGAAATCGAACCGTTGATCTGGATACTTGTGGTTGGGACTTTGATTCACTTGCTCATGGTGTGGGGAGAAGTTTCGCTAACCCATGGCAGCGCGCACGCGCGCGTTGCGGCTTGGGAGATGACACAGGGACGTTACCGTGTTCACTTCTGGATTGGCATTTCATTGTCGCTGTTCGGCGGCGCCTTGGCCGCGCTCGTCGGCACTGTGATTGGAGTCGCCGCTGTGCCTCTGGCGCTGGTAGGGTTGATGCTTTATGAACACGCCTACGTGCAGGCAGGACAATCAGTGCCGTTGGCTTAGAAAATGAAGCCCCGACGAAGTAGCAGCATCGCGCTTTTGTTCGTGACGATGATCGCTTTTGGTTGCGCCAAAACGCGAAAGGATGAACATAAGAGTGGGCGGCTTAATTACGTCGAGAATTTGAAATATGGGCCGGCCGGCGTTCACGGTCAGCCGGGCTGGTACGTGACCGACACACACATTTATGTGAATGGCTGGCGTTGGTCGCCGCCGATAAAGATGGATGACATTGCTCGCTGTGAGCCAAGCCCGAACTCTTCAGTCGAAGCGCTGAAGTGTTATAGCTTTGCGGACATGAAGGAATCTGCCTTCGTGCTTCGTATGAAGGACGATAAGCCTGAGTGGATAACGGTTTCCGAGATGCCCTACGGCAGCGGCGACAATCTGGGAGAGTGGGTTGGCGATGGACACTGGCTTTTGTTTCGTGATTACTACTTCAACGTGACGACGTCTGAGCGAAAGCCGATCAAACGATTGCCTGAAGATCCGGGTAAATACTTGCGCGGGACTTCACCTGACTTGAAGACAATAATCTATGAGGAGTATTGCTTCGTCGGTCGTGCGGATTTGCCCAAGGACGCATCGCGTGATCAGAAGATTCACGATCAGTGCGAACTGTCGAACCAACACACAAAGAAAGGCGAATTGGCATTTTGGCTAATCGACGCTGAGACAGGCGCGGTAAAGATTCTCGAATTGAGCAAAGAAAAATATCCTTCTCTGGCTCGTTCGGACGACCGCTCGCCGCACGATTGGGAACAGGATTTCCAGAAGATGTTGAAGTGGGAAAAGGATCAGAACGGCAGGGATCGACTCGTCTATCCCGTTTAGATTTAAATGAGGTTCGGTTAATTCGGCATACTTAAAGATCGTTCATCAACCTGAACAGGAGACCTTGACATGAAGTACAAGAATCAACTCGCTGCTTTCGCGGCCTTTGCATTGCTCATCGGCGTCGTGTTGGCTTGCAGCAGCGGCGGCAACGAAACTGAAAAAGCCAACAAGCTGGTGGATGAAGGAAACGCAGCGGTCCAATCGGCAAAGACAGACATCACCGAGGCCGAAAGCCTGAAACAGAAGATGCTCGGCACCGACGTTTCGCAACTTTCGGAAGCGCGCTCCACCGCCAAGGAGGCGATTGCGGCTTATGAGAAAGCCGAAGCGAAATGCAAGGAAGCCGCTTCGAAATACGACGAAGCCAGCCGCCTGAAACTGAATGATAAGTTCAAAGAATATCTCACGCTGAAGGTTAAGGAGTACAACAAGCGCGGCGAGATGGTCGCGATGGCGAAGGGCGTGCCGCAGGCCTTGATAGACAGCGAGAGTCGCGAAGGCTGGATTAACAAAGCCAACGACGTGAACGCGAAGGTCGACAAGCTCCGCCAGGAAGCTGACGACCTCGGCGCCCAAGCTGACAAAATTCAGAAAGACAATCCGGATATCTTCAAGTCGTAAGGCTGGAGAATTCGTAGGTTGGTTGGACGACGGCGGTTCTCGCACACTGCCGTCGTTGTTTCGCTGTTTTTTGCGCCCTCGAATGCACTTAAAAGACCTTCAACGATGAGCAAGACTTCTTATCCCGGTCCATCGCGCATCCACCTCTCAGCCTTTCCGCCCAAGGAGCGTTGGGATGATTGGACCGAGCTGGATTCGCAGGCGTGGCCGCAAAGAAAAAAGCGGCGTTATCAACTCGTGCCCACCACTTGCTTTAATTGCGAGTCGGCGTGTGGGCTGCTCGCCTACATCGACAAAGACACAAACCAGATTCAGAAGTTCGAGGGCAATCCGGAGAATCCGGGGAGCCGAGGACGCAACTGCGCCAAAGGCCCGGCGACGCTCAATCAAGTCAACGATCCGGATCGCATTCTTTATCCGCTGAAGAGATCCGGTAAGCGCGGTGAGGGGAAATGGGAGCGCGTTAGTTGGGATCAAGTGCTCGACGATCTCGCTGGACGAATTCGCAAAGCCATCGTTGAGGATCGCAAAGGCGAAATCATGTATCACGTCGGCCGGCCCGGCGAAGATGGATTCACGGAAAGAATTCTGGCGGCGTGGGGCGTGGATGGTCACAACTCGCACACAAATATTTGTTCGTCGGGGGCACGCGAAGGATATCAACTTTGGATGGGGCTCGATCGGCCGAGTCCGGATCATGCGAATGCGAAAGTCATTCTGCTGATCAGCGCGCACCTCGAATCGGGTCATTACTTCAATCCGCATGCACAGCGCGTGATCGATGGCAAAGCGAACGGCGCGAAGCTGATCGTAATGGACACGCGGCTGTCGAACACAGCGACGCACGCCGATTACTACATCGCGCCCCATCCGGGATCGGAGGCGGCGATTCTGCTCGCGATTGCGAATTACCTGATTCAGAACGCTCTCTACAATCGCGAGTTCGTGCGGAAGTGGTGGAATTGGGAAGAATACATGGGAGCCAGGAGTCAGGAGCCGGGAGCCGGGGAAGTCAGTACCGGGAGCGGCAGCGACCCGGCGACCTTCGACGAGTTCGAGCGAACCCTCAAACAACTCTACGCCGAATACACGTCCGAGTTTGCGGCGCAGGAGTCAGGCGTTGATGCGAAGACACTCGAAGCCATTGCGAAGCTTGTCTCCACCGCAGGCACCAGGCTCAGCAGTCACAACTGGCGCAGTGTTACATCGGGCGTTAGCCACGGTTGGTCGGTTGCTCGTGCGCTGTTCATGCTTAATTGCTTGCTCGGCGCCGTCGCAACTGAAGGCGGTGTGTTCCCGAATGGGTGGAACAAGTTTGTGCCGAAGCCGATTCACACGCCACCACACCCGAAGATGTGGGGCGAGATAAATTGGCCGCAAGAGTTTCCGCTGTCGATGCACGAGATGTCTTTTCTCCTTCCGCACTTGCTCAAGGAAGGACGCGGTCGCCTTGATACTTACTTCACTCGTGTTTACAACCCGGTGTGGACGAACCCGGATGGCTTCTCGTGGATCGAAGCGCTTACTGATGAAAGCTTGATCGGATGTCATGCCGCGCTGACCCCGGTTTGGAGCGAAACTGCTTACTTCGCGGATTACGTTTTGCCGATGGGTCTCGGCCCGGAGCGCCACGACATTCATTCTTATGAGACGCACGACGCTCAATGGATCGGATTTCGCCAGCCGGTAATGCGCGCAGCGCGACAACTGAACGGCGATGACGTCAACGACACGCGCGAAGTAAATCCGGGCGAGGTTTGGGAAGAGAATGAATTCTGGATGGAGCTGACCTGGCGCATCGATGCGGACGGATCGCTTGGGATCCGCCAGTTTGTCGAATCAAAAAAGAATCCCGGGACGCGCCTTGGCATCGACGAGTATTACGGTTGGATCTTCGAGAATTCTGTTCCTGGTTTGCCTGAGAGGGCGGCCGAAGAAGATCTTTCGCCGCTGGAGTTCATGCGCCGTTATGGCGCCTACGAAATCAAAAAGAAAACCGGCGCCCTCTATGACGAGAATGTTCCAGCCGAAGAGCTGCTCGACGTTCGGGAGGATGACTCTCATCGAATCTTTACTCGCGCAGCCAAACCCGCTTCACCCAATGTGGTTCCGATTCCAAGCCCCGACGGAGATTCCGAAGGCCGTCGTCTGGTGGGCGTCAAGGTAGATGGCGAAATCAGACGCGGTTTTCCGACGCCGAGTGGCAAGCTGGAATTCTTTTCCCGCACGCTGGCTGACTGGGGCTGGCGCGAATACGCAATCCCGACTTACATCAAAGGGCACGCGCACCCCCAGAACCTCGAACCGGATCAGACAATTCTGATCTCGACGTTCCGGCTGCCGATTCAGATTCACACGCGCAGCGCGAATGCGAAGTGGCTTAACGAGATCGCGCACACTAACCCGCTCTGGCTACACACGAGTCACGCCGCAAAGCTCGGCGTGCGCACTGGCGATCTCGTCCGCGTTGAAACTGAGATTGGCTACTTCGTCGTGCGGGCGTGGGTGACCGAAGGCATCAAGCCCGGCATCGTCGCGTGTAGTCATCACATGGGTCGCTGGAAAGTTCACGAAGACGGCGAACGCCAATTGATGGCGACGGTAAAGCTCGATCATAACGGATCGAACTGGAGCTTGAAGCGCGAACGTGGGGTCTCGGCTTTTGAATCGAGTGACCGCGACACGCGACACATTTGGTGGAATGACGTCGGCGTGCATCAGAATCTGACTTTCCCGGTTCACCCGGATCCAATTTCCGGAATGCACTGCTGGCATCAGGTGGTGCGCGTGCGGAAGGCCGAACCAGGCGATAGTTACGCCGACATTCATGTTGACACCGCAAAGTCTCACGAAGTTTTCCAGAACTGGCTCGCACGGACGCGACCCGCAGAAAATTTTTCACCGAATGGCGAGCGTCGTCCGTACTGGATGTTGAGACCTTTGAAACCCGCGCGAGAGTTTTATAAGCTTCCTAAAAAACAGGACAGATAGGCCTTGCGAGACCTATAATGTTCGCACACCATGTATTTCAAGCAGTTCTATCTTGGCTGTCTCGCTCATGCGTCTTACCTCATTGGTTCGGACGGTGAAGCTGCGGTCGTCGATCCGCAACGCGACGTGGATCAGTACATCAAAGAAGCAACCGCGCAGAATCTAAAAATCAAATACATCATTGAGACTCATCTGCACGCCGATTTTGTCAGCGGCCATCGCGAACTAGCCGACAAAACTGGAGCTGAGATCGTTTTCGGTAAGGAAGCCGGGGCTACTTTCCCACATCGCGCTGTCAAAGAGGGTGACGAGCTGGCGATTGGTCGCATGAAGTTGCGCATCATGGAGACTCCGGGGCACACGCCGGAGAGCATTTGCTTGCTGGCTACTGAGGCAGAAGACAAAGCAGCAAACGATGCCCGCGCTCCCGCGAAACTTTTAACCGGCGACACCCTTTTCATTGGTGACGTAGGGCGACCCGACCTTGCAGGCGGCCGCGGTTACACGTCGCAAGACATGGCGGCAATGATGTATGACAGTTTGCATAACAAGATTTTGGCACTGCCCGATGAAGTTGAAGTGTATCCAGCGCATGGTGCGGGTTCAATGTGCGGCAAGAATTTATCGACGGAAACTTCATCGACGATCGGCCAGCAGCGAAAATTCAATTACGCGTTGCAGCCGATGACGAAGGAGCAGTTTGTGCGGATGATGACTGCGGATCTTCCCGAAGCGCCCGCTTACTTTCCCAAAGACGCAGAGATAAATCGCAGCGGCGCCGTGCCACTCGAAGAGTTACCGGCGCTCGCCTCGATGACGCCTGCGGAAGTTGCGGAATGTGCAAAGCACGGAGGCGTCGTTTTGGACGTGCGATCGGCCGCTGACTTTGGCGCGGGCCATGTGCCGGGCTCGCTCAACATTGGGTTGAGTGGACAGTTCGCGTCCTGGGCCGGCACATTGATTCCGATGACGGCTCCGATGGTTTTGGTGGCTGAGTCGGAAGCACAAGCGGAGGAGGCGCGAATGCGACTCGCGCGCGTCGGTCTTGAGAACATTAAGGGCCACCTCGCTGGGGGTATCGACGGGTGGCAACACGTCGGATTCGAAGTCGCGACCGTTTCACAGATCACCGTTAACCAGTTGAATTCGCTGATCGAGTCACAGCCCGACCTGCAAGTTATCGATGTCCGGCGACCGGCTGAATACGTTAGCGGTCATGCTCCGCATGCCGTGACCTCACCGCTGGCGAAACTACGCGAGGCGTGGGCGGCGCTGAACGTCGATCCGACGAAGACGACCGCAGTCATTTGTGCCGGCGGGTATAGATCGAGCGCGGCCACAAGTATTCTGCAGGCCGCGGGATTCACCGACCTGCTTAACGTGACTGGTGGAACCACAGCATGGATTAAAGCAGGATACGAAGTCGAGATCCCGGCGAAAGCTGCGGCATCTTGAAGGAGCGCCGACATCTTGTCGGCGGGTCGCGAGCATCTTGCCCGCGCTTTTCGATGAGATTCAATGAGCCGGCAGGATGCCGGCGAACCGCCCGCAAGATTCGGGCGCTTCGTTGGAATTCACCTGACAACTCAATGCCCCAGACGAAACTTCCCGTCTTTGGCCGGAAAGTCACTCGGCCTCGCTGCGGTTTCATCATCAACGATCGCATCGCTCCTGAGCGAAATTCAGGCGGCGACGAAATCGATTGCACATTTGACGCCTGAGCAAGCCGCGTTGGACGAAGACTACTGGTCAACCATCCAGAACGCCTTCACGGTGACGCGTGGAATTATCAATCTGAATAACGGTGGAGTTAGCCCCAGCCCGCGGATCGTGACCGAAGCGTTGGTGCGTTACATCTGGCAACAGGAGGACGCGACGGCGTACACGATGTGGCAGATCCTCGAACCGCAATCGGAAACCATTCGCACCGGCCTCGCCGAATTGTTTGGCTGCGATCGCGAAGAGATTGCCATCACGCGCGGTGCGTCGGAAGGCCTCGAGACGCTGCTGCTGGGAATGGATCTGAAATCGGGCGATGAAGTTTTGACGACGACGCAGGATTACGGGCGCATGCTCACGACGATTCGCCAGCGCGAGCAGCGTGAAGGCATCAAGCTCAACTTGATCAAGATTCCGATTCCGCCGAAGAACATCGAAGAGATCACCGCGGCGTTCGAGCGCGCGATTACGCCGCGCACGCGACTGATCCAGATAGCGCATCAGATTAATCTCACCGGGCAGATTACTCCCGTCAAAGCTGTTTGCCAGATGGCCCGACGTCACGGAGTTGAGACGATCGTCGATGGTGCGCATTCCTTCGCGCAGTTCTATTTCAAGCAGCCCGATCTGGATTGTGATTACTTTGCGACCTCTCTGCACAAATGGCTGTATTCGCCAAAGGGTACGGGCTTGCTCTACATCAAGCGGGACAAGATCGCGAAAATTTGGCCGTTGTTCGCGGCTGAAGATAAACAGAAATCTGATATACGCAAGTTCGAAGAGATCGGGACGCATTCTGCCGCGCCCCGGTTAGCTATCGGCGAATCGATACTCTTTCACAACGGTATTGGCGGCAAGCGAAAGGAAGCGCGGCTGCGTTTTCTGTCGCGGTATTGGATGGATAAACTAAAGGATGTTCCGAAGGTGCGCTTCAATACTTCGTTCGATCCGAGCCAGATGTGCGCGATAGCGAATGTGCAGGTCGAGGGCCTGGTACTGGGAAAGATCGGCAGCTATCTTTTCAGCAAGCATCACATTTTCACGACGCCAATCGTCCACGAAGAATTCGTCGGTTTGCGGATTACGCCAAATGTTTATACGACGCTTTGGGAGTTGGATCGATTTTGCGAAGTGATGACCTCGATTGCTCGAAACGGATTGCCCGCCTAGCGGGCCGGTATTCAGGCGGTGGCCCACCCCATGAAATCCACCGCCGGCAAAAAAGATTCTTGACGCCCGTTCTCGCCGCCCAGCATAATCGAAATCAGGACACGGACCTTGAGTCTGTGAAGAATGCAGGTAAACCACGGACTTAAGTTTGATTCACCCCCTGATTGCCCAGCCTAGTCTTAACTCGGAGGTCGCCAACCACGTGAGCGAAGAACTTGAGAACAGTCTACAACAAGCCGTCGAAACCTATCTCAACGAACGGTTGAATCCCATCAGCGATCAGATTTCGCGATTGCAAACGGAATTAAGTGACGCGTTGGCGCGATTGCACGACGCTTCGCAGGCCCAAAGGCTTGACGGCACGAATCTGTCCGCGGCGATCTTCGCGCACCTCCAAACTGCTCGCGGCCAGCGACTCTCAGGCGCCACGTTTTCTTCGACGCCCACGAGCGATGCCGGCGCCATTAAGCGCGCAGTCGCCGATATCGAAAATCAGCAGTCGCAAGCGGACATCCTCCAAGCGCTCCTGCGCGGCTCCGCACAGTTCGCTGAGCGCCTGGCGATGTTTATTGTTAAGGGTGACCAGGCAATCGGGTGGCGAATGAGCAACGCAAGCGATCCGATGAATTCACAGCCGATCGGCGGCGTCTCGGTGCCGCTGGGCGCGCAGACAGGTTTGACCAGAGCAATTCATTCACAGGCGCCGTGGTCTGGATCAGTGCGCGAGAACGCAGAAGACCATTTGCTTTTGGACCAATTGGGTGGCTCAGCGGAATCGGCTGCGGTGATTCCTTTGGTGGTTCGCGGGAAAGTTGTGGCAGCGCTTTACGCTGACTCGGCGCAAGCAAATGGGGTTAATTCAGATGCACTGGATGTTCTCGCGCGAGTTGCGGCGATGACGGTGAACATAGTCTCGATTCATCGGGCAGCGCCAGCACCCAAGCGCGAAGCAGTGTCACGTCGTACAGAAGACGTGGAGCCGACCGTTGCGGAGCCGGCCTCACCCGCGGAAGCGCCCGCATATACCCCGTACGTCGAGCCGCCAGTGGAAGAAGTTTCGCCCGCATCCGCCGGCGTAGAAGCACAGCCAGTCGAAGAGCACGAAGAAACCGTCGAACCGGCTACGAATGTTTCACCAGTTATGACCGAAACGAGCGTCGCCGAGGCCCCGGCTGAAACTATTTCGCAGTTGGCTGGCACGCCTGAGCCCACAGCAGTCGCAACTCCTGAGGCAGTGGCATCCGAGGAGCCTGAGATGGCTCGACCGGAAGAGCCTAACGTCCAGTCCGCAGATTTCTATTCGCAGCCGCAATCGCAACCTGAGACGCCGGCTCCAGAGTCTGAGTTTGTTTCGCAATACGCGACGCCACTGGGAAGCACCAGACGCTATGGTGCCAGTGAAGTTGAGCTACCGGCTGAAGTTGGTGAAGAGGAGCGGCGACTACATAACGACGCCCGCCGTTTCGCGCGGCTGTTGGTTTCTGAGATCAAACTTTACAACGAGAATAAAGTGAAGGAAGGTCGCACCAACGCCGACCTTTACGATCGTTTACGCGAAGACATCGATCGGTCTCGCCAGATGTATGACAAGCGCGTCGCCGCGCCGGTCGCGGCGCGGCACGATTATTTTCACCAGGAGTTGGTAAACTTGCTGGCTGAGGGTGATCCGGCAAAGCTTGGACAGAGTTATCAGGCGCAATAGCCACCAATTCATTCACACGCAAAACAAAATAAAAACGGCCACCGTTCGGTGGCCGTTTCTTTATGAGGGTGCGCCGGTATTTTTACGGCGTGCCGAAGCGCTTGCGATATTCGGCTGCGCTAAGAAATGCCTTGACCATTTCCGCGGTCCGGTAGTCCCCGTTGAACTGGTTCAGCTTATTCAACCAAAATTCATAACCAGTATAGTCCGAATCCGGTGGAGCGTTGGGATCGCGCCGCAGGTAACCGTAAAACTGCATCAGCACGAAGGCCCGATTGTTCTCGGATCGCGCAAGGTTCGGATGCTCGGCAATTTGTCTTAATACCTGGGCACGATTCTTCTGTCCGGTGCTGTGTTCCGCCGTGAGCGTCGCCAACTCAGTTGTCGACAAGGGACTGCCGGCATTGCCATTCAAAGTTGAAACGAAGGTCGCCGGTGGGATGGTTGAAGGATACTTCGCCGTGAAGCGGTTTCCCTGTACGAATGAGTTGAAGTAATTGACCTTGTTGCTTTCCAGTTGTTGTTCCCAGTTCGGTTGTCCGACGACAAGACCTCTGCCAACCAGCTGAACATCGTTAAGAAACTCAGTGAACCGAACAATCGGCACCGAGATATTGTGCGCAGTTCCGCCGAGTGTCGATCGATTCGTGTCGTCGCCATAAGCTGTCTTGTAAGCGCGCTCGACCAGATAGCCGGTTTGTTGGAACTCGATTGAAAGGAAGAAGGCTGCCGAGGTATCGATGCGCTTCGACTCGATGCAGTTAGGATTGCTTCCACAACTGGTAATGTTCTTTACCCAGAAATCCAGCCCACTCTGATCGGCGGTGCGATTGAGGAAATCCAGGTAATGCTGTCGCACAAAGAAGGTGGGATCGTCGATCGGGTTCGAAGCAGCCGCATCGCTCAGGCAAGCCGAGTGGCCATTAACGTAGGTCGTGATCTCGTTGATCGAAAACGGACAAAACGTCGCATTGTTCGACTGGTTCTGGGTAGCGACCATGATCGTGTTATCGCAACCGGCCTGGCCATCGCAATGGGATGCTCCGAAATTGTGGCCAATTTCATGCGCGGGAATGGTGATGGTGAACGGCGTTAGCGTTTCGTTATCCGACATGCCATAGGACGCTGCGGGATCGGCGCAAACAACGCCGGTAAAAGCCAAACCGTTCGGGCCGCCCATATTGCGCCCGGTCCATAAGTGCGTCAAATCTCTAGCCGTACTCCCAAACGTGGCATTCCAATAATCTTTGAACTCATTAATCATCGATATCGGGTTGCCGCTCGTGTTGTACGGATCGTTTGCCGTGTCCCAGGCGTGTTGGAAGACGATCTTGAACGTCAGTCCGATGTCTCGTTTATAGATCGCGTCCACACTATTCATGACTGTGAGAATGTCCTGGTTCGTTTGGTTGGGGCCGCCATGTGCCTGCACGTAATCGAAGTCGGCTTCCGTTGCCAACTCGACAACTTTGAGAGGCGAAAACACTGCGGGAGACACTCCGGTCGTAGCACTGGACATATATTTGTCGGCACTGAAAGCGACTTGCTCGCCCAATGTGTCGGCACAACTGCGCACGATGTCCGGTCGCACGTCTGAAGCGCGGTAAAGAATGTAGTCGGATGACGAGGCGGAGGTCGAATACTTCGCCGCCGGCTCGATAAAATACGATTCAGAAGGCAACATGATCATGCCTTCGACCTTGTCATCACTGATCGTAAATCGCGCGTCGCTTCCTGAGACACCTTCAACATTGCCTTTATAGGTGTTCACGGGGGAAGCCGGCATAGGATAAGTCTTGCCATCGTCCTCAACTGATTCAGCGCGATAATTCGCGGCGCGCAAATCGTTCGGTTGCAACCGGATCAGGAATTCATTCGATACGCTCTTGAGGGACGCGCGACCCTGGCTGCGGACTTCGGCTGCAAATGCTCTGGTGTCCACAGTCACATCTTCATGCGCCGCAAATACCTGTTGCAGATCCTGTTCAATGCGTTGACGTCCGCTTTGGGCACCGACGTGATTGAACGAAAGGTTTGAGCCCGCGATTAACGTTGCTACTGCTAACGAAAGCAACAATCCAAAATAAGTTTTGGATCTGAGAAACGAGACTTTCGTTGCGCTCTGACGCGCAGACCTATAGGAAGGGTGCTGAGATCGTCCGTTCAAGTTATTCCTCTTTTTCACTATGGCGTTTTGACTATCGGGGCGGACCTTCGTCGGACAAGCACGAAGCAAGTTCAAATCTAATTTATTCAACCGCACGGCGTCAACGATTCTTTACACGATTTGCCATGAACTCTTGCATATGCGCGCCTAATTCGGGCGCCACGGGATGGTTGCGACTTGATGTGCTTTGATAATAAAGTCACAGAACATTAATTTAATGGTCCCAACAAACATTGTATGAAAACCTCTCTGACTTCGGTCTCTTTAGCAGAAATAGACAAAAAATTAAGCGCGGCGAATCGCGCTTTCACGGACAATTATCCTGGTGAAACGGGGAGGCGCCAACCAGTGCACACCGTGTACGGCGGCGCGCATTTGTTCAAGTCCGATTCGGCTACGCGCCTGGGCAAAGTGGCTGAGCGGGCTCTGAGTGAGAACGCAGTTGACTTCGTCGTGTTTGCGCGCGCGATCGGATTGCCGTTGTCGAAAGATTTACCCGACGTGCTGGATTTCGCGACCGGATTGAAAACGCGGCTTGAAACTGATCCCAATTCAGTGCGCGAAGAAAATAAGGCGGCATGGCTCGCACATACGATTTATTCGCGCGTCCAGGAAAAGTTGAAGCGCGAGCCGGTCGAAGATTTTCGCATCGATTTTGAAGACGGCTATGGCAACCGGCCCGACGCGGAAGAAGACGGTCACGCCGAATCAGCCGCGGTTGAAGTGGTCAAAGGAATGCAGGCCGGCACGTTGCCACCCTTCATCGGCATCCGCATCAAGCCTTTCAATGAAGAGCTGCGCGCCCGCAGCATGCGCACGCTCGACACTTTTGTCTCAACGTTGGTGAAGCAGAGTGGGGGAAAGCTGCCCGCTAATTTCGTGGTGACTCTGCCGAAGATCACTACGCCGGAACAAGTAACTGCGCTGGCGGACATTTTCGAGTTGCTCGAGCAGCAGACTGGTTTGACCACTGGTTCGCTGAAGATGGAAATGATGATCGAAACAACGCAATCGATCATCAATTACGAAGGCCGCATTAACCTGCCGCTGTTACTGCAAGCTGCGCGCGGTCGTTGCACGGCGGCGCACTTCGGCACTTACGATTACACGGCGAGTTGCAGCATCACCGCCGCGCATCAGCACATGATGCATCCCGCGTGCGACTTTGCGAAGCACATGATGCAGGTTTCGTTTGCCGGCACGGGCATCTGGTTGTCGGATGGCGCCACGAACATCATGCCTGTCGGACCGCATCGCGCCGCTGAAGGCTCTTCGTTAACTCAGGATCAAATCGACGACAACCGGGCTGTAGTGCACCGTGCCTGGAAGCTGCACTACGATCACATTCAGCATTCGCTCATCGGTGGTTTTTATCAAGGCTGGGACTTGCATCCCGCCCAATTGCCGACGCGCTACGCCGCCATCTACGCATTCTTTCTGGAGAGTCTCGACGCCGCGTCCGAGCGCTTGCGCAACTTTGTCGAGAAGGCCGCGAAAGCAACTCTGGTCGGTGACGTGTTCGACGATGCCGCCACTGGCCAGGGACTTTTGAATTATTTTCTGCGCGCAATCAATTGCGGTGCGGTGACCGAAGAAGAAGCAACAAAATTGACCAGCCTGACGCATGACGAGTTTATTTCGGCGTCGTTCGTGAAGATATTGAAGAATCGACAGAGCTTGTAGGGGAAACTATGCGTAGCATCAACCGATCGATTTCACTAATTCTACTGTCCACGTTTGCAATGACCATGAGCGGTAATGCTCAACGACGCGTCCCGCGACCGTCGTCATCTGACGAAGCCGCCACGCTGAATCAGAAGATTCGCCGCTTTGCGCCGACGGTGCTCACGGCTAACACGGCGAAGCTGTCGCCGAACGATCGCAAGGCACTGCAAAAAATTATCGCGGCCGCCAAGCTGTATGACGCGCTCTATCTGCGACAGATCTGGAGCGGCAACGAACCGCTCTTGAAGCGGCTCGAGGCCGATCGGACGCCGCTCGGTCGGCTGCGTCTCCACTACTTCATGATCAATAAAGGGCCATGGTCACAGCTCGATGACAACGAACCATTCATCGCAGGCGCGCCCAAGCGACCGCCGCAAGCGAACTTCTACCCCGACAATATGACTAAGGATGAGTTCAGTGCGTGGTCGTCTACTCTGTCGGGTCCGGATAAGGCAAAAGCCACTGGCTATTTTTACGTAATTCGCCGCGACGCGAACGGAAAACTCAAGCCGGTTTCCTACAGCGAAGAGTATGAGGAGTTTTTGAAGCCTGCGGCTCAATTGCTCAACGAAGCGGCGCGCTTAACAGCGAATCGGACTTTGAAAGACTTCCTGACAAAGCGAGCGGCGGCGTTCAATACCGACGACTACTACGACAGTGATGTGGCGTGGATGGATCTGGATTCGCCGATTGATTTGACGATAGGGCCGTATGAAACTTACGAAGACGAGTTGTTCGGTTACAAAGCAGCCTTCGAAGCTTACGTGACGCTGCGCGACGATGCCGAGACAGGGAAGCTCAAGAAGTTCAGTTCGTATCTCCAGGAACTTGAGGACCATCTGCCGCTCGATGCGAAGTATCGCAATCCGAAGCTGGGTGCGGCGTCGCCGATTCGCGTCGTCAACGAAGTCTTCAGTTCCGGTGAAGGCAACAGCGGCGTGCAAACCGCTGCGTTCAATCTGCCCAATGACGAACGGGTCGTGAAGGAAAAGGGATCAAAGCGCATCATGCTGAAGAACGTGCAGGATGCGAAGTTCAATAAGACCCTGATTCCCATCTCGCGCGTGGTGCTGACGCCGGCTGATCAAGCGAAGCTTTCATTCGAATCGTTCTTTACTCATATCCTGACGCACGAACTCATGCATGGGCTCGGGCCGCATAACATCAACGTCAACGGTCAATCGACGACGGTGCGCTTGCAACTGAAGGAACTCTATTCCGCAATTGAAGAAGCGAAGGCCGACGTCACCGGACTTTGGGCGTTGCAGTATCTGCTGGACAAAGGCGTGATCGATAGGAGCATGCAGAGCACGCTGTACACCACGTACCTCGCGAGCATGTTTCGTTCGGTGCGCTTTGGGATCAACGAAGCGCACGGTCGCGGCGTCGCGATGCAGTTCAATTATTTCACGGACGAAGGTGGGATCAAATACGACGAGCGCACTGGAAAATTTAGCGTCGATGAATCAAAAATTCGCGATGCCGTGCGCAAGCTGACCTCTGAATTGCTGACGCTGGAAGCGGAAGGTTCGCATGAGAAGGCCGCGGCGATTCTGAGCAAGTACGCGGTTATTCGTCCGCCGATGAAAGGCGCTCTCGACATGCTAAAGAACGTGCCGGTGGACATTGAGCCGGTGTTTCCGTTGGCGAGATAGGAGCGCCGACATCTTGTCGGCGGGGCGCGAGCATCTTGCTCGCAGAGATCATTAGAATGCCGGCAGGATGCCGGCGAACCGCACGCAGGATGCGTGCGCTCCGATTGCGTGCGCTGACAAATGAGCGCACTCCAAACTAGAACAACTTTCCCTGTTCGTCCTGATCATCCGGCTCAACCGATTCACCCAATCTTGGATAGGTTTCGATCAACTTTGCCGGTCCCGGAATCTTCTCTTCTTCCAATTGCGCCAGGATCTCAAAGGCATTCACCAGGCTCTGCCCGCGCGCGTGATTGTTTGTGATGACAAAAGTCTGCTTTGCTTTTTGCGCGACTTCTTTGATTCGATTCACCCACGGCTCGAGTTCGTCACGCGAATAGAGATAATTGTATCGCTCCAAAACGTTCGCTTCTTCACGAAACCAGTTTTGGTAATTGCGGCCGTGCAGCCGAATGTAGCCAATCGATGAAGTGACTTCCGCTGAAGGTTTGATTGAATCGTGGAATAACGGCTGATCGATGTCGCACAAACCGACGCTCAGGTCTTCCAGCGTCTGCAGAACGCGCGGACTGTTCCACGACTCGTGACGCAGCTCGACGACCAGCGGATACTCTTTGAATCTGTCGACGAGTTGATTCAGGTAGTTGCGTTCTTCGATCTCGTTCTTGAACGACCAGGGAAACTGAATCAGGATCGCGCCGAGCTTTCCCGCTTCGATCAGCGGATCAATTCCTTCGCGATAAAGCTTCTCGTCTTCGGCGGTCGCTCTGCCACGTTCGTGTGTGAACGTGCGAAACAGCTTCGCCGTGAAGACAAAGTTCGGATTGTGCTCGATGCGTCGTATCCATGCCCGCGCGGTTTCCGGCGATGGTGGATGATAAAAGCTGCTGTTGATTTCCGCAGTGTCGAAGTATTTAGCGACGAGCGCGAGAGTGTCGAACTTTGTGCCGGCGCTCTCGGGATAGACACGGCCGCGCCAGTCTGCGTAAGACCAACCGGCCGGACCGACGCGGATGTCGCGAAGCGCGCGCATGTCAGTACCCTCTGCGTGAGCGGATGGAATCAGGATTCTACCTCAGGAGGTGAGCGATTAACCCACCCGCTTACGCAGATGGTACTGACATGCGCGGCCACCGCGGTCAATTCGACCAGGGCTCTGCGAATTTGCGAAGCAACTTCGCCTGGCTCGAGACTCGAAACCGCAAGCAATCCGTTCCGATCCACAAATTTCGCCGCTGAGGCCAACTCGGAAGAATCAACTTGCCACTGTGCCGAAGAATTGCCTTCGAGATCGTTAAGCCGATTCAGCAACCCGCTCAAGTCACGTCGCGCAACTCGCGGCCGCACGACCGTTTCGGCCCATGAATAATAAGGATAGTCGATGCGGTAGGCCCAGCCGCCGTTGAGGACCGTCGCGATCAGAAACAACTCGCCGCGCGCATGATGCGAAATTGCTGTGAAGGGCGCGGTGTCTGCGGCGGGATCGAAACCGGCCGGACCGAATACTGTAGGCGCGAGTGTTACTAGCGACAATCGCGCATCGCTGATTTCGTCTACTCGCGATTCATTTTTGGCAAAACTGTCGAGGGGTCGCTCAATTCGCCCCCATGAATCTCGCCAAAGCGATTCGTAAAAGCCGGTGTGAGTCAGGACGTGTTCGACTTTCGGCAAAACGAGATCGTAGCTTCGCGCTTCGTCGACGAAATCTCTACCGGCCATCTTCATGGCCAGCGGTGAACCTGACTTGTCGATCGCCGAATCTGATCCTTGAATCACGATGCTGGCGCGCACACCGTCGATGCTGCTGAACTCGGAAAAGTCTCCGGCCTCGGCGGCGGAGATCAACCTGTCACGCAAATCGAGCGCTCGTTCTCCATTCAGCATCGTCCACACGGAAAGGACGCCGTCAGTATCGAAGTGATTGTTCGTCATCAGATCGATCCCTCGCGTTAGTTCTTCACGAGTGGGCGCGGCGACCACATTCAAAGCAATCTCGGTCGACGTGTCCGCCTTCACCGACTGCGGCGTTTTGTTTCCATTCCAATGCGAGAAATGGATCGCGTTGTCGACCGTGCCGTCGACTGACAGCTTCGGTTCGTCCGCGATTGCGTCGCCGTAGAATTCAAATCTCATAGTCGGTCATCCCTAAGGATCGAGCGGATCGTTCGCATCAAAAAACAGCGAAGCAACCGATGGCTTGAACTCTGCTTCGGTTGGCGATATTCGTTTGATGAACTCGAAAGGTACATAGCCAAGCTCGTTGAGGTTGCGACGGCGAAACTCCTCATTTGTCGAAGACGTAATGTGATCCTCGCTGGAGGTGACTAGCGCGGTTCGATCGGTCGGTATGCCATATCGAAACGCGAGCCGTGCTCCGTTGCGAAAATTCGTCGTCGTGTGGCGCGCATGCGGATCAATCAGAATGTTCTTTTCGGGAATCTTGTACTTCTGCATCAAGTACCCTTTCATCTCGATGCCTTCGCAGTAAGGCGTTTGCATCGGATGAACGAAACCACCCGACACGATAATCAACGGCGCCTTGTGCTGTAAGAACAATTTGGCCGCGACATCGGTGCGCTGCGCACCGATCGGACTGATGCTCGTGGATAAATCGCGGCCGCCGGAACCCAAAACCAGAATGAATGAGTAGGGATAGTCGCTCCAGTTGATAGTCTTCAGATTCTGCACAGCCGCTTTATTCTCACCCTGCTCCAAAGGCTCGTATCGGCCCGCTTCATCACGACGATTTATTTCCAGAAGCTTCAGCGCGAAGTTCAGAGTTGGTTCGAAAAATAACGCCGCTTTCGATCGGCCGCTAGTCTTTGTCTTAGCCCTTATCAGATTGACGTACTCGGGTTTGGAAACGTCAAAGCTGACGCGATCGATGTCTTTGTATTTTGGATCTTTCCCGACGCCGTAAACGTCGAGGATTCGATTTATTCCGTTCGCCGCATCCTTCCAGGCAGCCACTAACATTTGTCCGTCCGCTTGGTTTGCGTATCTGATGAAGACACCCGACGGACGCAAATTCCTTTTCGCGAGCAGTCTGAACTCAGGCCGATTCGCTAACATTTCAAGTGCGTCGGCCACCGCCCCGATGCTCTGCGGATCGAATCGCATGAGCTCGTCAAAACAAGCGACGTTGTTACAGCTTGCGCCCTTGTTGAGGGCCTCAGATTTAGCATCAGCCAACTGCTTCAATGTTTTGTTCTCGCTCAAAAGTTTTCGCACGCCGCGGTCTCGCTGAAACACACTCAGCAGACAAAAGTTCTTGTCCTGAACCGGATGCGAGAGCGAAAGCTTGTAACTCGGATCAAAGCCCCGGGTATCGACGACGGCACTTTGAGCAATGTTGAGGTTCGTCGCGAGCGCGCGAACAGAATTGAATCCCGACGAGTTTGCCGCAGACTTCGGTGCGAACAGGTTCGCTGCTAAAGCAACTGAGAGAATGAAGTTTCGGGCTTTCATCTTTTCCCTAAGTAGCATCTGATCAAATTCGCTATGAGTATGAGTTCGCCGCCAGCTTCGAGCGAATTTCATAACGGCCGAGTCTGGCGCCTTCCGTTAGTGTCATTGCTTCAGTGCAGCCTGCCAATTCAGAATAACTGTGGGTGTCGGCGAGGTCGGTTCACCAACAAGCGTTCCGATCAGGAATTTCCCGTCGGACGTTAGATCAAAAGCTTCTGCGGCGCCGTACCCAAACATTATCCGGGTCGCAAACAGCGCTTTGGGCGGTTCGTTCTCAAATGTTTGGCCGCCGCTTCTGATGACGAGGGACATCATCATTCCGTCCCGCTGAATAAAAAAGAGCCGCTGCCCGTCTCGGGCCCAGGCGAGGCGCAAAGCGCCAGCAGACGAAAGCCGCTTGCGATCAGTTCCCAGCGTTCCGTCTTCTCTTAGCGACTGGACATAAAGCTCATCTTCACCGCTCTCATCAGAAATGTATGCGAGCCATTTTCCGTTTGGAGAAATCAGCGCATCGACCTCATCCGCAGGTGATCCCAAAAGCAAGATCTCTTTAGCATCGCCCGTTAGTGAATGAAGCCAGACGTCCCATCGCGTTTTCGCGCCGCGTTTCCAATACATAAGGAACCGCCCGTCGGGCGAGTATTGACGTGAAAAGACCGTTCCCGAAACCAGCCGCTCAGGCTGGCCGACGCCGTTCGATGGGCTCTGGAATATTCCCCGCACACCAGGTCCACGCCCGCTATACGCGATCTTGCCGCCATCCGGGGACCAGATAGGAAGCTGGCCAGATTCCGACAACCTGATCGGGTTGTTACCGCCGAGGTCACTCACCAACACGCCGTTCGGACCTTGAAACGTGACCCGCTTCCCATCAGGCGAGATACGGGGATTTGACGCACCCGAAGCCATCTCCATATCTCTGATCGATCCGGTTTGTGTGCCCTCGCTGTCAAAGTATCGAAGCTGGTATTTTCTTTGCCACTGGCCCTGCCACACGATCACGCCGTTTGATGAGACCGAGAACCGCGCTGGACCTGGGGCGTTGCTTGTGTCAGTGCTGATCGTAACAGGCTCGCCTTTGAACTCGGCGGTGTTAAGGTCGATCTTCTGCGCGACCAGGACCTTGTTATGCACAGTTATCAGCCAGTCAGGTGGGGCAAAGCGAACGGTAAGCACCTCGGGCGAGAGCCGCTTCGTCTCTTTCGAGTCGAGCGATGCCACCCAAAGCCCTCGGAGGTTGTCCGATACACTGCCTCGCGAAAAAATGAATCGCCGTCCGTCCGGGAGAAAGGTTCCACCGGAATGCTGCGCGTCGCCCTCCTCTTTAAATGTTACCTGGCGCGGTGCGCCGCCTTTGGCTGAAACGGTAAACATCTCACTACCGTAGTCCGGTCCAAACACAATGTCGCCATTGCTGTTCCATGCGCCCGCCGTCAGCCGCGGGGCATCTGTGAGCACCTGCGCGTTACCGCCCGAAATATCCGAACGCTTGAGTTTCCCGCGCGAACCGTAAGCGAGGGACTTGCTGTCAGGAGACCAGAATGGCTCGAGCGGATTGTCGCTTCCTGGCAGCAGCGTTACCTGACCGGATTTCAGATCACTAACATAAAGCGAGTATTTGCCATCGGGCGTGTTGGCGGTAAACGCGATCTTCTCACCGTCCGGCGAGATCACCGCCCAGTCGGCCTGCGTGTCGTTGAACTGCAGATTCTTTGGCGGCTCAAACGAGAGTCGCATGACACTTCCGTTTGTCGAACTGGAGCGGTTGAGAGATGCCCAGATCAGGGCGGTCACTGCGAGCAATAGAACGACACCAGTAATGATCCATGGAAGTCGCGCGAGCCACGCGGACTTCTTAGTTTCTGCAACCGCCACGCTCGCGGCGGTTGTCAGATCGCGTCCTGACGAACTGGTCGGAGCTGACAACGCATCGAGCGCGAATCCGAGGTCGGCGGTCGATTGAAATCGACGCTCCGGTTTCTTTTCCAGACAACGATTGACGATGCGTTCCAGCGCCGGACTGATGTTTGGATTTGACGCGCTTAAGTCTGCCGGCTCTTCCTTGAGAATCGCCGTCATCGTTTCGGCCATCGTGTCGCGTTTGAAGGCCCGGCGACCCGTCAGCATTTCATGCAGGATCGCCCCGAATGAAAAAATGTCTGAACGATGATCCGCCGTTTGGCCACGCACCTGCTCCGGCGACATATAGCCGACCGTACCGATCACCATGCCGGGATTGGTCAGCACCTTGCGCGTGGCGTCTTCCGAGATATCCGGGTTAGTTGACTGCGATGAAGAGGTCAGCTTGGCGATACCGAAATCCAGAATCTTGACGCGTTCATCGCTGGTGATGAACAGGTTCTCCGGTTTCAGATCACGATGCACAACTCCTTTTTCGTGCGCCGCACAAAGCCCGCTGACAATCTGCTGCGCGTAGTCGATCGCTTTGCGCAACGGAATCGTCCCCGCATCCAAACGATCGCGCAGTTCTTCGCCTTCGAGTAATTCGGCAACGATGTAAGGTGAACCGTTGTGTGTCCCGATGTCGTAAACGGTAAGAATGTTTGAATGATTGAGCGCAGAGGTTGCTCGCGCCTCCTGCTCGAATCGGTTTAGCCGGTCGGCATGATTAGCAAAATCTGCCGGCAGAATCTTAATCGCGACATCTCGGCCAAGGCGTGGATCGCGGGCGCGCCAAACTTCACCCATACCGCCTGCGCCGATCTTAGAGACGATCGTGTACTGGGCGATCGTCGAGTTGGGGGAAATGGTTTCGCTCAATGTGTTTGCCGCCTCGTTTACGGAAAGCGCACTTTTCTCATCAATTCCTGAAAGCGCGGATCGGATCGGAGAGGATCCATCTGCGGCTCAACTTTGAGCCAGCATAAACTTGAGAGCCGAACCTCATAAGCTTTGTTCAATGCAGCCAGGGCTTTGTCCTTTTCACCAAGATCCACGTACGCCTTTGCGATCACCCAGTTGTTGTTGCTGTCTTTTAACGGCGAGTCTGGCGCGACTACCAGGCGCAGGAACCCAACCCAACCATCCCTGGCGAATGTCGCGCGAACCAGCGCGGCATTCTGCGATTGTCCGATCAGATCATAAAATTTCGCGCGTTCTTCGGCGGCGCTGGCGTAATCGCCCTTGACCCGATATACCTCAGCCAGAGTGCGGTGCGCCCGCGCAAAACCGGGATCCAACTCAATAGTTTTCTTGTGCTGCGCGAGGGACTCGTCGAACCTTCGATTCATGTACAGGAAGCGGCCGTAGTCCCAATTGATCGGGAGTGAAAGCGGTTCTAACTCCAGAGCGCGCCGATATTCAGCAGCGGCTTCATCGAATCTGCCAGAGTTGAGGAGCATCTCGGCATACCATTGATGCGCAGTCGCATAGCTGGGATTCAGTTCGATGGCCCGCTTGAATTCGCGCTCCGACGCAACAAAATCGTAATCGTACGTGAGTGCCAGGTACCCAAGCGTGGTGTGCGGCTCCGCGAGCGTGCTGTCCAATTGAGATGCCTTGGCCGCAAAGTCACGCGCTTTCGGTACTCCCTCTGCCGGTGACATAAAACCGAAGGTGGAGAGCAGCGCGTAAGCATCAGCGTCGCCTGCGTGAGCCACCGCATAATTCGGGTCGAGCGCTATGGCTTGATCGAAATACGCAATCGCTTGCCGAAAATCCTTCTCCTCGCGTTTGTTCCAGTAGAAACGTCCTTGCAGATAGAGACGGTACGCTTCGGGATTTGTGGTGTAAGTCTTGATCAGTTTCTGTTCGTCTGCACCGGAAAGTCTTGTTTTCAGTTTGCTCGAAACATCACGAGCGATCTCGTTTTGCAAGCTAACGAGGTCGGCTTGCTTCCGATTGTATTGCTCGCTCCAGATCACGTTTTCCGTTTCCGCATTCACCAGCTCCAGACTAAGCGTCAACTGATCCCCACGTTGCATGACGCGGCCATTAAGGACGGCTTGCACGTTCAATTCTTTGCCGACAGTCTTCGCTTCTTTGCCTTTGTAGCGAAATACCGTAGAGCGCGCTTTGACATTCAGATTCGGTAATTGCGACAGACTGCCGATGAGCGTCTCGGTCATGCCGTCCGAAAGATAATCGACATCGGCGTTGCCGCTTTCGTTGATGAATGGCATCACAGCGATCGAGTTAATCGTTGCCCGGCGACTTCCTGAGCGATAGGAAATAACCACAGCAGCCGAGACTGCGGCGACAATCGTAGTCACGATCACAACGATAGCGGTTTTATTCAACCGGGACTTTGCGGTAATGCTGAGCTTGTTAGTGGCGCTGGGCGATGGCTGCGGCGGAAGGGCAGTCGTCGGCCCGGTGGTGCGATTGATATTGGCGTCCGTCCAGTCGGGCAGAACGCTGGTTTCAATCTCGCTCGATGAGAACGAGCCAAGCTGAACCGTCCCGGCCTCACCGTCGATCGACGCCGAGTCGTTAACCAATGTCGCCCCGTCGACGCGACAAAACTTCAGCGTCTCGTCCGTCTCAACGCGATTACATTGCGGGCAGCGTTTCATTTTCTACTTCGGCAACTTCAAACGTTTCACCAGCTCTTTGAACCGCGGATCATCGCGAAGAGGGGCCCAATAAGTGTCCACATTCATGCGAAACAATTCCCAGTCTCGTTCTTCAAAGGCTTTATTAAGCTCGACAAAGGCTTTGTCCTTATCACCGAGTGCCCCGTAGATGATGGCGATCCGGCAAGTCGGTACGTATTGCGTTGTGGCGATTTCTCGGAATCTATTGATTATCTCTTCCGCCTTGTCTCGCCGCCCGGCTTTCGCGTAAGCGAGCCCGGCATCACGAAGCGCAAATTGGTTTGTCGGATCGGTCTGTAGCCATTGCTCGTCTAGCGTTATGGCCTCCGAATACATTCCTTTCTCGGCATAGGTCAGGCCCAGTATCCACCGTCCGAGAGGGTGACTGGGTTCCAGATCGTAGGACTTCCTGGCAAGCTCCAACGCCTCGTCTTTCCGTCCCGCATAGGCATAAGCCGACGCCAGCGTTGTTCCCATGTTGATATCGAGCGGCTCCAATTCAAGACCGCGTTTTATTTCGGCAATGCCTTCGTCAAAGCGACTTGTTGACAAAAGATAGATCTGCCCGTAACGAAAATGCGCAGCGGAATTGTTTGGATCAAGTTCGATCGCGCGTTTGAATGAGCGCTCAGCTTCAGCCCAATTCCAATCGTAAATCGCCAGGCAGTACGCCAGGAACGTGTGGGCCTCAGCCAACGTGGGGTCAATCTCCAGGGCCCGCTGCGCCGCGGCCTTGGCCTGAGGGAAAGCTTCGTTTGGCGAAAGGTAAGGATAGGCCGGCATGCTGGCATATGCTTCAGAGATCCTCGCGTACGCCAACGCGAATTTTGGGTCGAGTTTAATCGCCTGTTGGAAATACTCGACGGCGCGGAGCATGTCGTCCTTGGTGCGCTTCGCAAGGTGGAAGCGCCCTCGAAGGTAGAGTTGATATGCTTCGTTGCTGTCGGTGTAGCGCTTGGTAATACCTTTTGCGTCGTTGCCTGACAGCTTCAGTTGCAGCTTTTCCGCGATCGTGGTCGCGATTTCGCGCTGCGTGGCCAGCAGATCAGACATCTTGCGCTCGTATTGCTCGGCCCACAGCAGTTTTTTCGTTCGGGCATCGATCAACTGCACGCTAATCGAAAGATCGTCGCCGCGCTGCATTAGCCTGCCGGACATCACTGCATCGACATCAAGCTCCTTGGCAATCTGCGCGACGTCCGTGTCCTTGCCTTTGTACCGAATAACGGAACTCGTGGGACTGACCTTTAGGTTAGGAAGCTGTGAAAGGCGATAGATCAACGAGTCTGCCAGGCCATCCGACAAGTAGTCTGTATCCGAACTCCCGCTGCGATTCTCGAATGGCAGCACCGCGATCGATTGGATAGCCGTGTTGCTTTTACGCGAGAAGTAGAAATAGCTGCCGATGATCGTCGCGAGCACGATGGCTGCGACAACCAACCCGCCGGCCACGATCGTGTGGCGCTTCGATTTACTTAACTCGTGCGTGACACTTGGTGGTGGCTGAGCCGGAAGCACAGTCGTCGACCCCGTCGCGCGATTGATATTGGCTCCGGTCGTGTGCGGAAGGATGTTGGTATGAACTTCGCTGGCGTCAGGTGACGAACCAAACTGCGCGGTTCCTGCTTCGCTGTTGAGTGACGACGATTCGTTCACCAATGTCGCGCCATCAACGCGACAGAACTTCAGCGCTTCGTCAGTCTCAATGCGATTACATTGGGGGCAGCGTTTCATTTTGTGATCAGAGCAGACCGTGTTCGGGTGGAATCTGGGCCGGCGGCCCAATGGGCATGGCCAACAGCTCTTCCGCGGACGCGCCGCCGCGGTACCGTGCCAGCAAAGCGTCAGCATCGATATCCACGCCAGCCGGACTCGCGGCGAATGCTTCGCTGTGCATGAAAGTGTGAGCTTCGTCGGCGTTCGCAAAGCAATCGACTTGAAATTCCATACGATTGCCGTCCGGGTCGCGGTAGTAAACCGAGAGCGTGACGCCGTGATGCACTTCCCAGTAAGGCTTGATGCCGGCGTCTCTTAGCCGCGCATAGACCTCCAGCAGTTCGCCGACGTTCGCGAAAGTGTAGCCAACGTGATTGACGCCGACGCCGGCCGGCATTTCCGCCGCCGCACCATTCGGACTGATGATGTCCATGTTCGCGAAAGCGAAACGATGATGCTCGTCATCGTAGGTGAGAAATGCAAATGCGGGATTCTCGTATTGCACTCGTGCTTCGAAAACCGTCTTGTACCACGAGAGCATTTCCTGATAACGCCGCGTCATGTAAACGACGTGCGCCAGTTTCGAAGGTTTTGCCATTGGGGGAATTCTCCTTCATTCGTTCGAGGGGCTTGTACTCCACCGAGACTTGTAAATGTTCGCCAAAGTCCGGGGATTCTATCTGACTTCGGGAAGCAGAACCAGATCAAGTTTCGCGATCTGTTCCGTCCGTTGGCGCCGGGCTGAACTTAGCCGTTGGCGATAGCGTATACCACTTGCGATGAACTTCATCTCTACTTTGGCGGTCAGTCTGGGCGCGTCGTGGGTCTCGGGAATCAATCTCTACGCAGCCGTCGCCACGCTCGGATTGCTGAGCCGGTTTGCGCATCTAAAGCTGCCGGGCGAACTCGACGTGGTGACCAATTGGTGGGTGATTGGAGTCGCGCTGTTCCTGTTCGTCGTTGAATTTATCGCCGACAAGATTCCGGTGGTCGATAGCGTCTGGGATGTGATTCACACATTCATTCGCATTCCCGCCGGTGCGGTGCTGGCAGCCACCGCATTTGGAGATTTCGATCGCAGCGTTCAGGTGATCGCGCTACTTGTCGGTGGCAGCCTGGCCCTGAGTTCTCACGGAACCAAAGCGTCGTTGCGCGCATTGGTTAACGCAAGTCCCGAACCTTTCTCGAACGTTGCCGTCAGTCTCGCCGCAGATGTTCTGGTGGTGGTTTCTGTATTGCTCGCGGTGTTCCTGCCGGTGCTGGTGTTCTTCGTGATCGGCGCGGGGTTGGCGATCTCTCTGTGGATTCTGCCGCGCGTTTTGAGATTCTTTCGCGGCGTCTATCGCAAGGTGCGCAGCGTATTCAGTCCGGCGACGGCTTAATAGTCCTGCTGCCGAGACTTATTACTTCAAGTTAAGTAAGAACTATTTTCGACAGGGTCTTCAGTCGAGCTTTGACGATTTCAGTTTTTCCAAAAGTGCAGTAAAGCGCTGATCGCCGTGGAGGCCATCGAACTCCGGATTGATCGCGAGCCACTGTATGTAGATGCCGCGTTCGCGGACATCGCGCTCAAGACTGGCCAGCGCCGCGTCCTTATCGCCGAGAGCCAATTGAGCGGTCGCCACGTAATATCCCTGGACGTAACGTCGCGCGGACTCGGCCATAAGTTCATTCAGCAGTCTCTGCGCTTCGGCGTGTTCACCCGCACGAGCCAACGCGGTCGCCAGCCTTCCTTTGGTAATTACATCCGGGTTCAACTCGACGGATTTGCGGAAAGCCTGGATGGCTTCGGAATGCATGCCCTTGAGGTCATATGTAATTCCCATGATGTAGTGCGCATACCAGAAATTAGGATCGATAAGCAGGGTGCGCTTTGCCTGCTCAATAGCCTGGTCATAGCGCCTGCTGACAAAAAGATCCCAACCTGTGTCCGCGCTGATGATTGCGGACAGCGGGTCCAATTCTTCCGCCCGCTTTCCCGCCGCTATGCCCTCGTCGTTTTTCCCGACGATGGGCAGGAAATTCCCCATCCAGTGCCAGGTGGTGGCATAGTTCGGATTCAACTGGATCGCTTTGCGAAACTCGCGCTCGGCTATTTCAAAGTTCCAGGCGTAAGCGCTGTAGTACGCGCCCAGCGCCGCATGCGGTTCGGCCAGCGAATTGTCAAGCTCGATCGCCTTCAACGCGGCCGCCTTGGCGCGCGGCATTGCTTCGGAAGGGGACACCGTACCGTAGGCGCCGACGATCACATACGTATCTGCCAACCCCGCGTAGGCTAACGCAAAGCCCGGGTCTTTCTCGATCGCTTGATTATAAAACTGCGTCGCGGCTTGCAGGCCCTCGCTGGTTCGCTTGTTCCAATTGAAACGCCCCTTGAGATAGAGCTGATAGGCTTCGTTACTGTTCGTGTATTTCTTGGTTACGCCGGTCGCGGCCTCACCCGATAATTTCAATTGCAGCTTGTCAGCTATCGTCGAGGCGATATCACGTTG